>JMBV01000126.1_pt1 | contig 29529 bp, 66 predicted proteins | sample 616531 | NCBI WGS metagenome assembly JMBV01 (sample SAMN02727904, study PRJNA239997) | anaerobic digester metagenome | biome: anaerobic digester; isolation source: mesophilic anaerobic digester inoculated with municipal waste water sludge... | place: Germany: Bielefeld University, CeBiTec ...
CAGCACTATTAGTGATTATAGTTCCGTGATTGGGGGGGTAATATTATATAGTAATATATAATAAGGATTGATGACAAAATGAGAAATGCTTTCAAATGGTTTGATGACAAATTTATAGATATAATAAACAATAAATTAAACAATAAATTTCTAGATAAATTTATGCTTATATTTACAAACTTTGGTGGTGTAATATTCACCACCTGTTTTACATTAGTATTAATATTATTAGGGAAAGGAAAGGCTAGATTTGTGGGATTGCAAATAGGAATGACTCTCATAATATCCCAGACTATTACCTATAGTCTAAAGGCCTTATTAGGTAGAGATAGGCCCTATGATATACTTAAAAATTTAAATACCTTTGATATTATTTTAAAAGACCACTCTTTCCCCTCTGGACATACTTCAGCTAGCTTTGCCATAGCCACATCCATAGCCTTTAATATACCACAAATAGCCATATTGGTATATTTAATTGCCCTGACTATAGGTATTTCTAGAATATATTTAGGTGTTCATTATCCCACAGATGTGGTTGCTGGTATAGTGGTGGGAATTGGCTCAGCAGTAATAAGCCATGTATTTCTGCTGGATTTTATAGAAAAAAATTATGGACTTTATTTAATTAAACCATAAATTTTTTTAATTAGTTTAGAAGATACAAAAAGTGGTATATATTCTAATATACATAGGAAAGGGTGATGATAATGTTAATGAATAATTTTTAAAAGATAGAAATCCATTAGAGATTATAAAAAGAAAAGATTAGACAATAAAATGATGGAAGATGTAAAGGCCCTATTTGAGGAAATACAAAGGGAAACTAATAATAAATACTTTGATTTTATACTATTTGAAGAGGGAGAAAAAATCTATGATGATTTAAAGGGAATTGGAGGCTATGCAGGTGTAATGATAGAAAGCCCCCCCATTATATAGGAATTAGGCTAAAAGAAGTTAATGAAGAATCTATAGTTTTCGCTTCCTATTATACGGAAAAGCTTATGGGGAATTTGTCTAAATTGAACCTAGGTAGTTGCTGGTTAGGTATAAAAAAATGTTGACAAAGATATTCGTGCCAATACTTTGGGAGAAGAAAATAAAAATATTGCCTATTTAGTAGCCTTTGGCTATCCTAAAGCTAAAAACCCCTTTATAAATGAAGGCAGTAGTTCTAGAGTTGGAGTAGAGGATATTGTATTTAAAGAAGAATTAGGAAAAACTGTAGATATAATAGAATTAGAAAATAGAGGCTTAGATGATTTATTTTACTATGTAAGATTTGCACCATCCAGTTTAAATAGCCAACCTTGGAGATTTATTTTAGAAAAAGATAAAGTAGTTTTACTATTAGCTTATGAAAATGGAGAAGTAAATTTAATGGATGCAGGAATTATAATGTACTATTTTGAAGAATTATCCAAGACCATAGGAATTAACAATAAATGGGAGTTATCTAAGGCTAAGGATATAGAGTATGAGAATAAGAAATATAAGTTTATAGGAGAGTTTAAATTATAAAAGCAGCTTAGCTGCTTTTTTTTATTGACATTTTCCCTAAATAGGCATATAATATTGTTGAACATATGAATAGGTGCTCATATATCGAATAGTGGAAGGGGGGGAAATTTCGTGAAAGAAATTGTATTAGAATTAGAAGGTCTTAATTGTGCAGGATGTGCAGCAAAAATTGAGGAATTGACAAATGAAATTGATGGAGTAGATAATGCTAGTTTAGATTTTGTAAGTAAAAAAACTTAAAGTAAATGTGGAAGATGAAAAATCTAAAAATGTTACTAATGAAATTAAAACCATAGTTAATACTTTAGAACCACATGTATTGGTTATAGAAAAGGATAAAAAAACATTCCCACAGTCATGATCATTCCCATGACCATGGAGATATTAGTAAAAAAATATTATAAGATTAATTATAGGTGGAATATTATTTATTATTCCCTATTTGCTTAAATTAGAAGGCAGTTCTAGATTCTTCGTATATCTTGTAGCCTATGTAGCAATTGGATTAGAAATAGTTATAATTGCCATTAGGAACTTACTGGCAGGACAACCCTTTGATGAATTCTTCCTAATGACAGTGGCAACTGCTGGGGGGGCTTTTGTCATTGGAGAATATCCTGAAGCTGTAGCAGTTATGCTATTTTATCAAGTTGGAGAATTTTTCCAAGGTTTAGCAGTTAATCATTCTAGAAAATCTATATCTTCACTATTAGATATTAGACCAGATTATGCTAATTTGGAGATAAATGGTGAAATAGAAATTGTAGTTCCAGAAAAAGTTCATATAGGAGATTATATTGTAATTAAACCAGGGGGGGAAAAGTGCCCCTAGATGGAATTATTGTAGAAGGAAAATCCTCTATGGATACATCTAATATAACTGGGGAGTCTGTACCTAGAACTGTAAATACAGGAGATACTATATTATCTGGATTTGTAAATAGAGAAGGATTACTAAGAGTAGAAGTAGCTAAGGAATTTGGAGAATCCACTGTTTCTAAAATCTTAGATTTAGTAGAAAATGCCTCTTCTAAAAAGGCACCTACGGAAAATTTTATAACTAAATTTGCAAGATATTATACTCCCGTAGTAGTGTATACTGCCCTTTTTATTGGATTGGTAATCCCATTATTAATGGGTTATGATATTAAAGATTGGGCTTATAGAGCCTTTGTATTCTTAGTTATATCCTGTCCTTGTGCTTTAGTTATATCCATTCCATTAGGATTCTTTGGTGGAATTGGCGGGGGCATCTAAATCTGGAATATTAATTAAAGGCGGAAACTATTTAGAAGGATTAAATGATATAGACACTTTAGTATTTGACAAAACAGGAACTATTACCAAGGGAAGTTTTAATGTAGTTAATATAGAAGCCTATGGAGAATTTTCCAAAGAAGAAGTATTAGAATTAGCAGCTTATGGGGGGGAGGCTTTCTCTAATCACCCTATAGGATTGTCTATAATAGAGATCTATGACAAGGAAATAGATAAAGATAAAATAGAAAATTATAGAGAAATACCTGGAGAGGGAATAGAAGCAGAAATCCATGGAGATAGGGTATTAATCGGAAACAAAAAAAATTATTTGTAGAGAACAATATAGATATTATAGAGAAAGATTCCATAGGAACTGTAGTATATATTGGGAAAGATAATGCTCATATAGGAACCATAGAAATATCCGATGAATTAAAGGACAATGTGGAAGAACATATTAGAGATATAAAAGCTCAAGGCATAAAGACCATAATGCTATCAGGAGATAATGAATTAGTTGCTGAAAAGGTTGGAAAATTAGTAGGTATGGATAAAGTCTATGGAGATTTATTGCCTCAGGACAAAGTGGCTATATTTGAAAAAAAATCATGGAGGATAATCCAGGGAAAGTGGCTTTTGTTGGAGATGGAGTAAATGACGCACCAGTATTAGCTAGAGCAGATATTGGTATAGCCATGGGAGGTTTAGGATCTGATGCAGCCATTGAGGCCTCAGATATAGTAATAATGACTGATGAAATTGGGAAAATTAATACAGGTTTTAAAATTGCAAGAAATACTAAAAAAAATAGTAACTCAAAATATAGTATTAGCCCTTGGGATAAAATTAATAGTATTGACTCTAGGCGCTTTTGGGAAGGCTACCATGTGGGAAGCAGTTTTTGCAGATGTGGGAGTTTCTATAATCGCTATATTTAACTCCATTAGGGCATTAAAAGTAGAAGAATAGAATACATTATAGTATAATTAGGTTAGTCCATAAGTCTAGCCTAATTTTTTTTAATTTAATTTTAGATTTGTGTTAAACTATATATATAAAATAATTAGAGGTGTAATAGATGAAATCCAGTTTAAATAATTTAGACAGAAAAGAAAACTATATAATTCTAGCGGAAAACTCATATTTAGAAGGAAATTTGGAAAGATCCCTAAAATTTTATTCCAGAGCTTTACAGTTTACAAAAAGTAAAACTGAAAATATAGCCATATTATACAATATTGCAATAATTTATGATGAAATGGATATACCAGAAAAATCCCTAAGGATATATAAGAAAATTCTTCAATTAGACAATAGGGAGGCTGGAGCTTTTTATGGTATGGGGGGGACTATGTACGAAAGACTAGGGGGGGAAAAGGAAATAGCCTTAAAAGCCTATTTTAAAGCTACAGAAATTGACCCCCCCTATTATGATAGAGCCTTTTCTACATAGCCAATATATATGATGAAATAGGTGAGAAGGAAAAGGCCATTTTATATTATAAAAAAAGTAATGGCCTTAACACCAGAGGATTTTATGGCCTATAATAATTTAGGCTCTATTTATGAAGAAATGGGACAATATGAAAAGGCCTATAAAATGATTAGGAAGAGTTTAGATTTAAATCCAGACTATTATAGAGCCTTATTTAATCTAGGAGTAATCTACAAGAAGATGGGAGAATACGAAAAAGCTATAGAATATTACGATAAATCCATAGAAAGAAATCAAAATTATTCTTATTCCTATTTAAATAAATCTGCCATCTATATAGAATGGAAGGAATATGAAAAATCTATTGAAATTCTATCAGAGGGAATAAGACACAATCCTTATGCAGAATATTTATACTATAATAGGGCTTGTTGTCATGTAAATTAGGGGAAATAGATAGTGGAATTTCAGATCTAAGGAAATCCATAATTTTATCTCCAAAGATAATAGATATGATAAAGAAAGACGAAGACTTTAATAGTATTAGGAATGATGAGAGATTCCTCTCTTTAATAAAGGATAAAGATTTGAAAAGCTGAGGTTTTTCTGATATAAATAAATTAGAATTATACAAAGGGAGTTGAGTGCATGATAGTAATTAAAACTGAAGAAGAAATTCAAATGATGAAAAAGGCTGGAGAGATTCTAGCTAATACCCATAAGGAATTAGCAAAATAATAAAACCAGGTATTACTACTTATGAAATAGATGAATTTGTAGAGGAATATTTAGCAAAACACAATGCTACTCCAGAACAAAAAGGTTATAGGGGGGGATTTCCCTATGCCATTTGTGCATCTATAAATGATGAAATCTGCCATGGATTCCCTAGAAAAGAAGTCTTAAATGAGGGAGATATTATTGCCATAGATATGGTGGTAAATTTAAATGGATGGTTGGCCGATTCGGCTTGGTCTTACGCTGTAGGTAATATTTCTAAAGAAGCTCAAAGATTATTAGATGTAACAAAAAAAGGCATTATATATAGGAATAGAACAAGCAGTAATAGGCAATAGAGTAGGAGACATATCCCATGCTATTCAAAGCTATGTAGAAGCCCAAGGCTTTTCCATAGTAAGGGATTTTGTAGGCCACGGCATAGGTAGAAATATGCACGAAGACCCACAGGTACCTCATTTTGGTAGGCCAGGCAGAGGACCTAGACTAATGGAAGGGATGGTATTAACCATAGAGCCTATGGTAAACATAGGCAAATACAATTGCACCATAGACGAGGACGGCTGGACAGCTAGAACCATAGATGGTAGCCTTTCAGCTCAATATGAGCACACCTTAGCCATTACAAAAGATGGACCATTAATTTTGACAGATCAAGAGTAGTGCACCGGGGGGGACAGTTCTCTATGCAGTCCAATTTTTTACAAATGCATCGATAACTGTCCCCCCCATTGCCATAGTGCATTAAAAGGGGTGAAAATATGATTAAGGTTTTAATTGTAGATGATCAGGCTCTAATTCGTGAAGGATTAAATATGATGCTTAGCTTATATGATGAAATTGAAATAGTCGATGAGGCCAATAATGGCAAGGAAGCCATTGAAATCCTTGGTAAGAAAGATGTAGATGTAATCCTAATGGATATTCGTATGCCTATTATGAACGGAGTAGAGGCCACAAAAATTATTAAAGACACATATCCTCATATAAAAATATTAATACTAACCACTTTCAATGAAGATGAATATATTTTGAAGGCTTAAATAATGGGGGGGCAGATGGCTATCTTTTAAAAGACATTGGTTCAAAGGAATTAGTAAATAATATTAAGGCTGTTCATAGTGGGGACATGCTATTTCATGGAGAAGTTGCCAAGACCATAGTTAATGTGATAAAGGATGATAAGGGTTCTCGAAATAAAACAAATTTCAAGGAACTCACCCCTAGGGAAATGGAAATAGCAGAATTAATTGGACAGGGGGGGAAAAACAATAAGGAAATAGGTGATATGCTATTTATAACAGAGGGAACTGTTAAAAACCACATAACAAGTATATTAGCCAAATTAGAATTAAGAGATAGAACCCAACTGGCTCTATTAATTAAAAAGAGAGCATGACTTTAGTCATATATAAAAATATACCTAAAAATATGACTTTAATCTGAGGAAATTTAAAGCTTTTAGCCCTATACTTAAATTAAGAAAAAAAGTATAGGAGGTTTCTATATGGAAAATCTAAAGGCTTTAAAAAAATCAGTATTTTATATATCTTTTCCCCCCCTTTCTATAATAGGATTTTATTTCCAGTATATGCCTATTCTAAAGGGGCTAGCACTATGGAAATAGGTCTAATTTATTCGATTTTTTTTCTCTATGCACAATATTAATGAGACCCTTAGTTGGTGCATTAATAGATAAAAGGGGGAAGAAAAGTAGGAATTACACTGGGTGCCATCTTTTATTCTTTGAGCATTTTTTTTATATTTACTAGATAGGGATTTTAAATATATACTAATTGCAAGAATTGTTCAAAGTATAGCTGCTTCTTTTTATTGGATTAGTGTAAATACAATTGTATCTGATATAAGCAGTGAAAATAATAGAGCAGAAAGTTTTGGAGTTGTACAGGAAGCGATAAATAAAGGAGGCCTATTAGGCTCCACCATAGGTTTTACTATTTTACTTAATGATATTAAAAACTCTTTTGAAATTTTGTTTTCTTTATATTTAATAACTAGTTTAATTAGTCTCTATTATATTATTACAAAATTAGATGAAACCGTTGATTTAAGGAAAGATTATAAAGATAAAAACATAGAAAACACAAGAGAATTTAATTTATTTCTTATTTTCATGGGAGTATTTAGTCTAATTTCTAGTTTAACTGCTCATATATATTTAATATATCTTAGGGAAAACATTACAGCTGAATTTTATCTTATATCTTATCTATTCTTACCAGGGGGCTATTTTATCTATGTTTTTGCCAAATAAATTTGGGAGATTATCCGATAGGTACAATAAGAAAAAAAATACTTTTTACAGGCATATTTATTACAGGAATACTATATTTATTTATTCCATTAATTAAAAATTATTATTATTTTATGCTGATGGAAACTTTATTAACTATAAATGGCATGTTCTATGGATTTGCTCAATCAGCATTGATAATAGATATAGTTGGTGAAAATAAAAGGGGGGGAAAGGCTTATGGGAAATATAGCTTTGTCATGGGTATAGGTGGGATTATAGGGCCTTTATTAGGTACTTTTATTTATGAACACATTGGAAATACTACGGTATTCTATATAAAAGGTTTATTGCTTATAGTATTTTGTGTATTAATTCCAACTAAGGTTTGTTACAAATATAGAGATATTCAAAATTAGAGGTGATTCCCATGAAGAAGTGGGAAAAATATACTTATATTTTAAGACAATTTATGTATTTATCTTTTTATATGATATTGTATCTAGTAATATGGGAAATACAAAATCTTTAATTGTATTTTCTACCCTATTTTATTTATTGTTATTAATGATTATTTAAGATTTTATTATTTCTATAAAAAAATCAGAAAGCATCTATTATTTTTCCATAATAATCTCCATAATAATCGGTGGAGTTTTGACATTTTTTTTACTTGGGGATATATGAATGTCTACTTATATATAACCATAGTGGATATTGCCTTTCTCAAGAATAAAAGAGCAGTTAAATATCTATCCGTTCTAAACGTATTGACTATTATGTTTCTTCCCTTTCTGGATTCAATTATTTTAGAAGGCACAGGAATTTTACAATTTTTTTAAAGAATATGCCATGGATTATTTAATGCTCTCTATTTATTTGCTTTTTTTTATTTAATTAGCACATTTTCCTTTAGAGCATTAATAATAGAAAAGAATCGGGTAGAAAAATTAAATAATGAAATAGAAGAATTGACTATTGAAAAAGAAAGAAACAGAGTTGCCCAAGAAATTCATGACAATCTAGGCCATAGCCTTGTAGCCTTAAATATGAATTTAGATGTAATATCTAATATATTAGATAAGGATATGGAGAAAAGCAAAGAATTAATTGACAAATGCCAAGATTTAACTCAGGACAGTATGGATAATCTAAGATATGCAGTTTATGCTCTAAGAGATGAAAATATTTCTCAAGGACTTATTAAATCTATAGAAAAGCTGGTCCATAATATTGAAGATGAAAACAAACTAAAAATAAATATTAATATAGATAAAGAAATTGAAAATTATTCCCCAGAATATAAAAAATTTATTGTATACTATTATAAAAGAAAGTATAACCAATAGTATTAAGCATGGCGAAGGGTACGAAATTTCTATAGACTTAAAAATAGAAGATGATATAATCTTAAGGGTAAAGGATAACGGAATTGGGTGCGATAATATAATTAAAGGCAATGGATTAAAGGGAATAGAAGAAAAGGCCAAAAAAAATTTAATGGGGATATTGAGTATATTAGCAAAAAAAGATGAAGGTTTTGAATTAATTTTTCATATAAAAGGTGATGCAAAAGGGAAGGACCTTTTTCCATCAAAATAGGAGGTAGGTAATATGAAATTAGCAGAGGCCTTAATACTAAGGGCAGATTTACAAAAGAGAATAGAACAAATAAAATATAGATTGAGAAATAATGTAATGGTTCAAGAAGGAGACCAACCAAGTGAGGATCCAGAACTTCTTTTAAAAGAATATGAACAATGTCAATTGGAACTAACTAATATTATAAAGAGAATAAATAAAACCAATATTCAAATTATGTTTGACGAAAAATGGACTCTAGCAGATGCATTAACTGAAAGAGATGGCCTATGGGAAAGAAGGCTTACCTTATCCCAGATAGCAGAATCCGCTAGTATTAAACAAGATAGATATACTAGAACAGAAATCAAATATATTAGTACAGTAAATGTAAGGGAATTGCAAAAAGAAGTAGACAGATTGTCAAAAGAATATAGAGAATTAGATACGAGAATTCAAGGTTTGAATTGGACTATAGACTTAATCTAAAAAGTTGGTAGCTTAAATTATAAAGGTGAGTACAAAGCTAATATAACAGCTCAAGTTATATAGATGGCGGCCTGGGGCAAGGCCGGTGGTTCGACTCCACTATAACAAATTAGGCCCATAAATGTAACAATAGTACAAATAGATTGTTATTGGTAACTACCATGTACTAATTTATAATTTAGCGAGGGTGGGTAAGGGGGGGTTATTTTAGATTGGAGTGAATATATGAAGGTCTTAAGAGAATTGGGAATAATTTTAGGAGTCTTATTTGTATCTCATATAATACAAAATGTTATAAATCTTCCCATACCAAGTGCAGTATTGGGAATGTTTATATTACTTATACTTCTAGTAACTGGAATTGTAAAGGTGGAAATGATAGAGGGCGTAAGTGATTTTTTTTACTTAAGCACTTAACTTTCTTTTTCTTACCAGCAGGAATTGGCATAATGACTCAATTCGATTTAATCAAGGATATATGGGCTAAATTTTTATTAATAAGTCTAATATCTACAGCCTTAGTCATTGCCACTACTGGCCTTGTATCTCAAGGACTATTGAAGAGAAAGGAGAGAAAAGTAGATGAATTATTTTGACACAGCAATTTTGGAGTATTAATATCTATTATAGCCTTTGAAATAGGCATATGGCTTAATAAAAAGACTAAATCTGCCTTAGTAAATCCTTTGATCATAGCCATTGTTTTAGTAGTAGTTTTTTTTATTAGTCTTTAATATAGATTATGAAATATATAATAAAGGTGGTAGTATAATATCCTTTTTCTTAGGGCCTGCTACAGTGGTTTTGGCAGTGCCATTATATAAACAAATAGAGAAACTAAAGGAAAATGCAGTTCCTATAATAGCAGGAATTTTAGTAGGTTCTATTGTGGCCATATTATCTGTTATTTATTTAGGAAAATTATTTAAACTAGATGAAGTTATAATATTATCCCTAATACCCAAATCTACTACTGCAGCAATCTCTATGGAAATTTCCAAAGAAATAGGAGGCATACCAGCATTGACTATGGCAGCCACAGTAATTGCAGGGATTTCAGGAAATATTATAGGTACATCCATATGTAAACTATTTAAAATTGAATACAAAACCTCTATAGGTCTTGGTCTAGGAACAGCTTCCCATGCTGTAGGTACAGCAAAGGCCATGGAATTAGGAGAAATAGAAGGGGCAATGAGTTCCCTATCTATAGGAATTGCAGGGCTTATTACTGTAATAATTGTGCCTTGGTTTATTAAAATCTTATTATAATTTTTCAATTTAGAGAGGACAAAACAAATGAAATATATTATACCAATATTTGTAGGTGCAATTATTGGATATATCACTAATTGGTTCGCTATTAAAATGTTATTTAGACCTCATTATGAAAAGAGGATTTTGGGATTAGAATACCCTTTACACCAGGGCTTATTCCTAAGGAAATGGATAGAATAGCTAGAAGTGTAGGAAATACAGTAGGAGAATATCTTTTATCCCCCCCAGAAATAATTATAGATTCCATATCCAATAAGGACAATAATGAGAAGTTTCAAAAATGGATTGTGGGGAATATAAATAAATTAAAGGAAAATGGAAAAAGTATAAAAGAAATATCTGGTATTTCTGAAGAAGAATTTCAGGAATACCAGATATTAATTGAAAATAATCTAGTAAATTATGTTAATTCCAAAATGGGAATAGAAAATGGTGAAAATTCCATAGGGGAACTGATTCCAGAAAATATGATTGTGAATTTAAAAAAAACTATATAGAAGACCACAATGAGGATATTGTAAATGGGATTAGAAAAGGATTTAGAACAGCCAGCATTGAAATTAAAATAAAGAATATGATAGAAGAAATTGTTTCTAAAAATGCAGGGAAATTAATAACTAGATTTGTACCTGTAGAGGCCATTTCAGCTAAAATCTATAATATTATAGAAAGCTATCTCTATAATCCTAGAATAAATGAGGATATTAATTTTTTTTATAATTACATCTCTAGATAAAATCTTAGAAAAGGAAATATCTAGTGGGAAATTAAATGAAAATATCTATAGTGTTATTCACAATAATCTAGAGAAATTTGTAAATATGCCTATATCCAATATATTAGGCAATATGAAGGAGGAAACTATCCATAAAATTGCAGATTTATCTAAAGCTACTTTTGAATGGTTTACAAAAAAAACAAATTGCCAGATATAGTGGAATTATTTAATGTGGCCAAAATAATAGAAGAAGAAATATTAGCCTTTGATGTGGCCTTTGCTGAAGAACTAATACTAGAAATAGCCAGTAAAGAGCTAAAAGCCATAACTTGGCTAGGAGCACTATTAGGTGGAATTATGGGAATACTAATGCCACTTTTATCAGCTATAAATATTTAAACATACTAAATTATTGCAAACTATTGGAGGAATTAAAATGGACAAGGATACAGAAAAACTAGAATTTTATGGGGGGGAGAATGGGTATCCTTTCTTCCCTTTATAGTATTTTTAGGAATGATTATATTAACGACTTTTTATTTTGGTTCTATATCTGATGGTGCCCTTTGGGTACCAGCCTATACAGCTTTAATTGTGGCATTTTTCTTTGCAAAGGATAAAAAAATTATATGCAAATACAATTATTAATGGTATGGCTAGCAAAGATGCTATAATACCAATTGTATGCTGGATTTTGCAGGTGTATTTGCTACGGTTCTAAAGGCTTCGGGATTAGCCGATGGAATTGCAGGTCTATCAGCTTCTATTGGAATCCAGGGTACATCTTTTATTGTGGTTTCATTTATATCTTCCGCAATACTTGCCACAGCTACAGGTACAGGTTTCGGAACTATTGCTGCAGGAATGAGCGTTCTATATCCAGCTGGTATTGCATTAGGTGCCCACCCTCAACTTTTAGCAGGTGCAATTATTTCTGGAGGTGCCTTTGGGGATAATTTGGCACCAATATCTGATACTACAATTTGTTCAGCTACATCCTTAGGAGTAGATGTACCAGGAGTAGTAAGATCTCGTTTAAAATATGCACTATCAGCTGGCCTAATAACTATTATTGGAATAATAATTATTGGTTCAGGCTATGATGGAGGGGTAGCGACTACAGAAATAATTGAATATAATCCTAAAACTTTATATATGTTAATACCAGTTATATTAACCATTTGGATAGCTATAAAAACTGGTGATATAATAATTGCTACCATATTTGGAATGGTATTGGCTAGTATCACAGGAACTGCAGCAGGTTTAATTGATTTTATTCAGGTAGATCCTATTGGGGAAATCACTAAGGATGCATTAATAAGAGTTTCAGGGGAAGGTTTAGACAGAGTTGTTGAGGGAATTATTTACAATGGTATTAATGGAATGCTTCAGGTAGTTGTATTGGCACTACTATTATTTGGCTCTATTGAAATTATGAGGGCAGGTCAGGGAGATATAAAATTATTAAAAGCACTAGATAATTTGGCAAAGGGACCAAGAGGGGGGGCAGAATTTATCATAAGTATAATGGTAATACTTCTTTCTTCACTAATGGGACTAAATGCACCAGCAATATTAGCCATAGGGCCTTCTTTTGCAAAACCCCTTTCAGAGAAATATGGAATAAGTCCCTATAGGACAGCTAATTTACTAGATGCCCAATCTAATACCTTAGTATATGCACTACCCTGGACACCGGCTATAATCTATACAATCGGATTTGCCAAAGATACGGTTTACCCATTAGGTGCTACAGAAATTACACCCTATGTATTATATGCCTATGCAATGCTTGGGGTAATGTTTATTACAATAATTTTAGGTATTGGAAGATACGATAATATGGAGAAATAAAAAAAACGCCTCATAGTTTAAACTATGGGGGGGCGTTTTTTTATATATGTTTTTTTAAATTATAAAGATAATTTAAAAATTAGTGTTGAAATAAAATTACAATTTAATATAAAATACTTGAAATACTATTTCATTTGTTTTATAATGAAATTAAAGATGGTAAAAAAACTATAAGGTTGGTGTTTTCCATGTTAAATTTAATTGAAAATATTATTAATAAAAAAAACCAAAAAGGCCATTGGATTAATGTCAGGTACTTCACTAGATGGAATCGATGCTTGTATAATTGAAATTGAAAATTATGATAAAGATACTAAATATAAATTAATAGAATTTCTTACTTTGGAATATAGTTTAGAAGAAAAAAAATAGAATTGAAAAATTATGTAATAATAAAACTTCTACAGTAGAAGAAATTTGCTTTATGAATACTTATTTAGGAAATAAATTTGCAGAGGCTTGTATTGCAGTGTGCAATAGTGCAAATATTAGTATAGATGAAATCGATTTTATAAGTTCTCATGGACAGACTATTTATCATATGCCTAATGAAAATAGCACCATGCAAATAGGTGAACTTTCTGTTATTGCAGCTAGAACAAATTGTTTAACTGTAGGAGATTTTAGACCATCAGATATGGCTTATGGGGGGGCAAGGTGCACCACTAGTACCTTTTGTAGACTATATACTATACTCTCATAATGAAAAAGGTAGAATTTTATTAAATTTAGGTGGAATTGCCAATATTACAGTTTTGCCAGCTAATTCCACTTCAAAAGATATATTTGCCTTTGATACGGGACCTGCAAATCTATTAATAAATGCCATTACAGAAAAAAATTACAAATGGGGAAAAGACTTTTGATGAAGGTGGCAAGATGGCATTAAAGGGCAAAGTAGATGAAGAATTACTAGAAGAAATAATATTAAAAGATACATATTTAGATATAAAACTTCCGAAAAGCACTGGGAGGGAATATTATACTGAGGATTTTGCCAATAGTATTTATGAAAAGGGCATTAAAAGAGGTCTTAGTAATTATGATATACTGGCAACAATTACTGCTTATACTGCTAAAACAATCCAAAATCAAATTAATAGATTTGTATTACCTAAGAATGATATTCATGAGCTTTATATTAGTGGTGGAGGCTCACACAATCAAATGATTGTTAAATTATTAAAAGAGTGTTTAGATTTAGAAATTTATTTAACTGATGATTTAGGTCTACCATCTGATGCAAAAGAGGCTGTAGCCTTTGCCATACTTGGCAATCAATTTTTATTAGGTAAGTCAAATAATATACCTTCAGCTACAGGAGCAAATAGAGATGTTATAATGGGTAAATTAACTATTCCAAGTTAGTCATGTTAAAAATACTAAAAGGAATTTGGGGGGGGTTTTTTTTAATGTATTTAATAGGAATTGATGGTGGGGGGGGACCAAAACAAAAGGATATATTTCGGATTTAGAGGGAAATGTTTTAGCCTCAGCTATTGGCGGAAGTTCCAATTATTTATCAGCGGGTAGAACCACAGCTAAAGAATCTTTAGAACAAGTCATAAATTCTCTTTGTAATAAAATAAATATTAATAAAGAACAAACAGAAATTATATCCCTAGGTTTGGCAGGTGCTGGAAGAAAAGAAGATAAAAAAAATCATAGAAGAAATAATAAGGGAAATAGGAATTAATAATAAAATCATAATAAACAATGATGCATATATATCCCTAGTAGGTGCCCATGGACAGGAAAAGGGAATTATAACTATAAGTGGTACAGGTTCAATTTCCCTAGGAATAGATGGTAATGGTAAATTACATAGAACTGGTGGATGGGGGGGACATATATTAGGAGATGAGGGAAGTGGCTATTATTTGGTAAAGAGGCTCTAATAGCTATAATGAAAGCCTATGATGGTAGGGAGAGGGAACCACTATAAGAGATAAAATACTAGATTATTTAGGCTTTAATAGTGAAGAAAAATACCTAAATATGTATATAACAATATTGAGGAGAAGAATAAAATTGCAAAACTTGCACCTTTAGTAGTTGAAGCAGCTAGTGAAGGAGATAAAATAGCTAAAGAAATTGTTAATAGAGGAATTGTGGATTTAATAGATTTAACTAATACCAATTATAATAAAATGGGAGAATCTGTAAATATTGCTTTAGCAGGAGGTATATTTGAAAAATCTAAATTTGTTAGAGAAAATTTTATTAAAGGTTTGAAGAGTAAAAACCCTCAATGCAATGTAGTTGAAAATAAATTTAACAGCGGAATAGGCGCTCTTATATTAGCCTGGAATTATAAGGAGATTCAATATAGAGATAATAAGATATTAAAACAAATTAAGGATGTGGATAATAATGTCAAAAATGGTTCTGACTAAAATGCGACAGGGAATAGACAGCTTCACCCCCCCTTCGGAGAAAAAAAATAGCCAATTATATTTTAGAAAACCCTAATGAGGCTGCAAAATTATCAGTTGCAGAAATGGCAAAAAAAAGTAATACTAGCGAAGCCAGTGTAGTTAGATTTTGTAAAACCTTAGATTTAAGTAGTTATTCAGATTTAAAACTAGGCATATCATTGGGAATTGTAAATGATTCAAAAGATAAAAAAAAGTAATCCATGAAATAATTAATATTGACGACTCATCATCCACTATAATGGAAAAAAAATGGCTTTAGGCAGTATTCAGGCTATTGAAGAAACAGGGCAAATACTGAATCCTAAAAATCTAGAAAAAGCAATTGAAGCCATAGATAGCGCAGAAAGAGTGTACTTTTTTTGGAGCAGGTGCTTCATCGATTGTGGCCTTAGATGCTCAATATAAATTTACTAGAATTAACATTCCTAGCTTTATGTATTTTGATAATCATATAGAAATAACCTCAGCTGTCCATTTAACAGAAAAAGATGTAGCCATAGGCATATCACATTCTGGTAGAACGGAGGAAATAATTAATATATTGGGAATTGCTAAAAGGAGAAATGCTACAACCATAGCCATAACTCAATATGGGAAAAATCCTATTGAAGAGGTATCAGATATTGTTTTACATACGGCAAATATAGAGAATAATTTTAGATCTGGAGCCATGGCTTCTCGAATAGCTCAATTATATATTATAGATAGTCTTTTTATAGGTGTAGCCTGTAAGAGATATGATGATGTAAATAGATATTTAGAAATAACTAGAGAAGCTTTAGAATCTAAAAAAAAGTATAGATAAAATGTGGAGGTTATGTATGGAATTAATAACGGAAAAATCTAATGAAAAAAACAAAAATATAGATAAAAAAATCTACTATGGAAATATTGAGGATTATGAATGAAGAAGATAAAAAGGTGGCCTATGCAGTGGAAAAAGAATTGCCTAGCATAGAAAAGGCGGTGGAGAAAATAGTAGCTTCCTTTCAAAGTGGTGGAAGATTAATATATATTGGTGCTGGAACCAGTGGAAGATTAGGTATTTTAGATGCTTCAGAATGCCCCCCCCTACTTTCAGCACAGATAAAGATCAAGTAATTGGAATAATGGCAGGAGGCTATGGTGCCATAATAGATGCTATGGAAGGGGGGGCAGAGGACAATATAGAGGCAGGAAAGACAGATTTAAAAAGTGTTAATCTTACAAAAACAGATACTGTAGTGGGAATTACAGCTAGTGGTAATACACCCTATGTATTAGGGGGGGCCATTGAATATGCTAATAGTAGAGGTGCCACTACTATTGGACTATCCTGTAATAAAAATAGTAAACTTCCTAAATTAGCAAAGATTCCAATTACACCAATAGTAGGTCCAGAAGTAATTACAGGTTCTACTAGATTGAAGGCAGGCACAGCACAAAAAAATGGTTTTAAATATGCTTACCACTGCTTCTATGATAGGAATAGGAAAAGTATATGGAAATTTAATGGTGGATTTAAATCCATCTAATGAGAAATTAATTGATAGGTCTAAAAGAATAATTATGGAGGCCACAGGTATAGATGAAGAAAAGGCAGAAAGGTATTTAGAACTATCAGGAAATAGCCCTAAAATAGCTATAGTAATGATAGAAACTAATTGTAATTATGAAGAAGCTATATATTTACTAGATAAATTCGATGGTTCTATATATAAATCAATTAGATATAAATTATCAAGTTAATTTTTAGAAGGAGGTGAAAAGAATGCTTAATATTTTAATGGTATGCTCAGGAGGAATGTCCAGTGCTATAGTAGAAAATGCACTTAAAAAAAGAAGCAGAAAAAGAAAGTATAGAAATCAATATTAAGGCAGTTGGTACTGGAGCATTTACAGATGAGATTAAAGGCAATTGGAATTTAGTTCTGGTAGCACCGCAGGTAAGACATAGATATGATGGCTTTAAAGCTATGGCAAAGGAAGAAGGTATACCTATAGAATTAATTCCACCCCCCCAAAGCTATAGTCCTTTAGGAGGACCAAAGTTAATGGAACAAATTAAAAAAATATTTATAAGGGGGATAATTATGGAAAAGTTTTTTTTGCGTGGGTTGAAAGAGTTTTAATGCCACCAATGGCAAAACTATCTGAGCAAAGGCATTTAAGAGCTATAAGAGATGGTATTGTGTCTACATTACCATTATTGATTGTAGGTTCATTTTTCTTAATATTTGCATTTCCACCAATACCAAAGCTAGCAGAGAAAATGAGTCCAGAACTGGTTGGCAATATTTTAATACCTTTTAGACTTACTATGGGCTTAATGTCATTATATGCATCCTATGGTATTGGATATAGTTTAGCTAGATCCTATAAACTAGACGGGATTTCAGGCGGAATTTTATCCATGGCCGCATTTATTATGACTTCTATTCCATTAGTTATGGAAGATGTAGGATTTGTACTACCAATGGGTAATCTTGGAGGTTCAGGAATGTTCGTAGCCATATTAATGGCAATATTGGCTGTAGAAATTATGAGGGCATTACAAACTAGAAATATAATGTTTAAAATGCCTGAAGGTGTACCGGATTCAGTAGCCAGATCTTTTGAGGCTTTAATACCAGCAGCAGTTGTTATAACAATTATTTGGCTAGTTAGAGTAATGTTAGGGTTTGATATACAAGCATTTATTATGAATTTGTTTAAACCATTAGTTAAGGCTGGAAATACATTACCAGGAATATTAATACCAGTATTATTAATTACTTTACTTTGGGCAGCAGGTATACATGGAGTTTCAGTAGTAGGTTCAATTGCTCGTCCAATATGGATGGTATTATTAGACGAAAACATGGCAGCATTAGCAGATGGCGCAAAAGTTTTACCAAATATTGCACCAGAGCCATTTTTCCAATGGTTTGTATGGATAGGTGGTTCAGGCGCCACATTAGGATTAGTATTTCTATTCTTAACTTCTAAATCAGACTATCTAAAGAGATTAGGTAGAGCTAGTTTAATACCAGGAATATGTAATATAAATGAACCAATTATATTTGGTGCACCAATAGTATTAAATCCATTATTAGGTATACCATTTATTATTGGGCCTATTATTACATCAATAATAACTTATTTTGCAATGTACTTTAATTTAGTAGCAAGACCAGCAATTACGCCACCTTGGACATTGCCAGCACCAATAGGAGCATATTTAGCAACTAATGGAGACTGGAGAGCCATAGTTTTAGTACTTGTAAATATAGCTATTATGACAGCAATATATTTCCCGTTCTTCAAAGCATATGAAAAACAATTATTGCAAGAAGAACAAGGAGCAGTAACTGAATAGTAAAAAGCACCAGTTTTACTGGTGCTTTTAGAAGCATAAATACATAGATTGGAGGAGATAAAATGGACAATTTAGAAGAAATAGTATTTTCTATAATAATTCATGGAGGAAATGCAAGGGCTAAATCTTATGATGCACTAAGAGCTGCACAAAATGGAAATTTTAATGAGGCAGAGAAATTCCTAAAAGAAGCAGAAGAAGAATTAGGCAATGCTCATAGAATTCAAACCGATATTATACAAAAGGAAGCAGCAGGGGGGGAAAAGGTTGATATATCAGTTTTATTTGTACATGCTCAGGACCATTTAATGACAGCCATGGCTGAAAAAGGTCTAATAGAAAATATGATAGATCTATATAAGAGAATAGATAAGCTAGAAAATGAAAGGGAGGCATAGAAAATGGAAGGCCTAAAAATTGCAGTAATAGGTGGTGGTAGTAGCTATACACCTGAATTAATAGACGGAATAATTAAGAGAAAAGACGAATTGCCAGTAAAGGAAATATATTTGGTTGATATAAAAGAAGGAGAAGAAAAGTTAAATATAGTAGGAAATTTAGCCAAGAGAATGGTAAAAAAAAGCTGGATTAGATACTGAAGTAATATTAACTCTAGATAGAAGAGAGGCCATTAAGGATGCGGATTATGTAATCACTCAATTTAGAGTAGGTGGATTAAAAGCTAGAGCTAGAGATGAAAATATTTCCTTAAGATATAATGTTTTAGGTCAAGAAACAACTGGTGCAGGGGGGTTTGCAAAAGCTTTGAGGACAATACCTGTAATAATGGATATATGTGAAGATATTGAAGAACTATCTCCAGATGCCTGGCTAATTAACTTTACAAATCCTGCAGGTCTAATAGCAGAAACAGTTTTAAGGTATACCAATGTGAAAGCTATGGGATTATGTAATGTGCCTATAAATATGAAAAACACTACAGCTAAGATGTTTAATGTAGAACCTGAAAGACTTAGAATGGACTTTATAGGTTTAAATCATCTAAATTGGGCAAATCGAATATATTTAGATGGGGGGGAAAATATTATGGCTAAAGTAATAGAAAAAAAATCTAGATGATGAGGCTTTAAATATGAATAATATCCCAAATCTTAATTGGGATAAAGATTATCTAAATAATTTAAATATGTTACCAAGCCCATATCTTAGATATTTTTATATGACAGATGAAATGGTAGAAAACCAAATCAAAGATGTAAAAGAAGGCAAGGGCAGTCGTGGAGAACAGGTAATGAAAATCGAAGAGGAATTATTTAAATTATATGAAGATGAGAATTTGGATATTAAACCTCCCCAATTAGAAAAAAAAGAGGAGGAGCCTATTATTCAGAGGCTGCTGTATCCTTAATTTCTGCTATTCACAATAATAAGGGAGAAATCCATACAGTAAATATTAAAAATAATGGTGCCATTGAAAACTTAGACAAGGATGTAGTTATAGAATGTAATGCCTTTATAGATAAAACAGGTGCAACCCCCCTTACTCTAGGGAATATGCCTTCAGAAATTTCTGGTTTAGTAAATCATGTTAAAGCCTATGAATTGCTAACAGCAGAGGCAGGCATTAGTGGGGGGGATTATGAAAAAGCCCTTATGGCATTATCTACTAGTCCCTTGATTCCATCAGTAAAAATAGCGAGAAAAATACTAGATGATATACTAAGGGAAAATAAAGAATATTTAACTCAATTTAGCAGGTGATAAAATGAAGAAAGTAATTGTAAATGCAGATGATTTTGGACTAACTAAAGGTGTCAATGCTGGTATAATTAAAGGCATGAAGGAAGGTATTATTAGTAGCACTACAGTAATGATAAATATGCCCTATGCTGGGGAAGGTATTGAAACTCTAAAATCCATGGGTTTTAAATCTGCTGGGGGTTCATTTAACCTTAACTGCTGGTAGCCCAACATTATCCCCCCCAGTGGAAATTCCCTCCTTAGTAAATAGTAAAGGCAAGTTTTATAAAAGAAGAGGGGGGGAGTTGTTCCCTAGGCTTATACTAGGTGAAGCAGAAAAAGAACTTAGAAATCAAATTGAATTATTTATAAAAACTGGTCTTAAGCCCTCTCATTTAGATGGCCATCATCATATTCATATGTATGATGGGCTTAGGGAAATAGTAGGAGAATTAGCAAAAGAATATAATTTACCTGTAAGATATGCAAATGAGGAGACTAAAAGATATTTAGAAATGAACAATATAAGAACTACAGATGGTTTTTCCATGGAGTTTTATGGGGGGGATAGGGCAAATATAGATACTATTAAAGAAAACCTAATAAATTTCAATGAAAATACCTTTGAATTTATGTGCCATCCAGCTCTTATAGACGAAGAATTAATGGGAATTAGTAGTTATAATACCCATAGAGAAAAAGAACTGGAAATATTGACAAATGAGGAATTAACCTATTGGCTAAGGGAACAAAAAAAATTGATTTAATAGGCTTCCATGAGTTATAATATAGGGGGGGATTATATCTATAGATTGAACCACCCTCATTAGGGTAATATAATAACAAAACATCGAAAGGCAGGTAATATTATGTTTAAATTTCTAAAGAAAAACAAAGAAATAGAATTAATCTCTCCAATGACTGGAGATATAATTCCCTTAGAAGAAGTTCCAGATCCAGTATTTTCCGAGAAAATGATGGGAGATGGAATTGCCATAGAGCCTAGTGAAGGTAAAGTATTATCCCCCCCTATTGATGGGAAAATAGCTACTATTTTTCCTACAAATCATGCCATTGGCTTAGTAAATAAAGAAGGTTTAGAAATACTAATTCATATTGGAATAGATACTGTAGAATTAAAAGGAGAAGGTTTTACTAGAATTGCAGAAGAAGGGAAAGGGGTAAAAAAAAGGGGGATCTACTAATGGAAGTAGATTTAGAAAAACTTAAAGAAGGTGGCAAACCCACCGTAACTCCAATAATCATAACTAATATGGATAAAGTAGAGAAAATAGAGAAAAATTCTGGGAAAGTAGAAGGAGGAAATAATTCCATATTTACAGTTTATTTAAAATAGAGTACACCCATCTAGAGAAAATAATAAATTAGTAGACCTTAGGAGAAATATTGCAAATGTGGCCTTTAGCGCTATAGAATAAATGCAAGGTTTCTCCTTTGCATTTTTCGACAAAATTATATATATAATTTTGGGGAAAATAAAAGACAATGCACCAGGGACAGTTCTCTGTGCAGTCCATTTTCTTCCACTAAAGAATAATTATTCACACTTTCGCCTAAAAAAAACATAGATTATAGTAGGCTTTAGAATATATTAAATAGAGGAGGATTTCAATATGACTGACAATCAAAGTGGTAGACGTGGTGGGTTATTTGGTGGTGGAGGCTGTGGCATGGATGATTCACTATTATTTTTCTTTTTATTACTAGTTGTTCTATTTTGTAATTCAGATATGTTCGGTGGAAGATGCTAATTTGAAAATAAATCGGGGCTTGCCCCCCCGATTTTTTTTATTTTAGTTTGGAGCTCTAAATTAATATTGACTAATTCATTATTACTCTATAAAATTAACTAAGATTATAGATTTAATTGGAGGATATTATGGACAGAAATTTAAAATTAACAGAAGGAAAAATTACAAGCACATTGGTTAAATTGGCATTGCCTATTATGGGAACAGCTTTTATTCAAATGGCCTATAGTTTGACCGATACCATGTGGTTAGGCAGATTTAGCACTAAGGCTGTAGCAGCTGTAGGAACTGCAGGTAATCTAATGTGGTTTGGAGCAGGTTTGATTTTAATTACTCAAGTAGGACTAGGCGTTAGTGTAGCACAGTCCTTTGGCCGGGGGGGATATGGAGGCAGTTAAAAAAAATATATATCCCATGGTTTTCAATTGGACATTTTTATTGCAATCTTATATTCATTGATTTTATTTATATTTAATTCTCAAATTATAGGTTTTTTTTAATTTAAATGATATAGAAGTAATTAAAATGGCAGAGGAATATCTTAGAATAATTGCCATTGGCCTTACTTTCCACTTTTTAAACCCTATTTTCTCTACTACTTTAAATAGTACGGGAAATAGTGTAACCCCATTTAAACTAAATGCCCTAGGTTTGATAATCAATATGATACTAGATCCTATACTAATATTTGGACTAGGGCCTATTCCCGCCCTAGGATCAAAAGGTGCTGCCATAGCTACTGTAGCTGCACAGTTTATAGTGAGTATGGCATTTATAATTTTAGGGAAAAGGGATAATGCAATTTATTCTCATGTAAATTTATTTATAAAACCAGATTTTAAGTATATTGGAGATATGGCAAAACTAGGCTTTCCACCTTTTGTACAAACTGCCATTCACTCTAGTATGAGCATGGTTTTAACTAGAATTGTAGCTCAATTTGGACATACACCTGTTGCAGTTTACAATATAGGTTCTCAAATAGAATCTATATCTTGGATGTCTGCAGAGGGATTTTCATCTGCCATATCAGCCTTTATAGGCCAGAATTTTGGAGCTAAAAAGATAGATAGGATTAAGGAAGGTTATCACAAGGGAATGCAGATACTAGGCAGTATTGGTATTTTTGCTACTATTTTATTGGTTTTGGGGGGGCAAGGCCAATATTTACAGCCTTTACACCAAGGGACCCCATAGCCATAGAAGAAGGGATTAAATACCTAAGGATACTGGGATTATCTCAATTTTTTTATGACTATGGAAATAGGCACTGCAGGTGCCTTTAATGGAATTGGGAAAACCCTACCTCCTACTTTAATAGGTATCATTTTTAATGTTTTACGAGTACCATTAGCATTGGCATTAAGTAGCACTAGATTAGGGATTGTAGGCATTTGGTGGAGTATAAGTGTATCTAGTATTATAAAGGGAATAATTTCACCTATTATATATAATTATGTATTAAAACATAGATTGGAAGAATTGTAGATGCACCAGGTGCACCAGGGACAGTTGTCCTTTCATCTGCCTATTCAAAGGGGGGGATACAGGGTCTGGTGCACTTGTGCATTTTATTTCTTTATTGGGGGGGTATAGATTAAATATCAAATAATTTTAGGAGGGAATAAAATGCAAAATGCAATAATTAAAATAGAGAAATTAGATTTTATGTTTGGAGTTGAAGATCCATTTTTATTCTGTGCCCATCATAAGGATTATTATCCAAAAGGGAATGAAGATTTAGGGCCACCAGTATCAAGTTTAGCAGGGAGAAATATTGGCAATGATTTTGAAATAAAAGATGGGTGGAGAATGTATCATGGAGAAAAGGTACCTGGATTTCCAGTCCACCCCCCCATAGAGGCTTTGAAACTGTAACCATTGTTTTAGAAGGCTTTGTAGATCATTCTGATTCCCATGGAGCCTCTGGAAGATATGGAAACGGAGATGTACAGTGGATGACTGCTGGAAGTGGACTACAGCATGCAGAAATGTTTCCATTAGTGCATAAGAATAAAGACAATCCATTGCATTTATTCCAAGTATGGTTAAATCTACCTAAGAAAGATAAGTTTACTGAGCCTTATTATAAAATGCTTTGGGCAGAGGATATACCAGTTATAGAAGAAACAGATTCCAATGGGAGAAGGTCTATTATAAAATTAATTGCAGGTAAGTATAAAGATGCCAATAGTTTAGAACCAGCACCAGCATCTTGGGCAAAGGATGAGAAAAACAATGTAAATATTTGGCTGATAAAAATGGAAGGGGGGGAAGCAGAATTTAAAATATCAGCATCATCTAATACTATTTCTAGGAATCTGTATTATTACAAAGGAGATACTATTAAAATTGATAATACTACTATAAATTCTAATAATAGAATAAAATTAATAGGTCATGAAGAAATAAGCATAAGAAATGGAAATAAGGAAAGTTATTTTCTTCTTTTAGAAGGAGAACCTATTAATGAACCAGTAGTAGCTCGTGGACCTTTTGTTATGAATACTATGGAAGAAATTAGAGAAGCTTATATGGATTTTCAGGAAACTGGTTTTGGTGGATGGCCTTGGGATAGACGAGATCCAGTACACTCCAATGAAGAAATTAGGTTTGCTAAGTATTCTGATGGAACTTATGAAAAAGATAAATAAAATAAGAAAAACACCTTTTGAAAAAGAGGTGTTTTTCTTATTGACAAGGTTATTTAATTTTGATAATATTCTCAATACGTCTAAAATTAAAATTTGAAAGGAGGGCTTTAATATGCACATTGTAGCAGAGGACTTAAGTAAATCTTATAAAATTTTCAAAAGAAATCCTGGTGTAGGTAATGCTTTCAAAAATTTCTTTCATAGGGAATACAAAACCATAAATGCTTTGGACAAAGTATCCTTTGAAATTGAAGAAGGGGAATTAGTAGGATATATAGGGCCTAATGGAGCAGGAAAGTCTACTACAGTTAAAATATTAAGTGGAATTCTTACTCCAGATTCGGGGAATTGTCAAGTATTAGGGAAGGTTCCTTGGAAGGAAAGGGTAGAACATGTGGCAAATATTGGGGGGGTAGTATTTGGACAGAGAACTCAATTATGGTGGGACTTGCCTGTTATAGATTCTTTTGAACTTTTAAGAGATATATATAAAGTGCCCCATAGGGACTATGAAAAAAAATAAAAATGAGCTTGTAGAACGATTAGATTTGGGAGATTTTATAAACACTCCCGTTAGGCAATTAAGTCTTGGACAAAAAAATGAGATGCGAATTGGCAGCTTCATTACTTCATTCTCCAGCCATACTATTTCTAGATGAACCTACAATTGGTCTAGATGCAGTATCCAAATTAGCTGTTCGTGAATTTATAAAGGAATTGAACCATAAGAAAAAGACTACAGTTATACTCACTACCCACGATATGGACGATATTGAAACTCTATGCAGCAGAGTTATTGTCATTGGAAAAGGACAAATTCTTTCTGATAGTTCCCTTGATGAATTGAGAAAAAGAGTATCAAAAGAACGGAGATTGATTATTGAATTAGAAAACAATGGATTTAATCTTTCTATTAAGGGAGCATATTTAGTAAAATGGGAAGGCAATAGAGCCTTTATTAATTTTGACCCTGAAATAATTTCACCTGCCAAATTAATTGCCACTATATCAGAGACCTATGAAATAAAAGATGTATTTGTTGAAAATCCTCCCATAGAAGAAACTATAGCTAATTTATATGAGGAGCTGAAAATATGAGAGCTTATTTATCTATAATTAAAATTAGGTTTATTTTACTTCTTCAATATAGAATGGCTGCCATGGCGGGATTATTTACTCAGTTCTTTTTTTTGGAATGGTTCGGGTAATGGTTTTTTTCTGCTTTCTATAGTATGGCCACTGATAAAACGCCTTTAAGTTATAGTCAAGCTATAACTTACATATGGATAGGGCAGGCTATGATTGGTATGTTGCCTTGGAATGGGGGGGATAGTGAAATACAAAATTTAATTAGAACGGGAAATGTTAGTTATGAATTATTAAGACCTATAAATTTATACAATCAATGGTTTTGTAGAGCTTTTGCTTTAAGGACTGCCCCTACTGTTCTCCGTGCCATACCTATGTTCACAATAACATTATTTTTATTACCAAAAGAATATGGGATGATGTTTCCACCCACTTTTGGAGCATTTATTGGATGGATAATTACCACCTTTGGGGGGGCTTTGATGATTTCTTGCACCATAACTAATATTATTAATATTTGTACCCTATGGTCCTTGTCTGGAGATGGGATTACTAGGCTTTTATCAGCAATTATAACCTTTACTTCAGGAATGATAGTTCCACTTCCTCTTTTTCCAGATTGGCTTAAAAACATTTTAAAAATATTACCCTTTAGTGGCTTAGTTGATATACCAATAAGGTTTTACACTGGGGGGATATTCCCATTAATGAAATTTATAAATATTTTATCTTCCAAACTACTTGGGCTATTATATTATATGGATTTGGACAATGGCTGTTAAATAGAAAATTAAAAGACATTATAGTACAGGGGGGGGATAAATATGAATGGATTTAGACTTTATTTTAGATACTTGTCTTTATGTATACAAAGTCAATTGCAGTATAGGGCCTCTTTTATAATGATGAGTATAGGACATTTTTTTTAATAACTTTTATAGACTTTTTAGGTATATGGGTTTTATTTGATAGATTTGGAAACCTAAAGGGATTTACCTTTGAAGAAGCGGCTGTATTTTATGGAATGGTACATATTGCCTTTGCAATAACAGAAGCCTGGACTAGAGGTTTTGATACTTTTCCTAGATTAATTAGAAATGGAGACTTTGATAGAATTCTTACAAGACCTAGAAATACAGTATTACAAGTATTAGGTCATGATTTTCAAATAATGAGAGTAGGAAGATTTCTTCAAGGACTTATAGTTTTACTTTGGGCGGCCTATAAATTAAATATAAGCTGGACCTTTGGAAAAGTAATGCTTTTAATATTTTCAATAATAGGTGGCAACTTTCTATTTTCAGCCCTTATTATACTCCAAGCCACATTGTCTATTTGGTCTATACAGAGCTTAGAAATAATAAATTCCTTTACCTATGGAGGAGTAGAAGCAGCCCAATATCCACTATCTATATATAAATCTTGGTTTAGGAAAATATTTATATTTATAATTCCTCTAGCATGTATAAATTATTTTCCAGCCATGGTAATACTAGAAAAGAATGATCCATTAAAATCTCCAATATGGTTTCAATGGCTATCCCCCCCTATTGCTGGAATAGTGTTTTTCTTATTTAGTCTTTGGGTTTGGAAATTTGGAGTTAAGCATTATAAATCAACAGGAAGTTAGTGCACCGGGGGGGACAGTTCTCCTTGCAGTCCAGTTTTTTTCCAAGGCGTTATTACCAATTACTTGCTTAATATAGGATAGTTTCTTATGTAAAAGAAATTATCCTATATTATTTTTGTATATTTCTGAAACTGATTGACTATTAATAGGATATATAATATTTTATTAATAGGATATGAATGAATTTAACAAAAATAAAAACAGGAAGTGATAATATGGCTAGGGTAGCTAGACTAGTTAGTGATTCAGGATATTATCATGTAATGGCCAGGGGGGTAATAATAAAGAAATAATATTTAAAAATCCTTCAGAGAAGCAGTATTATTTAGATGAATTAGAACAGGAAATAGAAGAAGGAGGTCTTACATTACTATCTTATTGTATAATGGATAATCACATCCATCTCTTAATCAATTCAGATACTGATTCAATGGCAGATGCATTTAGAAGAATTAATTTAAAATTTGCATTAAGATATAATAAAAAAATATAATCAGGTAGGCCATGTATTTCAAGGTAGATATAAAAGCGAAGTAGTAAATACAGATCAATATTTACTTAGTGCCATAAGATATATACATAATAATCCTGTAAAAGCTGGAATAGTATTGAAGGCTGAAAATTACAAATGGAGTAGCTATAAAGATTATCTAAATAGTAGCAGTAGTTTATTGGATTCTAATGAAAAAGAAATGATAATGGACATGTTCGGAGGTTCAATTGACCAATTTCAACGATTTCATTTAAAAGATGATATGGTGGAATTTTTAGAGATTAAAGAGGACTTAGAAAGGGAACGAGAAATAAAGGGGGGGAGAAAAATTTTAAAAGACTATTGCGATAAATATAAAGTAGAGGATATAAAACAATTGTGTAAGAATCAAGATGCTATAGATGAGATAGTTATTGATTTATTGCAATTAAGCAAATTATCACATAGGAGAGTAGCTGATTTATTAGGTATAAATAGAGGAATTGTTCATAATATTGCCAAAAGATTATGATTAATTGGAAAAAAAAGTGGACTGCACCGAGAACTGTCCCCCCCGGTGCATAGAAAAGATAAATAAACATGCACCAAGAACTGTCCCTGGTGCATATTAAAGGGGGGATAGCTAGTTGAAACCGGTCATAGAAATAGTTAATGTATCTAAATATTTTGATCTTAATGGGGAAAAATTGTATGCTAATTCAAATATCAATATATCCATAGGCAAAAATGAATTGATAGGGTTGTTTGGGGCCAACGGAAGTGGGAAGACTACTTTAGTTAGGCAGGTTACAGGCATTATGAAACCTTCATCAGGCCATATAATGATCAATGGTAGGGATATAATGAAGGATACTAAAATACAAAAAGAGAAATAGGATATATGAGCCAGTCTGCATATGCTGCCTTATGGGGTTTAAAGGTCAAAGAAGCCATTAAATTAAGTGGTAGACTTCATGATTTGCCCGATGCTGTGACGGAAAAAAAAGGTATGCCTTTTATAAGGAGTATTTTTCTTTAAGGGATGGAATAGATGAAACCACATTTGGAAGCCTATCTGGTGGAATGAAAAAGATGGTAGTATTTATAATATCCACCCTAAAGGATAAACCTATATATATTTTCGATGAACCATCCAATGAATTAGACCCTAAAAAAAAGAAAATTATTATGGGATAGAATACTTCATTTTAAAAATAATGGAAGCACCATAATACTGGTAACCCACAATATAAAGGAGGTTGAAAGCCTAGTAGATAGGGTTATTATTCTTTCTAAAGGGGG
>JMBV01000127.1_pt1 | contig 29449 bp, 49 predicted proteins | sample 616531 | NCBI WGS metagenome assembly JMBV01 (sample SAMN02727904, study PRJNA239997) | anaerobic digester metagenome | biome: anaerobic digester; isolation source: mesophilic anaerobic digester inoculated with municipal waste water sludge... | place: Germany: Bielefeld University, CeBiTec ...
GATAAATTAAGATTTTCTAAAATATGGAATTTTGAATTTATAATGGGTCTAGTGGGAGCCTTTACCACTCCCTGACTGCAAGTGATGAAAAACAAAGATTAAATATATTATATAGTGCAGATTTTGTGATTTCTTAGGTAAATATTATCAATAAATTAATCAGGAGGAAAAATATGAGGATAGAACAACATCCCATCTTAGAGTTTAAAAAGGGCGAAAAAAATTAGGTTTTATTTTAATGGGAAAGAGATGATCGGATTTAAAAACGATACAATAGCCTCTGCTTTATATGGCTTAGGAATATACAAACTTAGTGAAAGTAAAAAGCAAAAAAGACCACGAGGTATATTTTGCGCAGTTGGACATTGTTCATCGTGCTTAATGACGGTTGATGGAATTCCTAACGTGAGAACGTGTATTACCCCCCCTTTGAAAGAAGGTATGCAGATAGAAACTCAAAGTCAAGAAGTGATTAAAGATGCATAACATTGAAAAAGTTGAATTAATAATAGTCGGAGGAGGGCCTGCGGGTCTTTCTGCAGCACTAGCTGCAGCAAATTATGGAGTAAACGTTATTCTCGTAGAAGAACGTGAATTTTTAGGTGGTCAATTAGTTAAACAGACTCATAGATTTTTTTGGATCCGAGAAAGAATATGCTGGAACTAGAGGATTAAAAATTTCTAATCTTCTTGTCAAAGAGATAAAAGAAAATGAACATATAAAAGTACTTACTTCTTCACGGGTCTTAGGAATATATAAAGATAAAATAGTAACCATTCTTACCAATAACAAAATGATGAAATACTTTCCGAAGGCTCTAATACTTGCCACTGGTGCATCAGAAAAGTTTTTAGCATTTGAGAATAATGATCTTCCAGGGGGGGTGTTTGGCGCAGGTGCGGTTCAAACCTTAATGAATTTATATGGAGTTTCACCTGCCAAAAAAAATATTAATGGTAGGTTCTGGAAATATTGGACTAATAGTTTCTTATCAACTACTTCAAGCTGGAGTTGAAGTTGCCTGCGTTATAGAAGCTGCTCCTAAAATAGGTGGTTATTCTGTTCATGCTTCAAAATTAAGAAGAATGGGGGGGTTCCAATATTAACTTCCCACACAATAAAAAAAGGCTGTAGGAAAAGATAAAGTTGAAGGTGCAATAATATGTCAGCTTGACAGTAGTTGGAGAGAAATTATAGATACTGACCAATTCATAAAATGCGATGCTATTTGCTTATCTGTAGGATTAACGCCCTTAACAGATCTATTAAGACAAACTAATATTAAAACCGTGTATATATCAGAATTAGGTGGATACATACCTATTCGAGATGAAAATATGGAAACTAATATAAAAAAATTTATTTGTTGCTGGTGATGTTTCAGGAATAGAAGAGGCAACATCTGCAATTATAGAGGGTCAAATTGCCGGATTAAATGTAGCTAAAAGGATTAATAAAAACGTTAAATATCAACTTGAGATAGAGAAGCAAATAATGGAAGCAAAGGAAGAATTAGAGTTATTAAGGGCAGGACCTGTTGGTGAAAAAGTTAGAAAAGGTCTAAAAAAATAGGGTTAAATAACTCAAAGAATTATGATGAAAGAATGTCAAATGAAGAGTATGACATATCTTTTTTTTGATGAGAACAGGTATTCCTAGTAATGATAATTTAAAAATGAAATTACCTCAGAGTGAAGAAATATTTAATAAAGGACCGATAGCTATATCTGAATGTTTTCAAAAATTTCCTTGTGATCCCTGTGTAAAAGGGTGTCCATTTGATGCAATATCTGAAGAAGGTAATATCAATAACTTACCTTATGTAGATTTTGAAAAATGCACAGGATGTGCAATTTGCGTAAGTAAATGTCCAGGACTAGCGATGTTTGTTGTACAAAAAAAATTATACTGATTCAACTTCTTTAGTTACTCTACCTTATGAATTTTTGCCTAAACCTATGAAAGATCAAACGGTCTTAGTTCTAAATAGAGAAGGAACAGAAATTTGTGAAGGTATAGTTAAGAGGGTTATAGATGGAAAGATTCAAGATAAAACAACCGTTGTAACTGTAGAGGTACCAAAAGAGTATTTCCTTGAAACTAGAAATATTAAAGTAAAGTGAGGATAATATTATGAATGAAGATAATATTATTATATGTAGATGTGAAGATGTCACTTTAAAAGACATTAGAAATTTGATTCAGCAAGGATTTACAACGATAGAAGAAATTAAGAGACTTTCACGAATTGGTATGGGGCCTTGTCAAGGTAAAACTTGTGGTTTGCTTATTGCCAAAGAAATTGCTGAAATTACTGGTATATCAATAGAAAAAAATTGAATTACAAAACATAAGGCCTCCTTATGGAGGAGTTACTTTTGAAGAAATAATTGCAGGTGATGAAGTTGAAAAATAAGGCCAGTGTTGTCGTAATTGGAGGAGGAGTAGTAGGTAATTCAGTTGCATACAATCTTGCTAAAAGAGGAGTAAAAGATATTGTATTAGTTGAAATGATCTTTTTTTGGCAAGTGGAGCTACAGGTAGGTGTGGGGGGGCAGGGGGGGTTAGGCAGCAATGGGGGGGAACTAGACAGAATTGCCTTTTAGCAAGAGAAAGTATGAGGGTGTTTGAAAATTTTAAAGATACTTTGAATGTTGATGTGGATATAGAATTAAAACAAAAGGGTTATTTACTTTTGGCATATTCGGATAATGAATTGGGTCTATTCAAAAGGAATATTGAAGTTCAAAATAGTCTAGATATACCTTCAAAACTAGTAACACCTCAGGAAGCAAAAGATATAGTACCAGATCTTAACATAGATAAATTAGTTGGAGGAGCCTTTTGTCCTACAGATGGTCATGCGAATCCATTTAAGGTAACTTACGGTTACTCAAAAGCTGCAGTTAATTTAGGAGTTGAGATAAATAAATTTACTGAAGTAAAAAAATAAAAACTGAAAAAGGTAAAATAATTGGAGTTCAGACTAATAGAGGATTTATAGAAACCTCAAAAGTAGTTGACGCTGCAGGTGGTTGGTCGCAACAAATAGCAAAAATGGTGAATGTTGAACTACCTGTATATTCTGAAAGACATGAAATTTTAGTTACAGAATCTGTAAAACCCATACTTGATCCTATGCTTATGTCTTTTTCTTACAATATCTACTGTCAACAAACCCCTGATGGTAGTTTTATAATGGGTTATGGACCTGAAAATGAACCACCTGGGTTTAATACTCATAGTTCATGGCAATTTTTAGAAACTATGAGTAAAAAGCTACTTGGCTTTTACCACCACTAAACAAAATAAGAATATTAAGGCAATGGGCAGGTTTATATAATATTTCCCCCCCTGACAAGCAACCGATAGTTTCGAAAATAAAAGATGTCGAAAATTTTTATGTTGCTTGTGGTTTTAGTGGTCATGGGTTTATGATTGCACCAGCTATAGGAGTTTTAATGGCAGACATTATTACTGAAAGTGAGTTCACTTATGATGTTATTTTAGATATTGAAAGATATAAAAGAGGGGGGGAAGTAATATCTGAACCGTCAGTAGTTTAATTTATTAGAAAGGAGGAATGATTTTTGAACAATTCTATTCCAATATTTGATGAACCTACCAATGAACCTGTTTTAAATTATGAGCCGGAAAGTAAAGAAAGAAAAAAAATTTAATACAAAAGCTAAAAGAGCTTAAGAACAAAGAATTAGAAATTCCTATAATAATAGGTGGAAAGGAAGTAAAAACAGGTAATATAGGTAAATGTGTAATGCCCCCCCATGAACATAACTATATTCTTGCGTACTATCACAAAGCTGGTGAAAAAGAAGTTCAGCTAGCTATTGAAAATTCTTTAAAAGCCAGAAAAATATGGGACGAGTTTCATGGGTAGATAGAATTTCTATATTTAAGAAGGCAGCAGACCTTTTGTCTACAAAGTGGAGAAGCACTTTAAATGCTGCAACAATGCTTTGCCAAAGTAAAAACGCTTATCAAGCAGAAATTGACGCAGCTTGTGAATTAACAGATTTTTTTAGATTTAACTCTTACTACGCTACAAAATATATTTAGATCAACCAAAATCTGTTGAAGGCGTTTGGAATAGGATGGAGTACAGACCTTTGGAAGGATTTATATTCGCAGTAACACCTTTTAATTTTACTTCAATATCTGGTAACTTACCAACAGCTCCGGCAATTATGGGAAATACCTCTCTATGGAAACCAGCTTCTTCAGCAGTGTATTCTGCCTATTTTGTTATCAAATTGCTTCAGGAGGCTGGGTTACCTGATGGGGGTTATTAATTTTATACCAGGTGATGGTTCAAAAATTGGAGATTTAGTTCTTGACGATCCAAACCTCGCTGGGATTCATTTTACCGGTTCAACTTCAACTTTTCAAAACATGTGGAAAAAAAATTGGAAATAATATCGATAAATATAAATCTTATCCAAGGATAGTTGGAGAAACAGGAGGAAAAGATTTTGTCGTTGCACATGAATCAGCTAATATTAATGTGCTTGTATCCGCATTAATAAGAGGTGCATTTGAATATCAAGGTCAGAAATGTTCTGCAGTATCAAGGGCTTATATACCAAGAAATATTTGGGCTCAAGTAAAAATAAACTTATAGAGGATTTAAAAGATATAAAAATAGGATCTCCCGAAGATTTCTCTAATTTTATGAACGCAGTTATTGATAAAAAGGCCTTTGATAAAATAACAAGTTATATAGAATATGCTAAAAATGGCCATGATTCAGAAATTATTTTTGGAGGAAATTATGACGGCTCTATTGGCTATTTTATCGAACCGACAGTGATTCTTACCAACAATCCTAAATCTAAAACTATGCAAGAAGAAATATTTGGGCCTGTTTTAACAGTATATGTATACGATCCTTCAGATTTTGAAAAAAATTTTAAAACTTTGTGACGAAACGTCTCCATATGGTTTGACAGGGGGGGCTATAATTGCTCAAGATAGAGACGCAATAATTAAGGCGGAAAGGGAGTTAGCGAACGCAGCGGGTAATTTTTATATTAACGATAAACCAACAGGTGCTGTTGTAGGGCAACAACCCTTTGGAGGTTCTAGGGCATCTGGAACAAATGATAAGGCGGGAACTATTATAAATCTTTTAAGATGGGTTTCTGCACGTGCTATAAAAGAGAATTTTGTTCCTGCGGAGGATTTTAGATATCCTTTTATGAAAGAAGAATAACAAAAAAAACCCGATTTTCGGGTTTTTTTTATTGGAGCGGATAATGGGATTCGAACCCACGACCCCTTGCTTGGCAAGCAAGTGCTCTACCGCTGAGCTATATCCGCTTCTATATTTTTTTAATATATAGAGTGGTGCGCGAGGTGGGACTTGAACCCACACGGATTATTCATCCACAGGATTCTAAGTCCTGCGCGTCTGCCAGTTCCGCCACTCGCGCGACTGAATTAATAACGAAAAGAAATACAAAAATGGTGACCCGCCTGGGATTCGAACCCAGGACCCTTTGATTAAAAGTCAAATGCTCTACCAGACTGAGCTAGCGGGTCACTTTTGTAATAGTTTATTTTTACCTTATTTAACCTTAATTATTATAACCTTTTGTAAGCGTTTTGTCAAGCAAAAAAATTAAAACAGCAAGTAAAATTGTGTTTAATATTATTTATTTTATTATTTGAATTTGTTATTTTTCTTCTTTTAAGAAAACTTTAGATGAAATAAACATAAGAACAGATCCGCTAATAAACAATACCAAATTAATAACTATAAAATTATTTAAGGTTATTTGTTTAATATTACCAGAAAATCTTATCAAATCAGTTACATATTTTACAGGTAATAAATTACTTATCCAACGAATTGATTTAGGTAAAATTCTATTGGAAAATATACTCCCGAAAAGAAGGTCATAGCAACATAAAGTATGGTTGCTACTTCGCTTGTCACTGCTGGATCTTTGAATATAAGAAGGAGTAACACTCCAAGCCCCCCCATCATTCCAATTGATGAAGAAATAAAGACACAAAAAAAGTGATAACCAATTAAAATAAAAATTTAAATTAAACAAAACACCACCTAAAATAATGATAATAAACATGGAAATCAAGTTTAAAAAAAAGCTTGGATATTGAAGCTGATAAAGTAAATTCTAAAGGTTTTACAGGAGATGCCAAAAATCTTTTTATTAATCCGTACTTTTTGTATCTCCCGAAAACATTGATCATTGAAAACATCCCACCTGACAACAAGGACAAGGCTATTACACCAGTTATAATAAAATCCAAACTATTTTCTGGACTTGCTCCTATAGATGTTTCAATAAATTCTATATTTATAAAATCTTCTTTTATTCCAGCATAGTGCTTTTTAAGTATATTTTGTAGTTCTAGTTTGATGAATATAGTTGATTGATCATTCATATCTGGTTCTTTTTGTACGAAAGTTATTTCTTTATTTTCATCATTTATAATTAAGCCTAAATCAACCTGATTCTGGTCTAAGGCTTTAGTAATACTATTTTTATCATCAAGAAAAACGACTTGGTAAGGAATTAAATTTGTTATTGTTTCATCTACATCTCCAACTATTCCAATTTGATATTCATCGTTATTGGAAGAAGCTTCAGTACCAAAAATAGTTCCAAAAAGTAACAATAAAAGTATAGGTAAAAGGAGAGTAAAAAAAATACTTCCATCCAATTTCTAAAAGTTTCTTTAGAAAATATGCTTATTAAAGAGAACATACGTTTATTTTTCATTGTATATCATCCTCTTAAAAGTTAGAGAAAATATCAATATGGAAGAAATCATCCATATAACAGGTATGAGAATATTAACCAAAGCAATAGAACTTCCAAGCATTATCTTTCTCATTCCATCAACTAAATAGGTTACTGGATTAAAATAAACGTACCAGCGAATGATCCAGGGTGAATTAGTTACATCAAAATAAAAACCACTCAAAAATATAGTAGCTTGGTATATTATTTGAGAAATTGCTCCAGCAGCTCCCATATTCTTGTACAAAGAAGAGAGAAAAAGCCCCCCCACACTTAAAATTACCATAATAGAAAAAAAGTGCATAACTAATAAAATTAAGTTTGTAAATGTATGGACTAACATTAAAAAGATAAGCTTCAATATATAATACAAATAAAGAGATTATCAATAAAATAATATGTGAAAGTAGAAAACTGACAAAAAATCCATTACTTGTTATAGGTGAAGAGCTTAATTTTTTTAAAAATGCCTTTTTCTACATTGAAAGAAAAATCAAAGGGCATATTAAAAACTGCTACTGTTAAAATAGACATAAGAATAATAGCCGGGAACAGATAATCTCTATATCTGTAAGGTTCTGATTGTTCTATTCCTAAGATCTCTTCTTTAATGGTTAAAGGCATTACTTCACCTTTGGTATTTATCCTTACATTTATTTCATCAATGAATACATCAAAGATATTTTTGGCGTAAAGCGATGTATTTTCATTAGTATAATATACTTTCAATGCAGGAACTTCTAATTCGTTGATGAAAAATTTTATATTTAATAGATTAAAATTTTGTGGAAAGATCACAAAAGCGTTTATTTTTGATTTTTTTTAAGTTGTCTAATCCTTTTTCAAAAGAATCATATTCAATTATCTCGAACGGGTTATTATTGTTTTGTGAAGAAAAATCTCATCAAAAACATTTTTTTTACAATACCTTGTAAAGGTTGTTCATAGTATATGCCTATTTTAAAATCCATATTTTCAACGTTTCCAATATTCTCAAAAATACTTATAAAAAGTATAAAGAAAAGCGAGGGAAATATAATAGTCCAAAAAGGAACAGCAAACTCTCTTGAAGAATTTATAAAAAAAACACTTTTGTGAGATTAATAATTTTTTTTCATATATTTCACCTAATCTCTCAATCGTTTTCCGGTTAACTTTAGGAAAACGTCTTCCAAGTTAGGCTTTCTTATAATCATATCTGATATATCAAACTTTTTCATTCTGGCTTCTTCGAAGATTTTTAAAAGAGCATTTTCAAGATCAATAGCTTCGATTCTGTAAAAATTTTCATTTTTACTTACTTTAAGATTACTTTCGCTAAACAAATTTTCTTTAATGTCGTCAAAATTACCGTTTGAATTGATTTTGAAAGATATAATTGAACTCATTCCTAAAGAGTCAACAAGTTTATTGACTGTTCCTTGCGCAATAATTTGTCCTTGATCAAATATATAAACTCTATCTGCTAAAAATTCTGCTTCTTCCATATAGTGAGTCGTTAATATTATTGTTTTGCCAGAATTTCTTAAATTAGATATTATTTGCCAGGTATTTCTTCGTGCTTGTGGATCTAAACCTGTTGTCGGTTCATCAAGGAAGACTATATCAGGATCATTAATTACAGCTGTAGCTAAAGCAAGTCGTTGTAATTGACCTCCTGAGAGTTTGGAAATTCTACTACGTTTTTTTCTCTTCAAGATTAAAATCAGTAATAACCTTTTCAACGTCAAGACTTTTTTTGATATAAACCAGCAAAAGCCTTAAGTGTTTCTACTACTGTTAAATTTTGGAAAAAAAACTGTACTTTGCAATTGAACACCTATCTTCTCTTTTATATTCGAGTCAATTTGGTCTACCTTTTCACCAAAATAGTATATTTCACCATCGTCTCTTTTTCTCAATCCTTCCAATATTTCAAGTGTAGTTGTTTTTCCTGCACCATTTGGACCCAAGATAGCAACAATTTCTTTCTTTTTGACATGAAAAGAGACATCATTGACTGCCTTAACATCTTTGTACTGTTTTTTTAGATTGTTTACTTTTACAACAACTTCTTCCATATATATTCCCCCAAATTTTAATTTCATTCCAACACATTTTTTTTAGCCATTTTTTTACTTTTATATCTCGATAAAAGAATTAATGACTTAACAACTTCTTCTGACATAGTTAAAAGATATACAACTGGAAAACTTAAATTCAAAACTAAACCTCCAATTACAGATAACGGAACTCCAATAAACCATAAAGTTGAACCTTCTACAATAAAAGAGAATCGGGTGTCACCTCCGGCTCTTAAAAATCCAACTACATTCATTCCATTAAATAATTTTATTGGTAGGAAACTCATAGAAATTGTAATTGTTATCCTCACCATCTTTTTAACTTCCTCTGAAACGTCAAATACATTTACCAAGAAAAAAAGTAATTATAATACATATTATAGCAGCAAAAATGCTTATTAGTTCTGCCAATTTTAAAGCTTTTTTTGAAACATCATATGCTTCTTCATATTGGGATGTACCTAGCATATTACCTATAATTACCGAAGCAGCATTAGCGATAGAGAAAGTGATAGAAGTTGCAAAACCTTCGATAGTGGACATCACTCTCTGAGCCGCTATTACATTCGTTCCCATATGAGCATAAACAATTGAATACATAGTTACTCCTAAAGACCATGCAAATTCATTTGCCATTGTAGGAATAGCATAGTGAAAATAACTTTTAAAGAATTTAGGGGGGGTTATTTCTCTAAAGTGTCTGAAATATATCCTACCAGGCATTTTTCTTAGGTATACTATTAAAACCGAAGAAATACATCCTATTAATCTTGCAATTAAAGTTGCTATAGCAGCTCCTTTTACACCTAAAGTCGGAAATCCAAGCTTACCAAAAATAAGAAGGTAATTGAGAAATATATTTGAAGATAATTCTATGATTGTAATAATCAAAGGTATGTGGACTTTTTTTAATGCTTCTAAGCATAAAAGAAGTTACCAATGAAATCGCAAATAATGGGAAACTTAGGGCAATAATCTTTAAATAAACGGCTCCAAGATTAATAACTTCTATATCTGGGCTAAAAAAATTTAAGACCAAATTAGGATAAAAAAAAGCTTAATACAAAGAATGGAATAGAAAAGAATAAAGCTGAAATGATCGTCAATGCAACAGAACGGGATAGACCTTCTTCTTCTTGTTTTCCCCCCCAATATTGAGCAAAAAAAGATTCCGCCTCCTGAAACTAGACCAAACAGTATTAAGTTATATAAGAAAAAAAACTTGATTAGAAAGTCCAACAGCAGCTATAGCCACCTCTCCTAGTGCCCCCCCTATCATTAGAGTATCCACAAAGTTGACACTTGTAAAGATAACTTGTTGTAAAGCTATAGGAAGAGAAATCTTAATTATTCTTTTATAGACTTCCACTTAACCCCTCCAATTATTATAATAAATGTAACAAAGGCAATTTTATCACAAAGCGCCATTTTTTTTGTGGTAAATAATTGTAAATATATTTATAACTATTATATGAAAAATTTGAAATGACAATGTAAAATATTTTGTGTACGAAAAGTATGATAAAAGGAGAAGGAATCTGATATAATAAGATAAATTATCTTATTATATCAATATTTCATTTTAGTGATTTTATAAATGAACATTTTCTAAAAGTAAGCATTTGAATTTATAACAGGTCCAGGGCGGAGCCCTCACCCCCCCGCCTAGATACAAGTACCGAAAAAAAAGATATTGGAATTTCTAACGTGAGTACTAATATTTCATTTAAAAAGGAGATAAAATATGAGAAAATCCATAGCAGTTATAGTTTGCATAATTATTTTAGGGGGGGTTTTTGGTTTTTCCGTTTCCTTTCTTACTCCTACAGCTGAAGTTGTTCAAGAAGGTTATCTTTATTTTGATACTTTCAATCCTGCATTTGGGATTAGGTGGGGGGGACTTTTCGGCTTTATGGAAACAGGAGTTTCACAGGTAAATCAAGGAGCTTATATTAAAGTTGGATTTAACGAAATATATAACAAACCTTTTAAACTTAGTATGTTTTATTCTAATTCTTTTCAAGATCACTCTGCAATATCTATGGCTTTAGGATACACCTTTGAAGATATATATGTTGATACAGGGGTAATTTACAGTGAAACTAAGCAATATGTTGAAGAAAATGGTGAGACAGTAAAGAAGATTTCAAAAGACTACAGTTTTTTTTGCAAAGACAAGTATCGAGATAATTGAAAAAGAGACTTCTAAAAGTTATATTAATATAGAAGGAACTTTAGATTATGTAGAAGATTTCAATTTAGATAGCTACACCATAGCATTCTATGGAGTTCAAAATTTTAAAAATAATCTTTGGATTTTTGAAGGGCTAGATTTATACGCGGGATTAAACATCAACAAAAATATAGCTGACGAGGATTTTAGCTTACTAGAAAATGTAAATGTTGTATTGGGTTTATCTACAAAAGTTAAGGTTTTTTTAATTCTTTTCTTTCAAATTTCTAAAGTGAATAATTGTTTTATTTCATAGTTGGATAATTCTGTTATCCAACTTCTTCTACTTATTATGACCCTGTCTGATAATTTCTTCTTTTTTTTCAAGCATTTCGTTTATTTTTTTTCTGTTTAAAATGAATATATAAATGTTATATTACAATTATCAAATTTCACCAACAGAATTCAAAAAAATCAAGTAAAAATCCTTTTATAACAGAGGAAGAATAAGATAAAATGCTTAAGGTTTCGGATTTTATCTTCACTAATTTACCGTCTTTATCAGCATTTTCTATGTCCACTAAACTAACTGGACTTTCAAGTTTGTCTCCAAAAGCATTTTTAATCTCCTTGTGTATAATGGGGGGGAATTTGTCTAAAGTATAATTCATAACCTCTTTTACATAATCTTCATAACTGTCAAAGAATATAGGTTTCGCACCCAATATAACTTCTTTTGCAGCGGCATCAGAATAAAATAAAAGATAAATAAGATAATCATCCATTAAATAATGAGCATTATTTAGTTTGTTTGCTTTATTTTTGCTAAAAGCTGCTCCAATCATTTCAAAAAAATGTTCCGGGAGAATTATGATAAGGCTGTGAAAGATCTTCAATGAAATGAATAGCGCGAGCGAGAAATCTGTATCCCCCCCAATATTCGTCACCGTTTTCAAAGGCTTGTTTTGACATATTCACAAAGTATAAGAAAGATTTATCTGCTTCAAAAGCCTTCAAAATCCCTATTTTATATCTCATGTGTCTTACTCCCTGGCTATTACCTATCAGACCTTGCAATGGATGAAGTTTTAATCCTTCATCCATTCCAAAATCCGGTTCAGGTGAGTATATTGATAAAATTTGCCAAACAGGAAGTTGGTTATTTATTGGTGGGGGGGATCTGGAGGAATATCTATCCCGTATGGTACATCTATAAATTTTCTTTTTCCAGCAACATCTTCAAGAATTAGAAATTCCAAATTATATTCCCTATCCTCTTTGTAACTATACTCTGTTATGGATACTCGTTTGTCTATATCTGGTATATCTTGAATTATATAATACGTATAAGCGGCATGCCCACTCCATGAAAGTAAACTAGTTGCAAATATAAGAAGAACTAGAAAAGACAATAAACTTTTTTTTCATAATTTAATTCCCCCCCTTAAAGATTTATATATTACCTTTGATAGGTTAGATTAAATTATACATAAATCTATATAAAACCACATTAGAGCCACAATGATTTTTCACTCGTTGATATAGCCCTGACTCCCTTTTTAAATAATTCTTCAGCTTCAGAACTTTTAGTAATCAACCCTCCTGCTATAATTATACCGTTAGTTTTAACGTTGTTGATAAAATAGGGTGCGGCTACTGCAGGAAGAATTTCAAAGGCGTCTGGTTCATTACTTTTATCAATAAGATTTTTGATAGAATTAAGAGAACCCGAGTCAATTAAGAATACTCTTTGAATAGTTAGAAGATTTTCTTTCATAGCACATCTAACCAAATTATTCTTTGTAGAGATGATTCCATCGCATAGATCTTTTTAGCTAAATATTCGATACCTTTTTTTATCAAAAGCTATACCTTCAACTAAATCAATATTAACTATCAATTTTTCCCATATTTCGAACGAATCTTACTATATTTTCTAAATCTAGTATAGATCCTGTAAGTAAAATATAATATTTGACTTTGTTCTTGTAGCATCTACAACATCATTCAAGTCTCTTACTCCAGGTATAATGGTGTTTTCTTTGACTAATGTTTTAAATTATTCATTTTTTTTCCCCTCGTCTTTGTATTTTATTTCACAATCAATTATTTCCGCTTTAAAACGCTATTTAGTTTATTTTATTCACACTTCTTGTTATTATTATATCACTTCCTGTATCTAAAATATTGCTTATAATTATGTCTCCTCTTTTAACAGGTGCGGTAACTTTAGTATTTTTTAGTATTTCCATAATATCGTTCATTAATCTTAAAGGGACCGGTTTGGTGGATCTGACTGAAGCTAAAGGTACTTCTCCATTTTCGACCTTTACGCTTGTAACAACTACCCTTAGGGGATCTGTAAGTTCTTGTTTAACGTATTCCAAGCCTCTTTTACATCTATTCCCTTTTGCTTCGAATATTTCGATTTCATCTGCATCAGCATAAATTACATTTATTTTACAGCCAAGAGGACAGTTAACGCACACTATCTTTTTCTTTTTGTGATTAACTAATTCCATGGGCTTTCACCTCAATTTCTTTTATTTTTGAATCTTGAAAAGGTTTTAATGAAATTTCAATCATTTCGGAAGGCCTTGCTTCTTCCTCTATAATTTTTATTCCTAAAGGTTCTACAACAATTTCTGCTTTATCAAATACTTTAGAGACTCTGATATAAAGTTTGGATTTTTCTTCGGGGGGGTCAATGTATGAAGGGTGTAGTATGTTAATATTTTCTCCCTTCTTGATTTTTATTAATTCTTGTGGAAGATACTCTTTTTTTAGCATAAAGAGCAGCATACTTTCCAGCTTTTTCGCCTTCTCTTGCAACAAAATCAACCAAGTCAAACACGACTGTACAATTTCCTGCAGCAAAATCCAGTCTTCTGAAGTTTGATTAGTATTCGAAGTTACAAAACCAGGCGCAGTTTGTACAAATTCGACAGGTTTTATAGATGGAATTAGCCCTACAGAGGTTATTAGTGCATCTACCTCAAAAATTTTTTTCTGTATTTGGAATTATGTTTCTGTTTTCATCTACCTGAGAAACATATACTCTATTAAGTCGTTTATCTCCCTCTACTCTTGTCACAGTATGGGATAGATATAAAGGGATATTATAATCTCGTAAGCATTGTTGAACATTTCTTTCTAGTCCTCCAGGATAAGGTAATATCTCTACTACCCCTTCTACTTCTATTCCTTCTAAATGCAGTCTTCTTGCCATTATTAATCCAATATCTCCAGACCCAAGTATTAAAGCCTTGTTTGCTGGCTTTAAGTTTTGTAGATTTATATATTTTTGGGCAACACCTGCTGTAAAAATACCGCTGACTCTGTCACCAGGTATAGCTAATGAATTAAAATGTCTTTCTCTTGCTCCTGTTGCCATAACCAATGATTTAGTTTTTATTTCATTTATTCCGTTTTTATTCACAAAAGTATTTTTTTTATCTCGGGTTACTTCTAGAACAAAAGTACTCTTTAAAACAGTTACATTTGTCTTTTCTAGCTCTTCTTGAAGAGATTCTTTAAATTCAGGACCGGTTAAATCTTTTCTAAAGTAATGTAATCCAAAACCGTTATGTATACATTGATTTAATACGCCTCCAGAATCATCTTCCCTTTCAATTAATATAACTTGTGCCCCGGCTTTACTTGCAGATATTGCCGCTGCTAATCCTCCACCACCAGCTCCTATAACAACTACATCGGTTTCATATTTCATATTGACCTCACCTCTGATGCAATTATCCAAGATCCTTTTTCATTTTGTTGAATATCTTGAGGAGATATATGTGTTTCCTCAGATATTATTTTTAGAATTTTAGATGTGCAAAAACTTCCTTGGCATTCTCCAAATGATGCTCTAGTTGCAAATTTTATATCATCAACTGTTCTTGCTCCATTTTTTTATAGCTTCTTTAATCTCTTTTTTTTGTGACTTTGTTACAGAAACATATCATTTCTCCAGCTTCAGAATCTTCTTCAATTACTTTTTCCCAATAATTTAGGTTGGTTTCTACTAAATGGGGGGGAATTTTTCCAACATGACTTATGTAGTCTTCCCTTTTTCTTAGCCCTATATGCATTTTTTTTCGGTTATTAAAAATTCAACTACATATTTGGCAATTGCAGGAGCAGCAGTTAAACCAGGTGATCGAATACCTGAAACATGTATAACATTGCCGTGTTCTCCTACATCTATATAGAAATCTTTTTTTTGAGTTTCAGGACGTAAACCAGCAAAAACTTTTACAATATTTTTTTTGAAAAGTCTAAAGAAGGGATTAATTTTAATGATTTTTCTTTTACTTCTAGAAGACCTTCGGGGGTTGTTGAAAAATCTTTTTTTTGATTTTACCCCCCCACGAGCATTAGGACCAGCCAAAAATCCTCCATCAACTGTTGGAACAACTAGGCATCCTTTTGTTAAAGGAGTGGGTGTTGGAAAAATAACAGAATTAGTATATTTAATATCTTTTCCAAAAAGAAAATATTCTCCTTTTACAGGGAAGATAAAAGGTAAGTTGTCTCCAAAAAGTTTAGCAACTTCATCAGCATATAAACCACATGCATTAACTACTAAATCTGCTAAATATGAACTGGCATCCTCAAAAATTAATTCATATTTATTGTTTTTCTGTTTACCTCAACAAGTTTTTCTCTTTAAATACTTTTCCACCATTTATTTCAAGAGATCTTGCTGCTTGCATGGCTACTTCCCAAGGCTCTGTTACGCCAGCAATTGGACAATAAAAGGATTTCAATACATTTTGGTTCAAAAGAGGTTCCATTTCTAGTATTTCATTTTTATCTAATATTTTATATTCTTTAACATTATTGTTTATAGCATTTTCTTCAATTTCGTCTATTATGCTAACTTCTTCATTATTGAAGGCTACAACATGAGATCCCACTCTTAAAACTTCTATTGATAGTTCTTTTGATAATTCATCATATAGTCTATTTCCCATATAACATAGTTCGGCCCTTAAAGTACCTGGAGGATCGTCATACCCACCATGAACTATCCCTGAATTTCCTTTTGTAACACCCATTCCTATTCCATTTTTAGCCTCGAACAAATACACGTCTTTTTCATATTTGTTTATCTCTCTGGCTATTAAAGAACCAACTATGCCTCCTCCTATTACAGCTATCAAAATTTTCAACCTCCTCAATTTTCAGATTAATAAACAAAAAAACCATATCCAAGCTCCGAGGAAATAACCTCGGTTGGATATGGTTTTCTCTTTAGTCTCTACCATATCAATCGCATTCAGCGAGAGATTTATTTGTTTCTTATATTATATCACAAACTTTTTAGTTTTTGACAAATGTTAACCACTATTTTTAAATGTTTAACTCAAAAAAATACATTGTGAAAAAGTAACCATATCGGTTTTGAGTCTGGATTTTTTTGACCGATAATTCCTATATTAATCCATGATATGTTGTTGTATTAGCTGCTAATATTATTGTCATTAATATGGTATTTAAAAAGGCTGCGGTGTATACATTACCAGTTTTTCATAGAGACTTTTTGTATAAAAAGTTGCTACGATTAATGAGGGTATCAAAGCAAAAAGCAAGATGGGGGGGTTCAAAGCTTGAGATGGGCATAATGCCTTTCCTCTAAAGAATAAAAGACCATATTGCAGTAACAAAAATACTACAAGTCCTCCCACAACGGATATACAGGAAAATAAATATCCTTTTGATTTTTTTCATAAATCCTGTATTAGCATTTACAGAAATTCCTATTATATAATAGAACAAGAAAAAGAAAGGAGAGTATTTCAAAGCGGCAATTAAATGGGAAGTTTCAAAAGTTTTAACCGCCCATGTCCATATTCTAAAATCAGTTTTAAATAGAGCGTCAATTAAATATAGTAATGCGAATCCAATTACTACAGCAACAATTACTACAAAGAGGGATGATATTATAGATTTCCAATTAGTTACAAAGCCATAGTGTTTTGGAGTGATTTCTGAATATCTTTTGTTTAGATAATACATAACTAACGTTAAAATAAGAATAACTTCAGATACTATTAGCGCCCAGTATACAATTTGGTTCGTAGTAGGTTGATTGAAATAACTACTTAATACAAACAAATTATTTCCAAAATTGATAGATAAGAAAAGGAGTAAACTTGACAGTGCTATTAATATAGTGCCGTTTATGATTGACTTTGTTGATTTTCCCTCTATTTTTTTTGCTTTAGAGTGTAAAATAATTCCAATAATAATTGACAGAGCAAAGACTATGAGTGATGAAACCTTTAAAATAACCATACCTGATCCACCTTTTACCATCAAACTTGGAAAGAAGATTGCAGGAAATGCAGCTCCAAAAATAAAGAAAATCCAATATATCGTTTTTGTAAGTGTATTTTTGGGTGCTTGAATGACTAAAGTTGGTGTGGTTATGGCCTTTGAAAAATTGGCAACTTAATGAGAGCGGTTATTAAGGGTACAAAAAGTAGGAAGAATCCAATTAATGCCAAAAATTCAGAATATTCTTTTAACATCCATCTTTGATTTTCTGGACCTAATCCCACATTTTTCTGATTTGGAGATGTATATCCTTGAAATGCTTTTGTATAAAACGATATTTGGTATCTTGTTGTTTCAAACGAGAAATGATTCCAAGGGTGAATTTCCCATGGTTCATAAATTACCCTTCTACCACCGTTTTCTAATGTAAACATTAATCCTTCAATTGGGTTCTCAGGATTCCCTAAAAGGCTCTTCCTTCAGGTTTGTTTATGAAATCTTTGAAAACAACCGTTTCACCAGTCTTTGAGGCTTCTGAATCGAAGAAAAACTCATCATAATGTGCAGCTATTATTCCAACAGTTCTTGGTCCGTAAGCTGCAAATGCTACATCAGAATTGATTCCCAGATAGCTAGACCAAGAATAATCAGATCCCATAGTTAGCCCTGCATGTATTTTTCTTACGCCAGTTTTCAAAAAAAATCTTGCTCATCCTTTACCATGGCAACCGTAGAAGAAAATCCCCCCATAGAATGTCCTGCAACTCCAATGATTCCATTACCTTCCGGATCTTTCAAGACATATTCTTGATTATACATGTATTGAACAGCATCATAAATAGCATTAGGCCAAAAAGAAAAGAAAGATGTAGCAGGTTCATATGTTGTTTTATTTATAGAATGACCGTGATCATACATATCTAGCGCAAGAACAACATATCCTCTTCTTGACATTTCTATTGCACTAGCATCCTGCATTTCAGCGGAATTTAAATACCCATGGGTAGTTATGATTGTTGGCCTTGGATCCGCTGCACTAGCATCCTTTGGCATGTACAAAAGACCTGACAGAATACCAGTGTCAGTTTCAAAATTTATCCTTTTAACGTCTACTGAATAAAATGAGGTGTTAAACATATGAGCAAGAATACTTCCAAAAAGAATTAAAACAATGGAGAAAAAGATCAGTTTTGTTTCTTTTTTTCATAATTAAAACCTCCCTTGAGTGTATTACCCTTTTGAATTCCAAAATATTAGTCTACCACTTAAAAAAAGCCTATTATCTCCAGTTGTCTGGAAATAATAGGCTTTTCTCTGGATTTCTAGCCAAATATGTAAAATCATTATTATTTTATATTTACTTTTAAATAAAGTCAAATTGTATCAGAGTCATTCTTAGTTGACTAAGCCTGTTTATAGGTAAACAAAGCGAACTAAATCAAAATCTTCGCAAATTGATAAAGTCAATTTTCATTGCAATTAAACATATTATTATTTAGAAGATTGTTCCTTTTTTTCATTCTTTTTCTTTCAGTAACTATTAGTTCCACTTCATCGGTTATTACACAATCGTAAAAACCTTCTAAATCATATAAATCTTGAGGATTGTTAAGAGTCCATAAATATATTTTCAAGCCAGCATCTTTCCATTTTCTTAACATTTTTGATGATTCTTGAATATTTTCTTTCACAGCATCAACCCATAAATTTAAAGAATAAAGGCTTAATTCCTTATGCAATTGAGGTAAATTATCTAAGGTATCATATTGAACCAATAGTCCTAATTTAACCTCTTTATCTATTTTTCTTATTTTTCTTAGTGCATCAACTTTGAATGATGAAAATAATGTTCTTTTTAATGCCCCCTAATTTTTTTGTTATTTCGTAAGAAGGAATAGCTGCTTCCACTTCTTTTACTTCTAGATTTAAGATAGCTTTATTGTTCAAAGATCTAATTGTTTCTTCAACAGTAGGTATAGTTTGACCATTTGAAAATTTAATATTCTTTAGTTGGTTATATTCGATGGAGTTTAATTTTATGCCATTAATTTCTTCATCATGTAATACTACAAGAACCCCATCTTTAGTTAATCTAGAATCATATTCAATACCATCAGCACCATATTCTAAAGCTTTTTGAAATGCCTCAATAGTGTTTTCTGCATATTTTGCTCTGTAACCTCTATGACCCAATACTAAAAAAATCCTCCATTAATCGCTCCTCCTTCATAAGAACTTTCAATTAGATATTGTCATTAAGTACACTCTAGATATTATATTATAAAAATAAGAATTTAAACATTCATATGAATTTATCTACCAAGAAATAATTTTTATCCCTTTAATCCACTGGTTACTAAACTCTTAACAAATAGATCTTGAAGTACAAAAATAAAATTAATGTTGGTAGGGCAGCCATCAATGTTCCTGCCATGATTATTCCCCCCAATTGTTTGTACTATCTGTTGCTATTAGCATTTTTACACCAATTTGAACTGTCTTCATTTTATTATCCATTGTGACTATTAATGGCCATAAATACATGTTCCAAGCGTAAACAAAATTAATTATTGAAGCCCCCCCTGCTATCATCGGACCTGATAATGGAATCAATATTTTCCTAAAATATTGCATAGGAGTCGCGCCATCAATTTTTGCTGCATCCTCTAATTCAGTTGGAATAGACATAAAATGTTGTCTAAATAAAAATGTATTGGTTGCTGATGCTGTGAAAGGTATGATCAAAGCCCAATATGTATTGACCACCCGAATTTGACATGATCATAAATAAAGGAAGAATCATTACTGTTTCTGCAGGCAAAAACAAAGTTATAAATAAAGTAAAAAAAAGAGTATTTTTACCTTTAAAGTTAAAAGAAGAAAAAGCAAATGCACCAAGAGTCCCGGTAATTATTTTCCCCCCCAGTGTAGTACAAGTTGCTACTATGAAAGAATTTAAAAGCATTCTCTTAAGATTCATTATATCTAATGCTTCTTTATAGTTTTTAAAGTTAATTTGAGAAGGAAGAAATTTTGGTGGATATGAAAAAAACCTCTACCTCGCTCATAAAACTCATAGATACAGCTAAAAAAACGGTAAAAACATTATTATTGATACTATTATTAATCCAACTTCGATTAATACATAATTTATTTTCTTCTTTGACGATATTTTCAATATTATTCACCCCCCCTTACTGATAATGGACGGTTTTTTCGCCGAACCTAAAATAGAAGAAAGTAATAAAACACATTATTAGAAACAAAATAACACTTTGAGCGGCAGCCTCTCCCGTTTTTTTGAAAATAAAATGAATCTAAATACAATCTATATATCATGGTCGTAGTAGTTTCTACAGGACCACCTTTTGTCATTATGTCTATGATTCCAAAAGATTCAAACATAGAATGCGTAATTTCCATAATAATAAGATAAAAAGTTGTTGGAGAAAGCATTGGAAATTTTATCTTCCAAATTCTTTGCCAGTTGTTTGTTCCGTCAATAATTGCACTTTCTATGACTTCTTCTGGTATAGATTGGAGACCTGCTAGATAAAATATAATGGAAAAAGGAAGCATTTTCCAAATACTTGTAATCATTATAGAAATCAATGCGAATGGTTGACCAGTAAGCCAATTGGCGCTTATCCCAAAAAAAACGATCAAGAAAATAATTAATATGGCCGGCTACTGGGTTTAACATAAATGTCCAAAGAGCACCTGCAATTGTAAATGAAATTGCATAAGGTGTGAATATTAAAGTTCGATAAAATTTAACACCGAAAACTTTGTTATCTAACAGCAAAGCTATAAGATATCCAAAAAAAATTACACTAAAGACAGTGATGACAACATAGATTATAGTCACTTTTATTGAATTTAAGTAAGCTTGACTTTTAAATAAATTAATGAAGTTATCAAAGCCTACGAATATTTTTCTATCTCCAAATGGAGAGACTTTGTAAAAGCTAAGCATAAAAGATGAGATGGTTGGCCAGTAAATAAAAAGAATGATAATTAAAAACGTAGGTATTAATAGTAGGAATGGAGTATATTTTCCCCATTTCATTTTATTTCACTCCTTCTAAAATCCAGGGAAGAATACTCTTCTCCCCCCCTGGAAAATAATTGATGTTTCTCAATCTGCTATAGTATTTTTAGTTGCATTTGTTAATAGATACTATTGATAAAATTTATTGTATTCCTTTATAAGTTTTGTTACTTCTTCTTCCGCCCATTTCAAAGCTTTTTCTGGGGGGGTCATTTGACCAGCAACCATTTTATCATAAGCATTTTCTATAGTTTCACGTGCTTCTTGAAATACTCCTATGACTGCTCCTGCGGTATTGTAATTTCTTTTTGCTAATAATAACTGTAACAAAGAAGTGAAATAATTTGGATTATCAGCATAGAATCCTTCGTAATGTAAAGTTTCCACTGCATCTTTTCTTACGGGATAATAGCCAGTTCCTTTATGCCATGTAATTTGTTGTTCTTCGTTATTAATAAATTTCATTAATTCCCAAGCCGCTTGTAGTTCATTATCAGGATGGCCTTTAATTAACCAAAGACTTGCTCCTCCAACTACAGGACCTCCGCTTATTGAAATATCAGGTACAGGTAAAAAAAGCAGTTCCAAGTTCATAATTATTACTCTTTAATCCTTCCTCAAACAATTGTACATCAGAAGTTGACGTAATCAACATTGCAGCTTTACCGGAGATAAAGTTTTGCCTTGCTGCAGACCAATCCTCATGAGTTGTGTTAATAATTAAGCCTTCTTTGTTTAATTGGTCGAGAAGTTTAAATATCTTTAAACCTGCTTCATTATTGAAAACAGCTTCCGTTGCTCTTCCTGTTCTTCCGTTGTTGTTATTTACAAAAGGAGCATCCGCCACCGCTAACATTTGCTCAAATACCCATGCGTGAGTTGGCCATGTAAAACCGTATTGAATAGTCTTTCCGCTAGAATCTTTTTTTTAGTAAGAAGTCTAGAATATTCTAGAAATTCGTCATATGTCTTGGGTGGTTTATTTGGGTCAAGTCCAGCTTCTTTGAAAAGAGTTTTATTGTAATATAATAAAGCTGTTGACGAATTGAAAGGCATTGAATAAAGTTTTCCATCAACTGTATAGTAATTTACTATAGGATCAAGTAATACTCCAACATCAAAAGTGGGATCTTTATCTAGCAATTCTTGTGCAGGAACAATTACGCCGCTATCAATCATAATTCTTGTACCAATTTCATATATCTGAACAACATGTGGCGCATTTTTAGATTGAACAGCAGCAATAAGTTTGCTAATAGTTTCAGGATAGCTACCAGTAAATTGAATGTTTACTTTAATATCTGGATGAAGAGCCTCAAAGTCTTTAACCATGTTTTCAATTAGGGGAACTCTTTGTCCGCTCATAGCATGCCAAAATTCAATCGTTGTAACAGAAAATGTAAACCCTGCCAAAAGTAAAACAGATAAAAATAACAACACAAAACGTTTCATAAAGACACCTCCTCAAGGTATTTAGGTAATATAACTTAAATACATGTAACAAAGAAAAAAAGCCTATTTTCACCAATCTTTTGGTAAGAATAGGCTTTTCTCCTTTTCTCCAGCCTTTTGTTATTTAGCTTATATTTATAAACCCAATAATATACAACAACATTTTAACTTTAATCACAAATAAAGTCAAACTCGTTTAAGAGCTTTTAAGAATAAACTAAACTAAATATCTGTAAATACATGTCAATAAAGAAGAAAATCATAAATTTTCATTTGTTTAAGTAAAGATTAAATAATATGAATGTTTATGATGAATGTATACTATATCTTTTAAACACAATTATTTTGTAATAGTTCATTAATCAATCAATCATATTATTAAACGTTATTTTTATCACTTTCACATATACTTATTAAATCAATAATTTTGTTATAAATTAAAAAAAATTTTGGGTTTGTTGGAACAAATTTAAACTTTTGAGAAGTACTTTTAGGAACTAGTAATTTAAGAACTTGTCCTTTAAAATCACATTCAATTATCTTTCTTGAAGAATCATAAATATAGCTTTTTGAGATATAACTTCTAACCCCTTATTGCTGACTTCAATTTCTTCTGGTCTAAAACATAATTTATATAAACCATCGGGAAGATTAACTGAAAAGGTCTTGAAAATTTTTCCTCCAACTATTTCAAGATCTATTATATTCAATCCTAATCTTGATAAGAGTTCCATAACTTTAATGTTTATTGGATTATTGTATACTTCAAATGTTTCTCCATATTGTAGTATTTCACCATTATCTAAAATCATAATATAATTACTTAGAGCAATCGCATCTTCAGGGTCACTAAAAACAGCAACGGTTGTTTTACTTAAGTCGGTAATAAATTTTTTTTAATAACGTTCTCATTTCGATATGCAATTTTCTGTCAAGCTGGCTTAAAGGTTCATCTAGAAGTAATAAATTACACTCGTTTAATTTTTCCCTTCCAAGGGCAATTAATTGTTTCATACCTTCAGGAAGTTCACTTGGCTTAAATTCTAAATAATTTGGAAGTCCGTCTAGTTCTTGAGCAACATTGGTAGCTTCTACGTACACTTCTTTTTTTTCTTTTTTTCCTCTAATATATAAAGGAAATCCCAAATTAAGCTTTGAATCAAGGTGAGGAAAGAGAGCGTAATTTTGAAATACGAATCCAACCTTTCTATCTTTGGGAGAATAATCATCAATTCTATGCGAGCCTAATAGTATTTTTCCAGAATCTAGTTTTATTAATCCGGCAATAGTTCTTAAAAGAACAGTTTTTCCTGATCCTGAAGGCCCTAACACCGAAAGTACATCTCCACCACCAAGTTCAAAAGAGATATTTTTAAGTTCAAATGTGCCTACGTGAGAACATACGTCTTCTAATTTTAAAGCATATTTATTAGCTGTTGATATCATTTTAAATCACCTCCTTTCTGATTTCAGAAGGTAATTTTTTTCTCTAACAATAAAATAGTTAATAAATTAAGAAAAATATATGTATAATAAGTAGTATATTTTGTTGAAAATTAAATTAGGTTATGAAGGAAATTGTCGTACAATATTTGAACATTGTAGAACGATTTTTAAAAAGGTAAGTATGTAAAGAGCGGGGGGGAAAAATATTCTTAAATAATTAAATATTGTATTAAATTATTCAACATATTATATCATTTATGTGTAAATTTTAAGAATAATTTTTCTTTGTATGAACTCTTAAAAAAAACTTGATATGATATAATTACAACGTAATCAGTGAGATGATTATATATTTTTGATGCAAAATAAATTGTTTAGTCACTTTAGAAATGAAGATTTTCTAAAAAAAGAATTTCGAATTTATAAAGCGAGAAAATTAGACGAATGTAGGAGGAAAATATGGAAGAGAATATTTTTAAAAGTGGTTTTGTTACTGTGGCTGGAAAACCAAATGTTGGCAAATCCACATTAATTAATGCATTAATGGGTCAAAAAGTTGTCATTGTATCTGAAAAACCTCAAACTACAAGAAACAGAATAAATTGTGTTTTAACTGAAGACAATTATCAGATAGTTTTTGTAGACACTCCGGGGGGGATACATAAACCTTTAAGAAAAATCGGAGAATATATGTACAATATTGCCGTTCATGCTCTTGAAGGAGTAGATTTGATACTATTTGTGACTGACGCAACTGAAGGAATAAGAAAATCAGATTTGAGGGTAGCAGAGGTTATCAATGCTTCTAATATTCCTACAATATTAGTTGTTAATAAAATAGACAAACTTGGAGATAGAAGCTATATTCAAAATATGATCCATCAAATAGAAGATGTTTGTAATAATATTGTTGAAAGTATACCTGTCTCAGCTATTACGGGAGAAAATCTTTCTGAACTTAAATTAGCAATTATTGGACATTTGCCATATGGGCCTCAATACTATCCTGAAGATATTATTATTGATAAACCTTCTAGGTTTATTATTTCCGAAATAATAAGAGAAAAGGTATTTAATCTAACTAGAGAGGAAATTCCTCATTCAACTGGTGTTGTAGTAGAAGAATTGAAAGAAAGAGAGAATGGAGTTTTGTATGTAAGTGCAGAAATATATGTTGAAAGAGAGAGTCAAAAACCTATAATAATTGGTAAAAATGGAACTATGATAAAAAAAAGGTAGGAGAATTGGCAAGAAAAGATATTGAAGAATTATTTGAAACAAAGGTTTATCTTGATCTATATGTAAAGGTAAGAGAGAAATGGAGAGATAATGAAAACATATTAAATAAAGTAATGGGATACAATGAAGAAGCTATAAGAAAAGTTAATAAAAAGCGACAAGATAGATTAAAGATTCAAAAAAAGGTTAACAGATAATTACATAATATAATTAATCAAAGTGCCGATTCTTTCTATTTTGACTTCCACTTTGTCTCCAATTTTCATTTGTCCTACACCTGAAGGCGTTCCTGTTGCTATAACATCTCCTGGTAAAAGAGTCATTATTTTGAGATAAAACTAATAAGTTCTTCTACAGAGAATATCATACAATTGGTATTGGAATTTTGTTTTATTTCACCATTTAATAAAAGTTGTATATCTAAATTGTTGGCATTTATATCTGTTGTAATAAAAGGTCCAAATGGCGCAAATGTATCAAACGATTTGGCACGGGTCCATTGCCCATCTTTCTTTTGTAAATCACGTGCAGTTACATCATTGAAACATGTATAACCTAAAATATGTTTATTTACTTCTTCTATTTCTAGATTTCTTGCCTTGTTTTTAATTATTACACCCAACTCTGCTTCATAATCTACTTGCCTACTCATTGAAGGATAGATAATATTATCGAGAGGACCAATGACAGCAGTCGAAGGTTTTATAAAAATAATTGGCTCCGTTGGTAGTTTATCTTTCATTTCTTCGGCATGATCACGATAATTTAAACCAACACATACTATTTTACTTGGAGTGCATGGGTGCAATAGCTTTACTTCTGATAGGTGATATACTTCATTAGTTATTTCGAACTCATTAAATATATCTCCCTTGATAACTTGAATTTTTTTCTTCTTCTAAAATTCCATAACTGATTATAGTATCTTTCATAAATCTGACGTATTTCATGTCCTCTGCCTCCATAATCGCTAATTTTTCAATATTTTTAGTCTAATCTAAAAGCCTTATCAGCTTCAATGATATCTTTTGCAACATCGACTAGCTTTTTATTAGAATTTCTACTTTTTTTTCTGCAAAAATTTCATTGCATCATCTTCTTTTAGTTGCAATCGTTCCATTACTATTCCCTTTGCTTTTCTATAATTTTTCGAGATTCTAAAGCATCCTTAGTTTCTTCTAATTCTTTTTTTTAGCTTATTAATTTCTTCAAATTTTGAAATAGCGATTTCTATTGCAGCTTTTAAGTCAGATTCATCTATAGGCTTTATAAGATATCCCAAAACACCTATTTCTGAGGCTCTTTGGATTAGTTCTTCATCATCATACCCACTTACAATTAACGAGGGAATGTTCATCTTTTGATTAATTATATCTAATGCCTCAAGTCCGTCTAAGATCGGTAAATTGATGTCAGCGATTATTAAATCGGGTTTTCTCTCTAATACAATATCAATTAGTTCCTTTCCATTTGTGGCTTCACCAATCACAATACAACCTAAACTTTCTAAATTGCTTTTTAATCCCATTAGTATAAGAATTTCATCTTCAGCAACTACCACCTTTAAATTTTTCATATACGTCCCCCCCTCAATATTACATTAGAATATTCCTTATTATTCATTAATAGAAACTTGCTTGGCGGGAATTTCTATAATAATATTAGCACCGTTATTATTTTTTTTATTATAATGTTTCCAGCTAATTGCTTAGTAACTATTGAATGTACAATTGATAGTCCTAACCCATTACTTTGGTTAATATCAAAATGTTCAGGAAATCCTATGCCGTTATCCGACACCTCTAATTTTATTGATTCATTAGAGTATTTACATGTAATTTTAATTTCTCCTTTTTCTCTTCCAATAAAAGCATATTTCAAACTATTTGTTACTAGTTCATTAACAACTAAAGCTATAGTTGAAGCTTTACTATAGGAAACAAAACATCATCTAATTCAAGTTTAAATTCGATACCCTTTCTTGTATTAATCATAAATTGTACGATATGGATTACCATGTCTTTTAAATTAATGATACTTCTCCCTAATTTATCTTTCGCTAACAAATCATGTACTGCAGAAATACTTTTTATTTTAGAAATCAAATCATCTAACATCCCTATTATATCCTTTTGGGATCCTTTTTTTTATGGAAGTTTTATACAGAGAAATCAAACTTATTATAGATTGAAGGTTGTTTTTTTATTCTATGGTGGCTTTCCCTTAATAGCACAGAATTTCCAATTAATTTGGTATTGTGAATTGCCAAAGCAGTTTGATGAGCAATTGTTTCTAAATATTTTATTTCTTCTTCAGTATACAAATGATAATCTTTATAATAAATTTGAATAATTCCACTTAAACGTGATCTTATGTAAAACGGAACACAAATTAAGCTGCATATATCGTTATTTAGTCTAAAAAAATCTTTCAAAACCTTTGTCTCTTTTAGTGAAGTAATAAACTCTTTCTTCATCAATTAATTTCAATATTTCTGCTTCATTAGGAATAAATTCAATACTATTGTTTCTTTTATAAATAGATTTGTCTATAACAACATAAGTTTCTTCGTCTATTAAAGAGATTTCACATGCATCTGCTCTTGTCGCTTTAGCAGCATTTTCTGCTAATAAATTTAAAAGATCATTTAATTCATATTCTGAAGTTAAACATTCTGCAGCTTCAAAAACAGATTCTATAAATTGATTGTCTTCTTGGTAATTAGGTAATAGATGCAAATCTTTATTACTATTATCACTTCTATCACTTCCAACAATATACTGTAAAAGTATTTTAGGATTATTTCTTATATCAAAAGATGCAAATGTATGTTCTAACTTCCCATTAATAATCAAAGATATTTTATCACCAATCCTCAATGCTTCTTCCCAGCTTCTAGTGATATACAAAATACCTTTATCCATATTTTTGTGATTTTTAATCATAGAATCTACAAGTTTTATAGAATCTAAGCTTAGATGAGTAGTGGGTTCAAATAATACTACTATTTCAGGTTTAAGGGCGAATATTTCTGTTATCATAATAAGCCTTTTTTTCTTCTAAAGAAATATCTGATACCTTTTTATGGGGATCTAAAACAATCCCAAAATTTTGAAGCAATTTTTTTACTCTTCATTTCAATATGTCTTTTTCTTAAAAAGGGTTTAAGATTAAAAAGACTTTTTTTGGTAGTATTATTTAAAATTACAATAAGCAGATTTTCAGCAATTGTTAAATTTTCTAATAGATAAGTTTCATCTAATAAAATGCCTACTTTTTTTGTTAAGAGCAAAATATGGTTCAAGATTAATGATTTTATTTTCAAAAATTATTTTTCCATTTTTGCCATCTTTTAAAAAAAATCATTGAAGATTTTTCTTTCCGGTGAATTTAAAAAATAATTACATGGATTTCACCTCTACGGATTTCCAAAATAAGTTCTCTTTGTTGTTCATCTTTAATAGACACCGAAGAGAAAGAGCTTATTGTTTCCATAATTTAACCCTCTTTTTTTTAATAAGTATAAAAGATAGTTGCTTAAAATTATAACATATTTTCTTTTTTTTAATAAAAAAAACACCAAAACTAAGATTTTTAGCCGTAATTGTAAATATTTGTATTTATTTTGAATTAATTGCTTGTAAATAGGAACTACGATACTTGAATATATGATGACATTGTGCTATATTATTAAGTAGAAATATAAGAGTTTATCTATGGGAGATAAGCTTAAACATAGAAGGTCATGAATGCCTTACATCAACTGAAAAGTTGAGGTAAGGCATTTTTTTTATTAATTTTTAGTTGTTTGTTTTATAATCATTATTTTAGTATTGTTTAGTAGAAATCGCTAATATAATTGTCAAACGTCCTATTAATAAAATATTTTATACTATCAAAACACGAAAGATCATGCATGGTAGAAGTTTGAAGTTACTTAAAACTGTTTCA
>JMBV01000128.1_pt1 | contig 29390 bp, 38 predicted proteins | sample 616531 | NCBI WGS metagenome assembly JMBV01 (sample SAMN02727904, study PRJNA239997) | anaerobic digester metagenome | biome: anaerobic digester; isolation source: mesophilic anaerobic digester inoculated with municipal waste water sludge... | place: Germany: Bielefeld University, CeBiTec ...
CCGCTTCAACAGCCGTTAAACCGCGTTTAATGCCGTGTCCTTCAATGGACAGGGTAGGCTTTAAATATTTTAACTTCCGTTTTTCTGTAGCTTGCTTTTGTTTTGAACTAACAAAAATGGATATGAGTATAACAGCGACCGTTGGAACTAGGAAAGTAGTGCTCCCGCAGATTCTCCCGAAAATTTGTGAGAATAACGGGTAGGAATTTGATCCAGTATCATTCTCCCTTTGTGGAAATTCCTTAAAACTTAAGATGGCTGATTCAGGAACGGCAGAAGCCGGAAAAGCAACGCCAAAGAGATATTCAGTGCGCGTGTTGGCATTGGTTGTGTGCCATTCGTACATGACACGTTTGTCTTCAAGAGTCAGTGTGGCTAAAGCGTCTTTGTCACCTGGCCAGCGTTCAGGGTAATAATATACGCCTTCATTGTCGCCAACATCGGGGGGTAAGACGATGGAAAGGGTGTAATCCGTATTTTTTTGATTTATCGGCATCTGCGTCAAAATAATTGGGCATGAACTGGAAATTGACGTAATTCTCACGGTCGCCCTGGTCATACGGGAAGAGAACACCCGAAATGCCAACCACTTTAGCGAAAACGGTGCCAGTACCTCCAGGTGGAATTTGATATTTACCAAGCGCCAGTTCAGCGCCATCCACATAGCTGGAATGGTTTATTTCTGGAACGAGATTTCCGTTAATTGTCGCGCTGATATTGCTGAGTGAATAATCATCACTTGGCAGGCCAAGGTCAACAAAGTCAATCGCGTGACCGTTAGGGTCGTTTTCGAAAACCATTTCATAAAGAAGCGTAAGTGTGCCATCGGCTTCAATGATCGCCTGAACGTTGTAACGGGTTACTTTAAAACGATAACTTTGAGCATAGACACTGCTTACAGGCAAGATGATAAGCATTAGCACTGTAATTAGGCTAATGAAAAGGTTTTTTTTATTCATGCAAACTCCGTACTTAGTCTTCTGGTGTGATTATCAGCCTATAACATGATTTTGCGTAAGGCGGACAGAACTTTACCATTTGGGTTCTTCGGTGATCTGGTAGCTTGTGCCACAACTTTTGCAGTGCACCATCGGCGCGCCATTGACGATAGAGATGTCATTTGTGTTAATGGGTGCGCCGCAGGACTGGCAGGTCATGGCGTTAATCTGAACCTGTCCGGGTAAATCAATATTGATATTGACATTTTGTTCCTGGGCTTGCTTTTTTTGCACGATGATTAAAGCGCGCGCCGGCATAAATGAAGCCAAAGCCTATCAGCAAACCAAAAACGCCGACAAGTAAACGGGAATCAGGAACATCTGGAGCAAATGCACTCCAGGCAATTAGAACTGAAAAAAAGATAATAACCCCCCCGCAACGATATAAGAAATAATGCTTGCTGCTTTCAAGAGATACTCCTTTTGCTTTCCTTATTCTTATTTATAAACCATTTTACGTGCTCACAGGCTAGATTATCTAGCTTGTTTAAATGTTTTGGCTACGTAATATGGTATCGAGACTGTCAAAAGCCTTGGCAGCACCTTCAACAGTGCAGGTAACTGGATTCTCGACAACATAGGCGGGAATACCCAGCGCGACGGTTAGGTATTTGTCAAGCCCTTTCAGCAGTGATGACCCGCCACACAGCGCGACACCCCCCGGTCGATGATATCTGATATCAACTCGGGCGGTGTTTTTCAAGGACACGTTTGATGACATTCACGATTTCCTGCAAAGGTTGCTCAAGCGCGTCCACAATTTCGTTCGTACTCAGGCTGACCGGTCTGGGGAGTCCTGACACCTGGTCCTGGCCTTGAACTTCCATAGTGTGTTCATCTTCAACAGGCAAGGCAGAACCAATGCGCAGTTTAAGTTGTTCCGCAGTCGGTTGCCCAATAATTAACCCGTATTTTTTTGCGAACAGTGTTAATGATGGCGTCATCAAGTCTTAAACCAGCGACTGGCGAGGTTTCCGCACTGACAAGTCCATTCATTGAGATGATGGCGGCTTGTGTTGTACCAGCGCCGATGCTGATGACCATGTTACCGGTTGGTGTTTTGATGGGTAAATCGATGCCAATCGCCGCAGCCAGCGGTTGGGGGGGAATAAGATAAACTTCGCGCGCACCTGCACCAAGGCCAGCTTCCTGGACGGCACGACGTTCGACACTGGTGATGCCATAAGGTACAGTGATGATGATTTTAGGTTTGAAAAACAATGTTGGACCGGTGACTTTGCGCATCAGTTCGCGAACAAATATTTCGGTGAGTTCATATTCTGCAATGACGCCATTGCGCAATGGTCTGACAACTTCAAGAGAGTCAGGAACGCGTCCAAGCATACCCAGGGCGGTGGTGCCGTATTCAACCAGTTTCATCTCGTCAACAACAATGGCGACGATGGTCGGTTCCTGCGTTAATATTTTGTTTCCTTCAGCGATTTGTGTATTGAAGGTGCCTAAGTCTATTCCTAATTGTCTTGATAATGCCATAATCGTTTTCCTTGTAACTCGGGTTTAGTGGTCAAAGTATTGTAATGTTACTCTAAGTTTATCTTCAATGGTGTCTGGCGTGTCTTTGGGCAGGGCCTGAACTGCAGCCTGCGCTTCAACAACGCTGTATCCCAAATTGATGAGTGCTTCAATCACAGAATCGTCCACATCACTCATTCGCTTGTAGCTTTCACCCGGCAGGGTGGGGGGGACTTTACCTTGCATGTGGATAAGGATTTTTTTGAGCGGTCTTTTTGCCTATTCCGGGTACTTTGCTGAAGAAATCGGGTTCTTCGCTGATGATAGCGCGACGAATATTATCCATCGACAAGGTGGAAAGGATGGCCATTGCCGATTTTGGTCCCACACCGCCAACGCCTAAAAAGTGAATGAACATGGTCTTTTCTTCAAGGCTTTCAAAGCCATAAAGTGCCAAAAGGTCTTCACGGACAATAAAGTGAGTATGCAAGAAAATGGATTGTCCAGGGCTAAGTTCGGTGGCTGTAGCATGGGTAACAAAGACTTCAAAGCCTAAACCGGAAATATCGATGGTTATCGCGTTGTCGCTTATTTGGCTTACTTTGCCACTAATGCTGTTAATCATGGTTTCTCTTTAATCCGTTGTGTTGGTTAAAAATCTCATAAAGAATTATACCCGTTGCCATGGATAAATTAAGCGAATCACATGCGCCAATCATGGGGATACGAACCATTTCATGACATAGCGCGCTGAGTTGGGCTGATAGCCCTTCGCGTTCAGAGCCAATAAGCAAAAGCGTATTATCACTATATGGGTAGGTGAAAGCGTTTTGTTTGGCTTTATCGGACGTGCCAATAACTGACAAATCATCAAGTACTCTCGTTATGTGCGCGAGTTGCGCGTAGTCTAGCTTGAAAATGGGCGTTGTAAAGATCGCGCCCATGGAAGCTTTGACTGCAACGGGGTCGTATGGGTCGGTTGAATTAGGCAGCAGGAACAAAGCTGATACACCGGTAGCATCACAAGTGCGCAAAACGGTGCCCAGGTTTCCAGGATTTTGAATGGCTTCTATGGCAAGACAGATGCGTTTTGTTTTCATCGTTGAGATTTAGCGTGTTTATATCCCGCCAGTTTTGCTTTACCAGGGCGGCGATGCCCTGGGGTTTGTCTTTGCGGGCGATACTTTCAAATGCATTAGTACTTAATTCGAGAATGTCAATATGCTTTTTTTATTGCCAGGTCAACAAGGGATTTCCCATAATCGCTTATCAGCCATTCAGGAGAGATGATAATTTGCTGTATTTCAGCGTTTGAATCAAAAGCTTGACCGACTAATTTCAAGCCTTCAACGAGAAATAATCCCGATTCACTTCTGTGTTTTGCCAGATGAAGAGAACGAAGAAATTTTACTTGTGGGTTTGATGTAGACGTGATCATATCAGCCTTGTTCATCAATCAGACGCTTGTAGCGCGCGTGGGAAAGGTGGCAAATCGCAATCGCGAGCGCGTCCGCGGCATCATCGGGTTTGGGGATTTCATCCATTTCAAGGATAAATTTAACCATCTCTTGCACCTGCGATTTTGGTGCATTTCCGTTGGATGTAACGGCTTGTTTAACTTCACTGGGGGGTGTATTCCGCAGGTTCAAAACCAGCCTGGCTAATGCAAAGGCTGATGACGCCACGTGCTTCGCTGACGGTCATCGCTGTTTTAATGTTTTTCTGGAAGAACAGTTTCTCAAGTGCGCATGCATCGGGCTGATATTGCCTAATTAGTTCACGTACTTGATCATAAAGACTGGTCAGGCGCATAGAAGTCGAACTCGTAGCACTGGTGCTGAGTACACCATAGGCTACGAGTTCGGGATTTCCGGCTGGGTTTGTTTTTACAAAGCCATACCCGGTTGTGGCGATACCTGGGTCAATACCTAAAACAAGCATTGAAGCTAGTCATTTTCCATTGCGGCAATGGCTTCGTCTGTAATTTTGAGATTTGAGTAGACGTTTTGTACGTCGTCAAGGTCTTCAAGGGCCATGATGGTTTTCATGGTCGAAAGGGTTTGTTCCAAATCAAGTTCAATTTCATTTTGTGCGACAAAGCGCAATCCGGCTTCTTCAACCTTTAGTTTGGCGGCAGCAAGGCTGTCGTGAATGGCTTTGAAGGTTTCAATGGAACCGACGATTTCGATGAAGCCATCATCTTCGGTGACGTCATCCGCGCCAGCTTCCAGAGCAGCTTCAAAGGCTTTGTCAAAATTCTTCCCGTCGGAAGCAACAGAATAGATGGCTTTTCGGTCAAACTGCCAGGTAACAGAGCCGTTTGAAGCCAGTTCGCCACCCGCTTTACTAAGGATGTGGCGCAACTCGGCAACGGTGCGGTTGCGATTTTCGGTAACGCATTCAATGATGGCAGACACGCCACGCCCCCCCAGATAACCTTCGTAAGTAATTTCTTCAAGTTCAACGCCATCTTTGCTTTCGCCAGTGCCGCGTTTGATAGCGCGTTCGATGCTGTCTTTGGGCATATTGTTCGCGCGGGCTCGGTTCATAGCCAGTTCAAGACTGACGTTCATGCTGGGGGGGTCACCGCCACCAGTTCGGGCAGCAAGTGTAATTTCGCGGGCTAAGCGGGTGAACAATGCACCCTTTTTGGCGTCCGCAGCGCCTTTTTTTTACGTTTAATTGTGGACCAATGAGAATGTCCTGCCATAGTCATAACTCCTGAAATAGTCTTAGTTTAATGTTCAATAATTATTATACCATTTTAATATGGGTTTTATGTCCATTGTGATAGTAGATATAGATTTTTGAAAGGATTTATTTAATGATGAGTGTTGTCTAAAGTGTTTGGAATACAGTATGTGTAAAAAAGATTTTGATAAATCTTAATCCAGCTGGCGTTTGATGACCAAAATAGTTGTATCGTCGCTGGTGGGTGCGGTGGCGCGGAAGGTTTTAACATCTTGTTCAATGATGTCAAGAAGCTCTTGTGCGCTGATATCAATGGTTTTGGCGAGTGAACGCTCAAAGCGCAGGTTGCCAAAGGGAATGCCGTTGGAATTGAAAGTTTCGGTGATGCCGTCAGTATATAAAACACAAGCATCGCCTGGCTGAAGTTGGATACTTTGGTTCTTAAGGTGAATGTCTGGCATGGCACCTAAGGCTATGCCCCTCGGGAAGCGCAGAAACTTCTTTTTGGGCGTGGTTCAAATAGTAGGGGGGATTGTGTCCAGCGATGCAGTATTCCATTATGCCGGTTTCATGATGAACAATGCCATAAAAGACAGTCACAAAAAAAGCCCTGGCTGGAATCAAGCTGTAATAGGTGGTTTACGCGTTCAAGTGTTTGGGCCGGAGAGATGTCTTCAAGCGCAATGGCACGAATAAGTGTGCGACTAACGGTCATATAGAGTGAAGCGGGTAAGCCTTTATCAGAAACATCAGCGATGACCAGTCCAGTATAGCCAGGCTTAACTTCAAAGGCGTCATAAAAATCGCCTCCTACATCGCGGGCGGTTTGCCATTTGACAGCGAGTTCATAACCGGGAATGACAGGTAATTTTTCAGGCAGAAAAGTTTTTTTGAATTTGACGAGCAAGTTGGAATTCACGTTCGAGCAAAGCCTGAATGTTTTGGAAATGTTGAACTTGATTGTTTTGAATAGCAGAAGCGATTTGACGGGCAATTTCTTGGATGAGTTTTAGACGTTTGTCTTTCTCTTCCAGCTGGCGCAAATTAATAATGAGTAAACCGTAATTCTCGCCAGGCATGGTAAGTGGCGTGATGACGGTGTGAATTTCATTGAATTTTGAAGGTGTTGCTGATGAATTTATCGGATCCAGTTGCTGATACCATGCATAAGGTTTGATGTAATGTGTATTTGATGGGTCGTTATCTGACAGGCTATCAAAGATTATTCCTGGAAACTCTTTGCCCAGGTGAATAGCTTTATCATCATAATCTCGATGAGAGCTTACGTATGTACGGACAATATGCGTTCCATCGTCCTTGCGTTGTAGAATTAAAATGTCCTCAGCGCCAACAAAGCATGTCAATGATTGACATAAGCGGTCGAGTGCGCATAAAAGACTGCCACTGGTCACCAAATAATTGGATGTTTGAAGGAGTACGTTGGAAATGTAGCTTTCTTCCTGGCGTTCATTGACCAAATTGATGTTCTGTAAGTTGATGGCGGTTTGCTGGGCAATACCTTGTAAGATAGTGAAACGTTGTTTTCCCAGCAGATGTATCGGCTCCGATTGTTCTGCGTCGGATTTGCTGATATGCATCAAAATGCCAAGGGTTTGGTTGTGGACGACAAGCGGAAACAAATAAACGGTTTCGTTATCGCGCAGTTTGAAAGCTTTTTTTAAATTTAGATGAAAAAGCTGGGGGGCGGGAATGGCTCTTTCAAGCGGTTTTTGGCAAGTGTTCCACAAAAGATCATCGTGAAAGATGCTATTAATGGGATCGTCGTCTTTTTTTGGGGCTTGTTTTACCGTAAACTGCAGCCACGCTCAGATACTGTGTGTCTGTACAAGGCAGCAAAAGGGCACCTATGCGTCCACCAACGAGCGCTATGGTAAGTTGTCCGATAGTTTCAATGAGTTCTGGAATAGTAGTCAATGTTTGGGTTGCCAGGGCGACCTGTAAGAGAATCGTCGCAACCCAGGCCTGGTCAATTGATTGAGCGCTAAGGCGTGCGTTTTCGAGAGCGACTGCGGTATAGCCGGAGAACGAGGCGGCAATATTACGGGCTTCGTTACCGTAGCGTCCGAAGCTGTTTTCGTGCAGGATCAATACGCCGAGTTGTTTGCCACCGGTTGAGAGTGGCGCGGCAATGGCAGAGAATTCTTCGTCCAGGTAGCCATGTTGGTAGAAAGGGTCAGTTTTGTCACCGGAAAGGCGAATGATAACCTGATCTTCATGAATGGCTTTTGAAAACCAGACGTCATCAATATTGACGGTGTAATTTTTCGGCTTTTTGATGGTGTTTGGCTGGGTACGACTTGAAACTAATCGGAATTGAGTAGGTTTTTGATCTTCTTCAAGCGTATCAAATATCCAGATGCTTGCAATTTTACTGGGCAGTAATGCCATCATTTTTTTGAAGACGGTTTGAAAAAGTTCTTTAAGGCCAACATTTGTGGCGAGAAGCAAGGCAATATCGCGCAGGCTTTCCGCCCCCTTGCCGGCGCCAAACTTCCGAACGGTACATGTTAGCGTTATTGATGGCAATAGCAATATAAGCACTTAGGGTTTCGAGAACTTCAACATCCTCAGGCCCGAAGGCGTTTTCTTTATCACTTTGCACGTCTAAAACGCCTAAAATCTGATTGCCATATATGAGCGGAACGACAAGCTCTGAAGATGTGAGAGATTCTTCGGGTCGATAGAGCAAGTATTGCGGATCAGTTGAAACTTTGTTAGATAGTTGCGTTTTACCAGTGCGCACTGCGAGAGGGATAAGTCCTATGGGAGAATGGATGTCGAAACTGACTTTTACTTCATTGTAAAACTTCGCGCGGGAACCACTGCCAAAGGCAAATTCAACTGTTTGAGGCACATAATGCACCAGATAAATATGTACAAAGGGATAGCCAAATTCTTTGTGGACCAGAGACGTGATACGCTTCAGCAGACGGTTTAAATCCAAGGTCTCAGAAACAGATTTACTGACCTTGGCAATAATTTCAAGTTTTTTTTGCCGTGAGTCGTTGCTTAAGCGGAGCGTGTCTGCCTCACTTTTGAAATTGAGAATATCATCAAGGGTCTGTTTAGGTCCTGGATGATTTTTGGCGTTCATTTACTGTCCAGTGTTTGATTATCGTGTGGCTAGCTCTTTGGCGTGCTTGATCATTGTCAAGCGATTGAGGCCTGGCTCTGGATTTTCAAAAGTGACTTCATCCATGAGTGTTTTTATCAAGAAAACACCTAAGCCTCGTTCAGCACGGATTTCAAGCGGGCTTTCAAGGTCGGGCGGGAGTACCTCAGCAGGTTCAAATGGTTTTCCAGCATCTTCGAGAACGATTTTTATTTCCTTGTCGGTTGTTTCTATGAAAAGGTGAATTGAGCCCATATTTTCGCCACAATAGGCATGATCAATGATATTGGCACAGGCTTCATCAGTGGCTAACTCTATGCCATATAGCTCACGCGAGGAAAAGTTGATCGTTTTAGCGTGCTCAGTAACAATGTTACAAATAATTCTCACTGAAGCATAATTCGCAGGAAATGTCGCAATTTTCATTAATTTACCTCTCAGAAATAATCGTCAACAATGAATTATATCATGCCTTAAAAATTAAACGCTACAGTATAATTAATACAATGAAAAGAGATGGTAAAACACGACGCATAAATGATATGCAAAACATAGACCGGCCACGAGAACGGCTCCTGACTGATGGCGTGGAAGTACTTAGTAATGCTGAGTTACTGGCTATTTTGTTGGGTAGCGGTACGCAAGGGCAAAATGCGATTGAATTAGGCGCGGAAATTTTATCAAGTTTAGGCGGTTTTCAAGGAATTCACCGACACAGTATTGAGACTTTGATGAGTTATAAAGGTGTTGGCGAAGCCAAAGCAACACGTATAAAAGCAGCTGTTGAGCTCGGAAACCGGATGGCACTTGAAGCTATCCAGCTCCAACCTGTGATTAGCAGCCCGGAAGATGTAGTGCGATTGGTCGGACATGAGTTACGTGTAAAAGAACAAGAAGAATTATGGGTTATCCGCCTGGATGTACGCAATCGCTTTTAGGACTTGAAAAGTTATATAAAGGCACACAAGATTCAGCGACGGTGCGCGTAGCTGAAATTTATCAAACGGCATTGCGTAAGGGCGCTTATGCCATTATGTTGGTGCATAATCATCCATCAGGTGACCCTACTGAAAGTCCTGAAGATGTTAATCTCACCCGCGCGGTAATTGAAGCCGCAAAATATTTGGATATGTACTTTTTAGATCATATCATTATTGGCGGGACGCGTTTTAGATCATTGAAGCGTCAGTATCCAAGTCTGTGGGAATAGCGGTATCAAGAAGATCGAAAATATGCGTGGTGTTTGCGCGATAAAGCTGACCTTGGTTTGAATGCGTGGGTGCAAAAAATCAATTTGCCTGGCGTGAAGCATCATGCGCGAGAATTTTGATGCGGGAAAAGGATTTTGCGGTGGACAATAAAGTGAATCACCAAGAATACCAATGCCTAAATGATATAGATGAGCGCGGATTTGGTGGCGATACCCTGTTTTAATGTCACATTCCAGTAAACAAGACCGAGAAGAAGATTTAATGACTTTAAATATGGAGAAAGCAGTTTTCCATTTATAAAATCAACTCGCGTAAGGTGTTTCCTGCCGGTGTTTATAGCTAAAGGAAAGTTAACATTTTGAGATTGCCATTCAGGGTGCGGGCTGACTAAGGCGTGATAGATTTTATTGACGAGCCGGTCTTTGAATTGCTGGTTTAGAAGACGGTGTGCCTGTGCGTTTCTGGCGAGCACCATCACGCCACTGCTTTCTTTATCCAAACGATGCACCATCCAAAGACGTCCAAACTTTGGTTCAAGTAAACTGCGAAGATGGGGCATATCTGGTTTGTAACCATCTGGGATAGATAACATGCCACTTGGTTTATTAATGACCAAGATATCGTCATCGACGTAAATGGTTTCGATATCGCGCATCGTTAAATGTTACAAATAAAATTTTATTAATGCTTCTCTTGGGTGAGAAAACAACTCATTGAGAGAAGATCCGGTCCAGCATGTACGACGATGGCAGGAGGCACAAGGTAGATAGGAATATCTTTTATACGAAGTTGTTTTTCAACAGCACTTTTTAGTTCCCTGGCACCTTTAATGTTGTCGCAGTGGCTGATAGAGAGGTGGGGATCGGGGTTGTTTTTACAAGCTTCGACAATCAGATTTATAAAACGTTTTTTTTAGCTTGTCTGAGGGTACGCACCTTTTCAAAAGTAGCGACTTTGCCATCATCAATAGTCAATATCGGAACAATTTTTAATAATGTACCCACAAGTTTTGCGGCACCACCAATACGGCCACCTTTAAGAAGGTAATCGAGTGTTGGCACAATAAAGAATGCGTACTCACGCTTTAACATCGATTGAACCTTACTGACGAGTTCTTCCATGCCTATGCCTTCATTCGACCATTTTTGAGCTTGTAAGACAATTGAACCCAATCCACCGGCTATGGTACGTGTATCGACAATTTGAATGCGGTCCGTGTCAAATTCTTTCGCGGCAATCATCGCGCTACGATAGGTGCCACTAACTTCTGCTGATGGTGTGATGACTAAGGCAGAATCGCCGGCATTAAGGATTTTTTTCGTAGATAGGGGTATAAAGGGAATGAGGTGGAGCGGCAGTTTTAGGAAGTTCTTTGGCCTTGCGTAGTTTACTGAGAAAAGTTGCTGTGTCTAGTTCGGTGTCATCACGATAGGAGTCGTTTCCAAAGGTGATGATTTGGGGGGGCAAAACCTCAATGCCTGCGGCTTTTAGCGTGGCTACCGGGATACCACAGGTTGTATCAGCGATGATTTTGATCATATTATCCTCAATAAGGTCTTTTCCGGCAAAGCCGGTTGAATAATACGAGCATAAAGACCAATAGCAATATTGTACTAAAGAAATTGCTGCTCAAGCTGAAACTGACAGTTTGGACAGCTTTCTTCATTATGATTAACAACAAAACCGCAGTTTGGACACGTTTTTGGAACTAATTCACCCAAAGGCGCGCCACAAGCAATACAATGACTGACACTCACTTGGTTGGCGGTAGTGCAATAGGGACAGACGCTCCGATTGAGACGTTCGGAAAGCGTAAAACCTGTGCCAAGCTGTTTGGCCGTGGTATCTATGGTTTCCCATACTTTATCTTCAAGCTGAACAGATTCAATATCCTGTGCAATAAGATCCAATCGGGTGAGAAGCGCAAAAGGGTTCCGTAATGCAGTCAGAGCTGTGGCACCTAAACTGGCGGCAAGGCCGATCCATTCCTGATTGCTTATAGTCACACTAACGCCATCAGGCACACGCATGATATTAGCTGTGAGTGCGGTTTTACCTGCTCGTTTACCGGGACTGGTTGCAATTTGGACTGCCAAATGATCGGGATTACCAAATTTCTGGACTTGATAGTGTCCTCGATCAAAGCTTGCCATCAAACTGTTTGCAAAATCTTCAGGGTGAATATCTCCGTGATAAATCCGTGTGTCCATATTAATAAACCTTATCTCTTGCTTTCGATTATAATCGGTGTTGGAATGAAGAAAGAAGATAATATAGAGTTTATACAAAAAAAATGGCTCAAAGTCTTATTATTTGTTAGCTTGCTGATAGTAATGATTGGATTAAGCCTTTTGCCGAACTTTTCGCATCAGGTTTGGGGGACAATTCCCGACCGTTTCCATGCCAACGGTAACCAGTTCGCCCAGGGGGGGAGTTTACGTGCGGGCGATTGGACAACCAAACGAAGCGCTTAATGTACGTGCCTATCCAAGTTCTACTTCCACATTACTGGGCAGATTTCAGGTAGGGCAAGAAGCAAAAGCTTATGGCTACTACGGCGATTATGTATTGATTGAATATATAGGTGCACCAGATGGAAAGGGCTGGGTTTGGAAAGCAATGGTGGAAATACATGGCGGAGAATTGCCTATGCTGGAACCACCCCAACTGAAGTGCCAATGGTGACCAAAACGATTGATCCGACACTGGCAGCACAATTCATTATCACACAAATGCCAACCCGTTTGCCTACTTTTACAGAACCACCACCTTTGCAGATACCAACATATCAAATTGTTGATGGTGCCACTGCGACTGGTGGTATTCCAATGGGCTATATTATCGTTGTATTGGCTGGCTTAGGTTTCTTTTTGGCACTCATCGCGATTTTACGACGGGGTTAAATCATTTTTGTTCTATTAGTAAGTATCAGATTTAGGTTTTTTTAATCCGCCATATTTCGTAATTCGCAAGAAAGTATTCAAGAGCGAATAACTGGAATTTAGATCAGGTAAACATTCTTCCATCGCCCGATAACCTTCTTCAACCAACTTTGCAGGGTCGATAGGTTCCAGGGCGCCATAATGACCAACCAAGGGCTTTACTATAACGTCGGGCTTTGTTTCTTCAAGAGAAAGTTGTGCCATTCTGGAGATAGCCAATTCAAGTGATGCGTTCATTGACCGCATAATTTCACCAAAGTGGGTGTTGGCGACATGATTAAGAACTGATTTAGGGAGATATTGAGAAAAAGGAAGCCACATCTGATCTGGTTTGAAATCATGAGGCTTGTAATGTAAAGGCACTGCAACAACAGGAAGGGTTGGATCAAGACGGCGGGCTATGTCAACGGGGGGGACTGGGTCGAGAACCGCGCCATCAACCAGGACTTCTTCTTCCAAAGATTGGCTGGGGGGGAAAAGCCGGGAATTGCGATAGTTGCCAAACGGCTTTGATGGCATTGCCTTTAGTGATGATAACCTGCTCACCAGTAGTGATGCTCACAGCGGTTGCTATAAAAGGTATAGGGAAATCTTCAATGTTTTTATCGCCAATGATTGGGGAGAGTGCTTCCTGGAGTGTGCCGGTACCACCGAAGGCAACATCACCTCTACGACGGCTAAAATCGGGATTTTTGAAAAAGTCAAGAACTGTTTTTTTCAATTAAATCTAAATCAGCGCCTGACGCGAAAGCCGCGCCAAACAATCCGCCCGCGCTTGAGCCAGAGATACCTTTAATTTTATAACCATGGTCCAGTAGACACCGATAGGCACCAATATGCGCGCAACCACGCACTCCGCCACTTCCTAACGCTAATACGATTTCTTTCGCCATAGCAACAACAACCTTTCTAACACTAATCTTAACTCTATTGTAAATCAAAACATATTATGTAAATGAATGGGTGATATAAAAAAATCAATATCCTGGGATAGAGTAGAATCAAAGGTGCAAAGCATCTATTGTAGAGAATGCTTTTGGAGTTTACTATGGACAAGATCCATGATACACAAGCGATAAAAACAGCCAAAAAGAAAAGTCTGTTTTGGCGAATACTTGGCTATATATTCCTGTCTTTATTTCTGGTAATGGTCATTTTCTTTGCTGGCTATCAACTTTTCTTGAAACCGATGATGAGAAAACCAATTAGTCCTAAACTAAAGCAGGAACTTGACCCACTAAAAACTCAAATTGTTGCCTACTATCAGGAAGAGAAAGAAGAAGTCAAAGAAGAACTCATAAATGAAATTGAATTTCCTGAACATCTTGAAGAACCTCCGCTTTTTTTTAGAAGTGGATGAATATACCGATACTGATGAGACACCACGCGTTTGTGGTATGCCCAAGGATATGGTTTTCCTGTTGGTTGGTGTCGATTCAAAGAAAGATTGGACCTACCGCGCAGGATTAGCTGATGTTATCCGTTTAATCCGCGTTGATTTTGTGAACAAGAAAATCAATATGATTGCACTTCCACGCGATATGCTGGTTGATTTCCCTGAAGGACGCGCAAGCATTGAAAGCCCCCCCATGAAAATCAACCAGGCTTATACAATCGGAACTGCTGGAGCCCAACAATATCTCGGTGAAGGGAATGGCGCGCATTCGCTCGCGGAAGCCATTGACTTCAATTTTGGCGTAAGTGTTGACCATTATATGGTCGTGAACTTTAAATTTGTTATTAATGTGATAGATGAAGTTGGTGGTTTGGATGTTTATTTGCCTCAGGAAGTAGAAGATGATTATTTTGGCTATTATCCTGCTGGGCCGCAGCATCTTGATGGGATCGAATCTTTGGTTTTGATGCGCATTCGCATGAAATATACAGACGATTTTCGGGTTGGAAATCAAACGATTATCCTGAAAGCTATGTTTGAAAAAAAATGAAAAGACCTGGCATGATTTTGAGATTGCCAGGTTTAATCAATCAATTTCGGGAAAATGTTTTGACGGATTTGTCGGTTGAAGAATTGATTCGACTGGGTAATTGCCTCTTAACTGAATTTGAAATTGAGGATATTAATGCACGGCAGTTTACAAAAGAACATATTAAACCAGCACGGGAATACATTCCATCTATGAAACTATATCTTTTCGTCTATAAATGGGGTGATGAGGCAGTCGAGTATATTCACAACACGCTGATGGGTAAATAAATACGTTGTAATGTTACCAAGCTGCTAAAGTTGAGGTCGGGAATGTATAATTGCACCAAGGAGTTTAAGATGCAAGATAAGGTTATTGGGTACATCGGTTTAGGCACGATGGGCAGTGCTATGGCGGGACATTTGCTTTCGTCAGGATTCCCATTAGTTGTTTGGAATAGAACAGCATCAAAGGCACAAGCATTACTCGAAAAAGGCGCGATATGGGCTGAGAGCCCGGCAGTTTTGGCTGCTCAGTGCGATGTGGTGTTTATAAATGTATCAGATACAAAGGATGTGCTTGAAGTTATCTTTGGTGAAAATGGCGTGGCACAAGGCATCAGGCCCGGCACAATATTGATTGATAACTCGACGATAGCGCCGACTGGAAGTCGCGAAATCGATGAAAGATTAGCGCCAATGGGTGTGCGGTGTTTGGACGCGCCAGTTAGTGGCGGTGACATTGGCGCGCGAAATGCAACTTTAACGATTATGGTTGGCGGTGATGAAGCTACATTGGAAGAGGCAAAACCCTACCTGGAAGTTTTAGGAAAAAGATTACACATGTTGGGGGACATGGAGCTGGACAAATCGCAAAAGCTGCTAATCAAATCATGGTTGCCGCACAAATGGTGGCGGAAGCGGAATTGATGATTTTCGCGCAAAAGGCTGGTGCAGACCCTGCCAAAGTTGTAGAGGCTATCAATGCCGGCGCTGCACAGTGCTGGACTTTGGACGTAAAAGCGCCAAAGTTATTGAATGGCGAACGTGAACCTGGTTTTAAAGCGACATTGCAAGCGAAAGATATGAACATCGCCGTGGAAACTGCCAGGGCTTATCATATGAATCTACCGGCTACAGCATTACACACACAACTTTACAATGGTATGGTTGCTATCGGCGAAGGGAACTTAGATAATTCCGCGATTATAAGCATGATTGAAGTTATGAATGGTGAAAAATTAAAGACAAAAGAGTCTGATTAGGGTCATATTGATGTAGCTGACAATTGCAATAGTATGGAAAAAAACTCTATAATGGATTGGATTTATTTTCTTGGAGGAAGATATGGATTTTAACTTGATTAAACCCCCCCTGTTGAAAGAAGATGCCAAAGGAAAAATTGTTCTTTTGGTGATGGACGGTTTGGGTGGCTTACCCCTGACACCCGACGGCAAAACTGAATTGGAAACTGCTAAAACACCTAATATGGATAAACTTGCCAGCCAGGCTGAACTTGGTTTGCATCATTCTGTTCCCTTTGGTATTACACCTGGAAGCGGACAGGCTCATCTGGCTTATTTGGATATGATCCTGTTGAATATGAAATCGGTCGCGGTGTTTTGTCAGCTTTAGGTATCGATTTTGACCTTGGCCCAAACGATGTAGCGGCTCGGGGGGGCAACTTCTGCACGGTCGATGAAACGGTGTTATTACGGATAGACGCGCTGGGCGTATTCCCACAGAAGAAGGACAACGCTTATGCAATTTGCTTAAGGAAAAGATTAATTTGCCTGGTGTAGAACTCTTCTTAGAGCCTGAAAAGGAATATCGTTTCGTCTTTGTTTTGCGTGGTGAGGGCTTAGATGGTCACGTTAGCGATACAGACCCACAGGCTGTCGGCAAAAATGCACATATCGCTGAAGCGCAAAAACCAGAAGCGGAAAAGATGGCGGAACTGGTACGTGAATTCGTCCGTCAGGGAAATGAAATTCTCAAAAATGAACATCCTGCCAACAGTTTTGTCTTGCGTGGTTTCGCCGGAATGCCAAAATGGCCTAAATTTAACGATATATGGGGGGGATTGAATTCTGTTGCCATAGCCATGTATCCGATGTATCGTGGCGTCGCGAAAGTTGTCGGCATGACGGTTTTACCTCCAGCTGAGTCGATGAGTGAAGAAATTGATATGTTGGAAAATACTGGAATGAACACGATTTCTTCTTTGTGCACATCAAGAAGACTGACAGTTATGGCGAAGATGGCAATTTTGATGGAAAGGTTGGCATCATTGAGGAAGTTGATGCCTTAATTCCCAGAATTATGGCACTTGACCCGGATGTTTTGATTATCACGGGCGATCATTCCACGCCCTCAAAACTCAAGGCGCATTCATGGCACACTATTCCGACGATGATTTGGTCCAAAAATGCACGCCCAGATGGTATCAATGAATTTGGCGAACGAGCTTGTTTGCGTGGTAGTTTGGGATCACGCTTTGACGCGAACGATTTGATGCCTCTGGCTCTTTCGCACGCTTTGCGGATTGAGAAATTCGGCGCCTAAAGCAAATGAAATTAAATTATCTAAAAACGCCTTGCGACGCCGCAGGGCGTTTTGCCTTAAAAGAATAGGCAATATTCATGCTACAATTTTGATCAAGGAAAACAACTATGAATCGCGAAGAAAAGAAAGAAGCTAAGCTGTGGCAAGCACTGCCTGATGGTCGTGTGCGATGCGAATTATGTGCGCATTACTGTATAATTCCAGAAGGCAAGAAAGGTATTTGTAAGGAAAGGCAAAATATTGGGGGGGGCATATTGTATAGCTTGAATTTTGGGCACTTGATTGCTGCCCATCTTGACCCGATTGAAAAGAAACCTTTGTATCACTTTTTGCCGGGCAGCAACAGTTTTTCTTTGGCTATGCCGGGATGTAATTTGCGCTGCGCGTGGTGTCAGAACTGGGACATTTCTCAGGCGAATGAACGCAATGACCCAAGCCGATTGAAATATGTGCATCCTGAAGATGTTTTTAAACAGGTATTACGCTTAAAAGCAAAAAGTATTGCTTATACATACACTGAACCGACCGTTTTCTTTGAGTACACTTTGGAATTGTCAAAATGTCGCGGGAAGAAGGTATAAAGAATGTTTATGTGAGCAATGGATTTATGTCTGAGCAAATGTTAGATTTGTATTTGCCATGGCTGGATGCAGCGAACATTGACATAAAAGCTTTTGATGATGCGGTTTATCGGAAATATACTGGCGCACGCTTGCTAGAAGTCCTAGATAATTGCAAACGCATCAAGGAGGCTGGCGTGTGGTTGGAGGTGACCACATTATTAGTTCCAGGTGTAAATGACGACCACAAACAGATTGAAGGGCTGGCAACATTTATCCTGCAAGAACTGGGCGAAGAAACACCCTGGCATATCAGCCGCTATTTTCCACAGGCACACTTTAATAAAATTGGCGCAACACCAGTAAAAACGGTGTTTGATGCGATGGCAATTGGAAAACGTGTTGGACTAAAACATATTTATGCTGGCAATATGTCTGGTGCAGCGGATACTTATTGTCCGTATTGTGAAACAGCGCTTATATTACGTGACCGCATTTTTATGCAGGAAAATCGACTTAAAAATGGACATTGTCCAAACTGTAAAAATGAAATCGCCGGCGTATGGTAGGGCCGGCGATCAATCGTTTGTTCCAGATAGAGATTAGATTAGTTTGGCAAATTCGCCTTCCCATACCATGTCAGAAACAGTGAGCATATAGGGCTGGAACCATGTATCAGCTTCAAAGAAAGGCACATGCCTGCGTAAAAGCTTATAGGCTTGGCTTGTTCCATCACCCATGGTGGCGTTTGGCAAATTCTGCAATCTAAAATCAACCGCCTGGCAGGCACTCATCAACTCAATGGCAATAATCATCGCCACATTTTGCATAACCTGGCGACAATGCACGGCAGCGGTTGCACCCATGGAGACATGGTCTTCAACATTGCCGGAACTGGGGATGCTGTCTAAACTGCTGGGATGGGCCAGCGATTTATTCTCGGAAGCCAAGGCTGCGGCAGTGTATTGTAAAAGCATAAAGCCTGAATTAACACCACCTTTGGCTATCAGGAAGTCCGGGTAAGTGTTCGATTCGGGTTTACTGTCAATAAGTTTGGCGATGCGTCGTTCAGACATATTCCCTAAATCTGCAAAAGCGATGGCAAGATAGTCCAAAGCTAGCGCAAGTGGCTCACCATGGAAATTGCCACCAGAAACGATAAATGGCTGGTCATTTTCATCCCAGAAGAGAAGCGGGTTGTCAGTAACGGAGTTGAGTTCGGTTTCGATAACACCACGTACAAAGGACAAAGTATGACTAACCGCGCCATGTACCTGTGGAACGCAGCGTAATGTGTAAGCGTCCTGGATATTGGTGGGGGTCATCGGGGCGGGTGAGATTACTGTTTTCAGTAAATCACGCATCATCGCAGCAGTTTCCATTTGACCGTTTTGGGGGGGGCGAATGGCGTGGATTTGGTGCGTGTAAGCCCGTGTGGTACCGTTTTGGGCTTCCAACGTGATAGCGGCAGCGAGATTAGCACTGCGCATAATGTTTTCAGCGTGATGTACCATGAGTGTTCCGATAGCAGTCATCAAAGTTGTGCTATTGGTGAGCGCGAGTCCTTCTTTGGCAGCCAGGCGAACTGGACTAAGTCCGAGTTCATCAAGGACTTCCAGAGATGGACGTAATTCACCTTCAAAGATGACGTAGCCTTGACCTATCAGTGGCAAAGACATGTGGGCTAAGGGTGCCAGGTCGCCACTGGCGCCAAGTGAACCTTTTTCTGGAATGAGTGGAAGTACATTATGATTTAGCAGTGCAAGCAATAGCTCCAAAACTTGCAGGCGAATTCCCGAATGACCTTTGGCAAGTGTGTTGGCGCGGATGAGCATCATAGCCCGGGTTGTGGCTTCATCAAGCGCGTCACCAACGCCGACCGCGTGGCTAAGAATAATGTTCTCCTGCAACTTTTCAACATCTTCAAGTGGGATGAGGCGGTCTTTAAACGCGCCGAAACCCGTGGTAATGCCATAGGCAATTTGCCCGGTTTCGATGAAGTTTGCGACCGCTTCTGAAGCCTTGTTGATGCGTTCAACCGCTTCATTGCTAAGGTTCACATGGATTGCGGGGGGGTCGTGGGCGACTTCGATAACTGTTTCAATCGTGAGAGATTGACCGTCAATGATGACTTGTTTCACGTGACTTTCCTTTCGTAGAAGCTTATTCTTCGGTAATTTCAATTGTTTTAATGGTCACAGCAGGCGCACCACGAAGTTGTGGGTCGCGTGGGGGAATGGACATGAGCACGTCCAGACCTTCTATGACTTCTCCAAAGACGCTGTGTTTATTGTCCAACCAGGGTGTGGCTACGTGGGTAATGAAGAATTGCGAACCGTTTGTGTTGGGTCCTGCATTTGCCATCGATAGGACGCCAGGTTTGTTATGACGTAGTGTTGGGTCAAATTCATCGCGGAATTTGTAGCCAGGTCCACCCATGCCTGTACCGGTAGGATCGCCACCTTGTGCCATAAAGTCGTTGATTACACGGTGGAAGATGGTGTTGTCATAAAACCCTTCATTCGCAAGGAAAACAAAGTTGTTAACTGTGTTGGGTACCTTAGTGGCGAAAAGTTCGACTTTTATGTCGCCTTTATCCGTTTTGAATGTAGCAAAATATTTTTTTCTTTAGATCAAGTGAGAAGTCAGGTGCTTTGTTCCATTGTTTTGCTGGCATAGTTTGTCTCCGTTTTAGGTTTTCTTGATTATAACAATATTGTCACGTTTCAACAGGAATTAATCAGCTGCTGGTTTCTTCACTGGTTTAATGATAAAGCATGTAAGATTAAAAACGACTTTATATTTATCTCAAGGAAAAGTATAATGAAACTATGACAAGTAATAAATCAAGTAATCTTTCAATTATTTTATACGTCTTAATTTACTTACTATGTTTGACGATGGTCTCATTACATTCTATTGCCGGATTGCATATATCGGCGTATTGGGGGGGACGTGGGTTTGACGCTATGAGACTAGACACCAGCATGATTAATGGTGTTGAGATTACTTCCTGTAAATGCCCGATGTTTTTGATGAAGAAGAAGGTACAGAAGTTTATATTTCGATAAAAAAACAAAGATACCCGCCGACAGACTGCGGGAGTGGTTTTGCTAATATCTAAATTGGGTAAGCGATATGACCAGTTGCAAATAGCAGAAAGAATGCATCTGGATGCTGGAGAGAAACGGACTCTTAGCTGGCAGGTAGATACTACAAACATGGTTGATGGAAAGGTTTCGTTACGTTTATTCCTTGGGCAATCCCCTGATCATCCCGCACATTCATCGCGTGCATGTTTGATATTACTGGCGGGGTCCTTTTCAGCAAATTTATGAATACCTGGGCATATCCATTGTTAGTTTTACTGTTTATTCTAAGCGCAGTATGGGTATATTTAAAATCAGGATTAGATTGGACAAATCGAAAACGATTTTTCTTTTTCGTGTTTGCAAATGTTGTCGTCATCCTTATGTTTTTATCAATAATGATAAAGTTCTATAATATGGTTTTGCTTGCATTACCATTTCTTGTGCTTGGCATTATTGCAACTTTGCAGACCAGTCCATACATACCGGTAGAAGAATACGAAAAATATATTAAGTCTTAATCCTTAAGATTTACATTAACAGCTTGTATAGCTATCTGCTGAGGAGCCACTGTTAATAAAGAGATTAGCATAAAAGATAAATTATGCATGTTATCAACAAGCACTGGTATAATAAGCCTCATCTCATAAAGAGACTGTCTTGAAAGGCGGATTGCGTGTTAAAAAAACAGTAAAAAGCCGAATCTGTTTATGTTTCAACCCAAAAGTTCAACAGTATATTTAGTTGATAGTGCAACTAACTGAAACTTTTTTTTATTGTGAAAGGAGTATGAATGAACACCGCACAAGTTATGAAAAATGACCTTGATTTATACAAGAGTATTTCCTGGCAATTATTGGAAGTAACTCAAAACGCAGCTATTGCAGCAGCCAGGGCTGCTGGGCACGGTGATAAAAATTTAGCTGACCAAGCAGCAGTTGATGCCATGCGAAAAACTCTGGCAGGTATGAAGGGTATTCGATCGACTATTAAGATTGGTGAAGGCGAACGTGATGAAGCACCTATGCTTTATATCGGTGAGGAGCTAGGCGAAGGTATGATCCATTTGGATATTGCCGTTGACCCCCTGGAGAACACAAACGCTACTGCTAATCTTAATTCAGGTGCGGTGTGTGTGCTGACCGCTGCGCCGGCAGGAGGTCTGGTGACCGCTTCGGATACCTATATGGATAAATTGTGTGTTGGAAAAGATGCTGCTGATTATGTCGATATTCGGCTCGCACCAGAAGAAAACGTCTATCGGCTTGCGAAAGCATTAAAGAGGCGAGATAACCGGGAATTAACCATCACGGTTTTAGATCGTCCCCGTAACGAAGAATTAATTAATCGCTTGCGGGCTACTGGCGCACGCGTACGTTTAATTCTTGATGGTGACCTGATGCCTTGCATTTTTTCATGTTTCAAAGGTGTTGGTGTGCATGCAGTTATGGGCATTGGAGCAGCACCAGAAGGTGTGATTTCTGCTGGTGCAATCAAGCTTTTGGGTGGGAAAATGCAGGCAGTTTGGAAACCAAAAATGATGCAGACCGCGAAAGACTAGAAGAAATGGGGGGGATAAAGCTTGATGAGGTCTATTCTCATAACGATTTAGCGCCCAGTGATGACATCATCTTTTGTGCTACTGCTGTAACGCCAGTATTGACGACATCCAAGGCTGTTTTGGAAGGTGTTAGCTTCTTCCCAGGTGGTGCCAAAACAAGCAGTTTGATCATCACCAAACACTTTATGAACTTTGTACCTACAACACACGTCTTGAACCGAGAAACTTTTGACCAGGAAAAGAGTGAATTTAGGCTTTACTAGCCCATAAATTCCAAACAAAAAGAACGCAGCTCCGCAGGAAGTTCCGAAAAGCTGCGTTTTGATTTAACAATGGTATACTATCGTTTCAAAACTTATTTGAGGTTGACTTATGAAAAAAAGCGTTAATTACAGGTATTACAGGTCAGGACGGTTCTTATTTAGCCGAATTGCTTTTGAGTAAAGGATACGAAGTGCATGGCATCATTCGCCGCGCGAGCACTTTTAACACGAAACGTATTGATCACTTGTATCAGGACAGACATGTTTTGGCCGGAAATGCCAGCCTGATTTTGCATTATGGTGATATGAGTTCAACGGGTTCACTCGGTGATGTGATTTATGACGTCAAGCCTGATGAGATTTATCACCTGGCAGCGCAGAGCCATGTGCGTGTTTCGTTTGATATGCCTGATTACACGGGTGATGTGACTGGATTAGGTACAACCCGCATGCTGGAAGCAGTTAGACGCTTAGGAAAGGGCACCCGTTTTTATCAGGCCTCAACCAGCGAGTTGTTTGGTTCAGCAAAACCACCTCAATCTGAAACGACACCATTTCAACCACAAAGTCCTTATGCTGCTGCCAAGTTGTACGCTTACTGGATGGTGAATATGTACCGCGAAGGGTATGGTATGTACACCGTAAACGGTATATTGTTCAATCATGAATCCCCCCCACGTCGCGGTGAAACTTTTGTAACCCGAAAGATTACCCGCGCGGTTGCTGCAATATTGGCTGGAAAGCAAAATAAACTATTCTTAGGCAATCTCGATTCAAAACGCGACTGGGGCTACGCGCCAGAATATGTCGAAGCGATGTGGATGATGTTGCAGAGCGATGAACCGGACGATTACGCGATTGGTACGGGTGAATCACGTTCTATTCGTGAATTCCTGGATGAAGCGTTTGGTTACGTAGATTTGGACTGGAAACGCTATGTTGAAATTGACCCGCGCTATTTCCGTCCGACCGAAGTGGATTATTTACTCTGTGATCCCACCAAGGCGAATACCAAATTAGGCTGGAAACCAAAGGTGCAATTCAAAGAGTTAGTGCGCATTATGATTGACGCGGACATGGAATTGATGGGTTTGACACCACCAGGGGGGGAAGGCCGTAAGATTGTCGAAGAGAAATTTGATGGCTGGCATCATTGGGATGAACAAACCATCAGTATGGAAAAGTAAAAGCAAATATACAAAAGCGATACACTTGTTTTAAAAATATTTGCTATAATATGCGCTTGGAGTAGTAAAACTTTGTCCACCCGACAGAGATGAACTTACTGGCTGAGAAAGTTCACGGGAAAGGAAAGTTTGAAGTCGCCAGGATTGATGACCGAAGAAACCGAAAGGGAGTAGAACGGTCCGGGAGAGCCCGATAACGCTCGCCCTGAGTGCGGTCTAAAAAGACCGAATTGAGGTGGTACCACGGAACTTCGCTTTCGTCCTCAAGTGACGAAAGCTTTTTAATTTAACTCGCTTATTTGAAATTTATTACAGACAAGCGTGAAAGAGGATAAGATGACAGAACTGCCAAAAACTTATGACCCTAAAGTTTATGAAGAAGATATTTATAAGCATTGGGAAGAAAAAGGCTATTTTAAGCCAACCAACGACCCAAACTTGCCTGGACATGACCCAAACATTGAGCCATTTGTTATTGTCATTCCGCCACCTAATGTAACCGGCGCGCTTCATTTGGGGGGGCACCCCATGTTTGTGACCATTGAGGACATTATGGTACGTTACCATCGGATGAAAGGTGTGCCAACCCTTTGGGTGCCAGGTACTGACCATGCTGGAATTGCCACACAGTTGCAGGTTGAAAAACTTCTGGCAACCGAAGGCACAAGCCGTCAGGAACTGGGTCGGGAAGCATTTGAAGAGCGTGTTTGGGAATGGAAAGAAAAATATGGCGGTGAAATATCAAGACAACTGCGCCGATTGGGTGCGTCATGTGACTGGGAAAGAGAGCGTTTTACGCTAGATGAAGGGCTTTCAAACGCCGTGCGCGAAGCTTTTGTGCGACTATGGGAAAAAGGGCTGATTTATCGTGGCGCACGCATGATTAACTGGTCACCTGGCTTACAAACAGCGGTTTCTGACCTTGAGGTCGAGTATTCGGAAGAACCCGGCAAGCTTTATTACTTCAAGTATATGCTAGCGGATGGGTCAGGTGATTATCTGCCTGTGGCAACCACACGCCCGGAAACTATTCCTGGTGATACCGCTGTAGCAGTTCATCCTGAAGATGAAAGATTCGCTAAATTTGTTGGCAAAAAGGTTCTTGTGCCAAGTTTGGGACGTGAGATACCTGTTGTAGCTGATGATTATGTGGAAAAAGAATTTGGTACAGGCGCGTTAAAGATTACCCCCCCTGGTCACGACCCGCATGACTATGAAATCGGTGTGCGTCATAATTTGGAACTTATCAACATTATGAACAACGATGCCACGCTTAACGAAAACGCTGGACCTTATGCAGGAATGGAAAGGTTTAAGGCACGTAAGGCGATATGGGCTGACATGAAAGCCGACGGTTTGGTTATCAAAGAAGAAGATTACCAAATGAATGTACCCCCCGCTCGCAACGGGGGGGTGGCGAGATTATTGAACCGCTCATTTCTACGCAATGGTTTGTGAAAATGGATGGCTTAGCCGAAGCTGCTGCTAAAGCTGTCAATAACGGTGAGATTAAGTTTGTTCCAGAACGTTACACAAAAGTATTCCTAAATTGGATGAATAACATTCAGGATTGGTGCATTAGCCGACAATTGTGGTGGGGGCATAGAATCCCAGTCTGGTATTGTCAGGCTTGTGGCGAGATTATCGTAGCGCGCGAAACGCCAAAACAATGTACAGCGTGTGGGTCATCAGATTTACACCAGGATGATGATGTGCTCGATACCTGGTTTTCATCTGGTTTGTGGCCATTTTCTGTTTTCGGTTGGCCAGAGGAAACACCCGATTACAAATATTTCTATCCAACAAGTATCCTGGAAACTGGTTATGATATTTTGTTCTTCTGGGTTGCACGTATGGTGATGGACGGCATAGAGTTTACTGGACAGGTGCCATTCCATACGGTTTATCTGCATGGCATGATTCGGGATGAAAAAGGCCAAAAGATGAGTAAAACCAAGAATAACGTTATCGACCCGCTTATTTTAATGGATGAATACGGAACGGATGCATTGCGCTTTACTCTTCTGGTGGGTTCATCGCCAGGCAATGATCAAAATGTTGGCGTTAAAAAGGTTGAAGCCAACCGTAACTTTGCTAATAAAGTTTGGAACATTGGACGCTATGTCATAAATGCTATTGACAGAATTGAGACAAAAGCAAATGATGAGCCGGACTGGACTTTAGCTGATGGTTGGATTTGGGCACGCTTAAAACAAACGGTGAACAGCGTTAACTCACTTTTTGAAGCCTATCAATATGGCGAAGCTGGCAAACAGATTTATGAATTCTTGTGGAATGACTTTGCCGACTGGTATGTGGAAGGATCAAAACGTCAGCTAGCAGAAGAGAGCGACAGATCTGCTTATACCGCGTACACACTCGCATTTGTATTGGATACGATGTTGCGACTCTTGCACCCCCCCTTCACGCCATTTGTTACTGAGGCGCTTTGGGGATATCTGAAGAACGCATGCAAAGAATCTGGGTTAGTTTACACGCCAGACGAAGACTGGGCGGATGATTTGATGATCGCCAAATGGCCTGAAGCGATGGCCTTGGACGGAAAAGAGAACGAATATTTGCGGGAATTTGGCTTGGTGCAGGACATTGTGAGGGCGATTAGAAACGTTCGTTCTGAATATAGAATTGAACCAAATAAGAAGCTAAAAGCAGCTATGGTGTCAGAAGAATTGATTGCTTTATTGGAAGCACAAAAAGAAGTCATTGCTGATTTTGCTCATCTTGACCTGGATAGTTTGAATGTTAGTGCATCACCGATTGAAGCCGAAGGTTTGACAGCTTTGGTTGTGGATAGGGTTGAAGTATTCCTGCAATTGAGCAGTGATGGCGATGATGAAGCTGACCGAGAACGGTTAACCAAAGAATTAGAAGAAGCTGAATCACACATTAAACGCCTGAAAGCACTGTTGGCAAGTCCATTCGCGCAAAAAGCACCTGAAAAGGTTGTGGCTGGTGAAAGACAAAAACTAGCCGACTACCAGGCAACTGCGGAAAAATTACGTGAACGCTTAGGCTAGTTTAGAACTACACAAAATGATAACGCCCAGGATGTTAAGACCTGGGCGTTTGGTTTTTAAGATGAGATGCTTGCTTATTCTCTCAGGCGGCGTCTTTCCAGCAGCATGATGCGTTGAAGAATAGCCAAAGAAACAGCATAGGTTGAATCCATACCGAAGTATGACAAGCTGCCAGCACCGAGATTTTGGCCTTTGCTAAAAGGTGTATCCGATACATAATGCAGGAAGCCCAAATCAATCGGCAGTTCGTATAAGTTTACGATTTCGTTGAGTGGGTGGCGGGCGGGTCTGAAAAGTTCGTAAATCGCGCTAAGATACGGACCCGCTTCCATTTCGATATCAGTGTAGCCTTCCCGGTAAACAACATCCATGATGGTTGCGTTCTGCAGATAGGTGCCCAGGACGGTAACTGCCTTCTGGCTGTCCAAAACAGTGCCAAAATTGAGATAACTGGCAACATCGGTTACTTTGAAGGCATTCGAGAACAAATAGCTGTTTTTCGAATGTTCATCATAAACAACATTAGGAATGATGACATCGCCACGAATAGCATTTAGACTGGCAGCCTTGCCCATGATGTAAATACCGAGAATTTTCTCAACATTTTCTGCAATTTTGGTCAATAAGTTATAGGCTGATGCGCCCAGTGGGTAGTCGATGTTCAAAATGAGTGCGTCAGAATCTTTTAAAAATTCCCAGGATTTCTCATAACCTTCGTGTTTGGGTGCCAGTCGCGGGTCAAAAAATCTTGGGTCCAGAGTGTTTAATTGAATGATGTTGGCTTCTACATCGAAGCTGTGATCACTGCTAACGCGGTGAATGCCAAGAGAGGTCTCATGACTTTGCTGTTCTTCAATGTAACTGGCATATTGGTCAGTTTCTGTCAGTTTACGCAAGGCGTAATAGAAGAAGTTTTCAACATTTGTGGCTTTATCTTGTCCCTGGATTTCAAGCCATTCGTTCATGAGACGTGGTTCATGGCGCGCGATGTAATCGAGAATAATATCACGTTTCGTTAAGGCATAGCCCGAGAGTAAATTGGTGAGGCTATGGGTATTGGATGAAACAAAATAAATGGGGCGATTCACAATCTCTGGTACTTTATTTTGAATGTTATCCCACCAAATAACGGTCGCTTTACGATAGTCGTTTAAAGAACCGCTTAGCAACCGGACTTTGTAATCTAAAGGTGAACCTTTTATTTTATATAGAACATTGGTGAAGTCATCATCCCAAATGGAATGCAATCGGGCGAGTTCATCAATTTCAATGTTTAAGTGAGTGCTAAGTTCCGAAAAGCTTTTACCTGGGTGGGAATGGCATTGTCAATGAGATCTTGTGGTGCGGATTGAAGTAAGAAATGAAGTTTATTCCACTCCATTTGCAAAGCAGTCAGAACAGGTAAAACATCATCAATATCCGAACGCGATGCGATAAAGCAGGCTAAGGTTTCCTCACCATCCCAAAAGCATCGACGCCTTCGGGCTGGAGCGCTAACGTGTTGCCATTTTTCGACATTTCCATAACCAAAATCATCAAAGCTTGAAGCAGCTTGACCTAAAACAACTTTTTTTAGCGTCTATCACTTCTTTGGGCAAACGCATGAGACTGTAAGTCAAGGCGGATATATCAGGTTTGCTGCTGCTACGTGCGTGGATATGAAGAGATGAATTTGTACCGGCGTGAACTTCTTCAAGCGTACGGATGGACACTTCGTTGTTTGAACGTAAAAGCGAATATATGGTGCGTAAATAGAGATCAATTTCATCAGATGATCTAACTGGGACTTGTCTTTCCATAAAACCTCTCTTGATAAGTGCTTAAAATTTTATCATGATGCATATTTTTAAGGGGGGGCATGCCTTATAATAGGCATATGAAAAAGATCAATACCCTTATTTTTGATTTTGGAAATGTACTCGTTAATTTACACTCCGAAGCAGAATTGCGCGAATTATTAGCGCAGTTAGGACAGCCTGCCAGTGGTACGATGGTAGATATGCTTTTGATGCCGGGCGGATCGGATGTCTTTTGGGATGTAATGCGCGGAAAAACGACCGAAGCAGAAATGTGGCAGATGATTGCTGATGAATGGAATATACCGTTTGACCTGGCAAAAAAAAGGTGATGAAGGATGTTGCGGCACCAAATAGACCTAATATGCCTTTGATTAAATACATTGAAGGTTTGAAAGGTGATTATAAGATTGGTGTGCTTAGCAACGCCGGTGATGCAACACTGGAACGCTTGTTACAGTGGTATCCGTATGATCAGTTCGTTGATGTTTTATTATTTCAGCTGAAGTGAAACTTGCCAAACCCGATGCGGAAATTTATGAACTGGCTTTGAATTTTTTTGAATGCAAAAGCTGAAGAAAGTTTGTTTGTAGACGACCTTATCGAAAATATCAAAGCTGCTGAAGAGCTTGGCATTACTGGCATTTGGCATCGTGACAATGATGAAACCATTGCGCGATTGAAGGAATTACTCGGAGAATAAAAGTGCTTTATTTGGTCGCAACGCCCATTGGTAATTTAGGTGATATGAGTTTCCGCGCTATTGAGGTGCTAAAAAGTGTGGATTTAATTGCCAGTGAGGATTCCAGGCACAGTAGCATTTTGCTGAACCATTATGAAATTAGCAAACCACAAACTGCGCTAAATAATTACAACGAACGCAAGGTGGCACCTAAGCTGATTGAACGTATGAAACGTGGTGAAACGATTGCCTTAATTAGCGATGCTGGGACACCGGG
>JMBV01000129.1_pt1 | contig 29213 bp, 52 predicted proteins | sample 616531 | NCBI WGS metagenome assembly JMBV01 (sample SAMN02727904, study PRJNA239997) | anaerobic digester metagenome | biome: anaerobic digester; isolation source: mesophilic anaerobic digester inoculated with municipal waste water sludge... | place: Germany: Bielefeld University, CeBiTec ...
AAAAAAATATCAAGGGTATGCAAGTAAGGTTCAAGATGTAAACCTTAAAAATTTACTAACAGAAATTGCCCAAGAAGAGCAACATCATCACAATATGATTGATCAAATGTTGCAAGGGATGGAGCCAAATATGTCCCATAGTGGAGGGGGGGCAACAAATCCCCCGAAATGACAATACATTTCAAGTATATAGTGGCAATACTAATGATCAGTTATTGTTAGAGGATTTGCTGTCTACTGAAAATATGTATCTAGTTTCTATGATACATTAGTATTTGAATCAGCAGATCCTAGAGTCCGTCAAGCTGTTCAGCATATACAAAAAGATGAACAAAATCATGGGGGGGAAAAATTATTTAATTATATGAACAGTCATGGAATGTATAATGTAAAATATTAAATTAGGCTTAATAGCCTAATTTTTTTGCCCTATTAAATTCTACTAGAAGCAAACACACTATCCATATTAGCTTGGATAAATTTATAATTCAAAGCTGGTCGGCCTTTTCCCTTGTTTTCTTCTATACTTATTTCTTCAATCAATTGGTGTTTTAATAGCTGTTGAATTATCCTATTACAACTTCTAGGTGTTATATTTAGCCATTCTGACAATTTACTAGAATTGATAATTTCATCTTTGTTTTGATGATATATTCCTACAATCCTAGCCATATTTGTAACATTAACGCTATTGTCTTTGGCAAACTTTTCTACTTTTGTATTGATAATATTATAAGTAAGTAGGCTTCCCTGAGATAAAGGTCCTGAAACATCTCCATTTTCATAGGCAGCAAAACCATCATTTACACCATAGGCTATAGCTTCATTAAGGGCAGTTTCTGCTAAATACCTACTTTCATCTAAACTAGAACTTATGCCTACACCTAAATTAAAATCAAATTCATCCAGTCTTTTTAAATTATCAATAATATATTTTGTATTTTTTAGATTTAATTCTTCTTCATTATCATAATACAATAGTTCAAATCTTCCTGTAAGCTGAGAGATATTTATATTAATATTTAATTCTTTTTTTTATATCAACTAAAGCTTTATACATGGTAACTTCAGTGTATTCTCGTTGATTTATATTGACTTCAGATTCATATACTGGTTCCACTAAGCAAATAATACTAGAGTCAGTTTTAGTCTTAGTAACTCTTATTTCCATAAGTGCGGTTTTAATAGCATCTGAAATCATCTTTTCTGTCGGAAGAATAGGGATAAAGGGTACCCCCCCTGATTCTTTTATATTATTAATATTACTTATAGACCTAGTTAACATCATATCAATTTTATCATTTTCCCATAAGAATTTTCCTAGATTAAGCATATCTTCATGGGATAAAGAATTGCTTTCATTACAAATAGGTAGATGTTTTTCTTTTATAAATTCTTTAATGCCATAATAATTGTTAAGTGGCACTAAAAAGTCAATATATACCCTATTTAAAGGAATATGGGGATATTCAAGTATAAAGTCTAAAATAACTGCAAATACATGATTGGTGTCATAGGCAATAAATTTACAGGGAATTGCTAAATCTCCAATCTTTTGATTAATATAAATAAAACCTAATTCACCACTAAAGAACATTCCATCAACTTTTCCTTTACACTCTTCATATATCTCAAGTATTTCATCTAATTTCTCATATGTATAGACATAAAACTTACAGCCAAAATCATTTTCTTCTATTACATCTTCAATATAGGATATGGATAACTTTGGTCCAACTATGGCAATTTCCAATGATTAAACCTCCCTTGTAACAACAAAAAGCCCCTAAAACTTAATTACTTAGTCTACCATAATAATGACAAAGTCAATTTATTATGGTATTATTTACAAAACAATATGGGACACATAATATCTGTGTCCCAAAATGAGGGGGGAAAAAAATATGACTGGAGAATTATTAACTGAATTACTTCAGAGTATGGCTTTACTAAGTGTGTTTTTGTTAATAGGAATGTTTCTTAGGGCGAAAGTCAAAGTATTTCAAAAGACTTTTTACCTGCTTCTGTAATAGGTGGATTTCTATTACTTATATTGGGACCTATAGTCTTAAATATAATACCTATTCCTGAGGATTGGCTAAATACTTATTCCTTAATTCCAGGAGTTTTAATAATTCCTATTGTGGCTTCTGTTCCACTAGGTTTAAAATCTGGGGGGGATGGAGAAGGTGGATTGGCAAAGCCAATTATTCCATTATTCTTTATAATGTCTCTAGTAACCACACTTCAAGTGGTAATAGGATTTGCCACAAATCTAATATTTAATTATTTTGGCTATGAACTTTATGACAGTTTTGGATGGGAATTGACCATAGGATTTGCAGGAGGCCATGGAACTGCAGGTTTATTAGGCAATATGCTACAATCAATGAATATTCCCTATTGGAAAACTGCCCAAGGCGTAGCCATTACAACTGCAACCTTTGGGATTATTGGGGGAATTATTTTTGGCATGACCATAATCAATTGGGGAGCAAGAAAAGGTTATACTTCCATACTCCAAAAACCGTCTGATATTCCAGAAAATATGAAAGTAGGCTATGAAAAAGATATTAATAAGCAGGAATCTATAGGTAGAGAAACTACTATTTCCTCCTCCATAGATACTGTGGCCTTTCATTTAGCCATAATACTCACAGTTAGTGGTATGGCATATTTATTACTAGCTGGAATTAAAAAAATAGGAATACCAGGCTTAGATAGCATATCCATATGGGCTTATGCTATTTTGTTAATGTTTATAGTATGGAGGATTATGTGTAAATTAGACATAGACTTTTTAGTAGATGGAAAAGTGAAGGCCAAAATCTCTGGGGTATTTACAGAATATGCAGTAATTGCTGCCATAGCAAGTTTACCACTAGAGGCGGTTTTAGTTTATATAGTGCCTATAATCTTTATGGTATTGATAGGCTTTATTGTAACCACATTTTCTTCTATATACTTCTCTAAAAATATCTTCCAGACCAATGGTTTGAGCATATGATTGCTTCCTTTGGCATGAGCACTGGAGTTTTTTTTAACGGGAATCCTTTTATTAAGGGTATGTGATCCAGATATGGAGTCCCCCCTGTACTAGGCAATTATTCCTTAGCTATATGATCCACAGTATTTTCAGTTTCATACTTATGCCTATATTTTTAAATATTGTAACTACCCACGGGGCTGCAGGAATGCTAATAGCATCTATATTGGTTAGTTTAATATATTTTGTGGGCACTATTATATCTAGTAAAACAATTTATGGGAAAATTGATAAGGAGATGAATGTATAGATGACAAAACATAAAGATAAATTAATAAACTTAAATGAACAAATTTGGGATTTTGCTGAATTGAAATTCCAGGAGAAAAAAAATCCTGCGAAACCATGACAGTCTTTTTAGAGGAGGAAGGATTTCATGTAGAAAAAAAATGTGGCAGGTATTCCAACAGCCTATGTGGCGACCTATGGTAGTGGGAAACCTATTATAGGAATATTGGCTGAATACGATGGACTCCCAGGACTAAGTCAGGTGGCAGATTTGCCTGAAAAAAAAGAGAGGGAAGGCATAGATACAGGCCATGGCTGCGGACACAATTTATTGGGAACTGGCTCCATTGGAGCTGCATTAAAAGTAAGAGATTATCTTGAGGAAACAGGGATAGAAGGAACGGTAAAAATCATAGGTTGTCCTGCAGAGGAAGGTGGGTCCGGGAAGACCTTTATGGCTAGGGAAGGGGGGGTATTTGATGATTTAGATGCTGCCATTACTTGGCATCCCTATAGTATGAACGGAGTTATAACAGGGACATTTTTAGCTAATGCTCAGGCTTATTTTAGATTTGAGGGGGGTTAGCACCCATGCAGCAGCCAGTCCTCATTTAGGAAGAAATGCTCTAAATGCAGTTCAACTTATGAATATAGGGGGGGCAAATACCTTTAGAGAAAATCTAGAGGATGGAGAAAGAATAAACTATTCTGTAACCAATGCTGGAGGAATCTCACCTAATGTGATGCAATCAAAGACAGAGGCATTATATTTAGTTAGGTCTAGAAATAGCGAAAAGGTCAATGAACTTTATGATAGAATTGTAAAAATAGCAGAAGGTGCTGCTCTAATGACAGATACTAAATTGGAAATAGAATTTGATAAGGCATGTTCCGATGTAGTTCCAAATAGTGTATTAGAACAGGTGCTTTATGAAAGTTTCCAAAAGGTAGGGCTTCCGAAATATACTAAGGAAGATATTGAATATGCTAAAAAGTTTAGGGCTACAATGACAGATAAAGAAGTAGCTGATGAACTAGCACCAGGACTCTCCATTGTTCCAGATGCAAAACCGATGTTTAGTCAGATTATATTGAAACCAATAGCAGATTTTATTATTCCACATAGGCATTCTGAGGCATTGATTCCTGGCTCCACAGATGTGGGAGATGTTAGTAGAGTAGTGCCTACAGCACAAATCTTTACTGCCTGCTATACTGTAGGGACTTCATTACATTCATGGCAAGCTGTAGCCCAGGGGAAATCCCCCCCAATTGCAGTTAAGGGAATGTTACTAGCATCAGATGTTATGGCTGATACAGTAATTAAACTTATGGAAAATGAAGAAATTCTTCAAGATGCAAAGGAAGAATTTATAAAATCAACTGAAGGGAAACCCTATGTTTCTCCAATACCAGCAGATGTAAAACCTAGAATTAAATAAATTTATAATAATATATGGCAAGCTGGGTTCTGTCACGAAGCTCCAGCTTGTCCAGCATATTGGAAATATAATTTCTGACAGTCCCTTCACTTAAATAGAGCTTTTCTGCTATTTCCTTATTATTTAATCCTTCTGCTACTAATAATAAAATTTCATATTCCCTGTCAGTTAAATTCACATCTATACTTTTTTTTAGAAGGACTTTTTATATTAGACACAATTTTACAATCAAATACCATATTTCCAGAATGTACTGCATTAATAGCAGGAATAATGCCTTTAATATTTTGCTTTAAAATATATCCCCCCCTACATCCTAAATTTAAAGCCGATGCTATATATTCTTGGTCTTGAAAAGTTGTAATCAATAATATTTTAGCATTGGAATCTATTTTTAAAATTTCTTCTGTAGCTTCAATTCCATTCATCTCTTCCATCCGTATATCCATAAGTATTAAATCAGGTCTATATTTATCATATAATCTTACGGCTTCTAAACCATTATAGCCTACGGCGAATATATTAATATTATTAGCTTCTATAATTGTCTTTAAAGATTCTACAACTAAGGGGGGGTCATCATCTATAATTATTATATTCATTTAATTTCTCCCTTCATTAAAGTTAAATGCAATTGGAAACCCTCTTCAAATTTATAATTCAAAAAAAACCATTGTATTTTCGAGCAATATCCTCCATAGATACAAGTCCCATGCCTTGGGAATATTTTAATTTATTTTCATCAAAATGACTCCCATTATCTCTTATTATAATAGAATAAAATTTAGGTTGATTAAGTAAATTTATCTTTAATTTAGTGGCATTGGAATGTTTAATACAATTAGTTATGGCCTCCTTTACAATAGATAAAATATCAAATTTCAAATTATAATCCAAATCCTTCCCTAGATTATAAATAATTTCCGTATCTATATTTGGAATTTCACTACAAAGTTTTTCGATTTCATTTTCTAAATCTAGTGAATCACTATATAAATTATGTATGCTTTTTCGAATATCTTCCATGCCATTAGACAAAGTGTTTTGAAGAGTGTTAAGTCCTAGTATTACACTATTCTCATTGGAAATCACCTTTAGAGCTTCTACCTGAATTATACTACTGCTAATACCATGGCCTATGGAATCATGGAGTTCTTTTGCAATTCTATTTCGTTCTGTAAGTATAGCAATCTGTATATTCTTTTCCCTATCTATTTTTAATTGGTCATTATATTTTTTTTAAATAAATATTATCTTCTACTAATTCATCTCTTACTGTTTTATTTTTTTGCTAAAAGTACATTATATTTTCTAGACATGTCTGCAAAATAAACGGATATAAGACTTAATATAAAATTACTTACACAAGGATTTTTTAAAAAAAACAAAGGTGTAATTAATAGAAAATATAATCCAAAATCCAAATAAAAATTATATAAAATTAAGGGCAAGTAAAAGACAAATATTTCCCTGGAAAAACACAATATTAGAAATAAAATGTAGAAAAAAAACCTCTCTTTTTCTTTTTGGATAATAAATCCAAAATAAGAGAAAGAATAAGGCTTACAAGTAAATATGGAACTAAATTTTCTCCTGGATATATTTTATATGTATTATATAAGCAAAACATAATGATTATGAATTTTTCTATAAATTTCCTCATATAATCCCCCCCACCTTTAATTTCATTATACTAAGGTAAATATAAAAATACAATTAGCTTATGACAAATGTCATATAAAGTTTTGACATTCCACACTAGGATAGATTTTCCTAGTATCATATAATTATATTAGATGCATTGAGGGAGGGATTTAAATGGTAGTAGAAGTAAAAAAATTAGTCAAAAGATATAATGAATTAATAGCCTTAGATCATTTTAATATGGAAGTAGAGGAAGGAGAAATTTTAGGCCTATTAGGGCCAAATGGTTGTGGGAAAACTACAGCAATTAATTGTATACTATCCTTGCTAAATTTTGATAAGGGAGAAATTAAAGTATTTGGAGAGCAAATGACTCCAGAGTCTTATAATATTAAAAGGAAAATTGGACTAGTACCACAGGAGGTTGCTATTTTTGAGAATTTAAATGTAATAGAAAATATAGACTATTTTTGTGGTCTCTATATAGATGATAAGAACCAAAGGAAGCAACTTGTAAATCAGGCAATAGAATTTGTAGGCCTAGAGGATTATATTAAATTCTATCCTAAAAAAATTAAGTGGTGGTTTGAAAAGAAGGTTAAATATTGCCTGTGGCATAGCCCATAAGCCAAAACTGATTTTCTTAGATGAACCTACAGTGGCAGTAGATGCCCAAAGTCGTAATTTCATATTAGATGGAATAAAGAAATTAAATGCTGAAGGCAGTACTATTATTTATACAACCCATTATTTAGAAGAGGTAGAAAGAATTTGCAATAGAATTATTATTATGGATAAGGGAAAAAAATTTAGTTTCTGGTAGCAATGAAGAATTAAAGGCCATGATAAGCACTTCTGAGAAAATAGTCGTAGGTTTTTCTGCCATTAATGATGAAGCAGTGAAGAAAATAAAGGCTTTACCTCATGTAATTGATATGGAGAAAACTGGAGATGACTATATAATTAAATTTGAAAATGGCCATAATAATTTAGCTAATCTTATGGAATTTATAGTAGAAAATAAATTAATCTATACAAAATTACACAGCCAATTGCCTACATTAAATGATGTATTCCTAGAATTAACTGGGAAGGAGCTGAGGGATTAAATGAGAAATTTAATTAGAAATAGTATCTATCAAGGTAAAAATACCATTAGAGATTACGGCTTTTCATTTTGGGTTATGTTATATCCAGTGGTTCTAGCCATCTTTTTCAATATTGCCTTTAGGGGGGGAATGATGGATATAGAAATGAATATGGAGTTAGAAAATATAAATGTAGGCATAGTAGATGAAAACCCTATAGAACAAATACTGGAAGAAATTGAATTCATAAATATTTATAAAATAGAGGATAAGGAAATAAAAGAAAAACTAGAGAATGAAGAAATCCATGGTTTTATAGATGAGGATTTAAATTTATTAGTGAAAAATCTGGTATAAATCAAACTATTATTAAAGAAATCTTAGACCAAATAAAGCAAATGTACAAACTAAATAGACCTATAGAAAACTATGATTTTGAGGTCAATTATATTGTAGATAGAAATCAAAAAGCCAATTCTATAATAATAGTATTTTATACATTAATTGCCATGGCCTCTACTTATGGCATCAATATAGGGGGGGTTACAACAGTTAGTCTAACTCAGGCTAATTTATCTAATATAGGAGCAAGAATCAGCATTACTCCATTGAAGAAAAAAAAGTTTTTTTTAGCAGCAGGTGTGATAGTGGCTTTATTTTTAAATCTATTGGCAAATGGGGGGGCGCTATTATTATTTACAAAATATGTTTTAAAAATAGAATTACTAAAAGACTTAAAATCTAGTTTAATTCTCATTCTAATGGGAAATTTATTTGGAGTATCCCTTGGAGTATTTATTGGTGCTTCTAATAAAAAGAGTATGAATGAAAAAATATTAATTGGTGTGGCTACTACCTTATTTTTATCCTTCTTATCTGGAATGATGGGGGGGCCCTGGATAAAAATGCTTATAGACCAAAATGTGCCTATTTTAGCTAGAATAAATCCCATATCTATAATAAGCAATAATTTATATAGGATGAATCTTTTAGACAGCACTAAAACCTTAAGAGAAGGGATTATACTTCTATTGGGATATTGTGTAATTTTAATTTCTGCATCCTATGTGTTTTTAAGGGGGGGAAAAGTTATGACAGTTTATAAATATTTTCTAAAAATTGCATTAGAAAACAAAAAAAATCTATTATGGCCTATATTATAATATTTTCATTATGAGTTTATTATCTAGTGCAGGAGCCAGTCAAAGGGAAGCGGAATTTATAGAAACTAAATTAGATATTGGAATAATAGACTATTCCAATGATGAATTATCTATGGAATTAAAAAAAGTATTTAGGGGGGGGAAAAAAAATAATATTGTAGACACGAAAGAGGATTTAGAATATATAAAGGAACAGATCTTTTTAGAAATGGCAGATGCAATAATTATAATTCCAGAGAATTTTCAGGAAAAAGTTATAAACAAAGAAAATGCCATTGAAATCTATAATGATGAAAGAAAAATAGGATCTATGGGTATACAAAATCAAATAAACAAATTTTTACTATTTGCCAATGCAACTTATGAAAATGGAAAATACAATTTAGCAGATGTAGATTTGGCATTAAAAGAAAATATAAATGTAAAACTAATAGACAATAATACAGCTAAAAATATTAGTATAAATGAATGGTTTAGAAATTATTTTAATTTCACTTCCTATGTAATTATTGGCATGTATATTTCCATAATAGGTTTAGTAATGGCTGACTTTACAGATGAAAATATAGAAAAAAAAGGACGAAAATATCCTCAAAGAAATTTCTAAATTTTAATAAGGAGATATATTTAGGACAATTAACTATAGCCTTTATAATTACATCCGTATTTATTTTGGGAAGTATAGCATTGAAGGGAAAATATATTAGAGAAATAGATTTTGGTAAATATACAATTAATACTATTGTATTTTCTTTTACAATATTGTGTCTTACATTTTTTTATAAATAGTTTTACAAAAAAATAAATTTGTTATAACTGCTCTGTCTACAGTTTTGTCCTTAGGTATTTCTTTTATATCAGGTGTAATGGTGCCTCAGGAATTTTTAGGAGAAAAAAACTTTAGCATTGGCAAAATTCTTTCCAAATTATTATTTTGTAAAAATAAACAATATAACAGTAAATTCCTTTTCGGACATTGGATTTGAACTACTAATGCAACTATTATTTGCCTTTGCTTTTATACTACTTGGGCTATATTTTTCTAAAGTAAAACAAGGTGGCAAGGGAGCGGTTTAATTTGCATTATGAAAAACAAAATGATACCATAAATTCATAACACAAAATAAAATAAAGGGGGTAAAAGATTTGACCAAAATTATTATGGACAGTACTTCTGATCTACCTGGAGACATAATAGCTAGGTATGATATAGATATTTTACCTCTTAGGGTGTATGTTGACAATAAAGAATATCTAGACAAGATTACTATAACTGTAGATCAGGTGTACGATTTAATGAAAAAGGTATTTCTCCTATAACTTCAATGCCAAGTCCAGGAGAAATATATAATCTATTTGGCAAATATGCTTCACAGGGTAGAGATTTCATTTACTACTCATTTTCATCAGAACTTTCAGGAACCTATCAAGTATCTAAAATTATAATAGAAGAGCTTAAAAAGGATTATCCTAATGTGAAAATGGAGGTAATAGACACTAAATCTGGTTCCTTTGCCTCAGGTTTAATTGCATTACAAGGTGCAAAACTTGCCGAAGCAGGAGCAAGTTTTAAGGAAATTGTAGAAATTTCTAAAGAAAATACGGAAAATATAGAACATGTTTTTACAATTGACGATTTAAATTGGCTATTAAAAGGCGGAAGAATCAGCAAAAGTAGCGCCATTATAGGAAGTGCACTAAATATTAAACCTATATTAGATGTTCAAAAAGGCAAAATGATAGTAATTGAAAAAAATCAGAGGGAGAAAAAGAGCCTTAAATACTGTAGCAGATATAGTACAGGACAGAATTAAGGAATTCCCAAATCAAATTATAGGCATAACTCATGCAGATGATATAAATGCAGCACTAGCTGTAAAAGAAATACTTAGCGAAAGCATAGGCCATAGTAATATATTAATGGAGAAAATAGGAAGTGTACTAGGCTCCCATTTAGGCATAGGAGGAGTAGGAGTATTTTTCTTTAATAAAGAACCAAATTTATACGGAGTATAATGGGACAGTGGGGACGGTTCTCCTTGTCCCACTTTTTGTGGCAGACAAAAACTTTTCCACCTTTTTCCTAATTTATCTACCCAAGCTATACAAAAATAATCATAAATTTCTCAAATTTTTTTCCTTGTATTTTCAATTTATATATGATAAATTATCATATATAGTATATAAACCTACTAAATACACTACATATAGGGTGGAGGGGGGGTGAAAGTGTTAAAGGTTGAAAAAAAAGAAATGGAATGATATTAGATTTGAAGGAGAAAAAAAATAGCCAATGCAGTATCTAAGGCTATGGCAGAAACTGAAATTGGTGTAGATAGGGAAATTGCCAAAGAAATCGCCGACAATGCTACAATCATTTCAATAATTTAGAAGTAGTAAATATTGAAAAAAAATCCAAGACTTTGTAGAATTGGAATTAATGAGAACTAGACCTGATGTGGCGAAAAAGTATATTCTCTACAGAGATGAAAGGGCTAGACTTAGAAAATATGGTTGGGAAATGACAGATTTACAAAGGGATATATATGAGAAAAAAATATAGATATGATAATGAACCCTTTGATGAATTTTAAACAGAGTTAGTGGGGGGGAAATAATTTTATTAAAAAAAGCCATTAAGGATCAAAAGTTTATGCCAGCAGGAAGAATATTGGCAGGTAGAGGTTTAGACAAGAATGGCAGAAAAGTTACACTTAGTAACTGCTATGTTATGCCAAAAGTCGAAGATAATATTGAAGATATATTCGATACAGCTAAATACATGGCTAGGACTTATTCTTATGGTGGTGGAGTGGGACTTAATTTATCGAAACTTAGGCCAAAGGGAGCCAAAGTAAATAATGCTGCCAGCACCACTACAGGGGCAGTATCTTTTATGGACTTATATTCTCTTGTAACAGGTCTAATTGGCATGAGAGGTAGACGTGGTGCTCTAATGCTTAATCTAGACTGTAGTCATCCAGATATTGAAGATTTTATAGATGTAAAAAAATGATTTAAACAAAGTAAATTATGCCAATATCTCCGTAAATATTACAGATGAATTTATGAAAGATGTAGTAGAAGATAGAGATTTTGAATTGCGTTTCCATGTAGAAGCTACGGGAGAAGAAATTAGAAGAAAAATAAATGCCAGAGAATTGTTTAGAAAGTTAGCAGAAAATAATTGGAATATGGCAGAGCCAGGTATATTATACCAAAATAGAATTGATTCTTGGCATTTAATGAGTGAAGACGATAGTTTTGAATTTGCAGGAGTAAATCCCTGTGCTGAGGAAACATTACCAGGCTTTGGTTCCTGTAATTTATCTTCTATAAATTTATCTGAATTTGTAATAAATCCTTTTACAGTTGATGCAGAATTCGACCTTGATAGATTTGGAGAAATGGTAAGGGAAGGAGTCATATACCTAAATGAAGTGTTAGACGAGAATATGGAACTCCATCCACTACCACAGCAAAGGGAATTATCTAGGGAATTGAGACAAATAGGTTTGGGAATAATGGGTTTAGCAGATATGTTTATTAAATGGGAGTTAAATACGGAAGTGAAGAATCCATAGAATTAATCCATGAAATAGGAAATGTATTAGTTAATGAAGCCCTAAGGCAATCGGCAATTTTAGCCAAAGAATATGGACCTTTCCCAAGATATAGGAGAGATAAAGTATTGAAATCTCCATATTTACTAGCCAATGCCAATGGGGGGGATGTAATAGAATTAATAGAAAAGCATGGTCTTAGGAACTCTCAACTACTGACTATACCCCCCCAACAGGAAGTATATCTACATTAATAGGCTGTAGTAATGGAGTAGAGCCAATATTTCAGATTTCCTATACTAGAAAATCTGAATCTCTACATCATGAGGACACTTACTATAAGGTATTTACTCCAATAGTAAAGGATTATATGGATAGAAATAATCTAAATAAAGAAGATGAATTGCCAGATTTCTTTATAACTACTTCTAATTTAGATTATAAATCTAGAATAGAAGTACAGGCAGCTTGGCAACAATATATAGATGCCAGTATTTCTTCTACAGTAAATGTACCAAATGAATTTACTGTAGAAGAGGTAGAAGATCTATATATATATGCCTGGGAAAAGGATTAAAAGGTGTAACTATATATAGAGATGGCTGTGCCAGATCTGGTATATTAATTTCTGATCAATCCAGTAAAAATAAAATGGAAAAAAATAGAAGAATTGCAAAGGGAGATTGACGAATTAGTAGTAGAACATTTAAAGGAAGACCCAGATACTTGTCCAATGTGTGGCGGGTCCCTAATCCATAGTGGAGGATGTTCTGAATGTCAAGACTGCGGTTATAGTCCCTGTTCTATATAATTAAGGTGGCAATGCCACCTTAATTATATTATATTACAAGGGAAATAATATATTTTTTTAAATAATGTATACTTTTATAATAAAATAGGATATTATTAGCATATAGTAATATAAAATACTTAAAATAAAGGAGAATTGCTATGAATAAAAACCATGATGAAAATTGCCAATGTAATTGTCATGATGAACATGAAGAATGCAAAGACGAACATGGCCAGGACTGTGAATGTGAATGTGAAGAAGAACAAGAATTTGAGGATTTTGAATTTGATTTAGATTTAGAAGAGGAAATGGATATAATTTATTTGACTTTAGATGATGATACTGAAACAGAATGTGCAGTATTAGGCATATTTGAAGTAGAAGATAATGAATATATTGCTTTAGTACCCTTCGATGATGATCAAGTATTCCTATATAGGTATGTAGAAGAGGGAGACGATTTTGACTTATTTAATATCGATGATGACGAAGAATTCGAAATTGTGTCAGAAGCTTTTGAACTGCTATTTGCAGAAGAAGACATAGACTTTTTTTGATGATGAATTTGATGAATACGAGGATGAAGAATAAAATACTTCAGTATATACTGAAGTATTTTTTTTACCTATTTTTAATATTTTCTGATATAATAGGGTAAAGCAGAGGTGATAGTATGTACAAGCTAATAGCCATTGATTTAGACAATACTCTATTAGATGATAATAAGGAAATTTCCAAAGAGAATATTAAATTTATCAATAGATTAATTGAAAATGGATATGAAATAGTAATAGCCACAGGCAGGAGATATTTTTCTGCCAAATCTTTTATTCAATCCATTAATAAGCCTTTAACTATATTAGCCAATAATGGCAGTATAGCTAGGGAAACGAAAAATAATAATATATTATTTGAAAAGCTTTTAAGTACAAAGGATTTTAGAATTATAGTGGAAAGGGGGGGAAAGGCTAGAAACCTCCACCCAATTGTCCATGTAGACAGTTTTGAATTAGGCTATGATTTAATAGTAGAAATGGATATAGAAAATCCCGCCTATGGTAATTATTTTGCCAAAGACGAAAAGAGATATAAAAAAAGTAAATAGCTATTTAGATATAGAAAAAGAAAAAAATTTTAGCCATAGTCTATTTGGGAAATAAATTAGATATGGAGGATTTTTATTTAGAAATAAATGAAAATCATTCTGACAAATATAATTTTCACATAGTAGAAAATATTAAAGCAGCAGAGGCTCTATTGGAAATTATGCATCCACTAGTCTGCAAATGGCAAGGTTTACAAGAATATGCCAAAGAAAGGGGGATTAAAGAAAGGGAAATCATAGCCATTGGAGATGACAATAACGATATTACTATGCTAGAAAATGCAGGCCTAGGAATTGCCATGAAAAATGCCAGTGAAAATGCAAAGTCCATAGCAGATGTAATTACAGAAAAAGATAATAATCAATCGGGAGTAGCCTATGAATTAAATAGGATATTGAAATTATAAATATTTGAGTCCGGCACCAACCTAAGCATTTACGTAACGAAGTGGAGGCTTCCATTAGAAAGGATGAAGAAATGGATATAGAAGTGTATAATACCTATTCCAAATATTTAAAAGAAAAATACGGGCAAAAGGTTTATAAATTACCTATTAGTTTACCTTTGACCTGTCCCAATAGGGATGGGTCTATAGGCACTGGTGGCTGCATATTTTGCGGGGGGGAGGAGGGAGGTTCCTTTGAGAATCTTCCCAATACCCTATCTGTAAGAGCCCAAATAGAAAAAAAACAAGGCCTATATTAGTAGCAGATATAATGCTAAAAAAAATTCATACCTTATTTTCAATCCTTTACCAATACTTATTTGCCTTTAGAGGATTTTAAAGCAAATATTCAAGAATCCATAGTGGAGGATGTAGTAGGAATATCTGTATCTACTAGGCCAGATTGTATAGGAGATGAATATTTAGAATATCTTTCCCATATACAGAATAAATATAATTTAGATATTACAGTAGAGCTAGGCCTCCAAACAGTGAATTATCATAGCCTAAAGAAAATCAATAGGGGTCATACTTTAGCCGAGTTTATAGATGCAGTTTTAAGATGCCAAAATATAATATTAGAACCTGTGCTCATTTAATTTTAAATCTACCTTGGGACAATATGGTAGATGTAATAGAAAACGCAAAAGTTTTAAATGCCCTTAGGATAGATGAGGTCAAACTTCATGCTCTATATATTGTAGATGGCACTATCCTAGGTGAAATGTATAAAAATGGGGAAGTAGAATTAATATCTAAAGAAGAATATCAGGAAAGAGTAATTAAATTTTTAGAATACCTAGATGAAGATATAGTAGTTCAAAGGATTATAGGCCGTGCACCAGAGGAGAACTCCCTATTTGTAAATTGGAATGAATCTTGGTGGAAAATAAGAGATGAAATAGTGGAGGAAATGGAAAAAGAAATACTAAACAGGGAATTAAATTAAAAAAAACAATTGAAAAATATGTAGAATATTGTATCATTAATATAAGAGATAGTGGAGGTGATTATTATGGTCAAATTTATACTTGGTCCTAAAGGCAGTGGTAAAACAAAGTGGTTAATAGATAGGGCCAATGATGATATGAAACAGGGAAATGGAAATGTAATTTTGTAGATGTAGACGACAATCATATATTCAGCCTTAACTACAATGTTAGGCTTATTAATGCCATGGAATTCAATATAAAAAAATGTTGAATCTTTCTATGGCTTTTTATGTGGAATTATAGGAAGAGACTATGATGTGGAAAAAAATTTATGTAGATAGTATATATAAGGTAATACCTCTTGAAATTTCAGATTTACAAAAGTTAAAAGAGGATTTAGACTTAGTAACTGAAATTTTTGGCACAGATTTCTATATTAATGTAGAATATTCCCTAGAGGATATGCCAGAGGATTTAAGAGAGAATTGTATAGAATTAGGAGATAATTAGGCAGGAAAATCCTGCCTTTTTTTATCCTCAAGCATTACATTCATCATCTGGCCTAAATGTGGAGCAGTCAGTTTCCTCCGAACTAGAAGCATTCCGAGGTTTGATTTCGATTTCATTTGCACTACACAAATCCCCCCCATTATATGATAATGGCAAGTGTTTACAACACATTTTACTCCATCTAAAGGTTGGGAATTTTTATCAGTCATAGGAAACCTCCTTTTAATTTTTGTTTCTCAATTATCTTATCTTGTTTTATTAAATTTATACAATGAAACTTTTGATAAAATGCAATAATATTAATACATAGTAAAGGAGAATAATATGGATAAAAAGGAAAGGCTAGATAAAATAATTTCAAATATGGGTTATGGCAGTAGAAAAGATGTTAAAAAAACTTATTAAGGAAGGTAGAGTAAATGTAAATAATAAAATTTGTAAAGAAAATAGTTTAAAAATTAATCCTTACGAAGATGAAATAGTAATAGATGGAATAAAATTAGAATATAGAGAATATATATATTTAATGTTAAACAAACCAAAGGATGTGGTTTCTTCTACAGATGATCCTATAAATAGGACAGTATTAGATTTAATAGACGAGGAATATTTAATTTTCGAACCTCATCCAGCTGGCAGATTAGATAAGGATACTGAGGGATTAATACTGTTGACCAATGACGGTCAACTATCTCATAGGCTTTTGTCCCCCCCTAAAAACAAAATAGGAAAAACCTATTATGTGGAAGTGGAAGGTTTTTAAAAGAAAATCATATTGAAAAATTCCAAGAAGGCATAATATTAGACGATGGATACCAGACTCTTCCTGCTAAATTAGAAATAATAGAAGGGGATTTCCTTTCAAAGAGCAAACTTACCATTACTGAGGGGGGAAATTTCATCAGGTTAAGAGGATGTTTAAGGCTTTAAATATGGAAGTAGTCTATCTTAAAAGGCTATCTATAGGAGATTTGGTTTTAGACGAAAATTTAAAATCAGGAGAATATAGAGAATTGACAGAGGAAGAAATTTTAAAATTACTGAAAACTAATCAAAAAAAAGTTGAAATATTTTGAGGTGAAAATTTGAAAGGAAATAGAAAAATATTCATTATATTATTGTTTTTTTGTTTTAATGCTTATTAGAACCTCAGATGTAAGCTATGCAGATACAAAAGATACTTTAATAATAGGAGGAGACGAAAACTTTCCACCATATGAATATATAGATGAGGATGGTGAATATCAGGGTTTTAATGTAGACTTAATGAGGGCTTTATCCATAGAATTAAAAAAAAGATATTAAATTAGTACCTATGGATTGGTTACATGCTCACGCTGCTTTAATGGATGGAGAAATTGATATGATACAGGGGGGGATGAGTTTCAATTCTCAAAGGAAAGAAATCTATGATTTTTCAAATCCCTATTTATTAAATTCCTCTGTTTTATTTATAAAAAAAAGATGGGCCTGGAGATTTAAGCTTAGAAGAACTTAAAGGGAAAATTGTGGCTGTACAGAGAAGTGATTTCGCTGCATATATATTGGCGGAACAGGGGAAATAGAATTAAGATTTGTATCAGATTTAAAAACAGCATTTGATGCATTAATGATGGATAATGTTTATGCAGTATTTGGCAATAAGCTTTCGGGTATTTATGTATTAAATAAATATAATTTAGATGATAAAATAAAAATAGCTAAAACAGAAGTAAATCAAGTAGATTACGGTATTGCCTTTAAAAAAAGGAAATCCAGAATTAGTAGAGGAAATAAATCAAGGTCTGGCTAATTTAAAAAGAGATGGAACCTATAATAAAATATATGAAAAGTGGTTTGGCTCCTATTATCCAGAACAGCGAAATTGGAAAATACTATTTTATACACTCTCAGCCTTAGCCCTAATAATTTTGTTTTTTTTACTTATATAAGTTTTAGATGGAATACTGCATTAAAAAAAAGAAGTGGAAAGGCAAACCTTTGAACTAAATAAAGCCAATGAGGAATTAAATAGCAGTAAAGATTTATTAAAAGAAAGCGATAGTTTTAAGGAACAAATAATAAATAGTTTAACTACGGGATTAATTACTTTTGATTCTATGGGAAAGATTACTGCAATAAACTCTGTAGGTATTAATTTTTTTTGGTTTAGATAGGGGGGGACAAGCCTTAGGGAAAAAAATTAGCTGATTTAGGATTAGAAGATTTTTTTAGACATAGATCTAATTTTTAAATGCATTGAAACTGAGGAGAATATCATAATTCCAGAAAGTAATTTTGTTTTAAAAGATAGAGAATATTATTTTAGTTATTTAATTTCTCCATTAAAGGCAGCTAATTATAAAAATAGAGGGGGGGCTATACTTAGCTTTAGGGATATTACTTCTGAGAAAAAAAATGAGAAAGGAATTAGAGGAACAAAATAAAATGCAAACCTTAGGAAGATTTGTAGCTAGTATTGTGCATGAAATAAGAAATCCACTTAGTGCCATAAAGACTTATTTAGATATGCTTCCAGGAAAATACGACAATCCTAGATTTAGGGAAAAAAATAACTAAACAGGTACCACAAGAAATAAATAGATTAAATGAATTATTAAATGAATTATTAGATTATGCAAAACCTACGGAAGTTATAAAAACCAAATTTAATTTAAAAGAACTAATTGATGAAACCATTGATTTATTAAGTTCTTCTTATAAAAACAAGAAAATAGAATTTAAAACCTTTATTAAGCCAGAGATAAAAATATTAGGTGAGAGAAATAAATTAAAGCAAGTTTTTATTAATTTAATATTAAATAGCATAGAAGCCATTGAGGAGGAAGGTTTTATACATATTTCGGCGGAAAGGGAAGAGGAACATGTAAAAATCCTTATTGAAGATAATGGCATGGGAATTGCTGAAGAGGAATTAGACGAAATATTTGAACCTTTTCATACTTCTAAGGAAGAGGGTTCAGGCCTTGGGCTATTTGTATGCTATCAATATGTTAAAAACAATCATGGGGATATAGAAATAAAAAGTAATGAAAATTTGGGGACTACTGTAAAAGTTTATTTAAAGAATGGAGACATATAATATGAATAAAGTATTAATTATAGATGATGAAAGGTCCATATGTGATTCACTAAGTTTTGCATTGGAGGATGATTTTCAGGTTTTAAGTACACAAAATCCTCAAGAAGGCATAGAAATAGTAAAAAAATGAAGATATAGATATAGTGCTTTTAGATCTAAAAAATTGGAAATGTAAATGGCATAGATGTATTGAGAAAAATAAAACATATTAATGAAGATACTCAGGTTATTGTAATGACTGCCTATGGTAGTATTGAATCTACAGTTGAGGCAATGAAAGTAGGGGGGGCTATTCATTATTTATTAAAGCCTATTAATATAGATGAACTAAAAGTATTTATGAACAAAGCCCTAGACTTTCGTATGCTCAACAGTTCTTTGAAAAACCTTAGAAATATAGTAGTAGAGGATTATTCTATAAATGGAATAATAGGTAGATCTAAGGCTTTTACTAATGTATTGGGGGGGAAGGTGGAAAAAGTCAAAGATATTGATACTACAGTACTTATAAATGGAGAAAGTGGCACTGGAAAGGATATAATCGCAAAGGCCATACATTTTCAAGGAGCAAGAAAAGACGAAAGAATAGAAATTGTAAACTGCGCTGCCATACCCGGCAATTTATTAGAAAGTGAACTATTTGGTTATGAAAAAGGTGCTTTTACAGGAGCTGTAAAAAAAGAAGTTGGGAAAAATTGAATTGGCCAATAATGGTACACTTTTTCTAGATGAAATTGGGGAAATGGATTTAGGCCTTCAGGCTAAAATTCTAAGGGTAGTAGAAGATATGACTATAACTCCATTGGGAGCAGAAATACCAAAAAAAAGTAGATGTTAGAATAATTGCTGCAACCAATAAAAATCTTTTAGAAGAAGTTAAAAATGGCAGATTTAGAGAAGACTTATATTATAGACTAAATGTAATAACCATTGACTTGCCAAATTTAACTGAGCGTCGGGAAGACATTATACCTTTGTCCAAATTTTTTTCTGGATAAATATAACAAAAAGTTAAATAAAAATATTGCAGGGTTTTCAGTGGAGGCCATAAGGGTTTTAGAAAAGTATGATTATCCTGGAAATATTAGAGAATTAGAAAATATTATAGAAAGAGCCGTAGCCTTAACTGATAATCCAGTAATTGAATTAGAAGATTTACCTGAAAATGTTTTAAAATTTCAAAACAAGCCTATACTATCTAATAATCAATATCCTATAAGTATAGGAATGAGCTTAAAGGAAATTGAAAAAGAAGCTATACTAAGGACTTTGAAACATTATGATGGCAATAGGACTTTAGCTGCAGAATGTTTAGGTATTAGCATTAGAAATTTACAATATAAATTAAAGGCCTATAATTATGAGGATTAAGGCTGCAAAGTTTGCACTAATGCAAATTTTGCAGCCTTAAAATATTTTATTAAACAATCAAAGGGCTAATTGACCTTATTCTAAACTTGGCACGTGAATTGCAAACTATATTATATAGAAAGTAAAATACATAAATTTAAGGAGGAAGAAAATGTATAAGTACAAAAAAACAATAGTTTTGATTATGGCATTAATTTTATCTCTATTAGCAACAGGTTGTAATAAGGAAGATGCAAGTAAAACTGTAGACCCAGATGAGGTAATTGAAATCAGTTATGGTCATGGATTTATGCCCGAAACGCCACATCATAAAGCGGCAGTTAAATTTAAAGAAGAAGTAGAGGAAGCTACTAATGGTAGAGTTAAAGTAACTTTATTCCCCCTCTGGACAATTAGGAAGTGCAAGAGAAATGTTTGAAGGCCTACAAATGGGTACTCAAGAAATAGCATTAGTTCCAACAGCAAGAATAAGTGGTTTTGCTCCAGAATTACAATTATTTGATTTACCCTATTTATTCCCTACAAGAGAAAGCCTATACGAAATAATGGATGGGGAAATTGGTGAAGAATTATTATCAGGTTTAGAAAAACAAAAAAAATTAAAGGTGTAGCTTTTTATGAAGATGGCTACAAACATTTTACAGCAGATAGAGAAATAAGAAATGTAGAAGATTTTAAGGGTGTAAAATTTAGAACTATGGAAAGTCCAATAATTATGGGACAATTTAAGGCATTAGGTGCAAATCCAACACCTATAGATTTTGCAGAATTATATAATTCCCTACAACTTGGAGTAGTTCAAGGACAGGAAAATCCATTAGTTACTATTGAAAATATGAAATTCTATGAAGTACAAGATTATTTAATTTTAAGTGAGCATGCTTATTTAGGTCATGTACTATTATTTAGTGATACTTGGTTTAATGGACTTCCAGAAGATATTCAAGAAATCTTAGTTGATAAAGGTAAAGAATTAGCTAAATGGCAAAGACAAGCAGTACAAGAAGAAGAAAAGGTATATTTAAAAACCATAGAAGATTATGGTACAAATATTATCGAATTAACTGATGAAGAACAAGAGGCATTAAAAGAAGCTACTCGCCCAGTACATGAGGAATATGTAAAATTATTTGGTGATGAAATATTAAATAAAGTATATGATGAAATTGAAAGAATTAACAATAAGTAGAGATTATTAAAGAGGATAGATTTTATCCTCTTTTAAGTAAAGGAGAATGTATATGAAGACGGTTTTAGAAAAATTTGAACAGTATTTTACTGGATTGATCTTAATTGCCATTACCTTTATATTATTTGCCAATGTAGTCTTAAGATTCTTTGGCATATCTTTGGAATGGGCAGAAGAGGTAGCGAGATATGGGATTATTTGGGTAACTTTCATAGGAGGCAGCATATGTATTTATAAAGGTGGCCATATAAGAGTTGATGCAATAGCTTTTTTTCCTATCTGATAGAGGCAAAAAAAATTCTAGAACTAATAGTAATTGTTTTTTTCTTTTGTACTTATGCTGGCTCTTATTTATCAATCTAGCAAATTAAGTATTAGGGCATTGGAAACAAATCAATTAAGTTCTACTTTAGAAGTCCAAATGTTTTTCATATATCTGGCCATGCCCATAGGTGGGGGGGTTTTAATGTCAATTAGATATATTCAAAGCTTTATACAAACCCTAAGGGAAATAAAGGAATTAAAGGGGGGCGACTGAATAATGACGACATTTTTATTTATTTCTACATTAGTATTATTATTTGGAAGTATTGAAGTATATGTAGCTCTGGCCTTATCCAGTACTTTGGCAATTGCATTATTCACTCCTATACCTTTAGAAATAATAGCACAAAGAATGTTTGCAGGTATTGATAAGTTTTCCCTTATGGCAGTTCCATTTTTCATATTGGCTGCCAATGTAATGAAGGGTGGAGGAATATCCTATAGAATACTTAATTTTATCCAGGCCACTGTTGGACATAAAAGAGGTGGACTAGCTATGACAGTAGTTCTATCATGTATGTTTTTGGGGGGGCAGTTTCAGGCTCGTCTCCAGCAACTGTAGTTGCAATTGGAGGACTAATGTATCCCGCAATGGTAGAGGCTGGTTACGGTAAGGGCTTTAGCATAGGTTTAATTGCATCTAGTTCTGCTGTAGCAGTTATCATTCCTCCTAGTATTGGAATGATAGTCTATGGTTCAGTTACAGGAGTTTCTGTAGGAGATTTATTTATGGCTGGATTTATACCAGGAGTTGTATATGGATTGATATTTATTTTATATAGCTATTATTATGCTGTTAAAAATGATTTGCCAGTGGGGGAAAAATCCAGTGGTAGAGAAATATGGGAAACATTTAAGGAATCTGCCTGGGCATTGGGAATACCAGTAGTTATTATTGGCGGTATTTATAGTGGATATTTTACTCCTACTGAAGCAGCAGCAGTAGCAGCAGTTTATGCAATAATTGTAGCAGTTTTTGTATATAAGGAATTAAATTTTAAAGAATTAGTAAATGAAGTTATAATTTCCGTAGAAGGTACTGCCCAGATAATGATATTACTAGCAGCAGCCTCTGTATTTAGCTGGGTTTAACTAGACAACAAGTACCACAGGCTTTAGCTGAGAGTCTATTAGGTATAAGTAATTCAAAATATTTTATTTTAATTATGTTTAATATTATACTATTAATAGTTGGTATGTTTATAGATGGGGGGGCTTCCTCCTCAACTATATTAGCACCTTTATTTTTACCCATTGCTACTAGTGTAGGAATAGACCTGTACATTTGGGAATAATAATGGTAGTAAATGGAGCCATAGGTATGTTTACACCTCCATTTGGATTAAATCTATTTGTGGCTAAAGGTATTACAGATTTAGATATTAGTATTATAATTAAGGATACCCTTCCCTTTATTGGCTTAAGTTTAATAGCAATGGCATTAATAACCTTTATCCCCCAAATATCATTATGGTTACCGTCATTGCTTAAATAAATCCCCCTTTTTATATCTAAAAATAAGTTGGGCACCCCCTCCAACTTATTTTTTTTAATTATTAAATACAAATTTAAAGCAAAATCCTAATTTTTATGATATAATAAATTAAAGTTTATTAAATAGAAAGGTGTTACAATTGGCACGTTATAAATCTAAGGGTATTTTTGATACTTTTTTTTGACAATAGGACATCTCTAATTATTCAATATGATAATGGAGATATTTCAAAGAAAGAGTTTTTAGAATATAATTTTGATTTTGTGCAGGAGATGAATATTAAGCCTTTTACTAAAGTAGATAGTTATGAAAAAGGAATGTACAATTATCAATACTATAATGTATTGGCTAAATACTATACTATGCTAGCTAAGGATATTAGAAAATCTGGAAAACATGAAAAGTATTCTAAATACTACAGAAATATAGGAAATAAATACTATCATGAAAAAGACAAAGCTACACTGCAATTATTGAAATATTTAAAATTTAAAAATGTAGAGGCCTATTTTATTAAAATGGAATCTAGGTTTTTAGAAGATAAGCTATATGAAATAGTTTTATTAAATTACAATGAGGCCATATTTCATTCTAAATCTGAGTGGCTGCTTAAAATTTTAAAAAAAACGAAGGTGTGTTTATAGAAGAAAAGAAAAAAAATCTCTAATTGACGATTATATCAATGAAAGATATTAAATAAATTAAAAGAGGCTGCATAAAGGAGTAGCCTTTTTTTTATATGATTTCAAAAGGAGGTCTTTATATGGAATTTACTAAAATGGAAGCAGCGGGAAATGATTTTGTAATATTTGATGGTTTTAAATATGATATTAAAAATTTAAGTGAATTAGCTAAAAAAAGCCTGTCATAGACATTTTAGTGTAGGTGGAGACGGAATTATGGTGTGTAAAGAATCCACCAGCTGTAATATTAGAATGATATATTATAATTCTGATGGTACAGAAGGGGGGGAAATGTGTGGCAATGGCATTCGCTGTTTTTCTAAATATGTATTTGAAAATAATTTTGTAGACAAAAAAATTTTTACAGTGGAAACTCTAGCGGGGGGGCCTAAAATCATAAATTTAGAATTAGATGAATACAATAAAGTAGAGTCTGTAGAAGTAAATATGGGAAAGGCTAATTTAAATTCAAAATCTATTCCTGTAGATTTAAATAAGGAAATAATATTAGAAGAGAGTCTAAATATTGATGGGGGGGAAGAAATTATATTTTCTGCAGCATTAGTTGGAGTGCCCCCCCATGTGGTGATATTTGTAGAAATATAGGAGATATAGATATAAACTCTCTAGGCAAGAAAATAGAGAATCATAATATATTTCCAAGAAAGACCAATGTAAACTTTGTAGAAATCCTTGAAAGAAGTAAAATTAATATATATACTTGGGAAAGAGGAGCTGGCAGGACTTTAGGTTGTGGAACAGGATCCTCTGCCTCTGTATTTATAGGTCATATATTAAATAAGCTAGATAATAATGTGAGAGTTGTAGCAGAAGGCGGGGGGGAAATGGAAATTACAATTATGGAGAATCAAGAAATCTTTATGAAAGGAGGAGCCAATACTATTTGTAAAGGAAATTTATATAATATTGGAGGGATGTAATTGAACAAAGAAAGACAAAATTTATGGGAATATTATAAATTTCCCATAATCTTATTATCATCAATTATACTAGGAAGTATTATTGGCCTAGTATTGGGAGAAAGGGCAGTTGTACTTCAACCTTTTGGAGATATATTTTTAAACATAATGTTTACCATAGTAGTGCCTCTAGTATTTGTAACCATAGCCTCCTCAGTGGCAAATATGGCGGATATGAGAAGACTAGGGAAAATACTAGGCTCTATGTTGCTAGTTTTTGTAATTACAGGGCTAATAGCTTCTATAATAATGATTGTAGTAGTAAATGTATTTCCACCTGCCAAAGGCGTCAATATTCAAATGGAAATGCCTGAAGAAATAAATGCATTAAAAACTGGAGACCAAGTTGTAAAGGCTCTTACAGTAGGGGGATTTTCCAGAATTGATTTCTAGAAGAAATATGTTACCACTAATTATATTTTCCATATTCTTTGGTTTATGTGTAGGTTTAGTAGGGGGAAAAGGCCAAACCTTTATCAAATTTATTAAATATTTTATCGGAAGTATTTTTAAAAATGGTATCTATAGTAATGTATTATGCGCCTATTGGTTTAGGAGCATATTTGCAGCCCTTATAGGGAATTTTGGACCAGAACTATTAGGTTCCTATGCTAGAGCCATGATAGTATATTATCCCATAACTATAATTTACTTCTTTGTAGCCTTTTACTTTTACTCTTATTTTGCTGGAGGCAAAGAAGGTACCAGAGTATATTTTAAAAATATATTTCCAGTGGCCATTACCTCTTTAGCTACTCAAAGTAGTATAGCCACATTACCTGTATCCCTAGCTGCTGCAAAGGAAATGGGAGTGCCAAAGGACATTAGAGATATAGTAATTCCCATAGGGGCTACAGCCCATATGGACGGTTCTTGTCTATCTGCTATATTGAAGATTTCCTTTATGTTTGGCATATTCAATATACCTTTTAAAGGCTTAGGCACTTATTTAACAGCAATTATAATATCCATATTAAGTGGAGTAGTAATGTCAGGGGGGGTTCCTGGTGGAGGATTAATAGGAGAAATGTTAATAGTAAATCTTTATGGCTTTCCACCGGAGGCTTTCCCCATAATCGCAACTATAGGCTATTTAGTAGACCCACCTGCTACTATGATAAATGTAACTGGAGACGCCGTAGCCTCCATGATGGTAACTAGAATTATGGAAGGGAAAGACTGGATGGCTAAAAAAAATTAACAGCTAATGAATAAAAAAAACTGGAAGGTATGCCTTCCAGTTTTTTTATTCACTAGTCTACCACTTTGTCATCCTGAGCATAGCGAAGGATCTCTATCTACTGATCATATTAATGATTTCCTCTAAAGTGCTATTCTTAGGAATTTCAAAATTTCCAGATTTCAATTTAGTATCCTTTTCCATTTCAATGGTTTTTTTTGTACAAATTCATCTTTATCTTCTATTAAACCATTTGCCACTAGGATTTCTCCTACTTTAGCAGGCAATAAGCCATCGGGAATTTCCACTTTCACTACTTCATCTGAAATTTCCTCAGGTTTATCTTCATTGTCTCCATTATCTCCTGCTTCTCCACTAGTTTCAGAACCCTCATTAGGTTTGTCCTCATCTATGGTTTGAATACTGTCCTTTTCCTTAGGATCGATTTTACTTTTGCTAAAGAGCCCACCTATTCTCCAATTGATAATTAGCACAACGACTAAAATGGTGATTAACATTATTATGTAATCTGTGCCATCATAGAGTATATCCTTTAATTTATCCCAAAAATTTTCCATAAATGTCCACCTCTTTTGTAATCTCTTTCCAAAATACTAGGATTTTAATAATTCTTTGATATATAATATAATTATAACACAAGATTAAAGAAAAGGTGATATAAATTTGAAAGAGTTATTTATTGACAAAAATGAAGAAGGCCAGAGACTAGATAGATTTTTAAAAAAAATATTTAGACCAGGCTCCCAATAGTTTTATACAAAAAAAATGCTTCGAAAGAAAAATATCGAATTAAATGGGAAGAAGGCTAATGGAGACATTATTATAGTAGCAGGAGATAGAGTTCAATTATATTTAGCAGATGAAACCATAGAAAAATTTAGAGGAGATATAAAAATAAATAAAACTGCATATATTCTAGATATAATGTATGAAGATGAAAATATAATATTAATAAACAAGCCTATAGGAATATTGTCCCATGGCTCAAAGGCTGGGAATGAAAATATTGTAGATAGTATGATATATTATTTATATGAAAAGGGTGAATACAATCCTAAAACTGAAAAGACCTTTGTACCAGCCATATGCAATCGATTAGATAGAAACACCAGTGGCATAATTATAGGAGCAAAAAAATTATCCAGCCCTAAGGACTATGAATTTAGCCTTAAGGGAAAATCAAATAAGTAGATATTATAAAACCATAGTAATTGGAAAATTAAAAGAAAATAGCATAAAAGAAGGATATTTAACTAAGGATGGAGAATTAAACAAAGTAAGGATTTCAGATGAAAAAACAGAAGATGCTAAGAAAATTATTACTAAAATAAAGACTTTAGACTATAATAAGGATTATAGCCTATTGGAAATTCAATTATTAACCGGTAGAAGCCATCAAATTAGGGCCCATTTAGCTTCCATAGGTCATCCAATTATTGGAGATACTAAATATGGCAATAGGGAAGTAAATAATTATTTTAAAAATAATTTTGCTCTAAATTATCAGATGCTACAGGCCTATAAAATAAAATTTAATAGATTGAATAAACCACTGGATTATCTAGGTAATAGAGAGTTTATAGCTGATTCCAGTGAATTATATAAAAATATAGAAGATAAAATTTTTAATTAGGGGGGACTAAAAATGAACAATAAAATAAAAGTATATGTAGAAGGAGTAGGAGAAGTATATGTAGAAAGGGAGGCTACATTAGAAGAAGTATCTAAGCAGGTTTTTGAAAAAAAACTACAAAGATTATTTAGGGGGGGCTAGAGTCGATAATCAAATTTATCATTTACGAAAAGAAGCAGTAGAGGATATGTATATAAGATTCTTAGATATATCTACACAGGACGGCTATAGAATATATACTAGAACTATATCAGCAGTATTTATAATGGCCTGTAGAGAAATTTTCCCGGAGGGCACAGCTAAAATAGAACATTTCTTAGGGGGGGAAGGATTATATGCAGAATTAGAAGAAGACCATTCCATTAGTTTTGGGGGGGAAATTGAAAGACTAAAAAGTAAAATGGAAGAAATAATAGAAAAGGATTTGCCTATTATAAGGGAAAAACTTCCCTATGAAGAGGCTATGGATGTATTTGAAGAATTTGACCATAGGGATAAACTACGATTATATAATACTCTAGATAGGGAGGAGGTACAAACCTATAATATAGGTGGCTATGTAGATGGGTTCTATGGGTATTTAGCACCATCTACTTCCTATGTAGAGATATTTGATTTAAAATATTATTATCCAGGAGTTATAATACTATTTCCCAATAGATACAGCGACAATAAATTGCCAGAGTTTAAAGAACAAAAGAAATTGGCTAAAGTATTTAAACAGGCCAATGATTGGGCAGATATTTTAGACTTAGGCTATGTATCTTCACTAAATGAAAAATCCTATCAGAAGATATTAACGATGTTATTAGAATTTCAGAGGCCCTTCACGAGAAAAAAAATAGCTGAAATTGCCGATATGATTTGTAAGGATGATGAAATCAATATTATATTAATAGCAGGGCCATCCTCTTCAGGAAAAACTACCTTTGCAGAAAGATTGTCAGTACATTTAAAGGTAAATGGCAAAAGGCCTATTGCCATATCTGTAGACGATTATTTTGTAGATAGAGATAAAACACCATTAGATGAAAAAGGAGAACCTGATTTTGAGGCTTTAGAAGCCATAGATTTAAAGACCTTTAACGAAGACTTAGTAAAACTTTTAGAAGGAGAAGAAATAGAATTACCTAAATACAATTTTATTACTGGTAAATCAGAAAGATCTGGAAAAAGAATTAAAGTAGATAAAGACCATCCTATTATAGTAGAGGGAATCCATGGTCTTAATCCTAAATTGGCCTCCTATATTCCAGAAAAAAAACAAATTTAAAATATATATTTCTGCACTAACA
>JMBV01000130.1_pt1 | contig 29163 bp, 40 predicted proteins | sample 616531 | NCBI WGS metagenome assembly JMBV01 (sample SAMN02727904, study PRJNA239997) | anaerobic digester metagenome | biome: anaerobic digester; isolation source: mesophilic anaerobic digester inoculated with municipal waste water sludge... | place: Germany: Bielefeld University, CeBiTec ...
GCAATGGGCACGCCAGCAGGAAGTGTTGCGCGTGGTGGATGACCAAATCAGCAACCCCCACCAGTTCACGCACTTTGGCTGAAGTCAGCTCGCAGATCCTGGCAAAAATATTTGAACATCCTATTGAGTGGTTGCAGGAACGCCGTGGTATTTATCACAGTGTTGGCAGTGGCTCATGCAGCCGCTATGAATGGGCGGAAGAAATCCTCGCCAACGACCCGCGCAAAGAAGAGCAAAAGGTTAAGACCCTTGAGCGCGCCAAAAGCGACGAATTCCCCCCCACACCCGCCACCCGTCCGCTCATCTCGCGCCTGAACTGCGATAAACTCTATAACACCTTTGGCCTGCGCCATGCTTGCTGGAAGACATCTTTGAAATTTATGATGGAAAACTCGGGCAGATAAAAGACTTATTTGCTCTTATGCTAAAAACTTAAGAAGGACCTTTTCTTTATTTCAAAAAAGCGAAACGCGCTTTTTGAAATAAAAATGAATCAAAGTATATCAAAACAAATTTGGCAAAAGAGAAATGACACGTATTCGCACTAATTCGTAGAATATTAAAGGGTTTATAGAATGAAGCTTTCAGACGTCACTTTTTTTTACAAAATCAAAGGAATCCACAGCGATGGAATATCTGCGGGTTTTAGCACCATTACGAGAAGCAGGCATAAATGTTCATCGATATGTGTTTGACAACGTGTTTAATTTTGACAACGTTGTTCCATCCCAGCTCATCATTATTCAGCGCGATTTCTCGCGTGACTTTCGGAACTACAAAAAGCTGCTTGCTTATTCCAGACAAACTGAAACCCCCCCTATAATTTTAGACCTTGATGACAATCTCCTTGACTTACCGCCCATTCATCCGGACAGAAAATCAAGTTTTTATGCAACGAGTTTATTACCGATACTTCAAACTATTATTGATGTGGATGCGATAACGGTCACAACCGAAGAGTTAAAAGCGAGTCTCCAGGCGTTCAATCAAAACATCTACGTGCTACCAAATTTTCTCGATGACAAATTATGGCATTTTAAGTCGCCCCCCAAAAAGCATCACCAGATGGTGTTATCAAAATATTGTATATGGGAAAGCATACCCATCGTGCCGATTTAGAGATGATTTCTCCAGCAATCATCCAGGTTCTTGATGAACACCCTTCTGTCTTTTTTTGTTTCCTACGGTGTTGAGTTAGATGGAATTTTGGAAAAGCACGAAAGAGCATCGTTCATCCCCCCCAGAAACAATGGAGTACCTTGATTTTGCCAACATTTTCCGGAAGTTTGAAGCTGATATTGCCATAGCCCCATTAGTATCCAATGACTTTAATGAACATAAAAGCCCCTTGAAATTCTTCGAATACAGCGCAAATGGTTTTCCCGGAGTCTACAGCAATGTAAAGCCATATAAAGGCATTGTTCGTCATGGCGAAACAGGACTTTTATCTGAAAACACATTTGAAAGTTGGGTTGAAAACCTTAAGAAACTGATATTAGACTACCAGCTCAGACAACAATTAGCTTTGCAAGCTCAGGAGCAGATTAAGTCAACTCACTTATTGTCTAACAACAGTTACCGATGGGTTGATACTTATAAAACGATCATTAATAACAGTCAAAACAAGACAGAAAACATGTCTGTACTTGTTGACACCTTAGAGAACATCAACGTCCAACTAAATGAATATGCTTGGACCAAGGAAAAACAAATTTCAATCTTGCGAGAAAATAACGCAAGACAACTTAAAGAAATACAGTCCTTAAATTCATCGTTAGTTTATAGTCATCATCAGCTTCAAGAACTATATTCAAGCACTTCCTGGAAAATAACAAGCCCTGTTAGAAAAGCCAGGGAAATTCTGTCTTCATTCAAAAGAAAATTAGTCTCATCAAGCACAAAGAATATCATTATTAATTCCGGTCTTTTCGACGCTAAGTATTATCTCTTACAGAACCCCCCCGATATTCGCGACGCTAAAATTGACCCGCTAACACACTTTATCAACCATGGCTGGAAAGAGAAGCGTAACCCTTCAGCAAAATTCAACCTGAAACGCTATCTCAAACGATATCCCGAGTTAATTGAACTTGATATCAACCCCATCGTCGATTACGTCAAAAAAAAGGTAAGCCTGATTTTGAGCTTGGCTTTGAAGAAAAAGATTTAAGCATACCAAAGCACGTAGAGTTTATTCGCTCTCACGCGCCTGTCATCACTGACCTTTCGCAACTTTCTGATAAAAAAAGATTTGAATATCCTAATTCAAAACCTGGATATTTTGTTGTTTAAGACAAAGCAAAAAAATAAATTCTGTTGATAAAGTATCGATAATCATCCCCGTTTACAATCATTTCGAGAAAACACTCGATTGCTTAAAGTCTTTGGCTATCGCCCATGATGGTTACGAACTGGATATCATTGTCATTGACGACTCTTCGTCTGATCTCACTCAAACTATCTTAGAGCCATTAAAGAACATCACCTATATTCGGAATGAAGAAAATCTCGGCTTCCTACACAGTTGCAATAAAGCAGCAAAAGAAGCCAGTGGCAATTACATTTGTTTCTTAAATAACGATACGATTGTTATGCCTGGCTGGATTGAAAGCATCATCAGCACCTTCAAACATGAAGCAAAGGCGGGTTTGGTTGGTTCGAAACTCTATTATCCGGACGGCTCCTTGCAGGAAGCTGGCGGAATGATTTGGAACAATGCCAGTGGCTTAAATTATGGCCGCAATGATGACCCACAAAGACCAGAATATTGCTATCTTCGCGAAACGGACTATTGCTCTGGTGCGGCTATCTTCCTGCCATTATCACTGTGGCAGGAATTAAACGGTTTTGACCCGTATTTCGCGCCAGCTTATTATGAAGACACCGATTTGGCATTTCGTGTGCGTGAAGCAGGCTATAAAGTTCTCGTTCAACCCCCCTTTCAAAAGTCATCCACCTTGAAGGCGTTAGTTCAGGCACAGACCTTACAAGCGGCGCGAAACAAAACCAGGTCATAAACAAAGAAAAATTCTTGAGCAAATGGGAAACTGTTCTAAATAATCACAAAGCGCCTCAGGCGCCACAATGGTATGAGCTCAACCACCAGGAAAAGCCTCGTATTTTGCTGATTGACCATCTCACGCCAAAACCCGACTCGGATTCAGGCTCCATCGACACCTATAACTATCTCCTGTCATTTCGCAAAATGGGTTTTGATGTGGTGTTCTACTCAGCACACGACTCCGAAGTTATCGATAAATACGTTACCGACCTGCAAAGTCAGGGAATCCAATGTCTCTATCCGCCTTATGTCGGACATCTCGATTCATATCTGGAAGCTTATGGTAAAACCTTTCAATATGTGATGGTGTTTCGAGCTCCGATTGCTGATATATTTATGAACACCATAAAGCAACATTGCCCTCAGGCTAAGGTTGTTTTTAATACGGTTGATCTTCACTTCCTGCGGGAGAAACGTGCGGCAGCCCTGGCTAGCGATAATGCCGATATAGACCATGAAGCTATCAAGAAAATTGAAACCTTAGAAGTTGGTTTAATGGAAAGAGCTAACTTATCCATACTGGTGAGTGAGTATGAACGGAGTCTTTTAGCTGAGCTTTATCCTAATCTTGTAACGCGTGTCATGCCCTTGCCACGCGAAATTCCCGGCAGAAAAATTGGTTTTGACCGCCGTAAAGATATTGCCTTTGTCGGAGGGTATTTACATCCCCCCCCAACATCGACGCGATTGATTATTTTGTGAAAGAAGTTTGGCATTTAATCGAAAGCAAACTGCCCGGAGTGAAATTCAAAATTGTGGGCAGCAATATGCCTGAGAGTTTTTCACAATATGCCTCCCCCCCAAGTGTTGAGTTGGTTGGCTTCGTGGAAGATCTTGGCGATGTTTTTGACAATGTCCGCCTGTCTATCGCGCCACTCCGGTTTGGGGGGGCTGGCATCAAAGGCAAAGTTGTCTCCAGCCTAAGCTACGGTCTGCCTTGTGTCGCCAGTTCTGTGGCCACGGAAGGTATGAATTTGACCGATGGAGAAAACATCCTGCAAAGTGATGACCCGCAGATCTTTGCGGATCTCGTCTATAAGGCTTATACAGACAAAACTCTTTGGACAAAGCTATCCGACAATGGCTTAAGTTTTGTTGAAGACCGACATGGTTTGGAAAGCTTTGAAACAAGGCTACAGGAAATCATAGCCTATCTAAACAAGCCTAAACATCAAGACCCTTAGGTGTAAAAGTAAAAGATGAAACTATTTCAAAGCAAGCGGAATCTGGTCAATAATAGCGGTTTGTTTGACGCGCAATATTATTTGGATGCAAACCCAGACTTAAAAAAAGCTCGATATTGACCCGCTAAAACACTTTTTGGAAACCGGTTGGCAAAAAGGTTATAACCCTTCCGCACACTTTGACACGAAGTATTACGCGACTGTAAACGCGGACGTTCTCAAAGAAAACGAGAACCCGCTCATTCACTATCTCAGAAAAGGGAAGAAAGAAGGCCGAAAAGCTTTGCCAGACCCAAACGAGATGTGGCGATTTTCAATGAAAGCCAAGCCCTTTAAGAAAACCCCGCTTTTATCCTACAGGAATTTTCAGTTTGCGATCAACTACATCAAGGCTTACGGCCTAAAAAGTTTTTTCAACAAAGTGCTCAACAAGATTTTTTTTCCAGGCCAATCTTTCTTGGCTTGCGCGGGAGCAATCCGGTGAAACTGCTGGATGCTGACAAGCAATTCATCCCACTTAAACCCAGAAGAAGCACCGTTGAGCCCTATGATGTCAGTATCTCGGTCATTATTCCTTGCCTGAACGCTGGCGATGAGTTCCAGTTTTTACTTAAAGTACTCAAAGCGCAAAAAGGGTTTAAGGATATCGAAATTATTATTGTTGACTCCGGCAGCACAGACCGAACCCTTGACTTCGCAAAACGATTCAACGCCAAAGTCATCCAAATAAAACCTGAAGAATTCTCACATTCCTATGCACGCAACCTGGGTGCCAAGCATGCCAGTGGCGACTTCCTGCTGTTCACTGTCCAGGACGCCCTGCCACCTTCGGACACCTGGCTCCATGAAATGTTCACCGTACTAAGCGATAACCAGGTCGCGGCTGTTTCATGCGCTGAAACCCCCAGAGAAGATGCTGATCTTTTCTACCGGCAAATTTGTTGGAACCATTACAACTTTCTTGAAGTTCAAAACGCAGACCGCATCTTTAGCCTGCCTAAGGTGCAAAATCACATTAGTTTAAGGCAGAACGGACAACTTTCGGACCTCGCTAACCTGATTTCGCGCGAACTTTTTGAACAATACCAATATCGGCTAAACTACGCCGAAGATATTGACCTTGGCATCAGGCTCATCAAAGATGGTTACAAACTGGCTTTTCTCGGTACAACCCGCATCATCCACTCGCACAATCGTCCAGCGTATTATTTCCTGAAACGCGGATATGTTGATAACCAGTTCTTGTCTGATATATTTAGCGATTTTGAAGTCCCTAAACTCCATATCGAATCTTTCGTACCGGACATCGCCTTTGTGTTCAGATTCTTAGCTGAACTTACAGAAAAGCTTACAACAGTGCCTTTTCCGATTAGTCCTGATTTTTTCGCCGGCTTTATTGAAAATCAATTCAGCCAACAACTCTCAAGAAAGTATCCTGAAGATTTACCTAAAACACCCACAACACATCTTGACACAAAAGCGCTCAGCTTTTTCGAAACCATCATCGGGCAGCATGGCTTTACCTTGAAAGGTAAACCTTATAATGGCTTCCTGCTTCAGGCATATTTTGGCTATGTCAATATCACCGCGTCTTATCTTAAGACCGCATACGAGACAATCAATGAGCAGTTGATGAGCGAAATCATTAGCTGTCTCTATAAAGCTTTTTCAATTGTCGTCGGAGCGCATTTAGCTTATTGCGCAAAAAACCGAACCGGTGATGAAAGCATCGACATGGACGCATTGCACAAAACCCTTATGGCAGGTGTTTGATGAAAATACTCTATGCTCTCCATCAGTTTACCCGGAATACCAGGCTGGTACTGAAAATTCATCTACAACATAGCCACAATGGCACAACTCAATGCCAATAAAGTAAAAGTTGTTACTTACAGACTTGGCGAGTTTAGTCATAATGAAAAGAAGTCTGATGGCGTTTCTTACGAAGAATACTTTTATAAGAGTTTGCCCATTTTAGCTTTCAAATATGATCAGCAAGCTTTTGATATCAATTTCGCAACGGAGAACCCAGTTGGACTTTCCTTCGCCAGGAAAATTCTGCAAAGAGAAAAACCGAATCTTCTACACATTGGTCACTTGATGCGCGTTTTTCCCTTCGCCCAGGCAGCTTTGGAATTGGAAATTCCTTACATCCTGACCTTAACCGATTTTTTCACAATTTGCCCGCTTAATACTCTGGCCCCCCCACCATGGGTAGCCTGTGCAACGGGCCCAACGGTGGCGAAGCTTGTGCGCGTTACTGTTCAAAGTTTACGTCCCAGTTTATTAAAGAGCGACTCGATAGTACTAAGCGTGTTTTATCAGGCGCGAAAGAAATCTTTGTACCTTCAACGTTTGTCGCAAACATGATTGAATCCGAGATGAATGGCATCAAGGTCACCGTCAATAACCACGGCATACGCCAAAGTACTATCCAACCCAACTACAAAACTTATGACGATCATGATTCATTGAAATTCGCCAGTATTAGCACACTAATTTCGCACAAAGGTACCCATCTCGCTATTCAAGCCTTTGAGACACTCAAAACCGAGCATGCCGAGTTAGACATCTTTGGGGTTGGCGAAAAAAAAGTTACACGGATTGGCTCAAATCCTTGGCTAGGAAAAGTAAGGTTTCTTTTAAAGGGGGCATTTATGGCAGAAAACCTTGCCAAAGTTTTAAACGACATTGATGTCTTGATTGTGCCATCCCTTGTTTACGAAACCTACTCCTTTGTCGTTCACGAAGCACTCTCTGCAGAAATACCAGTCATTGTTTCAGACCTGGGCGGGATGACTGAGAAAGTCCTTCACGGAGAAAACAGCTACAAATTCCCGGCTGGTAATGTAGACGCTTTGCGAGATATTATGCAAAAAAATACTTGACAAACCGAGCGATTTAAATCGAATAAAAAGCAACATTCGTAAAAGCACGCTTATTCCAAACATTGAACAAGAATATTACGTTTATCAAAAAGCATATAAGCAAATTGAGAAACAAGCCTAATTAAATAAACCCGCTTTTTAAAAATACACGGAGAGCGCTAATAATTTACTCTTCGCGTTTTTGTCCGCGTCTATATCTCAAAAACAAAGTTATCGCCACAATCACAGCAATGCCTGCGAAAACTGGTAACAGGATCTTGCCAACACCTGTGCCATTCACTTCTCTCACTTCGGATGACTCCGCAAGTGTTTGAATGGGGGGGTCGCACTGGGAATTAGCGTATTCGTCGCTGTTGGCGTCATGGTTGCCGTGGGACTCGGCGTAAGAGGCGTAAAAGTTGGGGGGGTTATTGTGGGGGGGGTGGGGGGGTTACATTAAGCAGCAACTTATCACCCGGGTAAATGACTGAAGTCTCTTTTAAATTGTTCCACGCGAGTAAATCTGCCAGATTCACGCCATAATAATCGGCTATCCAGTTCAGGTTCTGCCCTTCACGCACGATGTGGTAATACTTGCCATCGCTGCGGGAGTAAGCATCTCTATTGGGGGGGTTAGCGGGCGTTCGGTTGGCGTTGGCGTGTGATTACTCGGCGCAATCAGCAACTCCCAGCCAATTCCCAAAGGTGTGGTTTCTTTGATGCCATTAAGTTCGGTAATGCGCTTCACAGTAACGCCATAGGCTGCAGCGATTTTACTTAAATTCTCATAGGGTTTTACAACGTGAGTAATCGACCCATCCGCAGCTGGTGGGCTCACTTCTACCTCACCCAGTTTTGGTGGTGGCACATAAGCTTTAGCTTTAGGGCTCAAAATAATCAACTTGTCACCAATTTGCAGTTTATAAGACTCTGTAAGATTATTCCAGGCCAGGATGTCCTTTATCGTCACCTGATACGCCACGGCAATCGCCCAAAAACTCTGCCCAGGCATGACCAGATGTGTGTAAATGCCGTTTCATCCATTTCTGCCAGCTCGACCGGTGTGACAACACCCGGAATAACAGGCTGCCCTGTGCCAGGATCACCCGGGTTTCCGGGCGGACGACCTTCGCATGGTTGCCCTGCGATATAAGCCGCCTGTAAGACATAATAGGTAAAACCATTTGATGCTGTTGCCACACCCGCGCCCACATGACAATAATGCGGGTTGGTCGCCGGCAACATATGGTCCGGGTCATTCCACATCACCATAATTTGATCAATCGAAAGATTGATGCCCATCGCAAAGTTCTCTGTGGCAAAATTCTCTGCCCGGCACCATAACCAGCAGCTTGTATTCTGCCCCCCCACATTGCCAATATGCCAGCTTAAGTTTTGGTCCGCCATGATCTGTGCCGTAGTTTGCGCCACAGCGTTAATCGTGTCATCCATTATCAAACCATTATTTCCTATTGACATGCGCAAAACGTTCATTGCTGAAATTAAATCATACGCGGTCACTTGTTGTTGCTGTGGGCGTTGTGAACTTTTTGCTTCAGTCAGTTGTGGCTGTGCCATAGGATTTAGAAACAGCGCGAGCAATAATATTACGGATAATGCCAGATACTTTTTCTTCATCATAAATTAATATATACCATAGTTCGAGAAAGCCATTTTTTTGCTGCTTTTTTTAAGATTAGCCAAGCAAAGTTTCACAAGCACCAGGCAGCACTCTTTAAGTTAATCTATCGGCTCACCCAAAGCGATGAGTTCGTTTTCAGCTACCCACCAGCGGATGCCATTTAAGCGCCTGTCTAAAAGCCCAGACAGCTTGCGGGCGATTGCCACGCTTCAACTCAGCCCGACCCAGCCACACCCAGGATTCAGGAATAGCTGGCTCTGGCGATTGGTCAATTGTCGCTTTTGCCAGGTTGTAGACGTCGTTATACCGCCCCCCATATAGTAATAGGCGAACAAGGGGCCTGTTTGATACCAGGTTACACGCCAGGGACGTTCCTCCTCTGGAAGTTTTTCGTAGACTTCAAAAGCCCGGTCGTAAGATTCGGCGGCACCCCCCCAAAAGTCTTGCATTTCGACCATAATCGAACCCCCCCGGCTATACCAGGCAAAAACAAGTCGCGCCCCCCCTTGGTGGTATAAAGCCGCGCGGTAACCTGATCTAATGCATACTGTTTGTTGTATGCGTCATCCATTTGCTGTCCTAAAATCGCGTGCACCTCTTGTTCACGCTCGTAAGGGAAAATAACCATGTAAATATCATCGAATTGTGCCCAGTACATTTCGATGTCTTCATAGCTCATCTGAATCCAACCCAAATAAGAGTCCGGAATGGTCACTTCTTGTTTTTCGTCATCATAACCAGCGATGATGCCATAGTGGCCCATCCAGCCTTCGCGGGGGTCGTCCATGCCCCCCCTTTCAATGACAACCGGAAAGCCATTCGCCACAAGCTCTTTCACCAGCTCCAAATTACCCCCCCATAGCGCACAATCGCGCCTAGTTCGGTTTCCAAATGCACATAGCTCAGCATTTCATAAGGCATCACATTGCGTCCTGCCTGAAAGGCTTAAGCACTTTTTCAGTTACATACTGGTCACCTTCCCAACCCCCCCAAAAGCCAAGCGCCATTGAAAGGTTGGATGGCCCACAGTTATTAAAGCCTTGTTTTTCAGGTTCTATGCCTTCAAGCAACACTTTCTTTGGCAGGGGTGTCGGTACGGGCGTATTCGTGGGCACGATGGTTGGTGTTGGTGTATTCTCAATAAGCGCCAGTGGCACGGACGTTTCAGCAGGCATCGGTGTAGCCGTTGGTGCCATAGCGGTTAAATTGGCAATAGCTTCGTCTGAAAGTACGTTTTGATCACTCGGCTTAAAAACCTGCTTGTCCGGTGGATTAAAGAAATAATGAATACGCGCTTTGATACGCGCAAGATGGAAATATGCGCGATTGTTAACTGAGGGTATTTGGTAAACAAGCACTGCCAACAAGACAAGAACGACGAATCCCACAATCCAAACCCAAGGCCTTTGCCAAAGGGGGGACGGGGGGGCGCCAGTTGTCTGCGCAAGCGCTTTGTGTTAATGTTTCGTTTCATAGACATACGATGTGAATTATATCAGGTCTTGGATACTTGAAATTTCAGCACATCAGGGGGGGCTGTAAATCAAGAGAGAACCTTATTGCAGTCCTGACGCGCGCCCAGCATTAATATGGTGTTTCGATATCCTTCGCCCAGTCGCGATGGGTGAGATACCAATCCACCATAGCGTCGATACCTTCGCTCAGGCTCACTTTTGGCTCCCAGCCCAAGTCTTTACGCGCTTTGCTCACATCAGCTAAGTTCTCAAAAACATCCGCGCGGTGACTGGGAATATATTCCACAACCGCTTTTTTTACCCAGGCGTTCTTCAAACATGGCTAAAAGTTCGTTAATGGTAACAACTTCATGCCCACCCAGGTTGAAAACATCAAAGCCAAGCGGCTTAAGTGCCAGCAAAGTGCCACTAACGATATCATCCACATAAGTAAAGCCACGCGACTGCTCGCCATTACCCGTTATTGTCACCTTTTTACCTTCAGCAATCCATTGACAGAACCTGAACATCACCATATCTGGTCTGCCAGCCGGCCCATAAACAGTAAAATAACGCAAAACGGTCACGTCCAAACCGTAAAGATGATGGTAGCTGTAAGCAAAGGCTTCAGCCCCTTTTTTTTACTGGCAGCGTAAGGTGCCAGGGGGGGATGGTCGGTAGACGCAGTTTCGCTGTGGGGTGGCTTATTGTCATCACCGTAAAGGCTCGATGTCGATGCCAATATATACTTGGGCACCTTTTGATGACGGGCATATTCCAGGGTATTCAGCGCGCCCAGTGTGTTCGCTTCAAGATAACTCCACGGGTCGGTTGTGCTGGCACGCACACCCGCGATGGCGGCTAAATTGATGACCGCATCCGCTTGTGGGGGGCGTGTTTGGCCAAAGTATCAATAAAAGCGCGTTGTGAAATATCTTCCTGTAAAAAGTGGAAGCCTTCCCGTCCCAGGAGTTGCTCCAAACGATGCTCTTTGATGCGCACGTCATATACATGATTAAGATTATCCACACCCCAAACCACATGGCCTTCGTCCAGCAAACGCGCGCTGACCCGCGAACCAATAAAGCCAGCTGTACCTGTAACGATGTAAACACCCATTAGAGTTTAACCACCTTGATATCTTCAGCAGGGGCGATGTCTTTTAGGGCATTGCGCGCGTCAAAGATGAGTTGCGCTTTTTCATAAATCATCTTGTAATCAACTTTGCTGTGATTGGTGATAATCGCCACCATGTCGGCTTTTTCAACTGCGGCAACGAGTTCCGTTTCCGATGCCATATTCAGCCCGGCTTCATGTAATTCAGGGATAAACGGATCGTGATAGCCCACAATGGCGCCCTTATCAAGCAAAAGATGGATAATATCCAAAGCCGGCGATTCGCGCAGGTCGTTGATATCGGGTTTGTAGGCAATACCCATCAACAAAATGGTGCTGCCTTTAAGTGGTTTTTTTTGAAGCGGTTGAGTGAGTCCTGGATTTTTCCAACCACATAGCGTGACATATTACTGTCGATTTGACTGGCCAAATCAATGAAACGCGCGGTGTAGTTGAGCGTCTTCATCTTCCATGACAGATACATGGGGGGGTCTACCGGGATACAGTGCCCACCAAGCCCAGGTCCGGGGGGGTAAATTTCATAAAACCAAAAGGTTTCGTCGCGGCGGCATCAACCACTTCCCACACGTCAATATTCATGCGGTCACACATGATTGCCATTTCGTTAATCATCGAAATATTAATCATGCGGAAGGTGTTTTCAAGGAGTTTAGTCATTTCTGCCACTTCAGCAGTGGAGACCGGAACAACGGTTTCCAGGGCTTGCCCATACCATGCGGCAGCCACCTCAGTACAGTTTTTAGTGATTCCGCCTACAACTTTTGGCGTATTGTAAGTCGTGTAATCTTTCCGACCTGGATCAACCCGCTCAGGCGAGAATGCCAGGAAGAAATCTTCACCTACTTTGAGATCGCTGTGTTCCGTGAGATTACTCAAAACCAGTTCGCGGGTCGTGCCGGGATAGGTACTGGATTCAAGCACGATAACCATTCCACGATGCAAATATGGGGGGGCGATCTGCTGACTAGCCTTGGCGATAAAGGACATATCCGGATCGCCTGTTTACGAAGTGGTGTCGGTACCGAAATAGAAACAGCGTCTATTTCGGACAAAACCGAGTAATCGCTAGTCGCGCGAAAACGGCCGGAATCAATCTGTTTGCGCAATTCTGCATTGCTCACATCAGTAATATAGCTTTGACGTTCGTTAAGCTGTTCAATCTTATCCTCATCGGGGTCAATGCCTATCACATAAAAGCCTGCTTTTGCAAAGGTAAGTGCCAAAGGCAAACCCACATAACCTAGCCCCAAAACGGCGACATTAGCTCTGCGTTGTTGGATAAGATGGATTAGTTCTTCTTTAATCATAGTACCTCGTAGCTTTTCTTAAAACAAAGTTAATTGGACAGGCGCATCAGGTTCTTCTTCTGTGTTCTCCGGGGGGACTTTTTACTTCAACTGTCGCGGGTACTGAATTTGGCGTTGGCGACAGTTTCTTGATTATACCGCCTAATTTGGCAAAATCAGCCAACATAGTGTTTTTTTTAAGGCTGGATTATGCAAAGACGCGGCAGGGTGATACATGGTAACCACTTTTCGACCTTCAATTTCAAAGGCTTGCCCGTGAATCCGCCCAATGCGCGCGTTTCGATAAAGCGCGCCATCGAAAAACGCCCCAGGGTCACAATGATTTTCGGGTCTAAAAGGTTTATTTGCTCGTCAAGCCAGTGGCGACAGGCGCTAATTTCCTCGGGTAAGGGGTCGCGGTTGTTGGGCGGACGACATTTGATGACATTCGCGATGAATACCTCTTCGCGTTTTAGTCCAGCCGCAGCCAGCAATTCATCCAACACCGCGCCAGCCTGCCCCCCCACGAAGGGCTTGCCTTGTTGATCTTCGTTCCGTCCGGGACCTTCGCCGATAAACATCACTTGAACGTGATGCGGGCCTTCACCCGGCACAACGTTACGTCGCCCTCTAGCCAATGCACATTGCCGGCAGTGACGCAATTCTTCACGTATACTATCCAAACGGTCTTTTTATCAGGCATTAAATGCTCCAGTAATGGATTCTACACCATTGTCCACTATATTAGACGTAATTCAAACCGATTAAGTTCCCTATTTTCTCAAAATCGATTGGTTTTAAGGTTAAAAGCAAAGCGTCTTCATTATTGTCCTGATAATAGCCCGGACGAATGCCGACCACTTCAAATCCAAGACCCAGATAAAGACGCAGCGCGTCACGGTTACTCGCGCGGACTTCCAAAATCACTTCTGTAATGCCATGCTCTTCGGACATGCAAATTGCCTGTGCCAAAAGACTGCGCGCTATCCCCCCCAAATGGCGATATGCCTTAGCGACTGAAATGGTGGCAATTTCGAGACTGTCCGCAAGACGCCAGGCCACAAGCACGCCGATAATATTCGCATTTTCCGCCTGGGTGGTATCAACAGCAACCAAGGGGATACTGTAAGAATCCTGGCGCAGCTCATAGGCAAACGAACCACTCGGCCAGGGCTGACTAAAGTTGGCTTTTTCGTGCGCTTCAACCTGTGCCAGATCAGCATGCACCATTTTTCTGACAATGATGTCTTCAGTCTTGGAGTTTTGACTCATACATTAGGGACATTGCTAAGCGTATGCACATAGATTGGCGAAAGAAGGGCGGGATCGTCTTCCTGACCCGCTTTGATTTTCTGCCATGCCAGTTCAGCCAAAACCGCTGGCCGGCGCACACATGCAGCCGCGCTCGCCAGTTGCGTCGTTTTCCATTTACGCCCCCCCAGGATTTGTCGCGTTTCAGCGTTCAGGTCCCCACAACATAAATCGGCGATTTGATAGTAGCTGCGATGGCTTTGGCATCGCCCAGCTGAATATCATGCTCAGCTTGCCAGGCGCGGTTTTATAGACATAACGAATCCAGGCAAAGCGCCCCCCCTGCCCAGTTCAATCATCGCTATCATGGGGGCGTCTTAGTCCAGGCTGAGCAGCGCAAAGCACATCCAAAGAAGGAATACCCACGACAGGCAACTTGCATGCCAGCGCGAAGCCTTTGGCAACGCTCATACCAATGCGCAAGCCGGTGAATGAACCCGGGCCAGTAGCCACGCCAACACCGCTAAGCTGCGCTGGCGTAACGTTCGATTTGCTAAACATTCTTTGGATTGCCGGCACAAGTTCTACACTCTGATAATGTTTTCCACGCCAGATTTGCTCGGCAAGGATTTGTGTGCCATCAAAAAGTGCGATGCCGGTCCAGTCTGTTGATGTATCAATTGCTAATAACATGCTTACACTCCGTATATCGCAAGTTGCAGGTCTTTTAGGATTTGCGTATTCTGCTTACCTTCGGGGGGGGTCAAAATAAAATGACGTGAATTAGGCCCCATCCATTGCATTTCAATCCAAATGTGCTCTTTGGGCAGAGAGTTCCTGAGTCGGTCCGCCCATTCCACAATCAACACCCCATTTTCAAGGGCCTGTTCAAGGTCGAGAATGGCCAAATCAAACGGGTCGTTCTCAGCCAGGCGATAAGCGTCGGCGTGAAAAAGCTGCATACCGTTCGGACGGCGGTATTGATTGAGAATGACGAAAGTGGGGCTGGTAACGCGGTCAGTTGAGCCCCCCCAGCCCTGGGCGATACCCTGCACCAGTGTGGTTTTACCCGAACCCAAATCCCCCCCTTCAAGGCAAATAACCGTGCCCACCGGCAACATCGCGCCCAAACGCACGCCCAGGCGACGGGTTTGCTCTGCACTGTGTGAAAAGAACTCGAAAGCATTCGGTTTAAGGATAGCCATATTCTTCTTTATTTCCTCTGGGTAAATTATACCTTATATGAAAATGTTTCCGAAAAATTCGGTGGCTCATTTCATGATTTGCTGGATGTTTCGCGTAGAACTTGCTTGTTTCTCTTTTTCGCGTCTGTGCCTGCGCTGGGGGGGTATAATCGAAACATTATGATTGAACTTTAGCAGCCTGGTCTGCTGACGAATTGGAGTTACATGCAACTTGGAATTATAGGACTGCCCCCCCAAAGTGGCAAGACAACACTTTTTAATGCCTTAACCAACGCCAATATCCCCCCCACTGATAACCTCGGTGGACATATGCAAGTCCATACCGCTGTGGTGGACGTGCCCGACCCGCGTGTTGACGAACTTTGCGCCATTTACAAACCCAAGAAAACCGTCCACGCCAAAGTCACCTATGCCGATATCGCCGGAATCGACGGCAAAGCTGGAAAAGCGGGTCTGCCTGGGCCACTTATCAACCAGATGGCATCGATGGACGGTTTTTGCACGTCGTGCGTCAGTTCGAAAGCCCTGTGGTCGCCCACCAGGAAGGCAGCATTGACCCCCCCATACGCGATATTGAAAGCATGGACACCGAGTTTATTCTCAACGACCTGGTAATGATTGAACGCAAACTTGAAAGACTGACCGAAGAACATCGTCGCGGTGTCAGCCGTCCGCGTGAAGAAATTCAAAAAGAAATCGATGTTTTCAAATCATTGCAAGCTGTTTTAAATGAAAACCTGCCCTTGCGTCATCATAAATTCACTCCAGAAGAGGACGAAATTCTTGCCAGCTATGGCTTTTTAAGCCGAAAGCCACAAATCATCGTCTTCAACCAGTCCGAAGGGCAAACCCCCCCACCGGATTACAAAAGTCCCCATCCAGACACCTTTGTGATTGCCCTGCCCGCCAAGCTCGAAATGGACATCGCCGCGCTTGAACCGGAAGACGCGCTGATCTTTATGGAAGAATATGGCATCGCTGAACTGGCTATGTCGCGCCTCATCAAGCTTTCGTATGACCTTTTGGGCGTGCACAGCTTCTTTACCGCCGGCGAAAAGGAAGTCCACGCCTGGACGATAAAACGGGGCACCAACGCCCGCGAAGCCGCCGGAGCCATTCACTCGGATATGGAAAAAGGCTTTATCCGCGCGGAAGTGATTTCGTACCAAGATTTGATGCATTTTGGCAGTACTGCCGAAGCCCGCAATAAAGGCCGTCTGAGAGTGGAAGGCAAAAGCTACATCGTTGAAGACGGTGATATTATCGAGATAAGGTTTAATATTTAAAATGTCTGCCAGAGTTCTGCGCTCCATAAAAATTAAAGCCTTCTCTTCGAATATAAGCTCATTTCCCCTTCTCCTGTGTCATTTAATTTCTTCCGACCTGTGGCACACACTTCCCCCCTCCAAAGGAGGGGGGGGATTAAAGGGGGGGGTGGGGGGGCTTTTCAAAAACACCAACAAAGCGCGTCGAACCCAAATAATTTCAGGAGTATCCTGTGAAAAACATTAACCAACCCACTGATCTGCAAAAAGCCGCCGAACGTGGTGAACCATCGCACGTTTGGCGCGAAGGCCAGGACCGGCGCCTGAAGATGATTCTCGAAGCTGCTGAAGACCGCGTTAACGGAACCGTCTTCGTTGATGGTTGTGGCGTGGGTATGTATCTCGCGCATCTCGCGCCCATGGCGGAAACAATTCTTGGAATGGATATCGAATTTCCGCGTGTGCAGGAAAGCAAAGTCTACACGCCCAAGGTCTTTACCGGCGCGGGCGAGTATTTGGCATTACCCAGCAACAGCATTGACCTTTTGCTCAGCCACGAAGTTCTCGAACACGTGCAGAACGATAAACAAGCCATTCAAGAGATGGTGCGCGTACTCAAGCCTGGTGGACGCCTTGTGCTTTCTGCCCCCAACCGCGGTTACCCCTTTGAAACGCACGGCATCTACAAAACGGCAAATACATATTTGGCAACATTCCGCTGGTCAACTGGTTGCCCCCCCGCAAATGGCGCGATAAATTCTGCCCCCCCATGTTGAAATCTACACCCGCCAGGACTTGCGCAAACTGTTCAAAGGCTTGCCGGTAAAGTTCATCACTCAACGCACAATCTTTGGCGGTTACGACAACATCATCCAAAGCCGACCCCCCCGATTAGGTAAATTTTTGCGGCGTGTCCTTTACGCGCTCGAAAAAAAACGCCTTTGCAGCGTTTAGGCCTGTCGCACTTTTGGGTAGTTGAAAAGCAAAACTAAGCCTGATTCCAGCGTAGACTAAATCGTCAGCTTAGTTGCACAAGGTTTTCCATAAATATGGCAAATGCTGTTATCACGCTCATCACACTTAAAGTATACTTAGCTTATGCAAGATAAAGTTTTCATCCTTGGCTTAACAGGCAACATCGCTTCGGGCAAGTCTTACGTTTTGGCTTATCTCGCCAAACGTGGCGCGAAAACCATTGACGCTGACCTGGTCGCCCAGCAAAGCTACTTGCCCGGCAAGCCCGCTTATAACGCGCTCATCGCGCATTTTGGCAGCGATATTCTTCAGGCTGACGGCCAAATCAACCGAACCGTGCTGGGCAAAATCGTTTTTGCGGACCCCCCCGCCCAGCTGAAAGCGCTTGAAGACATCGTACACCCCCCGCGACAACGAACGCTATCACCGCGCTCGTAAACGAAGCCCAGACAACAAAAAGCACAAACTTGATTGTTGTTGAAGCGATCAAACTTTTTGAATCCGGCATGGCTCAAAAATATGACGCCACCTGGGTAACCGTTGCGGATGACGAAACCCGCCTAAACCGTCTTATTCAGGGCCGTGGCATGGACCCATCAGCGCCGCAAAACGCCTTAGGTCACAAAGTCCGCAGGAAGAAAAGGCAAAGCTGGCTGATTTTGTTATCCACACCGACGGCAGCTTTGAAGAAACTGACGCACAAATTGAAACCGGGCTCGAAAAATTAGGGCTCAGGCTAAGTTAATTCGCTTATAATAGACCCACTAAGATTTTGGAGATTAAAATGGCACGTATTTCACTCACAGGCATCAAACCGACCGGCAGTCCGCACATCGGCAATTATTTTGGCATGTACAAACAAGCCATCGCCCTATCAGAAAGCTATCTGGGGGGGCTTTATTTCGTTGCCGATTTTCACGCCCTGACCACCACACCCGACCCCCCCAAAGACCTGCAACGGGACATTTACGAAGTTGCTGCCGCCTGGCTTGCCTTGGGACTTGACCCGGATAAAGCATTTTCTTTTTGCAATCCGACGTTCCCGAAATCCCCCCCGAATGCTCCTGGATTTTAGCCTGCTCTACCGCCAAGGGTTTGCTCAACAGGGCGCACGCCTATAAAGCCGCCATCGACAAAAACCTTGAAATCGACCGCGACCCAGACTATGGTGTTAATGCTGGTTTGTATAACTATCCCGTCCTGATGGCTGCTGATATTTTGCTCTATAACTCGGATATCGTGCCCGTAGGTGCTGACCAAAGACAACACGTTGAAATCGCGCGCGATATCGCCGAAACTTTCAACCGCGCTTACGGAAAAATCATCAAATTACCCGAAGCTTATATCCCTGAAGCGGTGCAGACCATCCCTGGCATTGACGGACGCAAAATGAGTAAAAGCTATAACAACATCATCCCCCATCTTCGCTTCGGAAAAAGAAACCCGCAAGCAAATCATGCGCATCGTCACCGACAGCAAAACGCCCGAAGAACCCAAAGACCCTGAAAACTGTAATGTATTTCAGATCTTCCGTTTCTTTGCGCCTGAAGTCCGCGTTGAAGAAGTCCGCCAGCAGTATCTGCAAGGTGGTTTAGGTTACGGCACACTGAAACAGGAACTTTTTGAACATCTTCTGAATCATTTTGCTGACGCCCGCCAAAAATTTAACGCTCTGATGGACGATAAGGCTCAGCTGGACGCTATCTTAAAACAGGGCGCAGAAAAAGTGCGCGCCATCGCCATCCCCAACCTGAAACGCATGCGCAAAGCGGTTGGCATTGATAAATAAGACGGGTTTAAATCATGATTGAAGAAGCTCTCGAAAAGCTGAGAACCTCGCCCCTGAACAACGCAACCGCCAAAGCAATCAAGCGGTTTTGCTCACGTTGATAATCAACGTTATTTTGGCTGTTGCCAAAACCGCGATTGGTATTGTGGGACATTCCGCGGCATTGCTCGCGGATGGCATCAACTCCACATCCGATGTCGTCTACAACGTGGTCGTCTCTTTCTTCGTCCGCGCCGCGCATAAGCCAGCCGACGATGAACACCCTTATGGCCACAGCCAATTCGAAAGCGTCGGCGCGCTTGTGGTGGGTGCTTTTGTTATCACCACCGCCATCACCATCTTTTGGGATTCGGTCAATTCGCTTTTTGACTTTTTAAGTGGTCAAGCCACTGATGGAAACACCGCGCGAATCACACTTTGGATTGCCATTGGCACGGTCATCATCAAAATTTCATGACCATCTACACCCATCGTGTTGGCAAACGCACCGCTAACGCCACCATCATCGCCCTGGCGCAAGACCACCGCAATGATATCTTCAGCGCCCTGGCCGTTGTTATTGGCGTGACCTTTAGCTTGCTTGGCTACCGTTGGGTTGACCCCCCCTTGGCTGGCGCTTTGGTCGCGGTGATGATTTTCAAGACGGGTTACGATGTTTTGCGCGATTCAACCGATGACCTGATGGACACCCTGCCCGGCAAAGTTCTCACCAAACAAATCAGCGACTTGACGCTCAAGGTGCCTGGGGGGGTTATTGGCATCGATTCGATAAAAGCCCATCGCTTTGGGCGTTATCTGGTCATCAACATCGCTATCTTTGTGGATGGCGGTATTAGTGTGGATGCCGGCGACGCCATTGCTGATAAGGTTGAAGACATTCTCCACGAAAAGATCGATTTTGTCCAGGACGTGCACGTGCATTTCCACTCCAAACCACACCGAATCCGCGGCTAAACCCTACACGTTTTGTTTTAAGTCAGGATTTTCACCGTACACAAAACCGTTTTGATTCATAAACGGTTTTTGTTATTATAGTAGATGAATTTAGTCCAAAAAAAAGGAGACCAAATGAACAACTTTAGCTATTACAATCCGACCCGTATCCTGTTTGGCAAAGGCGCGATTGCGAAGATTTCCCGTCATATCCCCAAAGATGCCAAAGTACTCATGCTTTATGGCGGCGGTCCATCAAAGAACTGGCATTTACGAACAGGTTAAGCAAGCCCTGGATGGCTTCACTGTGCTTGAATTTGCTGGTATTGAACCCAACCCTGACTATGCCACACTGATGAAAGCTGTTCAAATTGTTCGTGATGAAAAAGTTGACTTTCTGCTGGCTGTTGGTGGGGGTTCCGTGATTGATGGCACAAAGTTCATCGCCCTGGCAGCAGCTTTCGACCAAGGGGAAGCCTGGGACATCATCAAAACCGATGCCGCGCGTGAACTCAGCCAAGCCGTGCCCTTTGGCACCGTGCTCACCATCCCTGGAACCGGCAGCGAGATGAACTACAACCTGGTCATTTCCCGTCGCGAAACCGGCGAAAAGCTTTCCATCAAGCACGAGGCTATCTTCCCGCGTTTTTCCGCATTGGATCCACAGGTTTCTTACAGTCTTTCAGCAAAGCAAATTCGCAATGGTTTGATTGATGCTTTTATGCACGTCATGGAACAGTACATCACCTATCCGATTGGCGCGGTCGTGCAAGACAGACTTTCCGAATCGCTGATGCAATCGCTTGTCGAAATTGCTCCGCGTGCCATGCGAATGGACCACCCGATTACACCGCCCGCGCGAATTTCATGTGGGCAGCGGCGATGGGACTCAACACCCTGGTGGGTCGTGGCGTACCACAAGACTGGACGACCCACATGATTGGCCACGAACTGACCGCGCTTTACGGCCTGGCACACGCTGAATCGCTGGCTACGGTCGTGCCTTGGCTTTTGTGGTACAAACGCGAACAGAAAGGCGACAAAATTGTGCAACTAGGGATGCGCGTTTTCGGTTTGATATCAGATGACCGCGAAGCGTTAATTGAAGCCACTATTGAAGCCTTGGTGGCGTGGTTCAATTCGCTGGGTATGCCCACGACCTTGACTACCTACGGTATTGACCCCCCCGATGAAGCTGCGGAATCTGTCGCAAAACGCTTTGATGACCGTGGCTGGGCACTGGGCGAAAACGCTGATATTCATGGCTCTGATGTAGCTACGATTTTAAGACTTAGCCGTTAGATATAAAGCGATTTTAATAATAGGTAAAAGCAAGTGGCTGTCCGATATGAACAGCCACTTTTCGTTAAACAACTTTTAACAAGCTTTATTTTCTTCTAAAGATATTCGCCAGCAAGGATAATCCCAGCTTTATGCCCATCATGGCATAGTAAATCCAGTTGAACAAAAAGAAATGGTCTTTGGCAAAATGCTTTTTGTAAAGCACGAAATACGAACGGTGCCACTCCCAGATTGATTTATAAGGGCGCGCCTTCGAGCCACCCTGTCCGCCATAGTGAATGATGGCACTTATGGCACGTACATGACCTTCCAGCCAGCTTTTCGGGCACGGATGCAATAGTCGCTGTCTTCCTGATAAGCGAAAAAAAGCCTCATCAAAATCACCTACTTGTTCCCAACATTCGCGTCTGATAATCATGCACGAGCCAGAAACCGCGTCAACTTCAGAGATTTCGTCTTCATCCAGCCAGGACATCAGATAACTGTTCAAAGGCCGATTTTGCGGGAATAACTTGCCCAAACCTAAGAAATAGCCGAAGACAGCCGCTGGTTTTGCATCACCGCGCTTGGACTGCGCCTGAAAAGTGCCATCACTGTTAAGCACCTTGGGAATGCAAATACCAACCTCTTCGTTTTCAGCAAGCCAATCCAATTGTGGGCTAAATACGTCTTCAATCAGTAATGTATCCGGGTTTAAAAGGACAAGATACTCACCCGTTGCGGCTTTCAAAAGGCGATTGACTGGCTTCGAAAACCCTCATTCTTATCGCTGGTGAGCACTTTTAGATCTGGGAAGTCCCTTTGCAGCATTTCCAATGTGCCATCGCTGGAAGCATTATCGGCGATGATTATTTCATATGTTCCAGCTGGCGTATATTGTTCGATAGACTCCAAACACGCCTTAAGCATTTGGCAGACATTCAGGGTTGGAATGAGAATCGACAACTTTTTCACAGCGCAGAGTCCTCCATCATGACATCAAGCTTTTTCGTGCCATATTGTTTTTATAGTGATAATTGATTGCGTTGGTCAGATGCGCGCCAAAAAAAACAAAATATAACCAACCCAATAAATCCAAAACAACAATACCATAACCGACGCCAAAGATCCATAAACCAATTCGTAGTTGGCAAAGCCCCCCCTGGAGATCGCCCAGGTCAGCGCTTTGTTGACCCCCTCCCAGAGTATTGCTGCTACCAAGGCACCATAAGCGCGTGCCTTGCGCGAAATGCTATGGCTGTTGGGCAACCAGGTGTATGTAATGTAGAACATCACAAACTTGAAAAACAAGGGCACCACGAGGGAAATCCACTTCCATAGCCTGGTTTCCAGGAAAGGCACACCTTTGATAGCAAACTTGAAAGCCGGGAGCACTTTAATCAGTGGCGCGAGCATGACCGAAGCCAAAAACAGTGCCAAAATAATCACAATAACAATCAGTGCCAAGCCACGATTTCTGAAAAAGCCCGATGGTGAGCTGTTGGGAAAAGCGCGGTTTACATTGAGCACAACTTTATCAATAACATTGCTGGCTGACCAAATCAGCGAGATAGCCGCAATAGCGGTCAGCGCGCCACGAACTCTAAGCACCGCGCTAAGTTGGGCATCTACAAACGCGATTGTTTCGGGCACTGGAAATATTCCACTCGCTGCCTGAAAAAGTGTTGATCGAGCCACGTCAGCATCCACAAAAAGCGACCCGATAGTCACAATAGCAATTAATGCGGGAAAAATCGAAAAGAGCCCGTAATACGCCAATGCCGCAGATGCTTCCGGCACTCTGGCCCTGACCAGGTTGGTGAATGCATGACGAACAATGCCTGGCACACCCTTTAAGCCGCTGTTGATTTTATAGTAAGCCTGCTTTAGTTTTGCTTGCCAGACATCCTTTTTATCCCCAACAGCTTTGCTATATGGCGATAATTTCTCTTTCCATGTTGCCATGCTATGATTATAAGATAAAATAACGCAGAGGTACTATGGAAATTGAATTAATAAAAAAAATACTATAACGCACGTGGTCTGGCATGGCCAGAACAAAAAGATGCATTGCTTTTTTATCTTTCCGAAGTCGGCGAACTTGCCGAAGCCTATCTCGCCATCAGTCCGGTCGCGCTAAGCGATGAAGAACGCCAACTGCTGGCTGACTTTGCTAAGCTGGGAATGCAAGCCGATGAGATTGTTTCGCGCGTGGACGGTTGGGTGCGGAATTTTGATCGCCAGCGCAAAGAAAACATCGCCCACGAAGTCGCGGATTGCAACATGATGCTTTCCGTTTTTATGGAGTCTTTTGCGGGGGGGCGTTCGCCTGATGATGCCCTGCGCGATAAGATGACACTTAAGCTCGGCAAATCTGTGGACGAACTATAAAACTCACTGAATCGGATATCGCGTGACGGAAAATATAACTATTTGGTCTTCCGCCTCGACAGTTTCCGATGCCGACGAAACAGGTTCAACAGCGATCAAGGTTAGATAAGTCGTCCCGTAAAACTCCAAAAAACTAGGGTCTTCCAAGCTACCGCCCAAGACCAGGATTTCCTCATAAGGATCCTCGCCCACAAGGTCGATTTCCAATACCACTTGCACACTCCCCCCCGCCTGAGAACATTCCTTACCAATCGGACAGCGCGTATCTTTAATGCGCGTCAACTTCACTGCTATATTACCTGGCAGATAAACTTCATTTTCTTCTTCGTCCAGTCGCAAGAAAAAGTCTGAACCAAACGGTGGCTTTTTATTGAAAGTCATCACTTCGCCCTCGTTATCGTAATGCTGGACTTGAATATCCGCTGATGGCTTATCCGAATTATCAGGGTTGTGAATAGGGTCACAAGCTGTTACAAAGAGCAAAAGGATAATAAAGAAAAGGCTGAGTTTTTCATAATCTGTCTGTTCCTGATTTATAAGTCCTGTAAGGGTTTAAAGCCATGGCCGAGTGCTTCATTGGCATGTCCGATAACCATAAACGCGTTTGGGTCAGCATTATTGACAATTTCCTTCAACCGTGCCACTTCCGAGCGCATCACCACGCAAAAGAGAATATTGCGTTCCATTTTGGTATAGCCACCTTTGGCGGGGATAATAGTTGAGCTGCGATCAAGTTCTTCGACAATCGCGTTGGCAACCGCTTCGTAATTATCGGTCACTATCATCGCCTGGCGCACAACGTCGATACCTTGCAGGGTCATGTCCACCGCCACACCTGAAACATAAATCAAGATGAGCCCGTAGAGCGCAATTTCCCAGTCAAAGAAAATACCAGCCAATAGAACTGAAATGGTGTCCGTTACCATATAGATGGTCGAGACTGACATACCCATGCGCTTGTTGAGAATGCGCGCGATGATGTCCGTACCACCACTGGTACCACGTCCCAAATAGACCATACCCAAACCAACACCCACCAAAACACCACCAAACAAGGTGTTGAGCAATGGCTCCTGAGTGATTGCAACATCCTGGGAAACAAAATTTACCAGGAGGTCAATGGCAACAGAAGAAATAACAATCGACAAAACGGTGCGAATTGCGAACCTAAATCCGCCAAGGTATTTCCAGCCAAGAAAAAAACAACGGTATGTTAAACAAGATAGCCACAACACCCACCGGGATACCAAATTTGTAATAAATGATTTGCGCCAAACCAAACACACCACCACTTACCAATCCGCCAGGAATGATAAAAAGCCACGTGCCAAGCGCTTGAATCAAGGCACCAAAATGACGAGAAGGTAGTCTTTAACATCCCGCCAAACCGGTTTTTTTGAATACGTCTTTGATTTGTTTTTTTTCTGTCTTTGGTTTCGAGTACTTTCTTTCACAAACACACCTTATCCATACGCATGATTATGGCTCAATGATATCTCAATTTGAGCAATTTGCACCAATTCAACTGCGATTTTACACCAGATTTGAAAGTAAACCACGTAAATAAAATTTTATTTTCTTATGGGTGCATACCAGTTAAAATATTGATAATCCGGGCCATAAATAAGCGCAAAGAGCGTTTGCCATTCACTCCAAATTTCATGTCGGTCTTGCGTGCGAATTCGTAAAAATAAGCTGTATTGGCGGGTATGGCTGGTGGGTCGAAATATGTCGTGTTTTGGATGTCGGTGCTGGTACCATAAGGATCAGTGCCCCCCCAATATACTTGGTAGGTATTCTCAAGGTCTAAACCCACACCAGCATCATAAGCACCGCTCCACTCAAATGAGGCATCATTGCACCGTGCCTGCGGAATCCCACTAATCGCATCACAGCCAATTTTTGTGATAGATGGATTTATTGGCGGCTGATTATCCACATAAAAGCTAATCGACTTAATGTCCGACTGCAAGCCAGCATTGTTCACCGCGTAATAGCTTATTGTCTTTTTCCCGGAACCATTGACACCAAAGGGCTGGTATTCTTTCCAGGGACCCTCATCAATTCTTCGGTAGACTTTATCTATGCCGACACCGTAATCATAAGCATGAATAAACACGTTCACTTGGGATTTGTACCAATCGTCAAGCCCCCCCTTTTGACCATTGAGTGTTATTGATACAACCGGCCTTGATGGAGGTAAATTGGTCAAAGCCATTACAGGGCCATCAGCCACATTTGGATCAATTTCTATGGTTACACCACCCCACGTTTCGTATTTCTCACCAGAATATTGGCGTAAGCGTTGCTCACTATACCAATAGTCATTAGGCAAATGACGCAAATCATAAACTGAAGCATCAGGATTAAAACCACGGGCAATATTCCATTCGGCAATCCAAACCGCGGGGGGGACAGCAGGAGAAAGATTATAAATTTTGGCTTTGTTTAGATTAATCGAACTAGCATACAAGGCACCCATAATGCCCAGTTCATTCATACGTGTTGTCCAGCCCCCCCGAATATATGCCCTTGTTGCTGCAACACAAGCTTCGTTTGAAGTGTTGAAACTTTCTACGTCTAAATACACCACACCGCCCCCCCTGCCATCGCTATTCAGCAAACCGAATGTTTCCATGCGGTCTTTTGCTTGATTGGCATTATTAACGCCATATTCAAAAGCCTCATCAACATCATATGGGAAAGGATACTTGAAACTAGTACAAGGAGGTTGATGTCCCACCCAAGTCGGAATTAAACGCCAACCTTGACGGGCAATCTCGGTAATATATGCCTCATTCAAGTTACTGTTGGCACACAAACGTGAAATACCACCAATATATAGGTTTACACCCCCCCGATAGGGGCTGTGTTGGAACCAATTGTTTAACTGGGCTAAGCTGGGAATTTCGCAGGCATCAAAGGCCTGCCCCCCCTTATAAATGCCGACCTGGCCGGTTGATACCTGATTGTCCACTGTATTATCTAGAGATGTCGGAAAGCTGAAAGTTCTTACATCGCCGGCCACTTGTTTGGGTAAGCGCAATAGTTGCCAGCTTTCCCCACCATTTGTGGTGCTTCGTAGTTCTCTAACGTAACGACAAATAATTTTTCCGGCTTGTTCCTGACACTCACCGCCTTCAAACAAACCCCCCCATCCCTGATTTTTGTTTAGGAAACTGAGTGTGTCCGTGTTGAGCATTAATGCCTGAACCAACTCTTCATCGTGAATATGATTGCTTGATTCAGAGACTTTAGATTTAATTAATTCAAACGATTCTTCAAGCTTAAAATTCGGCAATAAGTTCTCTGTGTGGAAGAAGCCAACTTGACGACTGCCATCTTCGAATTCGAGTTCCAGGGGGGGTACAATTAAGCCACCATCAGCGAGCATTACCGGCAGTTTTACGGTAAAAAGAGTGTTTTCCAGAGGTTCGGTTGGCAAAGCAAAATCCTCCCAATTTTGTCCGCCATCGCTCGTATAGTAAAAGATTTCCGGTTTTGCTGGTGAATGCATAAAGCCAATTTGAGTGTCAATAAAGACGAAGCGTTCGCCAGCTGGGCAGGGCAATGCGCTCCAATATTTACCACCGTCAATCGTTCTTAGTAACACACCATGACTAAAATTAATGCCACTAACTTGTTTCGCCATCAACCAGCCCACATCCGCATTGTGCCATTGCACAAAAAGTTCTTCTATGGGGGGGCCCGCATGATTGTTCAATAGCACAAACTGTAAGTTGCTGTCAATTATTTGCCAGTCTTCGCCAAAATTACGCGTTTTTAACACTGTAGCTTGAATAGATTCATCATGAAGATTGACCGAAATAATACTACCCTGGCCATCCGCCTGAATTGCTATCTTTTGATATACGCCCAGTTCTTGCTTGGGTGTAATATCCGCCCAGGTTTCACCTTGATTATCACTTATATAAAGCGCGTCATCAATAGCCACCCAGCCATGGTTCTCGTCAATCAAGCCAAATTGGATTTGCGTATTTGTGCTGACATCATCAAACGCAATCTCTGTGTTCGGCGTTGCTGTCTGGCCCGTATCCTGGCCAAAAGCAGGATTGCTTTGCAACGCAACAATTAGGACAGCAAAAGTGACAAGAACAGATATTAATCGATTGATTTTCTTCATAACATTCTCACACTATAATTGTAAAACAAAATTAATAATATCCAGTAGATAGGGTGCAATATTCATGCCCTTAGTTTATCACATTGGGACATTTTTAATCATAGCAGAATTATTAAAGTCTATTTTTAAAAGGTTTGACAAATTGTTTACATTAGCCCAACGAAGCAACACCCTTGACAGTGAACATATGTTCTGATACTATTCTAGATAATCATATTTAGTTCTTTTATTGGATTGCGAGGCGATATGGCAAGAACAAAAAGGAAAGGCCTTGGCCCACGACATCAAAAAAAATTTTGAATTTTCTCGAAGAAGTTCTCCAGGAACAAGGATTGCCCCCCCACCATCCGTGAGATAGGCGATGCCACACAGATATCATCCACTTCTGTCGTTAATTACTATCTGGAACAGCTTGAAGAAGGTGGCTACATCGAACGACGCTCCAACGTATCGCGGGGGTATCACCCTGCTTAAAAACGCTGCCGGTGAAGCCTTCCAGGACATCGGCAAGGCGATCAGCGACGCCATGCAAACGCTCACTGTCCCGCTTTTAGGTAATATTGTTGCCGGCGAACCCATGCCCGTGCCAGCTTCTGATTTCAGCTATTATGACCCTGAATCAGGCATCGACATCGCCCGCAGTCTCCTGCCCGCGCACGAAGCCGAAGACCAGCTTTACGCCTTGCGCGTACATGGTGATTCGATGATTGATGCCATGATTAATGATGGCGACATCGTGGTCATGAAGAAAACCAACCAAGCCAAAAATGGTGAGATGGTTGCCATTTGGCTCAACGACCGCGACGAAACCACGCTGAAGTATTTCTACCGCGAAAACGGCAAAGTGCGCCTGCAACCCGCCAACCCCCCCACCATGCAGCCTATCATCATCGACGACCCCCCCGCATTGTGGAAGTGCAAGGCAAAGTCATCATGGTCATCCGCCAGCTGTCGGAAAACTGATGCCGCGCTATTGCAGACGATTATTACTTTATTTAGTCCTTAAATATCAACAAAGTTAAAGAGATAATTACAAGCCATTCTTTCTCTTTAAAAAGCCTGTTTTTGGATACACAAAAAAAACCCCCCCGATTGCTCGGGGGTCTTTTTGTTGTTTCGATTAAGTCAAACTTATGCAAGCACAACTTCGGCGCCGGCGGCTTCAAGTTTGGCTTTGGCGTCGTTAGCAACGTCTTTACCAACAGCTTCGAGAACTTTGGCATCAGCGGTTTCAGCCATATTTTTGGCTTCGACCAAACCGAGGGAAGTGAGCTGGCGGATGACTTTAATGACTTCAA
>JMBV01000131.1_pt1 | contig 29024 bp, 56 predicted proteins | sample 616531 | NCBI WGS metagenome assembly JMBV01 (sample SAMN02727904, study PRJNA239997) | anaerobic digester metagenome | biome: anaerobic digester; isolation source: mesophilic anaerobic digester inoculated with municipal waste water sludge... | place: Germany: Bielefeld University, CeBiTec ...
ACGAGATAGTTCAGGTATGGGAGGCAATGATGAGAGGGAACAAACCCTAAATCAATTATTGACAGAAATGGATGGATTTGATTCTTTCTCAGGAGTAGTAATACTGGCAGCTACTAATAGACCAGAAATTCTAGATCCTGCATTACTTCGTCCTGGTAGATTTGATAGAAGAATTATAGTAAATACTCCAGATTTGGCTGGTAGACTTAAAATATTAGAGGTTCATTCTAAAAATGTCAGACTGGCGCCTGATGTAAAATTAGAAGATATTGCCAAAGCCACACCAGGAGCAGCTGGGGGGCAGACTTGGCCAATATAGTTAATGAGGCAGCTTTAAGGGCTATTAGATTTGATAGAAGGGAAGTTTCCCAGGAAGATTTAATGGAATCCATTGAAACAGTCATAGCAGGGGGGGCAGAGAAAAAAAGATAGAATCATGTCTCAAGAAGAAAAAGAAGCTGTGGCTTATCACGAAGCAGGACATGCCATAGTAGCAGCTATGCTAGAGGACACAGATCCAGTGGCTAAAATCACCATTGTTCCAAGGACTATGGGTTCCCTAGGCTATACGCTACAATTGCCAGAAAGGGAGAAGTATTTAATTTCTAAGGAAGACTTGGAAAATGAACTTTGTATACTCTTTGGTGGTCGGGCAGCAGAAGAGGTGAAGTTTAATTTAGTATCTACAGGGGGGGCTTCCAATGATATAGAAAAAGCCACAGAAGTAGCCAGAAATATGGTAACTAAATATGGTATGAGTGAGAAATTCGGCATGATGGGATTAGAATCCTCCTCAGCTCAATATTTAGACGGTAGTAGTATAAAACACTATAGTGAAACCACTGGCAAAGAAATAGATGAAGAAGTATTAAAATTAATAAAAGATAAACACAAAAAAATCTAAGGAAATTCTAGAGGAAAATATAGAATTATTAGATATGGTAGCCGAAAGATTATTAGAAGTAGAGACAATTACTGGAGAAGAATTTAATGCAATGGTAGAAGAATATAAGATGTAAGATGCAATGGAGACAGTTACTTTTGCATTAAAAATTTGTAAGAAAACTGAACCTGGTATTAACTTATCTAAAAGTTAGTGCCAGGTTCAAACCTTTATAAAATCAAATTTATTCCTAAGGATATTCCAATGCCAACTAGGGTATCTATTATTCTATTAAAGCAAAATACATAGGTGTAATATCTCCTCCATGGGAGACTGTAATACTTAGAAACACTACTGTACTAATATAAGTGGAGCTGGTATTTTTTTAAATATACATTGGTATAGATAATTGGAATTAAAAATAGGCTTAGAATTAAATAATGTATATAATTAAATATTTCTATTCCTGTAAAATTCACCAATATTATGGCTAAAAATCCATATAGTCCTCCAATAAAAGTCCCTATAATTCTATCCTTGGCAAACTTTAGGCTGGTACTGCCATCCTGCTGCATACAGAGTATACTGGCTATGGCTGAATAGAAAGGGATAGAATTTTTCCTTAAAAAGCTAAGTAAAAAGCTAATATAAACTGCAATAACTGTCTTTATAACCCGCATTCCAATAAATTTAAACTTTTTCTTTTCCCTTATGTTCATTTTCTGGCTCCTATTAATGTTCTAAAAGTTATTTTCCCAATGCCTTTATTAATGTATCTGCAATAGTAGTAGGATTATCTGCCATATGGATTCCTACCTCCTCCATAATTTTGATTTTTTTCCTCCGCTGTGCCTTTACCAGAAGAAATAATAGCACCAGCATGGCCCATTCTCTTTCCCTCTGGGGCAGTTTTTCCACTAATAAATCCTACAACTGGTTTCTTCATATTTTCCTTAATCCATTGTGCAGCATTTTCCTCGGCATTTCCTCCAATTTCTCCTATCATAATAACAGCATCAGTGTCTTCATCTTTATTAAAAGCATCTAAAACATCTATAAAACTAGTGCCAATAATAGGGTCTCCACCAATTCCTATGGCTGTAGACTGGCCAATGCCTCTTTGAGACAACTGATGGACTGCTTCATAGGTTAGAGTCCCTGAGCGGGAAACTACGCCTATTCTTCCTTTTTTTTATGAATATATCCTGGTAAAATTCCAATTTTACATTCACCAGGAGTAATAATTCCTGGACAATTTGGTCCTATTAATCTGGTCTTTTTGCCTTCTAAATAATTTTTAATATACATCATATCTTTTACGGGAATATGTTCTGTAATACATACTACTAATTCCAATTCTCCATCTATGGCCTCCAATATGGAGTCCTTAGCGAAGGGAGCGGGAACATAAATGATAGAGGCATTGGCCTCTGTATTTTCAACAGCTTCCTTAACAGTATTATATACTGGAACTCCATAAACTTCCATACCACCTTTTCCTGGAGATGTACCTGCAACAACTTTGGTTCCATACTCTAGCATTTCCTTTGTATGATAGGATGCAGCATTTCCTGTAATTCCTTGCACTATGACTTTAGTATTTTTATTTACCCATATACTCATGATTTCCCCCCTACCTTTCTACTGTATTAATTCTATGATTTTTTTTAGCACCTTCATCCATGGTCTTCACAGTATGAATATTTAAATTAGATCTTTCTATAATCTCCATTCCCAATTTAGAATTATTCCCCCCCTCTAATCTAATTACTAGGGCATATTTAAATCTACAGTTTCAGCAGCCTTTACAATCCCCTTGGCAATTATATCTCCCCCCCTCATTATGCCTCCAAAAATATTTACAAAAATTCCTTTTACTTTTTCATCAGATAAAATAATTTTAAAAGCATTGGTGACATTTTCTTCTGTAGCAGATCCTCCCACATCTAAGAAATTAGCAGGTTCTCCACCATAGTATTTGATAATATCCATAGTTGACATGGCAAGACCAGCACCATTTACTAGGCAAGCAATATTTCCATCTAAAGAAATATATGATAGCCCATGTTTTGCTGCCTCTAACTCCCTAGGATCTTCTTCTGATTCATCTCTGTATTGGAATATATCATGATTTCTAAATAAGCTATTTTCATCAAAATTAAATTTAGCATCTAGGGCCAACAATTGCTTTTCCTCTGTAACAATCAAGGGATTAATTTCAGCCAGTGTACAGTCTTTCTCTATAAAACATTGGTAGAAATCCATTATTAAATCAGTGGCATCTCTTATTAATTTCACAGGCATATTAATATTGTAGCAAATCCTCCGAGCTTGAAACTTTGATAGTCCAATTAGTGGATTAATATTCTCTTTATATATCTTATCTGGATTTTCCACTGCAATTTCTTCTATATCCATACCACCAAATTCTGAAGCCATAAGAACTATTTGAGACAAATCCCTGTCTAATACTAGGGCTAAATAATATTCCTTTAGAATATTACTACCTTCTTCAATTAAAACTGCATTGATTTTTTTTGCCCTTTAACCCAGTTTGTTCCGTTATTAAAGTTTTTCCTAATAATTCTTCTGTATGATATCTTACCTCATCTATACTTCTAGCAATTTTAATTCCCCCCCCTGCTTTACCCCCCCTACCTCCAGAATGGATTTGGGCCTTTACTACGGCCAAATCTGTTTTTATTTGCCAAGCAGCTCTTTCTGCCTCCTCTACATTATGGACAACTATCCCATTAGGTACAGGTACACTGTAATTTCTCAATATTTCTTTCGCTTGATACTCGTGAATATTCATATTTCGTCCTCCTATCTTAAATTTAATAAAAAAATAACTCAGTATAATCACTGAGTTATCACTTAAAGGCATCATAATAAAATACCTTTCTATTAAAATAGAAAGGATAAGGGTCTACACTTCCTCATCCTCGTGAGCAATAACTAGTGAAATTATATTGGCAGGTCTCCTGACTTAAGTCTACAAATCCTATACCTTCCCATACAATAGTACAGTGGTAAACATAGGATTTTACCTATTACAGTGGCGGGACCGTGTGGGATTTTCACCCAACTTCCCTATTAAACAACTCTTTCGAATTGTACCAATATAAAATATTTAATTTGACTCTAATATATCATAGAGAAGAAATACAGTCAATGATAATCAGATTTTTATCAAAAACCCTTGACAAGGTACCAATAATTGAATATACTCTTATCTAATTACAATTTAGTAAACTAACACTGTAAACTAAGGAGGATGGACTATGGGTAAAATTAATATAATAATTATGGGGGGGCAGCAGGAAGGGATTTTCATGTATTTAATACATATTTTAGGCGTAATCCAAATTATAATGTAATAGCCTTTACAGCTACTCAAATACCAAATATAGAAGGCAGAAAATATCCAGCTTCCTTGGCAGGCGAATATTATCCAGAAGGCATTCCCATTTATTCTGAGGATGAATTATCTGAATTAATTATAAAGCATAATGTAAAACAAGTAATATTTGCATATAGTGATATTAGCCATGAAGATGTAATGCACAAAGCCTCTAAAGTAATAGCCCTAGGCGCAGATTTTCGCCTAATGGGACCAAGGAACACAGCTTTAAAATCTACTAAACCAGTAATTTCTATTTGTGCAGTGAGAACTGGTGTAGGGAAGAGTCAAACTACCATAAAGGTATCTAATATATTAAGGGATATGGGGGGGAAGAGAGTAGTTGTCATAAGACATCCAATGCCCTATGGAGATTTGGAAAAGCAAGTATCCCAAAGGTTTGCAACCCTAGAAGATTTAGATGTCCATAAATGCACAATAGAAGAAAGGGAAGAATACGAACCTCATATTAGTAATGGAATAATAGTTTATGCAGGTGTAGATTATGAATTGATTTTAAGAGAGGCAGAAAAGGAAGCAGATATTATAATATGGGATGGGGGGGAAATAATGATTTTCCATTTTACCATTCAGATTTAAATATAGTATTGGCTGATCCTCTAAGGGCTGGCCAAGAATTAGAGTATCACCCAGGAGAAGTAAATTTAAGAATGGCAGATGTAGTAATAATAAATAAAATAGATTCGGCAAATGCTATAGATGTAAATATAGTTAGAGAAAATATTAAAAAAAAGTGAATTTAGATGCCATCATAATAGATGCAGCCTCTCCTATATATGTAGATAATTATTCTGAAATTCAAGGGAAAAGGGTACTTGTAATAGAAGATGGGCCTACACTTACTCATGGAGGTATAGGCTATGGGGGGGCAGGAACTGTTGCTGCTAGGAAATTTGGCGCAAGGGAAATTGTAGATGCAAGGCCCTATGCCATTGGTAGCATTAGAGAAGTATATGAAAATTATTCCCATATTTCAAAGGTATTACCAGCCATGGGTTATGGAGAAAAGCAAATTAAAGAATTAGAAGAAAGCATAAATAATATAGACGCAGATTTAATTATCTCTGGCACTCCAATAGATATTACTAGAGTTGTAAATGTAAATAAGCCAGTTTTAAGAACTAAATATATATTACAGGAAATTGGAGAACCAGAATTAGAGCAGGTGCTAAATAAATTTACAATAGAAGAATAAAATCTAATGATTGAAGGAGTAAATATAATGGAGTTTACAGCGAGCTAGTTTTGGTGGAAGTCTAGCAATGAAATTATATTGAAGAGGGTTCAGGAGGAGAAATCTTGAAAGTGCTATACTATTAGAGATTTATGGCTAAAGCCATTAATAAAATGAGTGGGGGGGATAATTTATCCCAATTAGAGTGGTAACACGGAAGGCTTTTCGTCTCTTTATGGAGATGAGAGGCCTTTTATTATTGAAAAAGGGGGGGGAATTAAAATGGCAGTTTTAAGAAAGGAGTTTTTTTATGCCTATTAATTTAAAGAGAAGAAGTTTTTTTAAAATTATTAGATTATACTACTGAGGAAATTGAATATCTATTGGATTTATCCGAAGAATTAAAATGGGCCAAAAATAGGGGATTAAAATCCAATAGTTTAAAAGGGAAAAATATAGCATTAATATTTGAAAAAAACCTCTACTAGAACTAGAGCAGCTTTTGTAGTAGCAGCAGCAGACGAAGGTGCTCATATAGAGTATTTAGGAAAAGATGAAATCCAATTAGGAAAAAAGGAATCTGTAAAGGATACAGCTAGAATATTAGGCAGAATGTTTGATGGAATTCAATATAGAGGCTATAAACAGGAAATAGTAGAAATATTAGCAGAATACTCAGGAGTGCCTGTTTGGAATGGTCTTACAGATAAATTTCATCCTACACAAGTATTGGCAGATTTATTGACTATTAAAGAGAAAAAGGGCTATTTAAAAGATATAAAATTTGCCTATGTAGGAGATGGACGGAACAATATGGCCAATTCCCTATTAATTGGAGCAGCCAAAATGGGAATGGATTTTAGAATAGTCGCGCCAAAATCTTTATTTCCGGAGACAGAAATAGTAGATATGGGGAAAAAGATAGGGGGGGGAGAAACAGGGGGGGCAAAATCACCCTTACAGAATCCATAGATTTAGGGGGGGTGAAGGGGGGGTAGATGTAATCTATACAGATGCCTGGGTATCCATGGGGGGGAGGAAGATAAAATAGAAGAGAGAATAAATTTACTCTTGCCTTATCAAGTAAATCAGGAAATGATAAATAAGGCAGATAAAGATGTAATATTTATGCATTGCTTACCAGCCTTTCACAACCAGGAAACCCTAATGGGCATGAATATATTTGAGAAATACGGAATAGAGGCTATGGAAGTTACTAATGAAGTCTTTGAAGGAGAACATTCTGTAGTATTTGACGAGGCAGAGAATAGACTTTATACTATAAAAGCTATTATGGTGGCCACCCTGGGAGAATAAAATGATTTTACCAAATATTGTCCAATGACATATTCTGAATATTCCTTTATAATATTATGTAAACCTTTAACAAAATTATAAGGAAAGGGAGTAATACAATGGACAATGGCAAAAAAACTAATGTTGAATTTAAACCTTATATTTCAGCAGATAGGGTAATGCCAGAATTTACTTCAACAGCTATTATCATAGGTATTATCATGTCTATAATATTTGGTGCTGCCAATGCTTATATTGGTCTTAGGGTAGGAATGACCATATCTGCATCTATACCAGCAGCAGTAATCTCCATGGGAATCATTCGTGGAATTATGAAAAGAGACTCTATTCTAGAAATAATATGGTTCAAACCATAGGTTCTGCTGGAGAATCTCTAGCAGCAGGAGCCATATTCACATTACCAGCATTATTTATCTGGTCAAAGGAACTCGGCATGGCAAGTCCAAGTCTAATGAGAATAGTAATTATCGCATTAAGTGGGGGAATATTAGGGGCATTGCTAATGTTACCTTTGAGAAAGGCACTAATTGTAAATGAGCATGGGGTACTTCCATATCCAGAAGGCACTGCCTGTGCTGAGGTGCTAGTTGCAGGAGAAACAGGTGGTTCTAAAGCCAAAACTGTATTTACAGGTCTTGGAATTGGTTCATTGTTTAAATTTATCACAGATGGAATAAAGCTATTTCCTAGTGAAATAGAATGGGCTATACCAAAATACAAGGGTGCAGCCATAGGTATGGATACTCTACCAGCATTATTAGGGGGTAGGTTTCATTGTAGGGCCTGAGATTTCCTCCTATATGTTATCAGGGGCAGTATTAGGTTGGTTAGTAATCATACCATTAATAGCTCACTTAGGCCAATATATACCAGAGATAATTTATCCAGCATCTAAAACAATTGCAGAACTAGACTATTGGGGAATATGGAACAACTATATTAAGTATATAGGAGCTGGTGCAGTAGCCTTTGGTGGAATATTGAGCCTAATTAAATCTTTGCCACTGATAATTAAAACCTTTAAAGAAGCAATGGGAGGATTAAAGAGTACAGCTGGAACATCTTCAACTCTTAGAACTGATGAAGATATGTCAATTAAAGTGGCTTTAATAGGTGTAATAGCCATAGTAATATTTATTGGTGCCACATCTTTTATTCCCGTTGGAATACCAGGAGCTTTAATAATAGCCATATTTGGATTCTTCTTTGCCACAGTATCAGCTAGATTAGTAGGCTTAGTAGGTAGCAGTAATAATCCAGTATCTGGTATGACTATAGCAACATTACTAATAACTTCTATTATATTCAAGTCCATAGGATTTGACGGAGAAGAAGGAATGATAGGTGCCCTATCTGTAGGTGCAGTAATATGTATAATAGCAGCTATGGCAGGGGATATGTCTCAAGACTTAAAACTGGATTCTTAGTAGGTGCAACACCTAAAAAAACAACAATATGGTGAACTAATAGGAGCAGTAGCCTCAGCTCTTGTAATAGGATTTGTACTATTATTACTAAATAAAGCTTGGGGATTTGGTTCACAAGAATTACCAGCACCACAAGCTACCTTGATGAAATTAGTTATAGAAGGGGGGGTAATGAGTGGTAATCTACCATGGGCATTGGTATTTGCAGGCGCAGGTATAGGATTAGTTGTTGAACTATTAGGTATCCAAATACTACCATTTGCAGTAGGTCTATATCTACCAATACACCTAAGTACACCAATTATGGTAGGTGGAATTCTAAGAGGAATCCTTGACAAGAAAAAAATTAGACAAAGACACCTTAAAAGAAAAAGTTGATGGAGGAATACTATTCTCCTCAGGTCTTATAGCAGGAGAAGGATTAATAGGAATATTATTAGCAGTATTGGCCATAATACCAGTAGGTTTAGATTCATTAGGTGAAACCATAACAGTAGCAGACAAAGTAGCCTTTGGTAACAATGTATTAGGTCAATGGGGCAGTATAGCATTCTTCGGCCTATTAGCTTTTACTTTAATCAAACATTCATTCTTTGCTAAAAAGGAGAATTAGAGAATAAATGTCCAATAAGGAAAATTATCTAGACTATATACCAAAAAAAATCTGATAAAATTCAGTGGAAAGAATTAGACAATGGACTAATTCAAATAATTAAACCAAGAAATTCACTATTGGATAAAACTATAAGAAAGTTATTTTTTTACACCAGATAGTTTTAAAATAGATTTAGATAAAATGGGAACTTTCATATGGCAGCATATAGATGGAGGAAACAATATATATGAAATAGCCCTATTGGTAAAAGATGAATTTAAGGAAGATGCAGAGCCATTATATGAAAGGCTTATTGAATACCTTAGTACCTTAAAGAATAATGAATTAATTTATTATATTAAAAACAGCAACTAATGGGGGGTTGCTGTTTTTTTGATGTTTTTTTTATTCCATTTCAATTTTCAAATATTCCCCTAGATAAAAATGCAAACAATGCACAAACTAAGATATTATACACAATTATTATAAAATATTCTCCATAATTGCCCAAATATATATTGACTTTGCTTCCAAAGGCATTGAAGACAAAGGACAATACTATTCCAGGAATTACAAACAATATGGTAATTATCATCCTTAAAATCTAGAAATTAATAGATTTCCTTGGCCACTTAATAATCTTCTAGTTACTAAATCCGAATATAGTATTAGACTTGTAAAACTAGTATAGGTGAAGGCCATAATTATACCAAGAATTATATTTTCTTTAAACAATATAGTTGAAATAGTAAATACAATTAATCCATTTACAAAGGATTTAAAAATTTCCATGGCTGAAGCATAGAAGACTTTTTTTACTAGAGGATTCAGGTATTAAAAATATATAATGATTTTTAAGTTCCATATTCCATCCAGTGCTGGCTAAAAATATTAAATTCATATAGGTAAGCATATATAATAGCTGCATCATACCACCTTTTTTTAGAAAAATAGGCATAGCCAATAGCTACAGCATTCATTATTATAGTATTCATATCTAAAAACAAAAACCCAGTTTTTTTTAAATTCTAATATTTGTCTAGATAATATGGCAGCGGCACCAGAATATTTGATTTCATCTTTAATTTTTCTAATTTTCCCCCCCTTATATTGAACTTTGCCTTCCTTTGCTGCAGCCAATTGGCTTTCTTTGTTTATACTGCTTTCTAATGCATCTTCATAATAGTCTAGATTTAATCTATAGATTATAAGTATTAAAATTGCCGAAGTAAAGACAATTAATAGTGTGTAAACTATAGTCATGGGATTTACACCGTAAATGGCACTACCAAAAATATTTAAACTCCAACCAATTACTGGAATGTATTTAAATAATGGCAAATTAAGATATTTAAATATACCTAATATCATATCCTGAGATTTGATTACATAATATATGGCCCCCCCAAGGCCTAGGAATGCTAATAGGGCATACATGATATTCTTAATAATCCTGCTATTTTTCTCATTTAAACTTCCAATGGCATATATAAATATACTCAAAATGCCACAGAAGAAATTTAACAAAATAGTATTTCCTAATATTAATATTCCACCATAGCTATGAAGTGGAAAATGTAGATGAAGATTTGGAATTTGGAAAGCCACAATAAGGGCAAAACCAAAACTTATAAAAATCTGCCTTATGAAACCATAAACTAAAACTTGCTGGGGCTTAATAGGCGCAGGAAACAATAGATTTACATCAGACATCATAAATAGGGAATTCCCATTTTCAGTTCCATTTTTTTATGGCAGTGAATACTAAAAAGAATATGGCAGATAGAAAAATAGTATTAAATATTTCTATATTGCTATTGAGGGAAATATCATTTGTTTTCCCTCTATTTACCACTAGAGAAAATATTATAAATCCAATAATTAAAATATAGAGTATTAATTTTATAGGATGCTTTCGCAATTCTTTTATAGAATTAATAGTGGTTCTTTTCAATAGATAATTTATAGCTTCCATTATATTACCTCCGTAGTCTTAAAGAAAATATCCTTTAGACTTTCACCTTTGGCATTTAATTCTTCCTTATTTCCTTTAAAAATTATTTCCCCCATCCTTCATTATAAAGGCATGGTCCCATATATCTATAATAGAATCTATAATATGGGTACTAATTATTATAGATTTTCCTTGGCTTTTTAATTCTAAAAAAAATGGACTCCAATTCTTTAATGGCCTTAGGGTCTAATCCTATCATAGGTTCGTCAAAGAGTATTAAATTAGGTTCAGTTATAAGGGCACAAATAATGCTTACTTTCTGCTGCATACCTTTAGAAAGTTCCCTTCCTAATTTATCTCTTTTATCAGTCATATCGAATCTTTCTAAAAGTAATTCAGCCTTTTCCTCATAGTTTTCTATATTATAGGCCTTAGCTATAAAATTAATATGTTCCTCTAAAGTTAATAATTCATATAATGCAGGTGATTCTGGTACATAGGAAAATTCCTTTTTGGCTTCTAAAGATTTATTAGAAAAATTATTTATTTCAATAGAACCAGTATATTTCAATAATCCAACAATAGATTTAATAACTGTACTTTTCCCAGCACCATTAGGACCTAATAATATGGTAATGCTACCATTCCCAACTGTAAAACTTATATTTTTCACGGCTTCTAATTTGTGATATTTTTGCTTAAATTATTGACTTGTAGCATATGTGCCTCCTTTATGATTTTATTAATTTCATAATAACATAGATATTTTAAAAATAAAATGAAAAATATTGGAATGAAATCCCTTATGTATTTTATATGAAAATTAATATGTAGAATTTAAAATTGACACTAATATATTGAAATACCATATATTGGTGTCAATTTTTTTTATTTGCTTATTAATATAAATATAATAAAAAATTAAAAAAATTATTGACAAAAGAGAACAATGGGGGGGATATACTTAGTTACATAGGTAGCTAACCAATTAACATCGTTTTAAAATGGAGGTGGAAATTTGCTTGACTTAGATTCAGATAAATCAATTTATATACAAATTGCAGAAGCAATAGAAAATGACATACTTTTAGGAAACTTGAAGGAGGAGGATCAAGCACCATCAACAAATGAATTTGCGAGAATCTATCAGATAAATCCAGCTACAGCTAGAAAAGGCCTTAATCTTTTGGTAGATGAGGGAGTCCTTTACAAGAAAAGAGGGCTTGGAATGTTTGTAGCAGAGGGAGCAAAAAGAAAAGTTTTAAAGAAAAGACAAGAGGTTTTTTTTAAAGAGATTCTTCCAGAGATTATTCTAGAAACTCAAAGGCTTGAGATACCAGTAGATGAAGTAATAAAATTTTTAAAAGATTATGGGGGGGGAGGGGGGGAATAATATGCTTGAAATCAAAAATTTAAACAAATCCTATGGCAAAAATCAAGTGTTACAGGATGTAAATATTACCATTGAAGAAAATAAAATTTATGGACTATTAGGTAGGAATGGTGTTGGGAAAACTACATTATTAAATATAATAAGCAGTCAAATACTAAGAGATAGTGGAGAAGTATTATTAGACAATGAAGATGTATTTGAAAACGCTCATGGAATGGAGCAAATATCTTTTGTAAAAGATAGGGGGGGAATAGCTTTTAATGATCTTAAGCTTAAAAAGCTATTTGAAATAGCTAAAACCATATACAAGGATTGGGATGAGGAATATAAGGACTATTTAGTTAATGAATTCAATCTAAATACTAGGAAAAATACGGAAAACTTTCCACTGGATACCAAACCATAGTAAGATTAATAATAGGACTATCCTCTAGGTCAAGAATTACAATATTTGATGAACCTTCCCTTGGATTAGATGCAGCCTATAGATATAAATTCTACAATTTACTTTTAGAAGACTATGAAAAAAATCCTAGAACTATAATTATATCCACCCATTTAATAGATGAGGTAGATAATTTATTTGAAGAGATTATTATATTATCAGAAGGAAGAGTAATACTTAAAGAGGAAACAAATTCTTTAATGGAAAGGGCCTATTTTATAAGTGGGAAAGAAGAAAATCTTATAGAAATCATAAATACAAAAAAAATCTTATTAGTAGAGAAGAATTTGGCACTACAATAATATTAGGTGTATTTGACAACCTAAATCCAGAAGAAATACAGGATTTAAAAAAATAAAGGTATTGAAGTAAGCAAAATACCATTACAAAAATTATTTGTCTATTTGACAGAGCAGAATAGTTAAGGAGGGAATATATATGAATTCAACTAAGAGAATAATAAAATATCAGACCCAGGAAGTTAAGAAATTTTTAATGGTATTTTGGCTTATTATGCTAGGACTTAATATACTTGCTTATATAGCCAATTATTATATTGGTAAAAATTCTAGAATTTTTTATTTTGCAATAGGTAATAATGGCACAATATCAATTGCAGGAGTTAATATAAATATAGCAGTTTATGCACTAATTGGATATGGAATAGCTGTGTATTATGAACATTTTCCAATGACCATTGGATTTAGTGGGACTCGAAAGGACTTTTATAGATCAGTTATTGTAAATAACAGTATAATTTCTTTTTTTCATGGCTACAATAGGGGGCTTATTACTTAAAATTGATAGGTTTATTATAAATGCAATTGGAAGGGAACCCTTAGTTGATTTTAGGTTTTTCAACACTGTAGATGATAATATTTTATTTATTATACTTTCCCTATTTATTGGCTTTTTAACCCTATTATCTTTGGTAAATATTTTTGGTACACTTTTATATATACTAGGAGCAGCTAAATTTTGGACTGGGGTTTCAGTTTTGGTTATACTTATGTCTATACTTGTATCAGTTAATAATTTTCTAATATTCAGGAATATTGGGAATAGTATAAGGCAGATATTTCTTACAAGAATTACACCTATTAATATAATATTTATAATTATATTAAATATTATATTCTATTCTTTTGGATATTTTATTCTTAGAAAAACTAATATAAAATATAGCAAGGCATAAAAAAAATGCAAGTATTGTAATAGTTCTAAAATAGCATCTTGGCTATTTAAAAGACCATTTATCTTTTGCCTCTGTAGTAAGTAGACTTTTTACAGAGGCAGAAAGTGGAGAGCAGCATTGTAGAGTTGGGAATTATGATTTATATAAAGGCAAAGTTATTCTAGTATTGAATCCATGATTTTCAATACTATTAAATTTAACAGAGCCTTGGTGCAGTTCAATAATTTGCTTCACAATCAGTAAGCCTAATCCATGGGATTTCTCTTTTTTTATTATTTTCTTTAATATGTTCCGATAAAGAAGAATTTAGAAAGATTAATTGGCTTTCTGATGCACCAATGCCATTATCTGAAATATCAATATTGACATTTCTGATATCCATAGTGATTTCTACCTGAATTTGGCAACCCTTTTGATTGTGCTTCATAGAATTTAAAATAAGGTTTCGAAAAGCTCGTTCCAATAGTTTTACATCTCCATATACCATGGTGGAGGAAGGAATACTATCAGAAATGAAATTAAAATCGTATAGTTTGTTATATATTTCATGGTTCATATAATCCACAATAATTTCCCTTAAAATTTTCACAATGGGAATATTCTTTTTTTTCCATAGGTACCAAATTGTATTCTAATCTAGATGTTAAATTTAAATCGCTAACTAAGTTTTGGATCTGAACACTATTATTCTGAATTAATTCCAGTTCTTTTCTTTCTATTTCATCAAGGGTTTTGCTTTGTGAAAGACGATCAGCATAGCCTATAATGAGAGATAAAGGGGGTTCTTATATCATGGCTAATTCCAGCAATCCAATTGGCCCTCATAGAATCTCTTTCCAGTAACTGTTTTGAGGTTTCATTAACAGCTATTTTAATATCCAATAAATCGCCTTGCTCCTCTAATTGAACTTTTTCTCCTTTTGAAATTTGACATATAGCATTAGTAATAGGATTAATAGATTTCAATAGTTTTCTTTTTGATATTATATAGATGATAAAAACAATTACTAAATTAAGGAGTAAATAATATATAATGGTTCGAGGTAAGTTTCGTAAGAATAATAGGGGGGGGAAGGCATTAAATGGAATTTTAGCATAGCTATCCTTAGGATAACCTAATACTAAAAGCCCCTATTATTATTTATATAGGTAAAAACGGGATAATCCCTTAGATAATATCGTGTAAATAAAGCAATATCCTTCCTAGAATATTTTGTAGGGATTTCTTCTGGTAAGTCCTTGCTCCATATAATCCTACCAGTATCATCGTCAATAATCATAGCCCAGATGTTATTTTCTTCTAGAGTTGTAAGAGTTTTGTCATCTATAAGGATAGATGAGCCACTTTGGTTGATTTGATTAGCCAATTGATTATTTAAAGTACTTGGGTCAATTCTAGAGCTGTCAAATTTCATAGTTTCATATCCCCCCCAGTAAATGAGTATTATAGAATTTATAATTAACAAAATAAGCAAAGAAAAAGAGAAAGCAAGTAAATTTTTACGAATAAATCTTATTGTAGATTGCATAGTTTTATCTCCCTTCCACAATTAACTTATATCCTAAACCTTTAATGGTAATTAAGGATTCAGGAGAAGAAGGGTTTTCCTCTATTTTCTCCCGAATTCTCCTAATATGTGCCATTAAGGAGTTTTCATATCCATAATAAGGATCACCCAAACAGCTTGGCATAATCCATCAATGGTAACAATACGATTTGCATTTTGATATAAGGTCTGCAAAATGGAAAATTCTTTTGCAGTAAGATTAAAAATCTCATTATCCCTAATAACTTCCGCCGTTTCAAATCGAATTTGAGCATATTTTAATAATACTGTTTCTGGTTCCTCCTTGTAGGTTCTTCGTAGAACAGCCTGTAAACGAAGAGTTAAATCTTTAGGAAGAAAAGGTTTTGTAAGGTAATCATCTGCTCCCAAGGAAAACCCACGGTATTGGTCGTCCATGGCATCTTTTGCTGATAAAAAGACAACAGGAATATCTGATAATTTTCTAATTTTACTTAGGAATTGAAAACCATCGCCATCAGGCAGCATAATATCTAAAATAATTATATCAGGTTTAAAATCATAGAATCTATTTAACGCTTCATTCATTGTTTTTGCTTTTACTATATTGGTATAGCCATCTTCTTGTAGAATGGTCTCGAGTAAATCTAACAATGCTTCTTCATCATCTACTAGAAGGATATTTTTAGTTTTAAGATAATCTATATTACCCAATAATACCACTCCTTTAATGAAATTATATCACAATATTATTTCATAAAAATAAATTATTCATGGATTTAAGGCAAATGTAAGGATGATATAAGGATGGTGTAAGGATTCCTTGATATGCTGTATTTACACAGTTAGAAGGAGGAATAAAATTGGATATGATTAAAATTGAAAAACTTACAAAGAAATATGGAAGGGAAACAGTTGTAAACGTTGATTCCTTACAAGTAAAGGAGGGAGAAATATATGGATTTCTTGGACCAAATGGTGCAGGGAAATCTACAACTATGAAGATGATTTTATCTCTTGTTACACCTACAAATGGTAGAATCCAAGTTATGGATAGAGAAATGAATGACCATACGAGAGTAGAAATTTTACAGCAAATTGGTTCATTAATTGAAGGGCCTTCATATTATTCCCACTTAACAGGAATGGAAAATATGAAAATAATACAAGCTTTAAAGAATGTGCCTAAGAAGAATATAGATAAGGCTATTGAAATTGTGGGATTAAAAAAACCATATGAATAAAAAAAGTAAAAAAACTATTCCTTGGGAATGAAGCAAAGGTTAGGAGTAGCCATGGCCATTTCCAGTTTTCCTAAACTGCTTATATTAGATGAGCCAACTAATGGACTTGATCCTGCAGGAATGGAAGAAATGAGGGAACTTATAAAGATCCTTCCTAAAGAATATGGTATTACGGTTATGATATCCAGTCATATTTTAGATGAAGTGGAGAAGATGGTAACTAGTATTGGAATCATAAACAAAGGTCATATGATTTTTGAGGGAAGTTTGGCTGAATTTAAAAGGAATAGTCATCCAAGTATTTGCTTTAAAACATCTAATCCACAAAAGGCCTTTAGACTTTTGCAGGGAAAAAAACCCTGAATTTAAAGAAGAAGGAATATTGTTGACAGATTTATCAGATGTGGAAATTGCCCGTTGTGCAGAGAAGATTATTGATAGTGGAATAGATTTGTATCGAATGGAAGAAAGGACAAAATCTTTAGAACAGTTATTTATACAATTAACAGGCAAGAAAAACTTATAAAAAGAGGTGAATATTGTGGCAAATAAAATGAAGAAAATTTTAGTAGAGAATAAAAAAACACCGACGTTTACATCTACCAATTATATTCCTTTTATTTTTATTTATAGATATGGGAATGGTCCTTATGACAGGTTTAAATTCAAGCTTCCAAAGTACAATAAACCAACCTACGGATTATCCATGGTTACAGCTAATAAATAGCTATTTATTAGCAAAAGTAATCTTTACGCCAACTTTACTTGCAGTTGTCATAAGTAGAGTAGTTGATATAGAAAATATTGGAGACATGTGGAAAACATTAAAAACTTCTGGTTGGAGCATGGAAGAAATATTTGATATAAAATTTTTAGTAAGCTTTTTTTTAAATATACTATATTTCAAATTTTAGAAGGAATTTTATTTTTATTTATAGGAAGAAAAATTGGGATTACTATGCCTATTCCTATAGAAAGGTTTATTATGATTTTGATTTCAATTATAGCTATAAGTTTTGCTATTATGGCTATCCATTATTTTTTTAGCTATGCGTTATGAAAATCAACTTATTGGACTAGCCCTTAGTGTATGCGGTTCCTTATCTGGAATTATAGGAACATTTTTACCCCCCCTTAGGATTAGTAGATTTATTCCATATTCTTATTATACCCATCTTATAACTACGAAATTTATTCAAATTGGCGAAGAACAATGGGCACTAGAGTTAGTACCTTTAAGATTATATCCTCTATTAGTTTCTATACTACTTGGTAGCTTTATATTTTTCTGGAGTCGTAGAAAACTAAAGAGACTAGATTTTTAGGAGGGATTAGATGACAAATTTAATTAGAACTGAGTTTATGAAATTAAAAAAATCAAATGTATGGACTTTTGTAGCCATTATACCAGTGATTTCCATTTTATTTGGCAGTGGGAACTATTATATGAATAGAGAAATACTGCAAAATCAGTGGCATTCCTTGTGGACTCAAGTAAGCTTATTTTACAGCTTCTTTTTTTTATGCCATTACTATTGCAATTATAGCTTCTTATAGTTGGAGAATGGAACACAAGGATAATAATTGGAATAGAATTTTAGCTTTACCCTATACTTATTCACAAATTATTATTTCAAAGCTTATATCTATATCTATAGTTTCTTTATTTATCCAATCAATACTTTTACTATTTTATTATGTGGCAGGAAAGTTTATATTCCAATTTCAAATGGAATTTCCCTATGAAGTTTTTATCTGTGGGGGGGTAGTTAGCTGGATTATATCCATCGCTATTTGTGCTATGCAATCCTTTATATCTATGAAGATAAAATCCTTTTCTATTCCTGTAGGGATTGCTTTATTCCTATGTTTTATTGGGATTGGATTTTATGTTCTAAATGAAACAGGATTAGAAAATCTAGCATATTTTTCCCCCCCAAATTCATTGTTGATCCTTGGAATGCCCTCTAATAAATCGGAGATACTTGAAATATCGGAATATATAAAGATGATAATTTCAGCAATATTATTTACCATATTTTTTTAATTTTTCATCAACTAAAAGTATGAAAAAAAATGAGGGAATGATGATAAAAATTAGGATATAATCCCACAATACAAAAAGAATCTAATATGGGGAAGAAAAACAATACACCCATGGAAATAAACCAAGGTAGTTTAAATATATTAAGAAAAGCTAATATAGTAGATATATCTCATATGCAAAAGGATCCAAATATATTAAAGCAGCCAATAAGAATTAAAATAGCATAAATGTAAACTAGAGGTATTTCCAACACTATGGGATGAATGGAATCCATGTCTAATTATGATTAAGGCTCTATAATTATTATATATGGATTGTATAGAGGATTCGTGGTAATGTATGTAAGTATATCTATATAATTTTGTAAGGAATTTGTAAGAAATTAATAATAAAAAAACGAAAGTAATCCACCTTAATTCTTGATAAAATAGTATCAAGAATTAAGGTGGATTTTCTTGGTGATTAAATTAAAATGAATGAGCAAAGGGGATATTTAAATTATGAGAACTAAGCGTAGACGCAAAAGAAAATTTATTCGTAGAATAATACGATTGTTTACCCTTATTATTTTAGGAACCTTTTTTTTGAAAGAGGCTGATACCACTTTAAATAAAATGTTCAATTATAGAACTAATGAGGATCTTGCTAAAGATCAATCCAAATATAAGAATTATTTAAATGATATTTTTGACAATATGGAAGGGAATGAAACCAAAAGAGTGTTAAAATCTATGGCAAAACAAGATAAACGAATAAAAACCATATTAGAAAACTATAATGATTATCCAGAGGAATTATTGGAAATGTTATCTAGAAACATTGAAATGATTGATTTTGTATTAGATTATCCAAATAAGAAGGGAGAAGTTTATGCTGACACCATTGGTAATATAAGTAAAAACACAATGCCATTATTACAATATGATCAAAGATGGGGTTATGGTGATTATGGAGACAGTATAATAGCAATTAGTGGTTGTGGTCCTACTGCACTATCTATGGTGATTGCAGAACTAACAGGTGATAATTCAATAACACCATACAAGGTGGCAAAATTCGCTGAAAATAATGGATATTATGTATCTGGTGTAGGGACTACCTGGGATCTATTTACAGAAGGAAGTAAAAGTTTTGGGCTACAAGCTAGTGAACTTTCACTGACAGAGGCTTCCATATACAATGCATTACGATCAGGAAAGCTTATTATATGTAGTATGCGACCAGGAGATTTTACAACCACTGGTCATATAATAGTTCTTAGTGAAATAGAAAATGGAAAAATTGCAGTATATGATCCTAATAGCAATGAAAGAAGCAATAAATTATGGGATTACCAGACCTTAGAGCATCAAATAAGAAATTTATGGGTGTTTAGTACCAAATGATAATAGTGGTTATGTTTTTCATTTAGCCTAAAACATACATAAAAATCAGATTAAATAATCTAAAGCGAAATGTGTCAGATTAGGGAATTTGACTAGTTTTTACAGTCTAAACCCTTTTCAAATAAATCCCATTTTAATGAGATTAGTAAATATATTCAAATGAAAAGAATAATCTATTTAAATGAGAAAATATAAACTTTATTTGTAAAATCTTTCCAATTATTATATAATATAAATAAAACAATAAAATGATTCAAGATAAAGGATGATTATTATGACTGAACAGGACGTCAATAGCAAATTAAATGAAGGAACATTTATGGATTTAAAAAAAATATATTGAAGATAATTATATTGAGCAGCATGAATTTATTGAATGCAAACAATTACATCTTATAGAAAAATCCCCCCGTATATGAATCTGCCCATATTCCATGTAAAAAAAACAAAACGTAGCCTAGAAAATGCAATAGAAAATTTAGATGAATCCTTTTCTCAAATGTTATTAAGGCTTATAGATGAAAAAGGTATGACAGATGTGGAAACTTATAAAAGGGCAAATATAGATAGAAGACTTTTTTTCTAAAATACGAAGCAATAAAGACTACAATCCTAGTAAAGCAACAGCTATAGCCCTAGCTATTGCATTGGAATTAAACTTAGATGAAACCTATGATTTATTAGGCAAGGCTGGATATGCATTATCTAATAGTAGTAAATTCGATGTAATAATTAAATACTTTATAGAAATAGGAAATTATAATATGGATGAAATAAACGAAGCATTATATATATTTGATCAGAACACATTAGGGGTATAATTGTCGCCTTTAAAGAGACCAATTATGCCCTTTTATTTGTTATTCTTTAATTAATAAATTAAAGGAGGATTTAAAATGGATAATAATCTAACTGAATTGGTATTTATTTTAGACAAAAGTGGTTCCATGTCAGGATTAGAAGATGACACAATAGGCGGTTATAATGCAATGCTTAAGAAACAACAAAAAGAGGCAGGAGAGGCTATGGTTACAACGGTGCTATTTGATGACGAATATGAAGTTCTTCACGATAGAATCAATATTAAGGAAATCCGACCTATTACAGAAAAAGAATATTTTGTAGGTGGCTGCACAGCCTTATTAGATGCCATTGGAAGGACAATCCATAAAATCCATAATACTCAGGAACAAATAAAAGAAGAATTTAAAGCTAATAAGATTATGTTTGTTATTATTACTGATGGTATGGAAAATGCCAGTCGTGAATATAGCTATGAAAAAAATAAATAAAATAATTGAAAGACAGAAAAAAAGAATATAATTGGGAATTTATTTTCTTAGGTGCAAATATTGACGCAATATCGACAGCAAAGAAAGTTGGAATAAATGAAAATAGAGCAGCTAATTATCATGCAGATGGCGTGGGAACAGCACTGAATTATGATGTAATAGGTGAAACAATTAGCAATTTTAGAGCAAATGAATCTATTGACGATGATTGGAAAGAAAGAATTGAGGATGATTATATTAAAAGAAAGGATAGGTAAGCATTTGAGTCTAGTGCTAATGTATCAATTTCTAGTAATATAAATTAAAACTAGCACTAAATAATTATTATATATGGATTGTATAGAGTGGTTCACGAAATGTATGTAGTATTATCTGTATAATCTTGTAAGGAATTTGACTAAACAATTAATAATGACTTTTATTGCTTAATATTATATAATATACATGATAACATGACTATATAGTTCAAAGAACATCTTTTAGGAGGATCAATATGGGTAGATTAAGAATAGCTCTTTAAATTTGAAATAAGATTTAAGGAGGAAAATGTGAATAATATAGAAATAAAAGAAAATATAATACCAAGTAGGGATTCAATATATGAATTATACTCAAATGTAGGATGGATTGCCTATACTAATGAAATGGATAATTTAATGAAGGCCATTAAAAATTCTTTAAGGGTAATCACAGTGTGGGATGAGGATAAATTAGTAGCTTTACTTAGAATTGTTGGAGATGGCTACAGTATAATCTATATACAGGATATATTAGTATTAGAAGATTATCAGAGAATGGGACTAGGAAGAAAGATGCTCCAATTAATATTGGAGGATTATTCAAATGTAAGACAAATAATATTAGCTACTGATGATACTGAAAAGACTAAAAGTTTTTATGAAAATAATGGATTTAGACAAGCTAAGGATTATAATTGTATATCTTATATGAAAATTAATATGTAAATTTTAAACCAGGCACTAATATACAAAGTTATTGTATCTAAGTGCCTGGTTTTTTTTAATAGAGGAGATATTTCCATATCGGACTAATAATGGGCAGGAATATAATATTGCTATTCCTGCATTGAAAAGATAGATAATTTAATACAATCTATAATTATTTTGGACAAGTTAAACTCAATTTAGTAGAATATATATTAATATGTGGATTAAAAATTGAAGGGTGGTATTATTATGGATATAAAGGAAGTTAGAAAAGTTGCAAAAGAGAGGATGAAAGGTTACTGTAGAGTATGTCCAGTATGCAACGGAGTAGCCTGTGCAGGAGAGGTTCCTGGTATGGGAGGATCTGAGACAGGTGCTAGCTTTAAGAGTAATGTTGAAGATTTAGGTAAGATAAAGTTGAGATTAAAAACTATTCACGATGCTAAAGATCCTAATATGAAATTTGAATTTTGGGGGGGAAGAGCTAGATTTCCCTGTACTAGTTGCACCTATAACAGGAAGTGCTTTCAATATGGGAGGTGCTTTGACGGAAAGGGAATATATAGACAGCGTAGTAAGGGGGGGTAGCCTATCATCGGGAACTATTGCCATGATTGGAGATTCAGCAGATTTAACCATGTATGAAGATGGGATAGATGCTTTAAAGGCAGTTGGAGGTAAAGGAGTACCTATTATCAAGCCAAGGGAAAATTCTCATGTTATAGAAAATGTAAAAAAAGCAGAAGCAATAAACTCCATAGCAGTGGGCATGGATATAGATGGAGCAGGATTAGTTACCATGGCACTAAAGGGGCAACCTGTAGGACCAAAGACCGTAGAGGAATTGAAGGAAGTAGTATCTTCCACTAAATTACCTTTTATCCTAAAGGGGATAATGACTGTTGAAGAAGCCCAATTAGCTGTAGAAATAGGAGCTAAGGCCATAGTAGTTTCAAACCATGGTGGCAGAGTACTAGATCATGCAGAATCCACGGCCAAGGCATTATTTGAAATAAGTAAAGCAGTAAAAGGTAAAATTAAGATTTTTGTAGATGGAGGAATACGTTCGGGAGTAGATGTATTCAAGATGTTGGCCTTAGGAGCTGATGGAGTACTAATAGGTAGACCTGTAATCATAGGTGCTTTTGGCGGTTATGAAGAAGGAGTATCACTAATCCTTGATAATATGAAGAAAGAATTGTATCAAGCTATGATATTAACTGGCTGCAAGGATTTGGAGTCTATTGATGAAACAAGGATTATTATCCCAAACTAAAATTCATGACATAAAAATTTTCAAATGAGAAAAGATAATATGGACTAGGATTTCTACTAATAAATATTGAAGGGATGATATAATTTATATTTCAGGATGGTTCTAAATAAGGAGATTGAGAGTATGGATACTAAAATAAAGATTAGCAAAGAAAATGAAGAAGAAATGAAAAAAACATATAATAAATTATTTTTCCAATGAAAGGGATGAAGATTTGGGGGGGATCTAGCATCCCAATTATTATTAGATTTTTTTCATAGAAGAATTAGCCCCCATATGTATATAATCAGGGGGGGTAGAAGATGCTTATGTATACATAAAAGATAAAGCAGAAGATTTATTTGCATTACAAATTATAAAACGATAGATAAAAAAACGTTGCAAAAATACTACTGGATTTACCAGGATGTTTTAGACTCTTGGAACAATAAAGATATATTTAAGAATCAAAATAATTATATTATGATATAATGTAATCAAAGATACAAGAACGGGGGGATAAATTGGCTAAGGTAGATATACCATCAAAACGATTATTGCAATTAAGACCCGAGGATTGGATAAAGGTAACATTAGGAACAACTGAAGATATTAAATTCAGAGAAATGGAAACGGAAAAGCATCCAAAAACAAAGTCTAGTCTAGATGCATTATATTTTATAGAAGATGGAGAAAATAGCTTTATATTAAACATGGAACCGCAAGGATATATAGATCCTGCAATCTCTGCTAGGATGCTAAGATATAGGGCAGATATATATGAATCATTACTTGGGACAAGAAGAGATCTACTTCCAATAAAGCAGGTGGTAATATACTTTTCAAAGGATAAGGAAATTACAGATAATAAAATTATAGATAATGCATTTGACAATAGTAATATTCATTATGAATATGATGTTCTGAGAGCATGGGAAATAGATAAAAAGTTTGTATTAGAAAATGAATTAATAGGATTATATGCACTATTACCCCCTAATGGAAGATGAAAGAAAAAAAAGATAATAAGGAAATAATATTAAAAGAATCTGTAAAGATAGCATCAGAAATAGAAGATGAGGCATTAAGCAAAGATGTTTTAACAGCAATGTCATTTTTCTCAGAGGTAGAGTATTCAAAAGAGATGATTACTGGAATTATAAGGAGGGAAATGCTTATGGGTTCACCATTATTTGAAGAGTGGGCAAAGGAAGAAAGAAAAGAAGCAGCAGAAAAGGCTAGAAAGGAAACTGTAATAGTAAATACAAGGGAAAATCTATTAGATATATTAGTAGAAAGATTTGATTTCGTGCCGAAAAGCACGAGAACCAAGTTAGGAGCACTGAACGATGCAATAATATTAAACGAACTGATTAGAAGGGCAGTTAGAGTTGGTACATTAGAAGAATTTGATGCATTATTAGATAAAGCACTAGAATAAAATGGCACAAAAAGACTAGCTACTACACTACAGCTAGTCTTTTTATATTCCACATCTTGTCTATGGTGATGGGAATCTTTTATCCATCCTATTTAAGCCAGAATCAGATATGGGACAGAGGATTAAACAATACTATTTTAAAAATGAAGGCATAGTTTATTTTGATAATCCTAAAATATCTGATGCTATAAATAAGGTATTCCTATCGAAATCGAGAATAAGACATTTATTTAAAGAGGAAATGGGGGGGATTTCCCTTATGAATTATATAACTTGGAAAAGGCTAATTCATGCCTCTAAGTCCTTAGTCATTTCCCAAGAAAATATAACAGATACTGCTTATTTATATGGGTTTACTGATTCATCCCATTTTTCCCGTTTACCTTTTGCTAAGGTGGCAAGTAGACTTTTTACAGAGGCAGAAGGTGGAGACCAACATTGTAGGGTTGGGAATTATGACTTAGCCTTGGAATACATTTTATCTTGGTTAAGGGAGACCTATTAGGGGGATATAGGATTTTTTTTACTTGTATACCTATATAAAATCAATATGTAAAGATTTAAACCATGCACTAAAATATTGAAATATCATATATTAGTGCTAGTTTTTTTTATTGGGAAATTTTACTATCTTGCCAAGGACACCCGTGATTTTAATCATGGGAGGTTCGAATATTGACTTAATCCCTAATGCAATTAACTAGATATTTTGATATAATAAAATTAAAGTGGTAGGTGATCTTTTATGGAAGATAATAACTATAATTATTGGATTGAAATGGCAGAATATGACTATCAAACGGCTATTGTCATGTTAGAATCGAAAAGATATTTGTATGTAGGTTTTATGTTACACCAGACCATTGAAAAAGTTTTCAAGGCTTATCATGTATTTTTAAAATCGGAGATACCACCTTATACTCATAGTCTATTAAAATTATCTTTAGAAGGGGACTTTTATGATGAAATACCAGAAGAATTAAGAAAGACAATGGATATATTAGAACCGCTTAATATAGAAGCCAGATACCTTAGTCATAAGGAAAAGTTAATGAAAGAATTAAATGAAAAGTTTTGTACTAAACTAGTAAAAGACACGGAGGTGTTATATAAATGGGCGATAGAAAGACTACCGAAGGAGAAATCAGAAGATTTGTAGATATTGTCGTATCGGAATTTAATCCTGAAAAATAATCTTATTCGGTTCCTATGCAAGAGAAACAAATACTGAAAACAGTGATATTGATATAGCAGTTGTGGTACATGAGGTAGATGGCAGTTTTATAGAGAAAGAAACAAGACTTTTTGAAATTAGAAGAGGCATTGATTCTAGAATTGAACCAGTGTTAATAGAAGGTAAAGATGATAAAAGTGGCTTTTTAAATCATATATCTAGCTATGGTGAAGTATTGTTTACACGGTAAAAATAAATTTTAAATGATTATGACAACAATTATAAAAAGACTAGCTAAGGAATCTATTAAATGTTCAAAGTCCTCTGGTAATAATTTTGGTGCAAGAAATTCATAGGAATTTTCATGTGCTGCAATAGTTATTGCCCGAGATATGTTTGAAATATAGTCAGCATTCTTTTCTAATTCCTTAGATTTTCTATAGTTGTAAATATTTCAATAAATGAAGATAATTCTAGTATTGCAGTTTGTGTTACATTGTGTTACTCTATAAATAAAAGGATGGTGATGTAGATATGAGCACTATTACTGTAAGATTAAACGAAGAAGAAACAAAAATTTTCAATGAATATGCAAAATTACATGGAGTGCCATTGTCAACTTTATTTAAAAAAAACCCTTGAAGAAAAATAGAAGATGAACTTGATATGCAGGTTATAAAAGAATATGAAGAAAGTATTGAAAATGGCTATACTGAAACTCTTACCCATGAAGAAGTCAAAAAAAATGCTAGGTGTGTAAATATGAAATACCAAGTTTTATATACAAAAAAAAGCAATAAAGCAATTATCAAAATAGAAGTAAATCAAAGGAATATAATTTTAGCATGGATAGAAAAAAAATTTGGTAGGAGTAGATAATCCTAAGATCCATGGGAAAGCCTTAAAAGGTAATTTGAGAGACTACTGGAGATATAGAATTGGAGATTATAGAATAGTAACAGAAATAAACCATGATGAAATTAAAATAATAGTAATTGGAATAGGCCATAGAAAAGATATTTATGAAAGTTTTTAAAACTATTAAATATTGGATGAATTTGAAACATTATTAGTTAAGGCATTGAAATAACAAAGTATAGAAAACTAGTCATTACTAATACGATACTTCCGAAGTCGACAATCTAATTAATTAAAATAGATTGTCGACTTGGAGGTATTTTTTTATATTATTATTTTGACAAGATTAAAAGATAATAGTATCCATATAAATAAAGGTTTGTAAGAAACACCATGACATGATAAAATAAATTTACAATTAAAAAAAATAATTAAGCGAGGTGATCAGTATGGAAATGGCATTAATAGTAAAGTTAGTAACTACATTAGTTATAGTTTTATTGGCTTTATTAGTTTTAAAATTAGGCTATATAAAAGCACCACCAAATGAAGCCTATTTAATATCAGGTCTTAGAAAAAAGACAGTGATAGGTAAATCATCTATAAGAATACCTGGCCTTGAGAGGGTTGACAAATTATATTTAGGCCTAATAACAGTAGATGTTAAGACAGGCACATATGTCCCAACAAATGAATTTGTCAATGTTAAGGTAGATTCAGTTGTAACACTTAAGATTGGAAGCAATCCAGATATGTTAAGTTTAGCAGGGCAGAACTTTTTAAATTATAAACCTGATGAAATAGTAGAGAAGATTACAGATGTTTAGAGGGGGAATATAAGAGAGATAATTGGGCAAATGGAGCTTAAAGATATGATTCAAGATCGTAAGGAATTTGCCAATAAAGTACAAGATAATGTTGTACCAGACTTAGCTAGTATGGGTTTAGAACTTATAACTTTTAATGTTCAATCTTTTGAGGATGAAAATGGAATTATTAAAGATTTAGGCATTGAGAATGTTGAGCAAATAAAGAAAGAGGCCTCTATTGCAAAGGCTAAAGCTGAAAGGGATGTTAAGATAGAAGCTGCAAGGGCAAGTCAGGAATCTACTCAGGCTGAAGTAGAAGCAGATAAGGAGAAGAGCAAACAGCTTACAGAGCTTGCAAAATTAAAAGCAGAGATGAAAATAGAAGAAGATACAATTAGGGCAAAGGCAGATATAGCTTATAAGATACAAGAAGAAGAGAATAGAAAACTGGTTGAAGAGAAAATTGCTGATGCAAATCTGATGAAATCTGAAAGGGCTATAGAAATTGAGAGAAATAAATTAGATTCAAGTAAGAAAATGAAGCAGATGTGGAGAATTATGAAAGAAAACAAAGGGCAGATGCAGAGCAATATGAAATAGAGAGACGAGCAGAAGGTATTAGGAAGATGGGGGGGAAGCAGAAGCTTATGCTATTAGATTGAAGGCAATAGCTGAAGCAGAGGGTATCGATAGGAAAGCGGAAGCTATGAAGAAGTATGGACAGGCTGCTATAATGGAGATGTATTTCAATATACTACCAGAGGTGGCTAAAACATAGCAGAACCTATGAGTGCAATAGATAAGATAAACATAATAGGTGGAAGTAGTACGGACCTCTCAAGGGATGTTATGCATACTATGACACAGCTTGAAGAAAGCCTTGGAGAAACTATGGGATTCAATGTTAAAGATGTTCTATCTAATCTTTTAGATAAAGGTGGTATAAACTCCAATGATTTAGCAGATAATTTAGCAGATGATGAGAATTTAGTTATTGAGGATGCTACATCTTAGGATAAAAACTTGTTTTGCAAAATTATCTTATATTTTAATCTGGTACTAATATATTAACTTATATTAGTACCAGGTTTTTTTATTGAGAAAATCTCTTAACTATTATATAATAAAGTGGAAACAAATGTTTAATTGGATGGTGAAAATATGGACTATATAAAAGGTTTAAATGATAGACAAAAAGAGGCTGTATTACATACAGAAGGGCCACTACTTATTTTAGCA
>JMBV01000132.1_pt1 | contig 28953 bp, 47 predicted proteins | sample 616531 | NCBI WGS metagenome assembly JMBV01 (sample SAMN02727904, study PRJNA239997) | anaerobic digester metagenome | biome: anaerobic digester; isolation source: mesophilic anaerobic digester inoculated with municipal waste water sludge... | place: Germany: Bielefeld University, CeBiTec ...
TTGGATTGTTCATGGAATAAAAAAATTTTGATGAAGAGGAAAAAAAACTTTAAATATGAAACTAGTAGATCAAATTTTGTAAGTAGGGGCAATTCATTAAAAAAAACCTAAGGGTATACTCAAAGGGCTTACGAATACTGTAGGGGTAGTACTAGACCCTATTATGAGTTTAAACACCAAGATAAAATTACAACCAAAGGAGGAAAAGGAAGTATATTTATCACTGCCTTAACTAATAGTAGACAAGAAGCAATAGATATACTGGATAAGTATTCTACTAAGGAGAATATAAAGATGGCCTTAGATCTTTCAAGGACCAAAAGTCAGACTGAAATAGGGTATTTAAATTTAAACCATCAAGACATAGAGTTTTATGAAGAGTTATTACCCTATTTATTCTATATAGATAAAAACATTAAGTCTCCATATAAGAATATACTTAAGAGAAATGTAAAGGGAAAAGAAGGTCTATGGGCTCAGGGAATATCTGGAGATAATCCTATAGTTTTAGTAACTATTAAATCCATGGAGGGTATAGAGACTATTTCAAAACTAGTAGATGCCCATGAATATTGGTCATATAGGGGGGGATTGAAAGTAGACTTAGTTATATTAAATGAAGACGATAGTATATATTATCAGCCGCTATTTGAAAACATTAGAGAAGTCGTATATAGCAAAAGAGGCAATGTAGTAGATATTCCTGGAGGGATATTTATTAAGAACAAAAATATACTGACTGAGGAAGATGAATCTTTATTGTACAAATGGGCAATATTGATTATTAAAGCTGAACAAGGAATAATCGTTGAAGATAAAGAGAAAGATGATATATACTATAAGGAATTTAAGCAAGAGCCTAAAGATTATCCAATAAGTACAAAGGCTCTAGACTTAGATTATTTTAATGGATATGGAGGATTTTCAAATGGGGGGGGCAAAGAGTATATTATTAGATTGACCAGAGAACTAAATACTCCATTGCCTTGGGTAAATGTAATTGGAAATAAAGAGTTTGGGTTTATAGTAGATGAATTGGGAACTGGGTTTAGCTGGTGTCAAAACAGCAGAGAAAACAAACTAACGCCATGGTATAATGATCCTTTATTAGGAAAATCTGGGGGGGAAATAATATATTTAAAGGATGAAGACACAGGAGAGATATTTACTATTACTCCATATCCAATAAGGGATGATAAGGACTATATAATCACCCATGGATTAGGATATACCAGTTTTTATCATGAAAGTCACGGTATGGAACAAAACTAACTATGTTTACACCTATGAATGATAATATAAAGATAAGTATGATAAGATTGAAAAATCAAAGGGATAGGGAAAGAAATTTAAGCTTAATCTACTATATTAGACCAGTATTAGGAGTAACAGATGAAGAAACAGAAAATCTATTGGAAAGTGGTATTGAAGGAGAAACCATGTTTATAAAAAAATTCTTCTAATACTGAATTTAAGGATAGTACCATATTTATAGGTTCATCAGAGAAGCTACAGTCTTATACTGGAGATAGAAAGGAGTTTTGGGGAATATTCCTTCCTATGATAATCCAGAGGGCCTTAAGAGAGAAAGACTGTCAAATACAGTAGGCTTGGGCTATAATCCATGTGGTGTTATTAAAACAAATATAAATATACCTCCAAAATCTGAAAAAGAATTAGTATTTCTATTAGGAGAGGGAAAGGATCTAAATAAATGTATTGATCTTTTAGATAAATATAGGAATATCCAGAAAACTAAGGAAATGTTGGCTAATATTAAATGCTTTTGGGATATACTACTGTCAAAGATTCAGATTAAAACTCCAGATAAAACCATGGATTATATGATGAACAATTGGCTAATGTATCAAACTATAGTATGTAGAATATGGGGTAGGGCAGGATTTTATCAAGTAGGAGGCGCCTTTGGAGCTAGGGATCAAATGCAAGATACGGTTAATGCTCTTTACCATATACCAGAAAAGACGAGGGAACAGATTATTAGAAATTGTGAACATCAATACAAGGAAGGAGATATACAACATTGGTGGCATCCAATACCTGGGAGTAAAGTTCACAAAGGGATTAGGAGCAGATATTCTGACGATCTCCTCTGGTTACCTTTAGGAGTTGTAGAATATGTATTGGTAACAGGAGATTATAGTATACTTGAAGAGAAGGTGTCTTTCATAGAAAGTCCCATATTAAAAGAAACTGAATATGAAAGATATGAAGTACCAAAAGAATCTGATGAAGTAGGAACTGTATATGAACACTGTATTAGAGCTATAGAAAAATCCATGAATTTTGGAGAAAGGGGGGGATTGCCCCTTATAGGTGGGGGGGAGATTGGAATGATGGTATGAACAAAGTTGGCTATAAGGGAAAAGGAGAATCTGTATGGTTAGCTTGGTTTTTAGCTACAGTACTTAAAGCTTTTATACCTATTTGCGAAACAAAAGGGGATTTGGATAGGACTAAAAAAATATACATCTGTTATACAAAGGCTAAAAGATTCAATAGAGAACAACGCTTGGGATGGAGAATGGTATAAAAGGGCCTTTTTGATGATGGAAGTTCCATAGGTTCTAAGGAGAACAGCCAATGTAGGATTGATTCCATAGCCCAATCTTGGGCTGTTATCTCTTCCCTAGGGGGATGATAAGAGGGCTAAAAGAGCATTAGCAGCTGTGGAAAAGTATTTAGTAGATAAGGAAGCAGGGATTGTGGCTTTATTAACACCTCCTTTTGATAATCCAGAACAAAATCCTGGATATATTAAAGCCTATGTACCTGGAATAAGGGAGAATGGAGGTCAATATACCCACGCTGCTATCTGGGTTATAAAGCTTTGCTATGTTGGGGAAGGAGATAAGGCTTATAGGTTATTTAGCATGATAAACCCTATTAATCATTCTAGAACTTCTATAGAATGCAATACCTATAAAGTAGAACCCTATGTAGTAGCAGCTGATGTATACACCAATCCTCAACATCTAGGGAGAGGTGGTTGGACTTGGTATACAGGTTCATCAGGATGGATGTATAGGGTAGGATTGGAGGATATATTAGGTTTTAGAGTAGAAAAGGATAAATTATTTATAGATCCATGTATACCTAAAGACTGGGAAGGATTTGGTATAAAATATAGATATAACAATACTGAATATAATATAGAGGTAAAGAACCCTAATAAGGTGAATAGGGGGGGTAAATAGCATAATAGTAGATGGGGGGGTATTTATAGAAGAAAACACATCAGTTTGATTGATGATGGATTAGAACATTTTGTAGCAATAAAGTTAGGAAACAAGGGATAAAATATTAGGCCCTTGTTTTTTTTGATTACATATGAATATTTGCCATGCTTTTTAATATTGAAAACAATTGTTTGTACCCTTATGGTTGGTAACAGAATAGGAGTAGAATTCTTTTTCGTAATGGAAGCTTTAAGATTTCTTTTTTTTATTTGCTTTTTTTTAAAACTATTATTATAAAATTTTATTTAAAGTCATAATTTGAGGAGGAAAAGTTTATGGAGCTTTTAAAGCAAAGGATTTTAAAAGATGGTACCTTAGAAGAAGGCAATATATTAAAAGTTGATAGCTTTTTAAATCATCAAATAGATGTGGAATTATTAAACGAGATTGGGAAAGAGTTAAAGAGGAGATTTAGTGAAGAAAAAAAATTGATAAAATTCTAACTATCGAGACTTCTGGTATAGCTATTGCGGTAATAGCTGCTCAATATTTCCATGTACCTGTAGTGTTTGCAAGGAAAACCCATTCAAAAACAATGGATAGGGATGTATATGAAAGTACTGTATATTCTTATACTAAAGAGAAGAATTATACTATAAAAGTGGCTAAACGGTTTTTAAAAAAAAGGAGAAAACATACTATTAATAGATGATTTTTTTTAGCTAGGGGAAAAGCTATGGAGGGACTAATAGATATATTGGAACAAAGTGGATCTAATTTATCAGGAATAGGTATAGTTATTGAAAAGGGGGGGTTCCAAGAAGGAGGTAAAAACTTAAGGAAACGTGGTATAAAGCTAGAGTCTTTAGCTATTATAGATGAGTCAACAAATGGAGAGATTATTTTTATGATAAAATAGCCATATAAATGTATTGAATATAGAAAAGGGTTATGGTATATTAAAACTATGGTTTTATTGTTAAATATATGACGATACTTACATATTTTTTTAATCCTAATAGGATAAAAAAATATGTAAACTGTTCAAGCTAGGATTATAAACAAAGTCAATAGTATATAGATTTACTATAAATATTGACTATATGTGCTAAGGCAATTACAAAGATTTGTAAATTTAGAATTTATCACCATATTAACAAAGCCACTATTAGTCATATAAATAACTATTCTTTAATATTTACAATAGATGCTGTATAATTAATAATGATAATATCTAATGAGGGAGGAGTTATAATTGTACAAAATTGTAGAAAAAAAGAGCTTGCCCCCCCTGACATCTATTCAATGGATGTTTTGGCTCCTAGGGTAGCAGAATCTGCTAAGCCAGGTCAGTTTGTAATTGTAATAGCAGATGAATCTGGGGGGGAGAGGGTTCCTCTAACTATTTGTGATTACGATACTGAAAAAGGAACAGTCAATATAGTTATACAAGCTATGGGTTGTTCCACGAAGAAAATGGTATCATATAACGAAGGGGAGTATTTTAAGGATTTTGTTGGGCCTTTAGGTAAACCTTCTGCTTATGTTAATGAAGATTTGGAAGAAGTCAAGAAAAGAAAATACTTATTTGTAGCAGGGGGGGAGTTGGAGCAGCTCCTGTATTTCCTCAGGTAAGATGGTTCCATGAACGTGGAATCGATGTAGATGTAATAGTAGGTGCTAAGACTAAAGAATTGATAATTCTTGAGGATAAGATAAGGGATGTAGCTGGTAATCTATATATTGCTACTGATGATGGTAGTTATGGATTTAATGGTATGGTTACTGGGCTTATAGAAGATTTAGTGGTAAATCAAGGGAAAAAAATATGATTATTGTATAGCAATTGGGCCTATGATAATGATGAAGTTCGTAGCACTTCTTACTGAAAAACTTGGAATAAAGACTATAGTTAGTCTTAATCCAATTATGGTTGATGGTACAGGTATGTGTGGTGCTTGTAGAGTTACAGTAGGCAATGAGACTAAATTTGCATGTGTTGATGGTCCAGAATTTGATGGACATCTTGTGGATTTTGATGAAGCATTAAAGCGACAAGCTCAATATAAGGAAGAAGAAATTAAAAAGTTAAAGAAAGTAGAAGAAGAATGTAAGTTAGAACAACAGGGAGGTGTGAAATAATGGATAGATTTACAAGAGTGCCTATAGCAGAACAAGATCCAAAGGTTAGAGCAACTAATTTTGATGAGGTTTGCTTAGGATATACAGAAGAAGAAGCTATGGCAGAAGCTAAAAGATGTTTAAACTGTAAACATCATCCCTGTGTAGGCAATTGCCCAGTTAATATCCATATACCAAGATTTATAAAGCATATAGCTGAAGGTGAATTTGAAGAAGCTGCTCATGTTCTTGCAGAGTACAGTGCTCTTCCAGCTGTTTGCGGTAGGGTATGTCCCCCCCAGGAGGAACAATGTGAAAAGGTATGTGTTCTTGGAAAGAAAGGGGAGCCAGTTTCTATAGGGAAACTTGAAAGATTTGCTGCAGATTGGGCAAGAGAACATGGTGTTGAAGTAGGAAAGACTAAAGAAAAGAATGGTTATAAGGTAGCAGTTATTGGTTCTGGACCTGCAGGTATTACTTGTGCTGGAGATTTAGCTAAGGAAGGTTATGATGTAACCATATTTGAAGCTCTCCATGAGCCAGGGGGAGTATTGGTATATGGGATTCCAGAGTTTAGATTACCTAAGGATATTGTAAGACATGAAATAGAAAATTTAAAGAAATTGGGAGTTAAGATAGAAACAAATGTTATAATTGGCAGAACAGTAACTATAGATGATTTAATGGATAAAGAAGGATTTCATGCAGTATTTATTGGTTCTGGAGCAGGGCTTCCTAAATTCATGGGAATACCTGGAGAAAATTTAAATGGGGGGGTTTATTCAGCAAACGAATTCCTAACTAGAAACAATCTCATGAAAGCTTATAGAGAAGATTATGATACCCCCTATTAAGGTTGGAGAAAAGTTGCAGTGGTAGGTGGAGGAAATGTTGCTATGGACGCAGCTAGAACAGCTTTAAGGCTAGGAGCTGAAGTTTGGGTAGTATACAGAAGAACTGAAGAGGAGCTTCCAGCCAGGGTAGAGGAAGTTCACCATGCTAAGGAAGAAGGTATCAAGTTTGAATTCTTAACTAGTCCTGTGGAGATATTAGGTAATGAAGATGGTTGGGTAAAAGGTATTAGATGTCAAAGAATGAAACTAGGGGAACCTGATTCTTCAGGTAGAAGAAGACCTATTCCTATTGAAGGTTCAGAATTTGAATTTGATGTGGATACAGTGATAATGGCATTGGGTACATCTCCAAATCCATTAATTCCATCTACAACTTATGGACTTGAAATAAATGATAGAGGTTGTATAGTAACAGATAAAATGGACAAACTTCAAGAGAAGGTGTATTTGCAGGCGGAGATGCGGTAACTGGTGCTGCTACTGTAATACTGGCTATGGGAGCTGGAAAACAAGCTGCTATAGGTATTGACAAATATATTAAGGAAAAATATGGTAAATAAATTTAAATAAAAAGGAGATCCATTCCTTTTTAGCATGGGATAGAAGAGATTATAAACTATAGTTTGTAATCTCTTCTTAATTTTAAACAATAGATCATAAATATTATCATTTATTCAATATATAAGTAAAATAGGAGTATTATATTTGATTTATACCATATTTGTGCTATAATATTTAGGGTATCGAAATTATTTACAAGAGGTGGTTATTATGGATGAGACTTGTGATAAAAAAAGCAATTCGTGATAAGGTACTTAAAACAGCAGGGCCTGTTTTAATAGAAGTTTTTTTTGGGGGGGACTTTATTTGGAATGGTAGATATGATGATGTTAGGAAGGATTGATGATCCAACTGAAGCTGCAGCATCTATTGCAGCTGTAGGAATTACCAATCAACTTGTGTTTATAGCATTATCATTAGTTCAGTCTTTAAACGTAGGAGCAACAGCTATGGTTGCACGTTATGTAGGTGCTAAAAAGAAGATAGAATAGAATCAGTAGTTAGACATGTAGTTTTATTAACACAAGTTTTGTTAGTATTACCTATTTTTATATTGGGATTAAAATATACAGATCAAATAATGAAATTTATAGGTGCCCATGAAGATACATTGATGTATGGTAGAAATTATTTTAAAATTATAGTGGTAGGTATTATATTTCAAGCTTTTAATTTTTCTATTTATGCGGTATTAAGAGGAGCAGGAGATACTAAAACCCCCCCTATGAATATAAATTTAAAGGTAAACACATTAAATGTAATTGGTAATGCTTTACTTATATATGGATTATTTGGCTTTCCGAGACTAGGAGTAACTGGTGCAGCAATATCTACAACCTTTTCTCAATTTGTAGCAACATTAATGTTATTAAGATATATATTTAAAAAAAGATACTATAATACAGATAAATTTGAAGAATAGATTTAGATTTAATAAGGATATAATTTATAATTTAGTAAAAATTGGAATACCGGCGTCTTTAGAGCAAATAGCATTTAGAGCTGGGATTTTAATATTTGTTCGAATTGTTTCTTCTTTAGGTACAGTAGCTTATGCTACCCATCAGATATGTTTAAATATATCTGGTCTTACTTTTACTCCTGGACAAGCTTTTGGAATAGCAGCTTCTTCTCTAGTAGGTAGGAGTTTAGGTGCAGATGATTCAGATAAAGCAGAAGAGTATATTAAAACTAGTAGAAAAATTGGAACCATAATAGCCGTAGCTATTGGGATTTTATTTTTCTTTTTTTGGGTCTGCTGTAGCTAGTTTATATACTAAAGATCCAGTAGTAATAAATCAAGCAGCAAAGATACTAAAGATAATAGCTATAATGCAACCTTTCCAATCATCTCAACTTGTAATATCTGGAGGATTGAGAGGTGCAGGAGACACTGTTTGGACTTTAGTGGCTATATTTTTTTTAGTGTATTGGTTGTAAGAGTAGCTTTAGCACACTTTTTTTATAAATATATTAGAATTGGGGCTAATAGGAGCCTGGTATGCTATGTTTTGTGATCAGCTTGTTAGATGGGCTTTAATAACTTTAAGGTTTAAAACTGACAAATGGAAATATATTAGCATTAGATAAAATTTAAATTTAAGGGGGGGATCTAATCCCCCCTACTGTTTATTTTTTTGATCTCTTCATTAATATTTCTTGAAAATTCATAGGCTTTTTTTTCAATATCTGGAACTTTTCTTATGGTCCCTTTATCATTTGCTACTGCCATTAATGAAAAATAGGGTGGTAATCTAAAGGTTTTATTTATATTTAAACTACTGATGAGTTGTTTAGCTAAAGCATCTCCTCCAGAATGTCCAGATACTATTATGGAAAATAGAGTTTTATCGTAGAATTTAGTTTTTCTAAAGAGGGCAGTTAATCTATTAATAAGAGCAATAATATTTGCTGAGATCATATCATTATAATTAGGACATATAAACAATAGGGCATCTGATTCTAATATTGCTGGATAAACTTGTTCTACTACTATTCCTCCATAGAAACATTTACTCTGCATGCCATAATGTTTACAGGTTTTATAAGGACAGCCTATACAGTCTAGTATTTTTCCATTACCTATATTAATTTCCTTTATATTTCCTTTAAGATTTACTTTGACCATATCCCAAAGGGTTAATGTATTTGAGGTTTTTCTATCACTTGAGTGAATGCCTAATATATTGGGATTTTCAACCTTTTTTTATATTATCTTTATTAAACCTTTCTCCAAGATCTTTACATAGATGGAGACATATTTTATCTAAAGGCATATTATATACTTTTTTTTAATGGGATAAAATTATTTAAATTGCCAGTAGCTTCAACCATTGGTCTTCCTATAAATCGACACCCTAATAAATTTGCATAGAATATAATTGATTGGGCTGTGGTTTTAGTAAACAGCTGGTAATTGCTATGGATTAGTACTATGGCCTCTGCACCAGATAATGAATTTTTACCTCTATTAAATAGTTCTATAAATATGTTATTAAGATTATTGCTAATACCTGTTATGGGAAGTTCTACAGCAAATAGGATTTTACTTGATTTTAAATTAGGTAAATTTTCAGCATTATCTATAATCTGAAAATTGGTTGTACTTAAGGTAGCATTTATCATATCCTCTAAAAAGGGAGATGGCTTTTCCGGCAATACTAGGAAAAAAATTTTTCATATAATACTCACCAACCTTTCATAAGTATTCATTATTTTTTTTGAATAGATTATAAGGTAGATTTAATTGTTCTAGTTCTAATTGTTCATCCTTTAATCTACATTTGGAGCCTATATAAGCTTCTCCCATATAAGTGGATCCGTAGAACCATTCTTCTTTAATGGTGGCAATAATAGACAAAGCACCAGAGGATAGACTTGGAGCTACATAGGGTTTAAATCCAAAATTTCTTATTTCCTTATTAGCTTCAATGGTTTTATATGTTAAGTACTGGGATATATTTTCGTCATAATTTTCTATACTATTGGCCACTATTAGGCCTTGGCCATGGGGGGGACCAAAAACCCTGCCCTCATCTAAATAGTGAAGGGTTTCCTGGGATTTTTCTGCATAGAAACAGGCCCTACCATTCATAACTCCTAGCCCATAACCTATTATTCTGTCAGAAGGTATTCCCTTGAAATCTAAATGCCCATTTTTATCCTTATTGCTTTCTAAGAAAGCTACTTTACACAACAAATCTACTGGATCAGAAAGGACAGCAAATATTCCATTAAAACCCATATCCCTTGCCATTAAAGCATATTCCTTTATAATATTTGAGTTAGATTTAAATTGGGCCATTCTCACATCTTGAACTCCACTTCCCACAGGTGGAATTCCTTTTGAGGCACAAAATATGAACATATGACAATTGAATAAATTCTCTTTTTTTTCAAGGCTTCTACTGGAGGAAGAGCTTTTTCATGGAAAGGGATTCTAATTTGATTTAACTCATATACCCATCTATTTAAACGATTTGTATCCCTATCATATAAACCAATTTTTTTCTATACATTCTCCCCCCCCTAAAGTCTTAATCCTATAGCTAAGGTACTACCCACATCCCCCCCTAAGGCTAATATATTAACTTTCCATTTATTTTTCTTTTCTAAATATAAAACTTTTTCCCAATTGGGATATTGGGTGTTTATAGATATAACTAACCCCTTGTTAATTTTTTTCTACTATCCAATAGGGAATTTTATCTGAATATTCATCATTCAGTAATAATAAATGTATTCCTTCATTTTTATTGAATAATAAGCTTGGATTATTAACCAAAAAAACTTTTCCTTGATTTTTTTTAGGATCCAAATTGTTTAAAAAAAATAAAGTTTATCTATACTATTTTTAGCATCATATTCGTGAATTCTTTCCAATGTATGATATTTTTCAAAAGAGAATAGATATTTATCCTTATATTTATAAAAGTAAAGCATATTTTCACCTCAAATTTTTATTAATGGATAATATTTTCCAATCTTTTCAAATGTTCCAAATCCATTTCAATGCATGTGGAAGGCCTTAAATTTCTGTAGTCCATGGCTTTATATATGTCTGGCTTTCTAGGATACATCAATACTTCACCTAATCTCCATAAAGTTAAATTTTTTTTCGTTTATATTTTGATAAGATTTTCGATGGTTTCAAATATTTTTTTTGCTATTTTCTAAGCAAGTTTTAGATAGATTGTATATAGCTTTTGGAGAGGTATTTTTAATAAAACTTGGTGAAGCATAAGGAAGTATTAGATTTATACTAGGTATCAAATAATCATCTTCCTCATTTTTCCTAAAGACCATATCTCCTCCAATAAATGGATATTGGCCACTTTCATTAAACCATAACTTTAGATTGGGAACAAAATATGCACTATCTACTTGTATATTTTTAATATTTCCTATTTCTTTACCCTTGCCTGTAAGTATACCGACTATTATTTTTTTTAATCTTTATTCCAGCATTTTTAAGTATAGGTTCTATTACATTTATTCTATACCCTTTATGGAGTAAATCATCAACTAGTATTATTGGTCTGTTAAAAGAGCTTAAAACTTTTGCTTGATTCTCTAAACTTAAATAGTTGGGAAAAGCTTGGATTGTAAAATTTGTGATACTAGAGTTAAATATCTTTTCAGTATGCATAGTTTTAGTTACTGTATTAGGTAATATGGTTCCATTGAGTATAGTACCAAAAGGAACACACATATTAGGCCCCCCCAATTTTTTTGATTCTTCCTTGTATTGTAGATACTTGATTGGAATCACATATCTTTTGGATTAACTTACTATATACCATATCTCTGTTAAAAGATAAAAGTAATTGTCCTGGATACAGATTGGATATGGCTTTCTTTAATTCTTTTCTAGTTTTATTTATTATATCTTTTATTTCAAAGTCTTCATCATAAGGGGGTTTCAATAGATTTTCCAAATCTTGATTTAAAGTTATTGGATTGTTCATATCTACAACAAATATTGAGTTATAGTTATGTGTAAAAGGAGTTTTAATAAATCCCTGTAAGGGCAGGTTTTCTTCAAGGTAAAAATTACTATTATAATTTAGTTCATCTTTATAAATAGCATAGTTGTAGTCAGAAGCAACACAGTGGGCTAAAGTTTCATTTAATACTATATCCCAAATATATTCTTCCTTATTTTTACTATATACTCCAGAGATGACTACCAATTTACCTTTAGCATGATTTCTTATATATTGAGTTATACTAGAATTTTCAAATTCATCAAATAGATTACCACTTTTAACCCAGTAAAAGGTTGAGAATCCTAACATCTGGTTATTTTTAGTATCTTTAATCATAAGTATATTTGGTTCAAGTTTTTTTCTTTAATCTAGATAGGAATTCAATATTCAATTTTCCCCCTAAACTCCTTATATATATAGTTGAGTATATTATTGTCTATTTTATCTATTATTTCAATTTCTAAAGTTTTAGTTTGTACCAATCTTTTGTATTGGGGGGGTTCCCGTAGATATAAACCATATTTGTATATATATTGTTGAGCTAATGGATCTATCTGTTTTGAAATATCTCTATTTAAATCTATAGATTCTCTAATTTGAGTAGAGCTTATATCCTCGTATTGAGGAGGGAGGGACAACATTAGAATTTTCCCCCCCTTAAGCATTTTAAGTTTTTCTTTAAGTATTAAGTCATCTCCCTCTTCTGATTGAAGGCTTTTTCGATGGAATATTATATGGTGAAATTGAGTTATTAATCCATCTTTACTATAAGCAGAAGCATTGATTAATACATCTGTGCCTATAACTATATAAATTTCTTTTTTTAGGGAATAAGTTTTTTAATTTTTTTTAAATCTTTATCGTTGCTTATGTTTATAGGAATTTCGCTAGGGAACAAATATATATCCTTTTCATGGGCAATAGTCATATTTATTATATCCCTTCTAAATTTGTGGGCTTGGGTTCTCTTGGACCAGGAGAACTCATCTACTGCTAGATAAACCTCATACCCTTTATCTCTTATTTCTAAAGCTATTTCTTTATGACTTAAGGAGAAGGGATCAAAACTACCAGGGAAAAAGGCAACGGAGCTTATTTGTTTTCCTTTTATAGCTCCATAGTAAAATTCATAATCGGAAATAAATCTATATATATGATTTAATGAAGCAGAATTAATTAGAAATAGAAATTCATCATCTTCTTTTTGTGCTAATAAGGTCAATATTTTCTTTCCCATTAAAGAAAATATATGTTTTTTTTCTTTTAATGATAATTTATTGGAATTAAATAAGTGGCTACCAATAATCCTAAAAGATTCTGTATTTATTTCTTTGTCAAAGGAAGCCATACCATTTAATAGGATACCTAATAAACGATTTAATCTTTGATCCCTTATATATTTGTCTTCTTGAAATCTTGAATTATATCCAGAATAATTTTCAATACATATTCCAGTAGTTTTAAGCAATAAAAACACAATTTGAGTATTGGATTGTTTTACTTTATTTTCAAAATCATCTATTATTTCCTCTAGTTCATTTGGAGGAAGGTATAGTATCAATTTACCTAAATAGTCTGGTATATATTTAGTAAATTGATAATTTTGCATTTCTAATGCTCTTAACAATTCAATACATATATCATTTCTTTCCTCATAGGTTAAAAATTCAAATATATTTAAAAGGGTATGACCTGCATAATTGCGAACCTTTTCAAAAGCACTTACCTTTAGTAGATTACAAAAATGCATTCCCGTATGGAGTCCAAGGGAGTGGGGGGGTGATTTTTTTTACCTGATCGTATAAAATATCTATGTTTATTTTTTTTGCTCATCCAATCAGTAGCAGTTTTTAAATTTTTCAAGAATATATTGGATACATTTTCTTCATCTTTTTTTATAATTATTTTTCAAAACTTGAAGTATGTGTTTTTCTAAATTTAGTTTAAGAGCTATTTTGTACTTTAAATAATTTTCTGCTGGATAGGGTGAAGCTATTATATTTTTTAAAACCCATTTTTCTAATAGTTGAATAAAATGGATATTAGATTGGAGTTCTTCAAATATCTCATCTATTATATCTAGTGTGGTTAAACGGATTTCTAGATAGTTTGAGTCCAACTGATTGAGTATATAGATATGAAATCTATCCAAATCTTTGTTGAGTAAATATTTTGTAGGTATATATTTAATAGTCTGAGCTAGATAAAATTGTCCTTTTGGAGCTATAGTAGAATAATTATCATAATATTTTAACATAACCTTTGAATATTTTTCATAATCCTCCCTAGGGGAGTTGTGAAACAAAGATTTTATAATAGTTTTAATATTATATTGCCATTCAATGGGCAATTCTGCTATTTTATGATCTGGATACAATATTTGGTCTAATATGTTTTCTAATATTTTATTGCTAGAACTTTGGAGATTTTCTTTATCTATATACTTGGGTAATTCTTTTCTATATTCTTCATCATATTGGCTAATTAAAAGGCCAATTAATTCAGCAGCTTCTTTTCTTATATCCTCTTCCTTATGGAATAACAGATCTTCCAAAAAAAATGCAAAGTGATTAATTTTTGTTTTTGAGTTAAATAAGTGGAGTATTCATAAAATATTTGTAAATACATCCTTAGTTTTCTCCAATTATATTGACTTCTGGCTGTATCCAATATATTATTAAAGCTATTATCATCCAACAGCTTGGCCATTAAATCTATATTGTGTTCAATAGCAAAATATTTAATATGTTCTACCACTTGATCATTATTCATCAAGGAGAAATATACGTCTTTACTACTAGGAGTTAGCTGATCTTTAAGACTAATATCTACTCCTAAATATACCATATAGTCTTCAAAATCCTTTAATTTTCCATATACCTTTTCGTAGCGTTGTTCTTTTTTTTCATCTACATTATCTAATTTGTTTAGTATTACATCATAGGCTTCTTCTAAAGAGTATATATGCATTTTATCTTCTTTACCTATCTTTTTATTTTTAACTCGAAAATCTGCATATATCAATACTAAGGATTCTAAGGGTAAATTTTCTAATTCCAGATCCCAAGTAGAATGGTTGGTGGCTATATGGCCAATTTTTTTCGATTCCTAATTTATTAAACCACTGTTCCGTATAATAATAGTGGAGATAGGGGGGGACATGATGGATTTCATCTTGCTTAACTCCATATTTCCCAATATCATGGCCTAATCCAGCTCCTACTATTAATCCTAAGTCTATAGGTAGATTCAATTTTTTTAGTTGCCGCCCAATATATAGGCTCAGATAATTTACTCCTACCACGTGTTCTAGAGTATTGTGACCAGTTAAAGATAAATCCATCTTCATAAGTTCATATATCCAATTGTTTAAAAACCCATCTTTAAAGGCTAAATATTCCCGAAGGAATTTGGTATCTTGTTCCTCTTCTGTAGTTAAGAAACTAATAGGAAATTTATTTAAAAAGCTATTTTTATCATATATTATTTCTAATTTAGAAAAATTTCTTAGCATGTTTAAATAGAATAAAACTAGTGGCTCTAATTTGTCATTAAAAATTGTAGTGTTTTTTTTCAGGATAGGATAGGTTTAAGACCCAATGGTATACATATTGAAGCCATTCTAAGCTATTTACATCCCAGTATTTAGTATATATTGGATGTAGTAATTCCATTAAACCCAAGGAGTCATATTGATTATTGAATATCATATCTTTTAGATGGTTCCTAAACCTTTCATCTTCAATAATATAGTTTAAATCCCCTTTATATTTTTCAATATACTCCTTTTCCAATTCGTATAGCATATTTTTATATATTTTTTTCATAAATTTCAATCATAAAATCCTCCTTTTAAGCTTTTCCCCCCCTGTTGGGGTTGCTGCTATACCTCCTAAAGCGGTTTCACGTAAGGATTCAGGCATAGATTTACCTACCTTGTACATAGCATCTACTACTTCATCAAAGGGAACTATAGAATCAATACCAGCTAAGGCTAAATCTGCTGATATCATTGCATTGACTACTCCTGAAGCATTGCGTAATGCACAAGGAAATTCTACTAGTCCAGCTATAGGGTCACAAATTAATCCCATAATATTTAAAAGTGCAAAGGATGCTCCATTGAAAGAGGCTTCTACACTACCACCTAGCATTTCCACTATGGCAGCAGCTGCCATGCTACTTGCAGTACCACATTCAGCTTGGCAGCCCCCCCCTTCAGCTCCTGATATGGTTGCATTTTTAGCTATTATTTCTCCTATTCCTGCTGCAGTAAACAATCCGTGAATCATATCTTCATGGGATAGATTAAATTTTTCCTTTACAGATATGATAGCACTAGGCAATATTCCTGAGGCTCCAGCAGTAGGAGCTGCTACAATCTTACCCATAGAGGCATTAACTTCTGAAGTGGATAGGGCTTTTGCCATAGCAGAGTTAATTAATTGACCACTTATAGTATTTCCCTTATTTTTATAATCTTCCATTTTTTTAGCATCTCCTCCACTAAGACCACTAATGGAGATTACGCCTTTATCTAAAGCGGCATTGGCTGAATTTATCATAGTATCTAATACTGAATTCATATTATTCATAAGTTCCTCATAAGAGATTTGAGCATTATCTATCTCTTTTTCTACAACTATTTCCCATATTTTTTTTATTTTGTGTTTTACATAAATTTAAAAGTTCTGAACCTTTATTAAACATTTCCCTACCTCCCTATGGGATTAATACCCGTAATATATATGATTTCATCTAAATTAGCTATATTATTTATTATATTATCTTTTATAGGATTGTCTATTTCCATAATCATAGTTGCAATTTTTCCTTCTCTAGATACTTTCATAGTGGCTATATTTATATCTTCCTTAGCTAGTATGGAACTAATCCTACTAATAGATCCTTTTTGGTCTATATATCTTATTAATATAGTAGGATAGTTCCCAGAGAATTCCACTTTGTTTCCATTTACATCGGTTATTAAAATATTTCCTCCCCCCTATAGAAGAACCTACTATATAATAATCTTCCTTATCGTAATAGGAGAAAACTATTTTTACCGTATTTGGGTGTTCATATCCTAAATCTTTTTCTATAAATTCAATTTGTATTCCCTTTTCTTTGGCGATGTTTAGAGAATCTCTAATCCTTTCATCGGAAGGCTCCATACCTAAGATTCCTGCTACGAGAGCTCTATCTGTACCATGACCTTTGTAGGTTTTAGCAAAAGAACCATGAAGATAGAAGGTAACTTTATAAAAAGTATTATCAGCTATTTCTCTAGCCATTTTACCTAATCGAGTAGCTCCAGCAGTATGGGAACTAGAGGGACCAATCATAACTGGACCTAATATATCGAATATTCCATAATCTTTCATTCTTCTTATCCTCCTCATCTTTTAGTGTATTAATTTTAGCATTTTATTTGAATATAAGCAATAAAAAAATAGGAGGGCTAGCCTCCTAAAGTGATATCTTGTCTGTCATACCATTCTAATGCGTCATAGAAATGTTCTTTTTTTAAAATCTGGCCAATAATCATCTATGATATAGAAATCTGAATAAACTGATTGTAATGGTGGAAATCCGCTAAGCCTTCTTCTGCCACCCCCCAGCGAATGATCAAGTCCACTCTTGAAACATCCCTAGATTTGATTAAATCAGTTATGTTTGTGTTTTCTTTAGCTAGAGATAGATAATCTTTTAAATCCCATTGCCAACCATAGTTAACTAAAAAAATTTACCTTTATTCCTCCAGAACCAAAGGTCTGCCTTTTTAACGTAAAGGGAACAAGGCTCCTTGGGAACATATCCGACTCTGTATTTCCTACTACTAGTAGTTCTGCATTTTCCCTGGAGAGCATTTTTACTGCTTCTACACAAGCTTTGGTGAAAGCTAATCTTTGATTTTTAGGTCTTTTGGTATTATCTACAGTAAATCCATAATAGGTAATTTCTTTAACTCCTTCTTTTTCACATAGTTTGAATAAATCCAATCCAGGTTTTAAACCTTCTTTATAACCTTTCTCCTTGCTTAATCCATTTTCCATAGCCCATCTTCTATTGCCATCTGGTATAATACCTATATGGTTAGGTATTTTCATTTTACAAACCTCCCTTATATTGCTTAATTCATATTATTACCATTTAGGAACAAATAATTCAAAACTTGGGAGGAGAACAAAAATTATATATATGAAATTAAGAGGTTCATAATATTTAAGAATAAAACAGAGGTGGGCCCTTGCTTATTATCTATCTTTTATTAGCTTGGTTGACAATGATATAAACACCAAAAATTATTAGGAGTACTGGCCAATATTTACCAATATTCATAAATTTAAATGCAAATTGAGGCCAAATGACTTTTGCTAACATAACAGCACCTACAATTATTAGTGCAAGACCTATAAACAAAGAAGTGTTACTGGTATTTATATTAGGGCTTTCGTCTTGGTATATAACTCCATCATCTTCAGGAATTATCAGTGCACATATTAAATAAGCTATAAAACCTGGTGAACCAGGCATAAAGGATAATAATACCCAAACTATACGAACTACTACTGGGTCTATATTAAAATATTCTCCTACGCCTCCACATACCCCCCCAGCTATTATCCTATCACTCTTGGAACGTTTTAATTTCTTTCCCATACAATCCCTCCTCATCAATCCTATATTATCAGATTTTTATTAGAAATTAAATAGAAACTATAATATAAATTGTTCACATTATTGTAGGTTTGTGATAACATTTATTTGGAAAGAATAAATGTTGGAGGGCTAATATGTATAATATATTTTCTTTGATATTTAAATATATATTTATCATAATAATATATATGTTTATATTGAGCATAATACGTTTGATATATTTGGATATAAAGGGCATAGATACTTATTCTAAGGATAATGGTGTATACTTAAAATTAGTTAACAGGAAGGACTCCTTACCCTTTAAGGTAAAAGAATATTATCCTCTAGTAGGACAGATTACTTTAGGTAGAGGGAACGATAATCAAATAATATTAAAAGATCCCTATATTTCCAAAAAAACATTTAAAAATAGTAGAGGATGAAGGGAAATTTTATTTAGAAGATTTAAATAGCTCTAATGGTACCTATGTAAATGGAGAGAGGATAATGGATGTAGTGGAGTTAAAAAAATGGCGATAGGATTAGAGTAGGACAAGTGGAGTTTTTATATGTAAATAGAGAGCAGGGATAAAATGATGTTGAACAAGAAAGTTAACTATAGGATGCCTAGAAATCTATTAGTACTGTTTGAGTTAATGGCTTTATTGTTATTGTTTATATATGATAAGGAAAATATTGATAAATTTACATTGATATCAGTAATTAGTCTTATTTTTATCATCTATATATCAAATTTTGTATTACTTAGAATATCCACTGGGGGGGATAACTATATATTTTTAATAGTTACTATGCTTATAAGTATTGGTGTTGTTATGATATATAGAATAGACTCTACTCTAGGTATGAAACAGGTAATATGGATTGGTATGGGAATTTTGGTTTTTTTTATAACCTATTTGCTAATAAAGAGAATAAAGGGTTGGGAAAATTGGGCTAAACTGTATGCAATAATTTCTATTGGATTGTTTATAGCAACTCTAATATTAGGAACTAAAAGGAAGGGTTCTATCAATTGGATACAAATAGGTAGATTTAGTTTTCAACCTACAGAGATAATAAAGATATTGACTATATTTATTATTAGTGCTTATTATTCTAATTATGAAAAGTATAAGGAAAAAAAATATGGTCCTTATTATCTAATGGGGATAATATATATATTTATAGCTTTTTTTGTTTCTACAGAGGGATTTAGGTACTGTGTTAATTTTTTTATAGTGTATTTTTAGCTCTTCAGTTTATATATGAAGAAAACAGGAAGCTAATATTGTTTAATATATTATTATTTGTTATAAGTGGTATAGCTGGATTTTTTTATTCGATCATGTAAGGGTTCGATTTGAAATTTGGATAGATCCTTGGAAATATATAGACAACAAAGGCTATCAGATAACCCAATCCCTATTTGCCATAGCTACTGGAGGTTTTTTTTGGAACTGGAATTGGGCTTGGCCATCCAGATTTTATTCCTGAAGTACATACGGATTTTATATTCTCTGCCATATGCGAGGAGATGGGAATATTTACTGGAATAGGTATCATAATGTTATTTTTAATATTGGTATATAGAGGTTTTAAAATCGCTATAAATCAAAGGACAAATTTTTTTAGAATAGTTGCCCTAGGGATAAGTATACTGTTTGGAATTCAATCCTTTATTATTTTTGGAGGAGTTTTAAAGATGATACCCCCCCTTACAGGTATCACTATACCTTTTGTTAGCTACGGAGGAAGTTCTATGATATCTAGTTTTATAGCGTTGGGAATTCTTCAAGTAGCTTCAGAAGAGTTGGATGTGGAGGAGAAAAGATATGGAGAAGGAACTTAAAAGGATCATAGCCATATTGGTAATAATTTGTATATTATTTATAAGTTTATAGTTTATTTAAGTTATTTTCAAGTATTTAAGGCAGATAAAATTGTAAATAACAGTTATAATAAACGACTTTGGATTAATGAAGAGAAGATATTAAGAGGTTCTATAATTGATAGAAACGGAAAAATACTAGCATATAGTGAAAAAAAAGTGGAGATACCTACAATAGATTTTACAATTATGGAAATCTATATAGTCATATAATAGGATATAGCTATAGGGAATATGGTAAAGTGGGGGGGTTAGAATTAGAGTACAATAAGGCTTTATTGAACATATCGGAGAGTACCCCATTAAAGGAACTAAAGAATGTAGTTATTCCCAACACAGAAGGCAATACCTTGAAACTTACCATAGATCATCATCTTCAAGCCTATTCTAGAGAAATGTTAAAGGGTAAAAAAAGGTGCAATAGTGGCTATGAATCCCACTACAGGGGAGATATATTCCATGGTTAGTATGCCAGATTTTAACCCTTCTACCCTTAAGGAGGATTGGAATGATATAATGGAGGACGAGGAGAGCCCCCCCTTTTTAAATAGAGCTACATCGGGATTATATACACCTGGTTCAGTATTTAAGGTGATACCTACTATAGCTGCTTTAGAAACTCCAGGTTTAGATTTAGAATATGAATGTACAGGTAGTACCAAAATAGATGGATATGTGCTTAAGGATTATGGGGGGGAAAAGGCTCATGGGAAGGTAAATTTAGAAGAAGCTTTGGTAAGGTCTTGTAATAGCTATTTTGCAGAGAAGGGTGTTCAAATAGGTAAGGATAAAATAGGAGAAGTAGCAGACAGATTTATGATAAATAGTCCTATACCTTTCGATTTGCCTACAGCTAAATCCACATTCCCCCTACAAAGGGAATATGGGCAAAACGGATATTGCTGCTGCAAGTATTGGACAAGGTAAAGTACTGGTTACTCCTCTAAATATGGCGATGATAGCTTCAGGTATTGCAAATAAAGGAGAAATTATGAAGCCTATATTAGTAAAAGAAATTATTTCTCCAGAAGGAAGAATAGTAAGTACAAATCACCCTCAAGTTTTATCTAAAGGAACGGATATATTTGTTGCCAACGAAGTTAAAAATATGATGGTAGAAGTAATTAAAAGAGGTACTGGTACTAATGCAAGCATAAAAAAAATGTAAGGGTTGCTGGGAAAACTGGTACTGCAGAAAATCCTTCAGGTAAAACCCATGCTTGGTTTATAGGATTTGCTCCAGCGGAGGATCCTAAAATTGTTATAGCTGTTGTACTAGAAGAAGATGGTACAACTGGTGGAAAATCTGCGGCACCCATAGCAAGAAATATAATTATAGAAGCTTTAAACAGTATTTAAAAATACAGAAAGGAGTTTTATTATGGCAAATGAAAGAAAGGTTTTTAAAGAAAGAAAAGATATTCCTATGGAATATACTTGGGATTTACAATCTATGTATAAAGATAAAAAGGATGGGAAGAGGATTTAAAAGTTGCACTGAAAAAAAGCTGATGAATATCTAAACTATAAAGGTAGAATTGGAGAGTCAAGTGAAATCTTGTTAAATGCATTAAAGGATAGGGATGAAATATATAGACTTATATCCAAGGTATATTCTTATGCTAGTATGAAATTAGATGAGGATACTAGGATTGGAGAAAATCAAGCTTTAGCTGATAAGGCTCTAGGAGCTTATGTTCAAGTAGAGGAAAAAAACTTCTTTTGTAGTACCAGAAATACTACAAATTGATGAGGAAACATTGAAAAGTTATTATGAGGAAAAGGAAGAGTTAAAGCTTTACAGACATCATTTAGATGATATATTAAGACAAAAGGCCCATGTGTTGTCAGTTAGGAGGAAAATCTATTGGCACAAATGGGGGGGAGATAGCTAATGTACCTCAACAGATATATTCTATGTTAAATAATGCAGATATTAAGTTTCCAACTATAGAGGACGAAGAGGGCAATGAGGTGGAGATTACACAAGGTAATTTTATCCCCCTTATGGAGAGTAAAGATAGAAAAGTGAGAAAGGCAGCTTTTGAAGGCCTATATCATACTTACGAAGGATTTAAAAATACCTATGCTCAAACTTTAAGTGGGAATATAAAGAAAAACATATTCAATGCAAGGGTAAGAAACTATAATTCTAGTATGGAGGCATCTTTAGATAGAAACAATATACCTGTTTCTGTCTACGAAAATTTAATAAAGTCCGTCCATAATAATTTAGACAGTATGTACAAGTATATGGATGTAAGAAAGAGGGCTTTAGGAGTAGATGAGCTTCATATGTATGATTTATATACTCCAATAGTAAAAGATATAGAATTTAATATACCGTATAAAGAAGGTAAGCAACTAATATTGGAAGGATTACATCCATTAAAAGATGAGTACTTAAATGTGGTTAAAGAAGGATTTGAAAATCGATGGATAGATGTATACGAAAATCCAGGGAAACGATCTGGGGCTTATTCAGGAGGAGCCTATGATTCAAAGCCTTATATATTGACTAACTATCACAATACTTTGGACTCGGTATTTACAGTAGCCCACGAGATGGGACATTCAGTTCACTCCTATTTTTCAAGAAAAAAACCAACCTTTTATATATGGAGGATATAGTATATTTGTTGCGGAAGTAGCTTCTACAGCTAATGAGGCACTATTATTAGATCATATGCTAAAAAAAGCAGATGATAAAGGCAACAGATTATACTTACTTAATCACTATCTGGAACAGTTTAGAACAACAGTATATAGACAAACTATGTTTGCAGAATTTGAAAAAATTATATATGAATATGTGGAAAAGGGAGGATCCTTAACAGCTGATTATCTGTCAGATACCTATAAGAAATTAAATGAAAAGTACTATGGGCCAGATGTAGTAATAGATGATGAAATAGCCATTGAATGGGCTAGAATACCACATTTTTATTATAACTATTATGTATTCCAATATGCTACAGGATTTTCTGCTGCTGTCTCTTTAGCACAGCAGATATTGGAAGAGGGAGATTCAGCAGTGGAAAGATACATCAATTTCTTAAAGAGTGGTAGTTCTGATTATCCAATTAATGTACTAAAAACTGCAGGAGTAGATATGACCACAGTAGAACCGGTAGATAATGCGTTAAAATTATTTGCTCAATTAGTGGATGAGATGGATAGACTGATATAAAAAAACAAAAACCCTGCCCTTTACTCACTAGGGTAGGGTTTTTATTATATCTATTATAAAAACTTACTTTTAAATTATTCCAATACATATTTCTATCGAAGTTTAGCCTAGAAATGGTCTTTTCTGGTATTGTAAAGTTGATTTCTGTAATATTATCATATCGATGTTCAATTCCATCTACTATAACTAATATGGAGTTTTCATATCTATATTCTGGTTTTATAGTTATCTTTAATTCCCCCCCTGGTATGACAGCACTATTAGTTAAAGAACGATAAGCTCTAGAACTAATAGGAGATAGGGGAGTTAATTGTAAAGTTTTTAAAGATGGATATATAATACTACCTCCACTAGAGAAATTATATGCTGTACTTCCAACAGGGTAGATATAATCATTCCATCTCCACAAAACTTCTCTAAATGGTTTCCATCTATAAACACTTCTAAATGTACTACTTTAGAACGGATACCTTTTACTACGATTTCATTTACTCCGTATAATTGAAAGCAGCTATCCTTAGTACATATGTCAGCTTTAACTAAAAAAAATCTTTTCTATTACATAATTATTTTGTATATATTTTTCTATAAAAATATCGATATTTTCTGGCAATATTTCCTGGAAAAACCTAGATGACCAGTATTTATTCCTACAAAGGGTATATTTGTAAATTTATGACGATGAACTGTTCTTAGAAAAGCACCATCTCCGCCAATACATATATTAAGTTCTGCATTGTTATCGAATTTTTCCGGAAGGACAAATCCTTTTAAAGTTAATTTATCTACTAGCAATCTATATGTTTTTGTGATTCAGGATTATTATTAGCAATAACATTAATAATCCTTGGTTTATTATCTGTCAAAAAAAACTCCCCTCCAAACTATACATGGTTTAAAAAAAACTATATATTTGATATAATTGTTTGTAGTTATATTATACAATAAAATATATGAAATTTGGAGGTACAAATGGATTTATTGAATGAAAGTGAAGACTTAATATTTTTAAATGTTAAAGATTCTGGTAAAACATTAGAGGAATTTATCTATAGTAATAATATATCTAATAGATTGTTTAGAAAATCATATAGGGATAAGAGCATATTGGTAAATGGAATTTTTCAGAGAAAAGATACAGTTCTTCAATTAGGGGGGGACATAGTATCTCTAATCCTTAAGGAGGAAGATGAAGATATCCCTATAGAACCTGTACCTATAGATATTATATATGAGGATATGGATTTACTTATTCTTAATAAACCTCCTTTCGTGGTAGTACATCCTACAAAAAGTCATCAACAAAATACTCTTTCTAATGGCATAGCTTACTACTATCATAATAAGGGAATTAAGAGGAAGATTAGATTTGTAAACAGATTAGATATGAATACATCAGGTATATTGATAGTAGCAAAATCCTCTTTTGCTCATCAACAAGTGGCTCTCCAATTTGAACAAAACCAAGTAGAAAAAAAGGTACATGGCTGTGGTTGCAGGCATTATTGAAGAAGATGAGAATATTATAGATTTGCCTATTGGAAAGGAAAAAGAAGACAGTATAAAAAGAATTGTTACCGAAAAAGGCAAAGAAGCTATAACTAGATATAAAGTAATAGAAAGATATAGGAATGCCACTTTATTGGATATACAATTAATAACTGGTAGATCTCATCAAATAAGAGTTCATTTAAACCATATAGGCCATCCAATTATTGGAGACACATTGTACTATGAACCTAGTGAATACATAGATAGGCAGGCATTACATTCTTATTACCTAAAACTAAGATTACCAAGAAGTAAGGAATTGATGGAATTTAAGGCAGGTCTACCCTGGGATATAAAAAAACTAATCCAATATATAAAATAAATAATAGTAAACTACCCTCATTACAGGGGTAGTTTACTATTATTGTCTATTTGTTATTTAATTCAACTTTTTTTAGTGTTTTCTAAATTATTCATTAATCCCAATATTTTAGCCATTTCCCTTATTTTGTCTTTTTCTTTTTCATCTACGCCTTCTAATAAGGGTTCTAATAAATGTAATATTTGGTTTGGATCTTTTAGATTATCAGGATTAGAAGTAATAGTGTTTAAGCTACTAAATATAGCTTTATACTTATCCATATTTATTATTATATCTAAAATAGTACCTATATTTTGTGTATTTTCTTTTGGGAATTCCTTTTGTATAGTATTTATTATGTAGCTTAATCTTTCTTTATTATTTTCCACTGGGATAGGTTTATCTATGTAGGAAATATTAGATATATTTATAAATTCCATGGTTTCAAATAGTTTTATGATTTTTTTCAGTAATGAATATAGATTTGTTTAAAAGGGGGTATGAGTTCTTCTGGAAAGTAAATACCAATATTTTTCAGTATATTTATCTTCTCTTTAGTATAAGGGATATTTAAACTTTTAGTCTTATTTTCAAATTCGTAGGATATGTTTTCTCCTTCAGTAGGGAAGATATTTGAAGTTTTTTTTCTTTCCTTTTGTAGAACAAGAGGAGTAATAAAAGTATTATTCCAATATCCATATTTTTACCTCCATATTTAAATATATACTATTTTATTTTATGCAATGGTTTCAATAAAAGTTCCAAATTAATTTGGTAATATAATTTAACCAAAAGACATAGATTAGACTAGAATGTATGGGAGGTGTTAATGTGAGCAAGGAAGAAGATATAAAAAAAAGTTATGGAACAATTTCAACATTTTACTCCAAGTGAAGAACAGGTGGAGAAAATAGAGACTCTTAGGGATGCTTACGCTGACAAATCAGAAGAGGAGATATTCTTTGAGATAATTAATGTGAATAAAAATATGGAAAAAGAGATGACAAAGGAGGAATATGAAGAGATATTTGAAAAGCTAAACAATATTAGGCCTTTGCTTAACGAAGAGCAATTAGAAAAATTAGATAAAATACTTTATATACTAGGTAAATAAGAGGCTGCTTTAGGCACCTCTTATTTTTCTGGAAAAATTTGAAATAGACATGGAGGATAGGAGATGTTATAATTTTAATAGTATTATGTAAACCGGAAGGAGATTTAATATGAAAATAAACAAAAAAAATGAAATTATTGATAACTTTGGTTATATCCACGTTATTAATATCTATAGTAATATACTACTATGGAGATAACGATAATGTATATAATGAAATTTCGTATAAATCTTTTTTTAAACTATGTAGAGAAAGGTTATATTTCAGAGATAAAACTGAATGATAAATCTCAACTTATAGGGAAATTTAGTGATGAAAAGAAATTTATCATAGATAATCCTCGAAGGAAGATTTTAAAGAATATCTACTATTACATGATGTAAAAGTAATAGAAGATGGGGAAAGAGATGTATTAAGTCAAGCAATTGGTCTTATACTATTTTTGGTACCAATAGGGCTATTAGCTTATATAATGAATAAAAATGGTTCTAAACAAATAGAAAAAGAAATGGCTTATATGCTAGAGATGGATACTGAGAATAATTTATCAGATATAATTACTTTTAATGATGTAGCGGGAAATGAAGAAGCTAAGGAATCGTTGAAGGAGCTAGTGGATTTTATAAGAGATCCAGAAAAGTATATAAAATATGGTGCCAGATTACCAAAAGGGGTATTATTATATGGGCCCCAGGTACAGGGAAAACTTTATTAGCTAAAGCAGTAGCTGGAGAGGCAAAAGTTCCTTTTTATCCAGTCTCTGGTTCGGATTTTGTACAAGTTTATGCTGGACTTGGTGCAAGTAGAATAAGGGAGTTATTTAAAAAGGCAAAAGAACATGGGAAAAGTGTAGTGTTTATAGATGAAATTGATGCATTAGGGAAAAAAACGTACAGGTGGTAATGGTCATGGAAGCAGTGAAGAAGGGGGATAGAACACTAAATGCGTTGTTAACGGAAATGTCAGGATTTAAAGGAAATGAAGGTATAATAGTGATGGCTGCCACCAATAGGATAGATACTCTTGATGATGCATTATTAAGACCTGGAAGATTTGATAGGCAGATAGAAGTGGGACTTCCAGATGTAAAGGCAAGACATGATATATTAAAACTTCATAGTCGAAACAAACCTTTATCAAAGGATGTGGATTTAAAAAAAAGTAGCTTTAGAGACTATTTATTTTAGTGGAGCTAAATTAGAAAATCTGATGAATGAGTCTGCTATGCTAGCAGCTAAAAGAAGGGATAAATTTATTACCATGGAACATATAGACAAAGCATACTATACCATATTAGTTGGAGAAGAAAAAAAGGGATAAAAGTAGTATATCCTTTGAAGATAAAAAGATTACAGCATTTCATGAAGCAGGACATGCTCTAGTGGCGAAAAAGTATCCAATGTTAATAGAGTGACCAAGGTAAGCATTATTCCAAGCACAAAGGGTATGGGAGGATTTAGCTTGAATCTACCCCCCCCTGATAGGATGTATCAGACTAAAAAGGATATAATAACTAATATTAAGATAGCACTTGGAGGAAGAGCAGCAGAGGAATTGATATTTGGAAAGGAAAATATTACGACAGGGGCTTCTTCTGATCTTCAAAAGGCAACTGAAATGACCTTATCTATGATAGGTTCTTATGGTATGGATAATAAGGTAGGATTAGTGAGTTATGATGTAATATTAAATAGTAACTTAAATACGGACATATCTTTGATGGAAAGAACAAAAGAGTTATTGGACAATCTGTATAGAGAAACTATGGAAATATTAGAAGAGAATATATATTATTTGGAAAAGATTGCAGGAAGATTATTGGAGAAGGAATCTATTGGAGAAGATGAATTAGATAGTATTATTGCTTGTTAAAATTACTTTTTAAAACTTTAGGTGGTTACTTGAATAATATATAAATAAAGGTTATAATATTGATGAGAAGTATTTCTGCGGTGTTCGTTAACCCAAATAATTCAACCGACATAGAAAACACGGGAGTTCGAGTTCAGCAGTGTAGAACAGGCCTTAAATGGAAGTTCAAAGCTGTTGACAGGGCACCCACCTTGTAAGAGGCGGGTGTGAATTAATTGGGAGAACGGCACTGCGGTAATAGAAAACCCTTAGGTTAAACCTGAGGGTTTTTGTATATTTATGATCTTTAAAGGTGATGATAGATATTGATGAATTAATTGAAGGAGATGACTGAATATGAGAACCATATGCCCAGTTTGCAATGGATTATATAAGGTGGACTATAATTGTATAAATTGTAATGCTACTATGGTGGACAATGGGCCAGTGGTAAACTATATGGATGATTATAGCCCTTATCTATTAGACGATATAACTCATCTAGTAGATGGAGCAAGAAGGGATGAATGTGTTCATCTATATAGATGTCCAATTTGCAACGAGGAACAATTGCATTCTATTGAAAGAAAGAGGATTTAAGCTATATGTATAGGATATTTTTTTTCTTTCTTTATATATATAAATATACTTAAATCCCACATCCCTTAATAATTTTTCTGCAAAT
>JMBV01000133.1_pt1 | contig 28645 bp, 35 predicted proteins | sample 616531 | NCBI WGS metagenome assembly JMBV01 (sample SAMN02727904, study PRJNA239997) | anaerobic digester metagenome | biome: anaerobic digester; isolation source: mesophilic anaerobic digester inoculated with municipal waste water sludge... | place: Germany: Bielefeld University, CeBiTec ...
GGTAAAATCCGATGGAAGCGAATACTGAAAAAAAATTGAATGAACCGGATGTCAGAATTGAGATAGAATCTTAACACTTTATTTTTTTAGGAGGATGAGTTTTTATTCTATTAATTTGCACTTGCTTTCTTTGTGCCCGATAAAGAGAACAACAATACATACTGCTCATTACATGACAATTAAGCGAAATGAGTTATAAATGAGTTATGATTTATTGCTGATTCATTATAAAATTCTATTTTTACCCTTTACAAACACATAAAAAAAAGGAGGTGACAGGCAACGAAGAAAAAAAACAGACAAACATCACAGGCTACGGGCTTGAGCCATTGAAAGGATAGATATGGCACAACAACAGTATTTTATAAATCAAAAAAAGACGTTATTATGACTAAAAAAAACAATTTTAAGCAGTATTTTCGCAATTGCATTATTTGCAGTAGCAGGAATGGGAATTAACAAGAGTGTGAACAACAATGCTAATCTTTCGAATTTGGCTTTAATTAATGTTGAGGCATTAGCACAAGGTGAAGGAGGAGGTACTACAGATTGCTTTCCTCCGTATGACGTTACATGCCGTACAGATTGGCAAAACGGAATTAGATATTTAGGACATAAACCGATAATTGTTTAAATCAATAACCTAATAAAGAAAATATGAAAAAAAATATTATTAGCAGTTTTTTTAGCTATATCATTGGTTATAGCATCATTCTTTTATTGCAAAATTAATCTCAATAAATTAAATTTTTCAAATTTAACATTGAACAACATCGAAGCATTAGCACAAGGAGAAATAATAATTGAAATACCTTGTATGTTAATATGGCCAATGCCATTTTGTCAGTACCACCCAGATGAAGGAATAATCCGCTTCGGTGTGGCATACCAATGACATTAAAAAAAGTGAGAAAAAAAATAAATTTTTTTCTTTCTCTCACTTAAATTAATTTATCTCTAGTATTGTATTAAGCTTAGATTAATTTCTTTATCAACACTGTTTTGTGACAACAAATATCTATTATTCTAAAGCGTCTATACTGAAGATTTAAAAAAAAGGAAACAAATATAAATGTAAGTTTAGCTTAATATTATTTATGCGAACCCAGAGTTAAAAAAATAAGATATAAGAAAGCGATAGCCAAATCTCCAAATATGTGTACTATTAACCCGACGTCTTATTTTTTTATAATCATTTCGATATGAAATACTGAAAATAAACTGTTTATAAAGAAATGGATTATGAAATGATCCCCCGTCTCGTTAATAATAATCCGTTAGGAGATCTGACTTTCATCGCTCTTGAATATTTGTTTTTTTCATTTAGCCGATTGAAGAAAGCCTCGGTAGGTTGTCTTACTTTTGAAACAGCCGTAGAGAACAGTTCATTAAAAGCTCTGTCTGCTTGTTTAAGTTCTTCAGATTGTCCTTTGAGTATTTTAACGGGAGTAAGCATTTCAATTTGTTGAGATGCCTTTTTCTTCGGGTTAAAGTATTCGAAGTCGGAATATATTTTATCGGCAAAAACGTTTTACCATAAATTTCATCTTAAGCCTGTTTAAAAACCGTTAAGTCATTATCCTCTGCGGGAGTTATTATTATGCTTTCGGAACCGGAATGGTTTAAGGCGTGCAACTTGCATCCGTAATAAAATTTGCTTTTGGAGACACAATACCCTTTAGTGGTTAACTCTAGTGCAACTTTTACCTTTCTGTTCTTTGAAGTGCAGGTAAAAATGGGAAAAGGAGTCAAGCAATGAATTTTCCGAATTGCAATCAGTTGGCTTAAATGAAACAATAAGATAAACGGCCAGGAATTGAAAAGCGTCTGCAAGCAGATTCAATCTGGTGCAAAATGCTTTATAGCCGGAAGTTTGGAAACCCAACCCACAAGATAATCCTAGGCCAAAGAATGGATTTCTTTTACGCTGAAATATCGTCGCTGGGTTGCCTGTGAAAAGATAAATAGTCATAATTTCCTAATCAGTAACCCCCCCGGGGTTTGCATTGTTTACAGATTACAGTATTTTTATGTTTAGATAGATATTGAATTTTGAACTCAAAACAAATAACAAATAACAAACAATGAAGAATTATTTTGTAATTATTTTATTTTTCCCTGTTTTATTTGCGTGTAAAAACAAAACCGAATCCTTACATGATATATTTAAAAATATAGAAACGGTAAAACATAAAAAAAATAATAAACGATTCAACTTATATTATTGGGAGTCTGGTAAGATGCTCATAGTAGATTCTTTTTTTAATTACTCTGGACTACAAGAACGAGCGAATGTTCCATCTTTTTGATATAAAAAAAATAATAATTATATAAGCAATCTTGGTCTCAAAGGGCAGGGGCCTAACGAATTTTTGCATCCTCTATCTTTAATTTATTCTTCATCTCATGATTTCTTATCTTATGATTTGTTAGATAACTCCCTGAAATTAATAGATCTTGATTCATTGAAAAAAAAGAAGTATCATATAAAAAAAACTATTGTCTTTTAATTCAATATCCCACTCAACGGTTTTTCCTACGAAGTATAATAATTATGTTGGTTTAGGTTTATACACGTTTAACATGTTTAAGTTAATTGATGTTTATGGGAATGAAATAAATTCATTTATGGATTACCCAATAGAAAAAGGGAAAAAGAGCGAAAAAAATAGATCATAGAAATATTGCCCTCGCCTACCAAGGGGGGGTATTAAATATTAGTCCCGATAAGAACAAAATTGTATATGCTTCTCACTATGGAACTATTCTTGGGATTTACAATGTCAATGAAACTTCAATTAATCAAAACTTTCTATTAATTTGTGACTATCCGCAATACACTGTGCAGAATGAAGGTGGTGGTATGTCTAGCCCATTAACCCGAGAAGGCATCAGTGCCTTTAGAGATATTTATGTGACAGACAAATATATTTATTCTTTATATTCGGGTAACAAAATATCAGAATTAAGAGAAAGAGCATTTGAAGCTAAAGATATATATGTTTTTGATTGGGAAGGAAATCCTGTAGTACACTATCATTTAGACGTTCCTATTAACAATATTGCAGTCCTTCCAAATGATAAAAAAATATATGCAATATCTAACTTGCCAGACCCTACCCTGATAGAGTTTGAAATCGACTTGTAAAATAATAAATCAACCGTAGTGCATTTAGACTATGAGCGTTTTTTTAGTTGTTTATATTTCTGTTTAAAAGTTTATTAATCATCTGAATAACAGTAACTGATGTTATTTTTGACAATATTCTTGTTTTATAGCCGTCAAAAGACTTGGCGTAGTTTCGACGGATCATAAATTGATCACACAATTGTGAAAAAGTGTCTCAATACGTTTTCTTGTTCTTGTTAACAGATAGGCTGTTTTATATAATTTCGCTGATTTACTCTCATAGGAACTTCCAATCTGATAGATATTATTCGATGTGAATAGAAACTGTCTAAGGAAGGGGAGAAGTTTAATGATCTTTATTTTTACTAATATTATTTCAATGAAAGATCTTAAATACAAAATAGATGTAAACACCAATACAACTTTACCTTTCTGCCTATCCAAAAGATAAACAAATATATCCCTGCATTTTAAAAATTAAGAATGGAAAGATAGATCAAATAAAATTTCAAACTCCAACAGAAGAATCATTAAAATTAATTTTGTGAATTAAATGAAAAAAAATTACCAATTATTTTATATATATTAGTATTTCTTATTCTATCATGTACTAAAAGCAATGATAAGGGAAATCTACAAACATTAAAAGTATACGAAAATATAGACAAACAGAAAAGATCTTTTTTTTAATGGATCAAATGGCAGGATACAAAGAGATAATTAAGCTTGAGACTACTGACAGTTCCTTAATTTCTAATGTTAATATAAAATTCACCACTCTCCAGTATATATGCTTATTAGATAATAATATGATCTTTTTCTTCGACCAAACCGGAAAATTTAAACTTAAAATAAATTCTAAGGGAGAGGGTCCGAACGAATATAATTCCATATCAAATGTTGTTTACAATTCAATTGACTCTACATTCTATATCCACGATATGTTTAAGAAAAAGATGTTGGAGTATCAACTTAATGGAAGATACCTCGGAGAAATTACAATTGACAATATAGGAAGTATTACAGATTTAGATAATAACTTTTATGTAGTCAGTTATTCACCTTATGCTAATAAGAGTAAATTAGTAGGTATTTTGGATCATTCTTTCAATATCGTGAATGAATTCATTGGCACAAATTTTAATAATGAAAATTATGCTGACAGGGATATATTTTAATTAATGATTTTATACAAAGCAATCATACTAAATGTATTAAACCGATCTCTTCGGATACCATTTATAAAATATACCCAAATAAAGTGCAACCTTACTTCTTTATTGAAAAAGGAAGGCTAGCCATCCCAATTGAAATACTTTCTGATGTTTCCCAAAACAATAAATTCAAGAATTATATAACCAACGATTATGGTTTAATAATCAACAATTTATATTTTATGACTTTTATTATAATAATAAATTATATCAAGACATTTGGGATATTGAAACGAGCAAGTTGTTATATAGAAATATTGCTTCTTCGGTTAATGACAAATATGGCGCTCCTATACATTTAAATGATGAAATAATAAATGTATGGCCTATATTTGTAGACAGTCAATCAGTTTATTGCAAAATTGATGAACGAGATCAACTATTGTTAAAAACGAACATAGAAGAGAATGACATACTGCTGAAAATTAAAGTTGAAAAATAAACATATTTACTTATCTTATTCAGCGTAAGCAGATTGAATCCGTAAATTTTCTTATAAACCTTTTAATTATAGATACATATTTCTAACAACAACGCTTATATTTCGAATGAGACATTTCTATTATATTTTACTGATTTTCTTAGTGGTTTCAAGTTTATTGATTTGTAGTTACTTTCTCTGTGACCTATAGAACAAACAGCGACAATATATGTTGCTCATTATCTGTCAATTTAATGAAATGAGTTATAAGCAACAAACATTACAAGCTACGGGCTTGAGCTATTGAAAGGATAGATATGGCAAACTAATAAACGAATCAGGAAAAGTAATAATTTTAAAACTGAAATTCATGAAAAAGAAAATACTTTTTATATGTACGGCAGCACTATTTGTCTTGGCTGCTTTGAATTTGAAACTTGCATTTAATAACGGATTAAATATAAACTTCTCTTTGGCTAGCATGGAAGCTCTTGCTCGTGGGGGGGAGACTCTATATTGTTCAGTCTGTGGTGAGCAGGTTGATGCCTGTCGGTGCTCACCTGCTATCACATGTGACTATGGACATTGTCATGGGAAAGAATGTCATGAATTTACTGGTAATTTGATTTGTCCATGCAGAGCAAATGGAGATCCATTTTCTATTTGTCCATTATAATAACAATACAAAAAGATGTTCGGTGCCAATAACGTCGAACATCTTTTAGAATTTTAATTTGATAAGCAATAATGAAGAAAGTATTCATACTCTTGATTGTGGTATTCTTCACAATGTGTAAGCAAAAGCCACAGACAGATGGTGCTATTTTCGTCGATCTGGACCGTCCGGAGAAAGTCTCTCTTTTCGATTATTTTCGTTCCATTGAGTTAATTCCATTGGAAACTTCGTCCGACGTTCTTATTGCAGGTATTATGAAAATGATTGTTTACCAAGATAAATATTATGCATTGGATAAGAATCAATGCATTATTTTTGTGTTTGATGAAACGGGAAAATTTCTATATAAAATTGGGAAAAGGGGGGGCAAGGCGTCGGAGAATATGTATTTATAGAAGATTTCAATATCAATCCTTTTCAGGGAAACTTGAGATACTCGAACCATATGGTAAGGTGCATGTTTATGATTTATCGGGTAACTATATTGAAATAAAACAAATCACTTTTCCCGGCTTTCGCATTGCTCATACCCTTGCGGCCATAGATGAACAAACGCATGTTTTTCATACAATGTTCGAACCTGAAAAAAATTATTTATTTTAACCTTGACGAGCAAAAGTTGTTACATCAAGAATTTAAAGAAAATAGGCGTTTGAGTAGTTTTCGAATAATCCATATCAGTACCGAGGAGATTGGTTTTTTTTCGACCTGTTCATCCTATAGTATACAAAATGGGTAGTAGAAAACTTGAAGCCGCTTTTCGATTCGATTTTGGCACGTATACTAGGGAAGGAAAAACTGCTGTTTCTCAAAAGAATCAGAAAGATCCCTATCTAAATGTGTAGAAGAATTATTCGATCAATTTCCTTACCTGATACACTCAGTAAGACATAACAGTAAATATGTATTTGCCTCGCTTTCAAGAATTGATTTGGAAGACAAAGTAAATGTGATATACGACAGGGCGAGCGGAAAGTCAAAATATATTTCTGAATTTACCGAAAAAGTTCAGTTTAATTCATATCGAGGTGAGGAGATAATTGTTACGGATGAATATGTTTTGATGCCCTGTCAATGGGTTGATCTCGAAAAGCGTATTACAAAAGAGATGCTGGATAGCAAACAAAAAGAAATTTTTGAAAAATTGTTGAAATCTGAAATGGAAGAAAATCCTATATTAATTAAATACTGGTTCAAATGAAAAATAAAATAAAGTCCATTATTTTATTATGTATTGCAATATGTTTTTGCTATTTAATGTCGTTTTGTTATTACTAGTCCAACTTCATAAGAATGAGTTAAATAATGTAAGACACGAGCTGGAACACTTGGAAAGCATCGAATTCATGTTTGATGAATACAAGAGAATAACGATCAATAGATTTAAATATGAACAATACAATATAGGTAACTCATCAATTTACATGGGATCAAATGACGCAAACATTATTCCTATTCTTTCTATTACAGATCAACCCAAATTAGTATTAGGTTTAAACCAGAATATGTGCCGGCCATGTGTTGAAGCAGTTTTTAATGATGTAAAGGAGTTTTTTTCCTGATTTCGAAATCAATCCAAACATTTTATGTATTGCTGATATAGAGCAACGTTTTAAAGACAATTACTACGGTAAGGAGGTTATTAGTTTTCATAAAAAAAAGATGATTTTCCTCTGTATGAGATAGAAACAAAACCATATTTTTTTTCATTCTTGATAAGGATTTATGTGTGAAAATGCTGTTTATTACTGATATAACAAGCCCTGAATTAACGAAGACGGTTCAAAACCGCCTTTTATGTCTCTCACCGAAGACAGTAATCCGGTTGTGGTGAAAATAAAATTGAAATGAGAACAGTTTTTACGTTAAAAGATCACCATAATGAGTAAAAAAACAACTCTTCTTTCTGATAATTTCTGTCGCTTTTATTGCATGTACAGGCAGTAAGCACCGAGATCCTTTACAAGTTGTTGAAAACCCCATTCCCGTCATCGATTTGGAAAAGGCCGTTCAATCGCCCACTGAGCCGATGAAAATGAGTGATTTTATAGAAAGTATCGAATACATACGTCCGGAATATCCCGCTTCGCTCGTCGGCACCATTTTTGGAGTGTCGATAAACGATAAGTACCTGCTTCTGGAAGTTCCCGACCGATTGCTTTGTTATACCCGGCAAGGGAAATTCCTGCGCGAAATCGGGAAAAAAAGGACAAGGCCCTACAGAGCATCTGGGCATTCGTTCTTCCACCCTGCTCGACGCCGTCGTAGCCATCAACAGCAACTTCAACCGCAAAATACTTCGATATGATGTTCAAGGAAACTACCTGAGTTCATTGCCCGTTTCCGACGAAGTGTTCAAAATAAACATGTCCGATACCAATCGGTTTGTCATTAACCTGCATCACGGAATTGCCATGGATGACCCAAATCTTTTTGTAACCGGGATACTCAATGACAAAGGCGATACGGTGCAGTTGAAGAAATTGCAGCCGTATTATCCAAAAGGAATGGCGCACAGTCCCACGATATGGTGGTATGGGGGGGACACGGTTTGCGTACACACTTGTGTAACCGACACCGTGTATTCCGTAAGCAAAAATACTATTACGCCAAGATACATCCTGCATCAGGGCAAATATAAAATCAACCGGGAAGCATTCAAAGACATTCGTCTGTTGGAAGCGGAAAGGAGTAATTTTATTGATGGATTAAGTTGCTGTGAAACCGATGGTTATCTGTTGGCGTCTTTTTCGTTGGATAAAAAAAACGTTGGTTGGTTTATTACGATAAACATTCGCACGAAACCAAATCTTGGACGCAATATCCCGATGAAGTGAGCAAATATGGGACACTTGTTGGTGGAGGTTGGGAAAACGATGTGGATGGTGGATACAAATTGTCGCAATTGAATGCTATCAATCCTGATTATATTGCTGTTAGCATTCTTCCCGCCAAGCTAAAAGAGGTTTATACTGAAAATAAAAAGAAGGGAATCAAAGTAAAATGCCCTAAACGCCAACAAGAGTTAGAAAAATTAGTCAATTTATTAAACGAAGACGAAAATCCGGTAATCATATTGTATAAATTGAAAGCTAAAATTTAATATTAATACGCATTTAAAAAAACAAAGAATAAAAACATTACGATTTATTCGTAGATTGCCGATTTTTTTTATATATTTGTAAAAAAAATTTATACGCTGAACAAAATGAAACACATTTTCTGTATCGTCACAACCATTATAATGGTAATATCGCTTCTCATATTCACATCGTGTAAAGCCGACAAGAAAAAAAAGCCCGACGAAACCGTCCAACAACTGTTGCCCGACGCTCCGGCGGAAGTAACCGCCATCACGCTCAAAACAGTAGATTTGAACACGAATTGGTGAGTAACGGAAAAATATCGGCACGCACGGTGGCGGAACTCAAATTTCAAACCTCAGAAACCATCTCACAGATATTCGTAAAAAAAATGGTTCACGAGTTTCTCAGGGACAGCGCATCGCTATACTTGACACCTACTCCATTAATAATCGGATGGAGCAGGCAAAAGATGCGTTAGACCGAAGTCGGTTGGAGATGCAAGACGTACTTATCGGGCAAGGTTACAAATTAGACAGCCTTAATAAAGTTCCGACAGATGTGATGGAGCTTGCACGGGTAAAAAGCGGATTCAATTCGGCGCAAACGCAGTTCAATATGGCAACGCACGATTTGCAGCGCGCCACGCTCACCGCGCCCATCGGCGGTGTCATAGCCAACCTGTTTGCCAAACCGCATACGCTCTCTTCTCCAAGCGAAGTGTTTTGCAACATCATTGATACACGCAGCCTCGAAGTGCAGTTTACCGTGCTGGAAAACGAACTTGGCTTTATTAACATTGACGATAACATGAAAATCGTTCCTTTTTCGATGCCCGGATTGGAGGTAAGCGGACGTGTTTCGGAAATCAACCCGTGGGTAAACGAAAACGGAATGGTGCAGATAAAAGCTGCCGTGAATTACAACGCCCGCCTGGTGGAAGGGATGAACGTGCGGGTGAGCACGTTCCGCTCGGCAGGTAAGCAGTGGGTAGTGCCCAAAACCGCCGTGGTGTTGCGCACCGGAAAACAGGTGGTATTTAACGTGGTGGACGGCAAGGCCGTTTGGAATTACGTGCAGACGGGTCTGGAAAACGCCACGGAATACACCATCACGAGCGAAACGCTGAAAGAGGGCGACCAGATCATCGTGAGCGGGAACATCAACCTGGCGCACGAGTCGCCGGTGAAGGTGGTAGAAGATTAGTTGGATTAGATGACAAAATAGAATTGAAACAGAATCTTTACACTTTTATTTTTTTTATTATAAGGAAAGATTTTGTTTTATTTAAATTGATTTTACAAACACATAAAAAAAAGGAGGTAACAGGCAACAAAGAAAAAAAACAGACAAACATCACAAGTTATGGGCTTGAGCTATTGATGGGCTTGAGCTATTGAAAGGATACATATAGCACAATAATGGAATTTTTTTTATAAATCAATCTAAACAATTATTTATTATGTCTAAAAAAACAGTTTTAAGCAGTATTTTCGCAATTGCATTGGTAACAGTTGCAGGAATGGGAATTAACAAGAGTGTGAATAAAGATACAGCTCTTTCAAATTTGGCTTTGAGTAATGTTGAAGCATTGGCAACACCTGAACAACCCCTTCAAATTCCGTGCGAAATGGAAGATAAATCTAAGTGTAAGGTTCTTTGTCAAGATGCTAGTGGAACTTTAATGCATATCGAATTTCATGATATACGACCCAGTTAAGTCAATCAAACTTAAAAGTACATAATGTTTTTTTGTAAGTACTCTAAAAACTTTATGCACTTTTACATATTAACGAATGATATAATCTATTAAAGATGAAAAAAAATTAACAAATATAATTATTTTATTTCTCTTGATATTTATTTTGGCATCTTGCTCAGAAAAAGAGAAGAAAGAAAAATACAAGAAAAATGTAACGGAACAACTATATGGTCATATTTTAAAAGTTAATAGTTTAGAGGGAAAATCTTTTATTACGATTAAAGATAGTATGATGATTATGAATTCATTTTCAAGAGACTCATTAGTTGTTGCTTATAAATTAATAAATGGTAGTGATTTAGTTAAGATAGGGAATGCAATTCCAAGAGGTAATGGTCCAAATGAATTCAATAATACGTCATATTATGCAGATAAAGAGATTTTTGACATTATAAACTCAGATGGGATGATGACAAAACCATCAACAATAAATATAGACTCTCTATTTAGAAAAAAAGACAACAAATTGTCTCCTTGATAAAGATATGAAATGGATAAACCCATTTAACTACGGAGGATGTTTTGTGAGGTTTGATAATAATAAAATTTTACTTTTAGGGGGGGCGACTACAATTCTCGGAACTTACTAACATTGATTAATTTAAAAACCAATTCCAAAACAAGTTTAGAATATTGGATTAATGATTCTTATAAAGGTCCTAATATCCCAAAACAAATGCTTTATTGCAGTAACTCGCGTATTTTAAAATAATGACAAATATTGTTTGCTTGTGGAGTTGGTAGATATTTAGAAATTATTGATTTATTAAATACTGATATAACCAACAGAAAATTAATCTATGGATTCTATCCGATTTTTGAAAAAAAAGAGACGATAACTTAAATTTTAAAATAAAATTTAATAGCTTTAGGGGGATGAATGTATTTACAACTTCTACATATATTTTTGTACATTTAAAAACATATCAAGATGAAGAAGGAGTTCAAAAAAAGCATATCTGATTTTAAGGGTTATCCATATTATTATAATGATGAACTAGAAGTTTATGACTGGGATGGCAATTTTTTTTAAAAAAAACTATCAAACGAATATTCCTTTTTACGATTTTTTTTGTAACAGAAGATAATAAAACTCTTTTACTATATCTCAAGACTTAAATACATATGAGCCAATAATGGTCAAATATGAATTACAATTCAGCCAATGATAAAGTTCCTCCTCCGCCGCCCCCCCATCGCCGTCCTCATGGTATTTCTTGCCTGTGTGATTATCGGCATCATCACCTACAACACGCTGCCCGTGTCGTTGTTGCCCGATATTGCCATTCCCGAAATTACCGTGCAGGTAACGGGCGACAATATGTCCGCGCGTGAACTGGAAAATACCGTAGTAAAACCGATACGACGACAATTGATGCAGACTGGCAAGCTGCGCGACATCCGCAGCGAAGCCCGCGATGGCTCCGCTATTGTGCGGCTGAAATTCGACTATGGCACCAACACGGACCTGGCGTTTATCGAGGTTAACGAGAAAATCGATGCCGCGATGAACAGCCTGCCGCGCGATTTGCGCCGCCCTCGCGTGATCAAGGCCAGCGCCACGGATATTCCCGTGTTCTACCTGAACCTCACGCTGAAGGAGGACAAACCCTATACGCCAACCGACGAACAGAAATTCCTCGACCTGTCCGACTTTGCCGACAACGTGGTGAAACGCCGCATAGAGCAGCTGCCCCAAGTGGCAATGGCCGATATGACCGGACTGATGTACCGGCATCTTCAAATCGTGCCCGACCTGAATAGCTGGAATCTGCCTCAATAAGTTTAAATGATATAGAAAATACCCTGGCAGCCAACAATATTGAACCCGGAAGCATGACCGTGCGCGACGGATACTACGAGTACAACATCAAGTTCTCGTCGCTGTTGCGTACGCCTGAAGATGTGCGTAATATCTACCTGCGAAAAGATGGCCGCATTTTTCAACTCAAAGACCTGACGAAAATAGATGTGGTGCGCCAACCGGAAGCCGGTATGTCTCTCATCGACGGGAAGCGCGCTGTCACGCTGGGCGTCATCAAGCAGGCGGACGAAACGATGAAGAGCCTCAAGAAATCGCTCAACGCCACGCTCGCCGACCTTGAACGCACCTACCCCGACGTGCAATTCACCGTAAACCGCAACCAGACCGAACTGCTTGACTACACTATCGCCAACCTTCGGGAAAACCTCACGCTGGGTTTACTGCTCGTTTTATCGTGGCTCTGCTTTTCCTGGGCGATGCCAAATCACCGGTAATTATAGGGATAAGCATGATAACTGCACTGCTCACCACCTTTATATTTTTTTTACCTCTTCAGGCAGTCGCTTAACATCATTACCCTTTCGGGACTGATCCTTGCCGTGGGAATGATGATCGACAGCGCCATCATCGTAACAGACATAATAAACCAGTACCGGATGCAGGGCTGTTCGCTGGAAGAATCGTGTGTGAAAGGAACAAACGAGGTCATCACGCCGGTGCTCAGCTCCACACTCACCACCATTGCCGTTTCGTTCCGCTGGTGTTCATGAGCGGTATTGCCGGAGCTATTTTCTTTGCCCAGGCATTTGCCGTAAGCGTGGGGGGGCTGCTCATTTCATACTTTACTGGAATTATTATGCTACCCGTGCTGTACAAACTGGTGTACGGCATGAAAACAGGCCCGGACAAGGTGGGCGATCTATTTGCCCGCACCCAGCGGCAGGCCGATAAATGGGCTTTCGGATGGTACGACCGCGGAATAGAGTTTATTTTCCGCCACAAAACTGCCACGTTTCTGTTCATTATTCTTTCCGTTCCGTTATGTGTGCTGATGTTCCGCATTATGCCACGATCATCCATGCCGCATATCGACCATACCGAAACAGTAGCGATGGTGGAATGGAACGAAAACATCCACGTGGACGAGAACAAGGAGCGCGTTTTTAACCTTATGGAATCGACGGACGAAATGACCACCGAACACGCCGGGTACGTTGGACACCGGCAGTACCTGCTCGACAAGGAGAATGACCTGTCGCCCTCCGAAGCACAACTCTATTTCCGTACTGCTAAAGCATCGTACGTGGAGAAACTGAAATTGCACATTTCCGATTGGATCAGAATGAACTATCCGCAAGCTGTGGTAACGTTCTCACCACCCGAAAACGTTTTTGAGAAGATTTTCGATACGTCGGAAGCCGATGTGGTGGCACAACTCTACCCCGCCAACCGCGAAGAAATACCCGATGCCGGAACCATCCACGCCGTTGAACGGCAGTTACAGGCGGCAACCGGCCTGGAAGCCGAGGGTATACCGCTTGAACAGCAACTAACGATCACCATCGACAAGGAAAAGCTGCTGCTCTACGGCGTGGATTACGGCGAGGTTTACCGCACGCTGCGCACCGCTTTCCGTGAAAACCAAATTGCCTTGTTGCGTTCCTACCAGCAGTACCTGCCCATATCGCTGGCCGGAAAACAACAAACCGCGGAACAGGTGCTGCGCGAAACACTGGTACAGGCAAACGCATCGCGAAACAATTCGGAAACGATGATTCCCTTGCAGTCGCTCGTGAGCGTACACCGGGGCGAAGACATCAAAACCATTGTGGCAGGCAAAAACGGAGAGTACATTCCGATGAATTATTACGATATTGACCGTCCTGAAACGCTTATTAAAAATGCCGAAAAGGCTATCAGGAAAGACAACACGTGGGAAGCCCAGTTCTCGGGCAGTTTCTTTTCCAACCAAAAAAATGCTGGGCGAGCTGGTGGTAATCTTGTTGGTGTCCATCCTGCTGATGTACTTTATCCTCTCGTCGCAGTTCGAAAACTTTCTTCAGCCGCTGATCGTGTTGATCGAAATCCCAATAGATATTGCTTTCGCACTTATATTGCTCTGGGCAACGGGACACACGCTCAACCTGATGAGTGCCATCGGGCTGATTGTATCAAGCGGGATTATAATCAATGATAGCATCCTCAAACTCGACATGATTAACGAGTTGCGTAAACAGGGCATTCCCCTGATGGAAGCCATCCACACGGCTGGTGTGAAGCGTTTGCGTGCCATCATTATGACCTCGCTCACAACCATTCTGGCAATGGTGCCGCTACTTTTTCGTTCGATTTGGGTTCAGAATTGCAGAAACCACTAGCCATCGGTATGATTGGTACAATGGTTATAGGAATGTTGGTGAGCTTATTTGTGGTACCGTTGGTGTATTGGGCGATATATAGAAAATTATGAATTACGAATTACGAGGGTAGAATTAAGAAAGGAAAACAGGAGTGAAGGAGGATTCCGCCTTAGGAAGATTAATGTGATAATTAAATAAAGTGTAAAGTTCATGTCCTGATTCTCGGCTCTCGGCTCTGACTAAAATGACATAAAATATGAAACGAGCATCCAAATCATTACACCCACAGAACATGATTATCGCGAGTTCCATACACCTTGATAAAAAAATAAAATAATCGTATGAAATATACCCGTTTATTATTCCTTTTCGCGGTTATGGGCTGGTTGAGCCTATCAACTGTTTTCGCCCAACAAACCGAAATTACCCTCGATTTGAGGCGGACCGTGGCGTTGGCAAACGACAGTTCGCTCTCGGCATTCCGGGCCAGGAACATGTACATGGCAAGCCGGTGGGAATACCGTACATTCAAGGCGGCACGGCTACCGTCGCTCACGCTTTATGCCACGCCGTTACGCTACAACCGCGATTTCACCCGCCGCTACGACTCGGAGCAGAACATCGATGTGTACCGCCGCCAGCAATCGCTCTATTCCTACGGAAACTTGGCCGCTCAGCAGAACTTCGACTTCACGGGTGGAACGTTTTTTTTGTGGATACCGAACTGGGCTACATCCGCAACTTCGGTGACCTGGCACGAAGCCAGTTTAACAGCGTGCCCGTCCGTATCGGCTACCGGCAGGAGCTGCTGGGCTACAACCGCTTCAAATGGGAAAAGAAAATAGAGCCGCTCAAATTCGAAAGAGCGCAAAAGGAATTGATTTCCAACCTGGAAGCAACGGCTGAAACCGCATCGGGTTACTTTTTCGATTTGGCGATGGCACAGGCCGAACACCAACTGGCTCAGGAAAATCGACGGAACTCCGAACGGCTGTATCAAATTGGTGAGGAAAAGCACAAAATCGCCTCCATAGGACAATCGGAATTGCTCACGTTAAAGCTAGACCGGGTAAACGCCCAAAACTCGCTACAAAATGCCGAACTGCGCTTGAAACGGGCGATGTTTGCGTTGGCGGCTTACCTCAATCTGGATAAGGACACGAAAATCACGCTGCAACTGCCCGATTATCCCAAGAATGTCATCGTAAACGTGAACGATGCGCTGATGTTCGCCAAGGAGAACAATCCACAGTATATGGAACACAAGCAACGCATATTGGAATCCGAGCAGACTCTCGACCGCACCCGCCGCGAATCGCTCTTCAGCGCGGGGGGGTTCTCAGCAAGCGTGGGGGGGTTCAACCAGATTGCACCCACGTTTCGCGACGTGTATCGCAATCCGTTGCAACAAGATATCCTGGCGCTTACGCTAACCATTCCCATTGTAGACTGGGGGGCGTTCGCAAAGGACGGTACAACATGGCGAAGAACAACCTGAACATCACGCAGCTTTCGGCACAGGAAAGCGAAATCCGCCTGGAAGAAGACGTGATCATGACCGTGGGCGACTTCTCGGTACAGCAACAGATGATCCGCAGCGCCGAAGAGGCGATGGAACTCGCCAAGGTAGCGTACGAGCAAACACAGGAACGCTTTATCATCGGCAAGGCGGATATCAACAGCCTGACGCTCTCCACCAACCGCCGTCAGGAGGCACAACGCAATTACATTTCCGCCCTGCGTAACTATTGGCAGAGCTATTTCAAGCTGCGGAAACTGACATTGTATGATTTTGAAAAAGACAGACCTATTGAGGTAAGTTTTAGTAAAAAGTTGAAAGTTCGTAAATTACAAATTGATTAATGTCTAAAAAAATCTTCCATATCCTCATTCACCGTCATCGTTGCTTTCTTAAGCATAGCCCTCACAGGACTTGCCCTTATTCCGCTGTTGCCGGTCAAGATGGCTCCCTCGCGGACATTGCCCAGTTTGACGGTCTATTTCTCGATGCCCGGCAATTCCGCCCGCATTGTGGAAATGGAAGCCACTTCGAAGTTGGAATCGATGCTGGCGCGCATCGGCGGCGTGAAAACATCCATTCCACATCGGGAAACGGCTGGGCAACATCACGCTCGAACTGGACAAGCACACGCCAATTGATGCCGCCCGGTTCGAGGCTTCCACCATAGTTCGTCAGACGTGGCACGACCTGCCGCGCGAAGTGTCGTACCCCCCCTATATTTCGGTGCGCCGCCCCCCCGACGAGAACGCCTCGCGCCCCCCCTTTATGACCTTCACCGTCAATTCCGCCGCCACGCCCATCGTTATTCAAAAATATACCGAAAACACCATAAAGCAGCGTTTGAGCGATATTGGCGGATTATACAAAATTGATGTGCGGGGAGCTACACCGATGGAATGGCAATTGACCTACGATAGCGACCAACTACAAGCCTTGGGCATAACGGTAAACGACATCCGCGAAGCTGTTTCGATGTATTATTCCACCGACTTTCTGGGAATGGCGGAAACGCAAAACGAAAACGACACGCCTTCGTGGATGCGCATCATGCTGGTATCGGGGGGTAATAACGACCCCCCCTTTGACGCTTCCGCCATTACCGTGAAAAACCGCAGAGGCACACTTATCCGCCTGGATCAACTGGTAAAAGTGGTGCACACCGAACAAGCGCCCAACAGCCATTACCGCATCAACGGTTTGAATTCCATTTACCTGTCGCTCACGGCGGAAGAAACTGCCAATCAGTTACGGTTAAGCAAACAGGTTCACGAAGCCATTGACGAAATCCGCCTTGCCTTACCTCCGGGTTACGAAATCCACTACAGTTACGACGCCACGGAATACATCCGTGCCGAACTGGGAAAAATTTACCTGCGCAGCGGGCTTACAGTACTTATACTTCTGCTTTTCGTGCTGCTCATAACCCGAAACGTGCGCTACCTGTTTCTTATTGCCGTTACGCTGGCAATCAACCTCGCCGTTGCCGTTATTTTTTTTATTACCTCTTCGGGTTGGAGATTCAGCTCTACTCGCTGGTGGGAATTACTATTTCACTCAGCCTGATTATCGACAATACCATTATTATGACCGACCACCTGATGCACCGAGGTAACCGGAACGCCTTTATGCCCATACTGGCGGCAACGATGACCACAGTGGGTGCGTTGGGCATCATCTTTTCCTGGACGAGAAGATACGTCTCAACTTGCAGGATTTTGCCGCAGTGGTGATGATCAACCTCTGCGTATCACTTTTGGTAGCGCTCTTTTTTGTGCCGGCAATGGTGGAAAAGATCAATCTGAAAAAACGCGAACCGATGAAAAGACGGGGGGCTTCTCCACCGCCTGCCCATCCGTCCGCGCTGTCTGACGGTACACTTCAACCGTTTTTACAGCTGGATGATCCGCATCCTTTCAAAATACAAATGGATTCCGTTCACGGCGATTGTGTTGATTTTTGGATTACCGGTATTTCTGCTTCCCGACAAAATCGAAAAGGAAACCAGATTCGCGGAACGGTACAACAGGATTTTCGACAATTCCACCTACAAGGAGAAAGTAAAACCGGTTGTAAACAAAGCCCTGGGTGGTACGTTGCGCCTGTTTTCGGAAAAAGTGTATCAAGGAAGTTACTTCACACGAAGCGAAGAGGTGGTGCTTACCATCACCGCTTCGATGCCCAACGGAACCACATTGCCGCAGATGAACGCCCTTATCGAAAAGATGGAACGATACCTGAGCGGGTTCCCCCCCGAAATACGTCAGTTTCAGACCGATATACCCAACGCACGCAGGGCATCCATCCGGGTATTTTTCAACAGGGAATCGGAACGGAGCGGTTTTCCGTACCAACTTAAAAGCAGTGTCATTACCAAAGCCTTGGAATTGGGTGGCGGAAGTTGGGGGGGCGTTTACGGTTTGCAAGATCAAGGTTTCAGCAACGATGTTACCGAATTTGCCGGAAGTTACCGCGTGAAACTATACGGCTACAACTACGACGAATTAACGTCATGGGCGGATACACTCAAGAACCGTCTGTTGAACTATCGTCGTATCAAGGAGGTGCTGATTAATTCCAATTTCTCGTGGTACAAGGATGACTACCGCGAGTTCTCTTTCGATTTGAACAAGCAGCGGCTGGCTTCCGAAGGCTTTATGCCGGGTGAACTGTTTGCCTCGCTGCAACCCGTTTTGCCAAAGACGTGTGGGCAGGCTCCTTGGTCATAGACGGCGAAAGGGAGGATATCAAACTGGCAAGCCGCCAGAGCAGGGATTACGATATCTGGGCGCTGCAATACATCGCCCATAACCTGGGCAACCGGATGTATCGGTTGGACGAACTGGCGGATATTTCCAAAGGACAGGCTCCGCAGGAAGTGGGCAAGGAAAACCAGCAGTATCGTTTGGCGGTGCAGTTCGATTACATCGGCGCCAACACGCAGGCCGGGCGCGTGCTCGACCGCGAAGTGGAAGCGCTCAACAAAATCCTGCCGATGGGATATACCGCAGAGAAAGAAGAGAGCGGATGGGTTGGGGTAAGAAAGACAACAGGCAGTATTGGCTGATTGGCTTGCTGATCGTGATCATCTTCTTCACCACATCGGTATTGTTCAACAGCATCAAGCAGCCACTGGCGGTTATTTTTGTGATTCCTGTTTCCTTTATCGGGGTGTTTCTTACGTTTTACTGGTTCAAACTGAACTTTGACCAGGGCGGCTTCGCGTCGTTTATCCTGCTCTCGGGCATTACCGTGAATGCGAGTATTTACATTCTGAATGACTTTAACCGGATTCGTCGCGAACGTCCGGGACTTTCATCGCTGAAAGCCTACATCAAGGCGTGGAACTCCAAAATTATTCCGATTTTCCTTACGGTGGTTTCCACGATGCTGGGGGGGTTTATTCCGTTTATGGTGGGCACAACCAGGGAAGCGTTCTGGTTTCCGCTGGCCGCTGGCACAATCGGCGGGCTGGCCATGTCGATCATCGGGATATTTTTGTTTTGCCGTTGATGGTGGTGGGGGGAGGAAGAAATGATTTGGGATTTGGAATTTACGATTTTAAGTCGCTGAAAGAGATAAACATAATTCAAAATAACACAAATATGAAAAACTTTACAACTGATGTTCAACGGTTTTGCTTGATGTGTCTTTTATTGACATCGCAAACCGGTTGTTCCAATAAACAATACAACCCAACTGATAAAAATAGATGTAACGAAAAATTACCCTGAAAAAAACTGTACATTCAGAACATAGCGGATGTTGAATATGTATCGCTTGAAACCGATGATAACTTGTTGTTTTCCTATCTTTTGGGCATAAGCGATCATTTTATTGTTTGTGGAAACCACGTTGACAACAGCTTTGTCTTTTTCGACCGGAAAACAGGAAAGCCCGCAAGTAAAATAAGAAAGATGTGTCTTTACCTCAACTAAAACCTTCTGTGGGCAAATTGTGGGCAAATAAAAAAATCAGGAACTTTAGATTTTATCTTAAGTTCCTGATTATCAAGTGGGCGTTGACGGATTCGAACCGCCGACCCTCTGCTTGTAAGGCAGATGCTCTGAACCAGCTGAGCTAAACGCCCGATTACTTTTTTTTGCTTTTGTCCGCGCCCGGAGGTTGCTTTCTGAAAAAGTGATGCAAAGATAGGCTGTTTTTATTTTGCAACAAAATTTTTTTGCAAATATTTTTATCAAAATTTTTAAGACTCTATAATTATCCGTATTTTTGTACCGTAAATGTAAAGGGCTATCTTTTTTTTAGAAGAAGCACAAAATCAATGAAGCAATGGTGAATGAGCAGAAAAGTGATTTCCCGCCATTCGTAAAACCGATAATAATCCGCATCACGCACAAAAATGAACTTAAACCAACTGACAGCCATTTCGCCAATAGACGGCAGATACTGGGATAAAACCAAAGAGCTTGGAGCTTTTTTTCTCTGAATATTCACTTATAAGATATCGTGTGAAGGTAGAAGTGGAGTATTTTATTGCACTTTGTGAATTGGGGGGGATCTCTCCACTTGACAAGGTGGATAGCTGTGTGTTTGCTGATTTAAGAGATTTGTATGAAAATTTCAGCGAAGAGGATGCATCAAAGATCAAGGATATTGAAAAGATTACCAACCACGATGTAAAAGCAGTTGAATATTTCCTGAAGGAAAAGTTTAATGTGTTGGGTTTGTCGGAACACAAAGAGTTTATCCATTTCGGATTAACATCGCAGGATATTAATAATACTGCAACACCAATGATGTGGCAGGATGCATTGCAAACGACTACCATCCCGCCATGGAGTCGCTTATATCGCAGATGAATGCTCTTGCTGATGAGTGGAAGGAGATACCGATGCTGGCACGCACACACGGGCAGCCGGCATCGCCTACACGCTTGGGAAAAGAGATAAAGGTATTCTCTTATCGTCTGTCTAACCAGCTGGAGGCTCTGAAAAAGATTCCTGCAAAAGCAAAATTCGGAGGGGGGCCACAGGTAATTTTAATGCCCACAAAGTGGCATATCCGGAAATAGACTGGAAGAGATTTGCGGAAAAATTCCTTCAGCAGAAGCTGAGCCTGCATAGAGAAGAATATACCACCCAGATATCTAATTACGATGCTTTCGCGGCATCTTTCGATGCATTGAAAAGGATCCACACAATCCTTATCGATTTTAACCGTGATATGTGGCAATATATCTCAATGGAATATTTAAACAGAAAATAAAGGAGGGTGAGGTGGGATCATCAGCCATGCCACACAAGGTAAATCCAATAGATTTTGAAAACGCCGAAGGGAACCTGGGTATTGCCAATGCTCTACTTGAACATCTGGCAGCCAAACTCCCAGTTTCACGATTACAGAGGGATCTTACCGATTCTACTGTTATCCGTAATACAGGTGTACCTCTTGCGCATGGGTTAATTGCCATTAAAAGTACAACAAAAGGGCTGAATAAATTGTTATTAAACAGAGAGGCAATCGACAGAGACCTTGATAATAACTGGGCAGTGGTTGCCGAAGGAATTCAAACAATATTACGACGTGAAGGATACCCGAAACCCTATGAGGCATTGAAGGCCCTTACCAGAACCAATGTGCACATTACGCGCGAAAGCATCGCGCAGTTTATTGAATCACTTAATGTTAGTAGCCGGATAAAGGAAGAACTAATGGAAATAACGCCACAAAATTATACGGGAATTTAAAATTTGAAAAGTAAATAATTATTGTATGAAAGTCCAATTCCGGTAGTTTTTATATGAAGGCCGGCAGTGTTTTAGGAAAATTAAAAAAAACCGTGAGGTTTCATCAGTAAAACAAAAAAAAGTAATAAGAGTAACATGACAACAAACAACGAAGAATCGCGTCCGAAACGAAGTTATCACAGCGCGAGCAATGAGAGACACGCTTCTCCAAACAGAAATTACAACAATGAGCGAAGAACACAGGAGGGTTATACCACCTCAGAGAGGCCCTACAATCAGAATTATGGAAATACCCAACAGGGAAATACTGATGGAGGAGTGAGAAACGCCGCCCGAGAGTAGGTGAACGCATACAGTCGCAGCAGAGAGGAGCAGGGGGGAAACTACCCCCCCAATCGCAACAGGGGAAATCAAGGCCAGGGTGCATATCAGCAACAACCAGTGAGACCGGGAGCAAAAAGCTCAAAAAGAAAAAACCGTTCAAACAGATTAAATATAAAGAGAATGCCGACCCCCCCAACGCACCTATCCGTTTGAACAAGTATTTAGCCAATGCCGGAGTTTGCTCACGAAGAGAGGCAGATGAGTTTATTCAGGCCGGAGTAGTGAAAGTGAACGGTCAGGTGGTTACGGAACTGGGTACCAAGATTACACGTGCCGATGAGGTGGTGTTCCACAATCAGCCGGTACAACTTGAAAGCAAGGTATACGTGCTTTTGAATAAACCGAAAGGGTTTGTAACTACAACCGATGATCCTGAAAACCGTAAGACGGTTATGGAGCTTGTGAAAAGCGCCTGCTCAGAACGTATTTATCCGGTGGGCCGGCTAGACAGGGCTACAACAGGTGTGTTACTGCTGACCAACGATGGAGACCTTGCATCTAAATTAACACATCCTAAGTATGAAAAACGGAAGATCTATCAGGTATGGCTCGATAAGCCCGTAGCTATGGAGCATATGCAGATGATAGCGGATGGCATTGAGCTGGAAGACGGAGAGATCCATGCCGATGCAATCAGTTACGTGACAGAAGAGGATTTATCACAGGTGGGAATTGAAATACACTCTGGGAAAAACCGTGTCGTGCGACGCATTTTCGAAAAATTAGGTTATAGGGTGATGAAACTCGATAGGGTATATTTTGCCGGACTGACCAAGAAAAAAATTGTCGCGCGGTAAATGGCGTTACCTGACAGAACAAGAGGTTAACATGCTTCGTATGGGGGGGCATTTGATTAACAAAACAGTTTCTTTGCACCTTCCCGGGAATGCAGTGGGTAAAAATAGTTGCCTTTGAATGCGCCTGGAAAGAATGATTTGCAAAAACAAAAACGGAATCAGAAAAATCTGATCACCGAAAGAATGATAATAATCCTGCATCCGCATAAAAATGTGGATAAATTATAAATATGCAAACAGAACAGTCTCTTGGATGGAGATATTGTGTTGATTATGAAACAACTAAAGCGAACAAAGATTTCGGAAGCCTTACGGCTTAAAAACTTCGGTGAAGAAGTAAACGTAAAAGGGTGGGTGCGTACCCGCAGAGGAAACAAAAACGTTGGATTTATTGCTCTTAACGACGGCTCGACAATTAATAACATACAGTTAGTCATTAATATAGCCGATTTTGGTGAAGAGTTTCTTAAGCCTATAACTACCGGCGCATGCCTCAATATAAACGGAAAGTTAGTGGAGTCGCGGGGGGGACAGGGGGGGCAGTCGGTGGAAATTCAGGTTGAGGAAATTGAAATTTATGGTTCTGCAGATCCTGTAGCCTATCCTCTGCAGAAAAAAAGGGCACACCTTGGAATTCCTGCGTGAAATAGCTCATCTGCGCCCTCGTACGAATACTTTCGGTGCCATTTTCAGGATGCGTCACCATATGTCGTACGCCATACATAAATATTTCAACGACAACGGTTTCTATTATTTCCACACACCCATCATTACCGCATCAGATGCTGAAGGTGCAGGTTCAATGTTCGAGGTTTCTACACTGGATATAAATAATCCGCCACGCGATGAAGAGGGGGGAAAGTGGACTTCACTCAGGATTTTTTTGGCCGTCAGACCAACCTTACCGTTTCCGGACAATTAGAGGGTGAGCTGGGTGCTATGGCATTGGGTGCAATATACACCTTTGGCCCACCTTTCGTGCCGAAAACTCAAATACACCGCGTCACCTGGCTGAGTTCTGGATGATTGAGCCGGAAGTAGCCTTTTACAATATCGATGATAATATGGATCTGGCAGAAGATTTTCTGAAATACCTTATCCGGTATGCTCTGGATAACTGTATGGAGGATATAGAGTTTCTGACAAAGATGTATGACAAAGAATTGACAAGCCGGCTGAAATTTGTTCTGGAAAATGATTTTGTAAGGCTCAAATATACTGAGGGAGTAAAGATACTGGAAGAGTCAGGACAAAAATTCCAATATCCGGTTTTTGGGGGCTGATCTTCAGTCCGAGCATGAGCGTTATCTGGTAGAGAAGCATTTCAAACGGCCGGTTATCCTGACCGACTACCCGAGGGAGATAAAATCGTTCTACATGAAACAGAACGATGATGGAAAACAGTTCGCGCCATGGATGTGCTCTTCCCGAAAATTGGAGAGATTATAGGAGGATCGGAACGCGAGACCGATTACGATAAGCTTATGAGCCGTGTGAATGAGACCGGTATGAATACTGAACCAATCTGGTGGTATCTGGAAACCCGCAAGTTTGGTACAGCCCCCCCGCATTCCGGCTTCGGCCTTGGTTTTGAACGGTTGATGCTATTCGTAACCGGAATGACCAATATTCGCGATGTGATCCCGTTCCCGCGTACACCGAAAAACGCGGAATTTTAAGATTGATTAATAAATAAAATATCCATCGTGGCACCTTTCATTATCTGACATGAAAATCAGAATAAGGAGGGTGCCTGTTGGTGATGGATCTAAAAAAAATAGATGAAGAATATACGTAATTTTTGCATTATTGCACACATCGACCACGGCAAAAGCACGTTGGCAGACCGTTTGCTTGAGTATACCAAAACTGTTGAAGGAAAAGACCTGCAGGCGCAGGTATTAGACAGCATGGACCTCGAGCGCGAACGGGGGGGTATTACCATTAAAGCCACGCCATACAGATGGATTACGTACACGAAGGGGGGAATCCTATTCGCTCAACCTGATTGATACTCCGGGACATGTGGATTTCTCGTACGAGGTGTCGCGTTCCATTGCTGCCTGTGAAGGGGGGGCTTTGCTGGTGGTTGACGCTGCACAGGGAATACAGGCACAGACCATCTCGAATGTATATATGGCCATAGAACACGATCTGGAGATTATTCCTGTTTTAAATAAAATTGATCTGGAGAGCGCCATGCCTGAAGAGGTGGAAGATCAGATAATTCAACTTCTTGGTATTCCACGTGAAGATATAATTCGCGCAAGCGGTAAAACCGGCGTTGGCATTGATAATATCCTTAAAGCTATTATTGAGCGCGTTCCGGCACCACAGGGAGATCCTGAGGCACCGCTACAGGCATTGATCTTCGACTCGGTATTTAATTCGTTCCGAGGAATTATTGCCTATTACAAGGTTGTAAATGGAAGTATCAAGAAGGGCGATTCGGTGAAATTTATTAATACTGGAAAAGAGTATGATGCCGACGAGGTGGGAATACTAAGGCTCAGCATGGTCCCTAAAGAAGAGGTGCGCTGTGGCAATGTAGGTTATATCATTTCAGGCATAAAAACATCGAAAGAGGTAAAGGTGGGTGATACCATCACTCACGTAAAACGACCTGCGGCAAAAGCTATAGAAGGGTTTGAAGAGGTGAAGCCGATGGTTTTTGCGGGAGTCTATCCTATTGATACCGAAGATTTTGAGAACCTGCGCTCTTCACTCGAAAGCTGCAGCTGAACGATGCTTCGCTCACTTTCCAGCCAGAGTCGTCGGTCGCCCTGGGATTCGGTTTCAGATGTGGTTTCCTGGGATTGCTACATATGGAAATTATACAGGAACGACTCGACCGGGAATTTAACATGGATGTGATTACAACGGTACCGAACGTTTCATACCGTGTCTATGACAAGAAAGGGGTGATGAAGGAAGTACACAATCCAAGCGGCTTGCCTGACCCCCCCACACTTATCGATCATATCGAGGAGCCTTTTATTCGTGCCTCGGTGATAACCAATACTACTTATATTGGCCCTATTATGACGCTCTGTCTGGGGGGGAAAAGAGGTATTCTGGTAAAACAGGACTATATTTCAGGCGACCGGGTGGAGATAATTTACGATTTGCCATTGGGTGAGATTGTAATCGACTTTTATGATAAACTGAAGAGTATTTCTAAAGGATATGCATCTTTTGATTACCATATGCATGACTATCGCCCATCGAAACTGGTTAAGCTTGACATACTTCTCAATGGTGAACCGGTGGATGCGCTCTCAACGCTTACACACTCCGACAATGCTCAGTCCTTTGGACGGCGTATGTGTGAGAAACTGAAGGAGCTGATTCCACGGCAGCAGTTTGATATTGCCATTCAGGCAGCTATCGGGGGGGCAAAGATTATTGCCCGTGAGACAGTGAAAGCCGTACGTAAAGATGTGACAGCCAAATGTTATGGTGGTGATATCTCGAGGAAGCGAAAATTGCTGGAAAAGCAGAAAGAAGGGAAAAGCGCATGAAGCAAGTAGGGAACGTGGAGGTGCCGCAGAAAGCGTTTCTTGCAGTGCTTAAACTGGATTAAAATATAGTATCTGGTTTAAGCCTGGTTTTCGAAGCGTTAATCAACAAAAGCACGGGTATTAATAATATAGTATTTGGTTTTGACAGGAATCGGAACTGCGAGCAGAACGAGGATCATAACCGATACCAGGAAGAGGATCGGAACCGGCGCCAGGAAGAAAATCGGATCCGGCGCCAGGAAGAGGATCGGAACCGCGAGCTCAGATTGGAAGTATAAATAAAAGGCGCTCCAATCACTTGGAGCACCTTTTTCTAAAAATAATAAAAAAAGTAGAGAGAATGCAGCCTAGCGACTGCATTTTTTTATTCACTTATAACCGCTGTAATATCATCAATACAAAAATAAGAAGGAGTATTCATTCCCCCCCAGTCTCCGTTATCGGTGGAGGAGAGTTCAAAATGAACACTTTTCACTTCTCCAAGCCCCATGAGATCAACCCATTTCCATTGATTAAGCAGTTCTGACTTGCCGTTACGGAAATCGGCAAGGTAAAACTCCACTGCCTGCGTGTCATTCCCCCCCGCTTTATCTTTTCCCTTGATCTTGAGTTTAAACCAGTCGCCTTCCCCCCCGAATTTTTTTTAGCAAATTGGTCCCCCCCATTTTTCATGGAGAAATAGGCGTAGGTACTGTTGGTAACATACATTCCCTTAACCCTGCAGGAAGTGCCTCCTTTGAAAGAAATTACAGCAGGATTATAATCTGTACTGTTTGCCGTAAGGTAAACTTTTCCTGTATATGCTTTTCCGGTGATGGCACTATTGTTAGCATAACTTGCAGTTGTGACATCACTTTTATTAGTGTACATGAATCCACTCCAGGAAGAATCGGAAAAATAGTTGTCAAAAACGAAAAGATTATCCGCACCGCTGAACTGGTTTTTCCATATGGGACCATAATCGCCGGGAATTTCGGTTCCCGACTTGTCTCCGGTCCACTCGGTTTCGACTCCAGTTAGCTTGTTTTCCAGATCAACAACTTTTGTAACGGTTACATCATCATTCTCGCATGAAACCATCAGAAGAGAGAAAAGAGAAATTAAATAAAACAGGTTTTTTTTCATTTTGATACAATTAATTGGTTCAACTTTAGCATGTGTTGCTCTTAGAGCTTAATAGTTCTACATTGTATGTTTAGCTATACACCCATCGCATTAACACATGCGAAAGTTCAGTTATTTGATTATTTGACATATAAAAATATACTGTATTTCCTGTAATGATTACTTAGTTGAACAGGCATTACAATTGTTTGGCATATTAAAATCTACTGTTGTTGGAGCAGGTGCAGATCAATTACTCCACTCACTTCGGTGGAAGACTCTCCAATGCGTCCATTAAATTGGTTCACACCCGTATATATTTTAACAAAATCTATTCCGTCAAGATGTACTTTCTTACGGTTTGTATCTACAGCCCAGTCTATATCGAACTGAGCTCCTGAGCTGTTGTTAGGCATATTGTCGGCATAACCCCCCCAGTCGTAAGAGTGCAAGGTGTAAGTATCGTTATCAACAGTGTTGTTGTCGGGAAGCCTTGTCCCGATAAACTGCATTTTATCACTGTCTATCCATTGCGGGTAATAACTTTGCTGGTGAAAGGTAGTCTTATAAACATAACCCTCGCCATTTACGTTAGCGGTCCATTTGATATAGGCTGCATCAGTCACGTAAAAGAGCGATGGGTGAGGGACAGGAGTTTTATTTTCATCGGGCCTGTAGTAAGTGATTTCATAATTGTGTATGGTTTTCTCATTGTCATGTTCGCTTCCGGCAAGTTCGTACCATGGGTCATCGGGTTTCCCGTTTTTGTTGATGTCGGCAGATACCATCACAATACCCGGTTCACTATTGCCGGCGTAAGCATTTCCCAGTACTGCAAAATCGGCTTTACCAGGCACATTTTCAATGGTATGATCAAACCCCCCCACTACTACATAACCGCCAAACCCGCCCAGCGATATCAGCCCACCTCTGTCACCGGCGATTTTTTTCTTCGGCTTTTTTTCGCCATTGTTTCGAATGTATCGCCTTCCTTATATTCCGGCAGTTTGTTCACAAACTGGCCCGGAGCAGGCATATACTCAAACACGCGGGTGAGATAGGGAGAGTGTTTTATTCCGGGGCCTTCTCCCTCATCAGTCACATCTCCTTCACTGCTGCAACCCACTGGCAGAAGAATAAAGAAAAGGAGAAAGAAAAATTGAAAAAGCTGCCTTTGTTTTGTCATAAGAATAATTTG
>JMBV01000134.1_pt1 | contig 28482 bp, 54 predicted proteins | sample 616531 | NCBI WGS metagenome assembly JMBV01 (sample SAMN02727904, study PRJNA239997) | anaerobic digester metagenome | biome: anaerobic digester; isolation source: mesophilic anaerobic digester inoculated with municipal waste water sludge... | place: Germany: Bielefeld University, CeBiTec ...
AGCCTTTATTGTCTATATATTTCCATGGGTCTAACCAAATTTGAAATCGGATTTTCACATGGTCAAAGAGAAAATAACCAGCTATCCCAGCTATTATAAAAAAAACAATATATTAAACCAAATTAATTTTCTATTTTCTTCATATATAAATTGCAAAGCAATAAATATAGAATAAAAAAATTAGCACTGTACCTAAATCTTTTTGTTTAAATAAAAATCCAATAAATAAATATACTGCTCCTGTTAAATAATAAATTCCATATTTCTTTTCTTTATATTCTTCATAATTTGTATAATATGCTGCTATTAGAAAAATCAATAATAATTTGATTATTTCCGTAGGCTGAAAACTAAATCTTCCAATTGCAAGCCAATTAGTGGATCCTTTTTTTTATTAGTCCCAAATAAGAGAGTGGCCAAAAATAGAATAATAGACAATATAAAATAGAGATTAGCCCACTCCCTCCATTTATCAATATTCTTGACAATGTAATAGCTTCCAAAAAATATTAATATACCCATGCCTATCCATACTACTTGTCTCATGCCTAATACAGGGTTTATTCTATAAATCATAATAACTCCAATACTTAAAAGCATAGTAGTTATTAAAAAAAATATAATTGTCTCCCGTAGATATTTTAGGCAGTATAAAATTGGAAATATAAATAATTAATATTAAACTTATTCCAGAGATTAAAGTGGTTTTATCTAGATTTTCTTTATCGTATATAAATAATAGCGCAATAGCCATTAATTCAAATAAAACTAATAAATTTCTAGGCCTTCTAGGGCTGGTTATTTTATCTAACATATTATCCCTACTCTCTATCTACATATAAAAATTCTACCTGTCCTATTTTTATTCTGTCTCCATTTTTGATTTTCACTGCATCCATTATTTTTTTCTCCATTGATATAAGTACCATTAGCAGAATTTAAGTCTTCTACATAAAAATCCCCTTCGTCTTCTACTATTTTTAAATGGTTTTTCGAAATATATGGGTCTTTTAATACTATCTTATTATTGCCACTTCTACCAATAGAAATAATATCCTCTACTGGATAATATTCTTTCACATTAAAGATAGGGTGTTTTTCTTATTTATTAATTTTAAATATCTTCCCCCCCATCAGAAACTTCTTGGGAAATACCTCTTATATCTAAATATATTAATCTGATGATGCTTAATATAAATAGATATATTATTACTATGAAAATGTATTTGAATATTAAAGAAAATATATTGTACATAATAAACCTCCAAATTTTTTTTGTATCCAAGTTTATATTATCACAATCCATATCTATTGTGAACAATTTAATCCTTTCTTTCTATTCTATTTAACAAAAATATCTGATATTATAGTTATAGGAGGTGTTTAGATGAATAAAAAAAATTAAACGTTCGAAAACTGATAGAATTTTTGCAGGTGTCTGTGGAGGTATTGGGGAATATTTTAATATTGATCCTGTAGTAGTTCGTATTATCTGGGTATTAGTTGCCTTTATGCCTGGAGGACCAGGATTTTTAGCCTATTTAATCTGTGCCCTAATAATTCCCGAAGATGATGGAATAATTTATCAAGATGAGGAAGCAGATACGAAAAATAATACTGCTATTTTTATTGGCATTGCCATGATAATCCTAGGAGTAATAACTCTTAGTAAAAATATATGGCCTCAATTTACTCATATATTGAGGAATATAGGTAGATACTGGCCTATATTGTTTATAGTCTTTGGGATTTATATTATATTTAATCAAGTAAACGAAAGATAAAAAAATGGACAATATTGTCCATTTTTTTAAGAATAAATTATCTTCAATATATAGGCAATTTCATCATCAAAAACCTCTATATTATAGGTTTCTTCTATAGTTTTTAAGGCCTCTTTTATAATAAAAAAATTCTTTATAGCTTCTTCTCTTATATTCTTCTACCTTTTCAAATTTGACCCTATTACCCATAATCACCCTCTCAATCATTATGGCTATATGAATAATTAAATTTAAACCTGCCTCATCACTATTAAAGTAATTAATAAATTCCTCTGTGTTTGCCAAATTTTCAATTGCTATTTTAATATATTCTAAAGCCTTTTTGGGATTTATAAATAATAAAAAAATCTTCTAATATATTTTTTTTGCCACTTTATATATATCTTCTTCTGCATTTAAACCCTCGGATTCCAAAAACTTAGAAAACTTTTCCCTAGATCCTTTATTAAATAATTCTTCTATGGAAAAGTATGGAATATCTATATTAGGCTGTATATTTCCAACACAGGCAATTATATTATATTTGTTTTTTATCTTTTGAAAATCCTCACTTATATTTTGTACATCTGAATAATTTAGGGGAAACACATGGATTTTTTTTCATCTAGTTCTTCTACTATATTTTCCACCATATTAGCTAAAATTAAACTAGTGCCTTTGCCTGTGGCACATATGCTTATTATAGCCCTTTCCCTTTTATAAGGCTTTGCTATTTCTACATTATTTACTAAACTATTGTATATGGTATCTATGTCTTCCTCCTTATAGCTAACTCTTCTCAATACTTCTAAAATTAAAGGAGTAGAAACATTTTCAACAGTTCTAGTAAGGATTCCTGTTTCTTCAGTAATTCTATTTCCAAAGTTTTTTAAGGAACCCATATCTACTAAAATAATAACTCCTTTTCCTTTATCTATAACCTTTACAGTTGTTAAGACCTTAGTGTAAGTTTTATCTACACTTTCCTCTAAAGGCATATCTATAGCCTTTACATAATCAGAGTTAAAAAGCCTATTACAAACATTTGCCATACTACTGGCAGTGCTATCTCCATGGGCTATTACTAGAATCCCAATTCTATCTCTTTCTTTCTTTTCCAATTTATTATTAGCTAAAAGTATGGTAATAAACCCTTTCTCATCATTGGGAACTTCTATATTAAATTCTTTGCTTATTTCATCTACTATTACTGAAGCCACCCTATATTCTTCTCTATGAGTCTCCTTTATAGTGGATAATTCTTGGTTTATAATGATCTTATTATTTTTTTTATTCTCTCTATTAAGGCATTTATATGAAAAGCCAATACAAACATAATTTTTCCATCAAACTCTATATCTAATTCTTCAGATGCATAATTTACCGCCTTATAGGTAAAATCTACTATATTTGCATCTAAAATCTTATATAATTCTCTAATATTAAACTTATCTGGTTCTATAGTGCTTATAAAACTACTGAAATACTCATCCATTTCCTTGGTAATATGCTTTTCTATTTCCTCATGTGATTTACCTTGTTTCTTTAAATTATTCAGTTCATCATATATTCTGTCATAAATGCTTTTACTATTATATTCCACAATTTTATCCTTATTTCTATTAGGATATATGATAATATCCTCATTAAAAATATTTAAATATTTTTGTATATCTCTATCTAGGCTGCTCATTTTAAATACAGCTTCCTTAGCATCTTTATTTAACATACTAAATTCAATTTTTATATCCTCTTGATTTTGTAAATGTTTTAAAAAGGTTTTGGCACATAGGAGCCTAATATCTGATTTTAATTGTCCAATATTTCCTTTACATTCATATAATACTAGAGCTTTTAATACCTCTGGACATAATATTATTTCTTTATTAATCCTTAAGGCTTCTTCTACAAATAATTTCTGCAATAGTTCTACCCTCTCTTCTACTGCTTTTTCTTCTAGTGAGGGTAGTGTAATTATTACAGGAATTCGTCTTAAAAAAAGTTTTCAATAAGGATTTTTTTTGGATCCTCTGTAGTAGCTCCTATTATAAGTAAATTACTTTTTCTACTTACAGAAGCTTCACCCAATCTATAGTATTCTCCCCCCCTATCCATTAAAAAAAACAACATTTCTTGCCCATCTGGAGGCAATCTATGAATTTCATCTAAAAACAATATGCCTCCATTGGCGCTATCTACTAGCCCTAATTTATCCGTATCGGCTCCAGTAAAAGAACCTTTTACATGACCAAATAATTGAGATAACAATAATTGAGGATTATTATAGTAATCTGCACAATTAAAAGATACAAAAGGAAAATCTTCCTGCTCTTTTCCTATTTTAGCGTATTCATACATAGTATTAGCAAATAAAGTTTTACCAACTCCACTAGGACCAATAATTAAGGTATGAAGACCACTTGGGGGGGATACATAATAGCTGCCTTTGCCTGTTCTATTTGATTTCTTAAGCTTTTATCATAACCTACTAGAGTCTTAAATGGATCCCCAATTTCCGCTTCTTTATCTAATTGTAATATTAATTTCCTTAGTTCTCCATAATCATATTGGGATTTAATCTTTTCAAAATCCAAAATTTCCTCTAAAGCTTTTCTAGGAAGAAATTTTACTGGTCTGCCCTTTAATTTTACTAATTTATTCTCACTGTATAATTCATTTAGTAGGGTACTGGCATTATTTCTAATAATACCTAGTTCTTCCTCTATTTCATAGGCTGATATACCTATTTCTAAATTAGATTTTAAACTATCTATTATTAAATCCTTATTTATATTTTCTAAAATATAATTATAAACTCTATCTACCTGTTTCATTAGATCATCTCCCTTAGGGACTGTACTTTATTGTTAATCAGGCCGTTTAAATTTATATTTATCATAGTATTTCCTTAGATACATTGTAAACAAAAATGTCCCTAAAACCACATATATATTTTTAGTAATAAAGCTTATGATAAGCACTATGGATGCAAGTATAGTTAAAAAAAATCCATTCCCATTGTTTCATTCTGCACTCTCCTATTATATTAAAACTGTCATTCTAATGAAAGCCCTTATAATATATTAAGGCCATAGAATGACAGCTTTTTTTTATAATTTTAGAACAAATGTGCATGTAAATTTACATATGCATTGGTTTCGATCCTTTCCAAATCGTTAAATGTTGTTTTTAAATCTTTATCTACCTTTAAAGGTCTAGACTTAAATAATTCTTCAATTTATCTATAGAAGTATTTACTATATTTTCTTCTCTAAGACTACAGTATTTTGCAAATTCTATTGCAGATTCAAAATCTCCTAATTGTTGTAAACTATGAGCATCTGAGGAAATAATAAATTTTACTCCTGAACTTTCCATATTGGAAATAATTGTTTTACAATTCCCCCAATTTTTTTCTATCAATTTCCAATGCTCTACTATTTAGTTCAAGAGCTATATTTTTCTTTATTAAATAGGGAATTATTTCTTCCATATCCAAATCAAAATAGGGCTTATTAAAATGAGCTATGGCCTTTATATTAGAATATTTATTTATACAATTAATTAAAGCTCTAGTATTAGATTTAATATCATTATCCTTCCAAGAAAAAGTATGAAAACTAATAACTACAAAGGACAATTTTTCAATAGTCTTTTCTGGCAAATCTAAAGTTCCATCTTCCTGAATAATATTGGCCTCCACTCCTGGAAGGATCCTAATACCATTAGATTTTCTCACATTATTAGCTAAACTATCAAAATAATATCTATGGGATGAAGCAGCCATAGCTGGACCATGGTCGGTTATAGCTATGGCTTCTAATCCTATTTCTTTCCCTTTTTAGATAGTTCTTCTATGGTAGAAAATGCATCTCCACTAGCTACTGTATGAACATGAAAATCTCCTACTAAATTCATATTATCTTCCTATTTTATCTATTTAAAACTTTATCAAATTCAGATTGAGGAATAGTTTCTAATTTTCCTCCACTTAATAATAAACTGTATAAATAAATTTTAGCCATGTCTTCTACATATTGCATTTTTATATAGGCTTCTTCAATAGTATTGCCTACAGTTAATACTCCATGTTTCTCTAATAAACAAGCATCAGATTTTTTTTAAAGGTTCTATTATGCTATTTGCTAATTCTGTAGTTCCTGGAGTTCCATATTTAGCTACTGGTACTATTCCACCAAACATTAAAGCTTCAAAAACCACTGGCAATATTTCTTTGTTTTGAACAGCAAATACTGTAGAATAAACTGCATGGGTATGACATACAGCCTTTACATCCTCCCTGTTTTTGTAGGCTGATAGATGCATTAAGGCTTCTGATGTAGGCTTTAAATTGTTTTTATTTTCTATAATATTTCCATCTATATCTATAACTAAATAGAATCTACACTATTATCATTTCTATCCTGGCCTGTAGGTGTAATACATATATAGCCTGTTTCTTCATCCATCATACTAAAATTGCCAGAGCCATGTCTAATCAACCCATCTCTTTCTGCTGATTCTGCTATTTTTAAAATTCGTTCTTTCATATTTTCTAACATTTAATTTCCTCCTAAATTGTGTATTAATAGTCTATTAGTCGAAGCTAATAGACTATTTTTATTCTAATCCTAAATCTTTAGCTGCTTCGACTTCTCTTTGTGTCATATATTTAAAATACCAAATATATAGTGCTATATATCCAACTAACAATATTAGACCAAAATAATCTCCATTAATTACATTGGCAGCTCTAGCAAATACATATCTAAATTCTGGTGCTTCCATACCATTCCATGTAATCATTTGATTAGCAGGTATATCTATAGTTCCAACTTGTCTTGCTAAATTAGTAATATAGGGTGCAAATGATGTACCTACATATAGATATAGTGGTGTGGCTATAATTCCTAAAATCAACATTCTAACTAAGTTTTTATTACATACAATTAAGGCTGTAGCTGCAAAACAAATATTCAATATTCCACCAAAGGGTAAAACCCCATTGCCTGGTAATATTACTGCCATTAAAAGTATTACAGGTACTAATAATATACAAGTTACCCATACTTCTGGTTGCCCCGCTAAAAATGGCCAGTCTAAACCAATATATATTTCCTTTCCAGGAAATCTACTTTTCATAAATTCTCCAGCTGCATCAGATATTGGAGCTAAAGCCTTCATAAATAATGTTGCCACCATTGGGAATAGTGTTAGGGCTGTTGCTGCTTGTACTCCTAATGTAACTGTAGATTTAAAATCATATTTTGCGAATAAGGCTATAAATATTCCTATAATGAAACCCATAACATGGTTTTCTCCAAATATACCTAGTTTTTCTTTTAAACTATCCGCATCTACTTCCGCATCTTTTACTCCAGGTATAAAGTCTAATAATCTATTAAGAGGTGCTAAAACTACAGCTGTTAAAGCCATAGAGTGTGGTAATGCTATACCAGGTATACCTGTCATTCTTTGAATTTGTTTTTGAGTTAAATCTGCATTTTTTTAATTCCAATACTACCTCTATAGAAGCCACTACAAAACCCATGACTAAACTATTTGTAATGCCAGTAACTATAACTGCTGTAAAAATTTTGTTCCATACATTCCATAGGTCTAGATTTAAACAATTGGTTTTGTTAAATCCTAACATCAATAGATTTATGACTATTTGTATGGGAAACATTAAAAATGCATAAGGCCAAGCCCATGCAATAGCTGCATTTGGAGGCCATCCTAGATCCAGTATATTTAATTGTAATCCAGTGTTTTTAACAAATGCCTCTGAAGCAGGCCCTATAGCACTAAACATAAAGTCTATAACTACACTCATGCCTAAAAATGCTGCTCCAAGAGTTAAAGCTGATGAAAAAGCAGTTGAAAATTTCATTCTAACTATTAATCCAACAATGATCATTATCAGGGGGGGCAAAAATACTGCTGGCCCTAGATCCAAAATATAATTAATAAATTCTTTCATTGCCTAACTCTCCCTTCTTTTTAATTGTCTTTTAATATCTTTTCTAATTGGTCCATAGTTTCTTCCATTCCTACACCTGTTAAGAAAGGAATACCATTTATTGTAGGTATGCCATAGTCTTTATTAGATGGTGCAATGGAAATATAAACATCTGCAATTCTGATGTTTTGTTCTAAAGATTTAATATCTACTGCTGTTACTTTTGCAGGTATTTTTCTTTCCTTACATAATTTTTCTACCTTTGAAGCCACTGTTTGAGATGTAGCTACACCAGAACCACAGGCTACAATTATTGTCTTCATCCTTTTTCCCTCCCTTCTAGTTTTGATATAATTCTTCCTTAAGAATTTTGTAGATATTTTGCTCATCTGCACATTCCTTAAGGGAAATTAATACATTTTCTTTTGAGAAAATATTAATTAGCTTTTGTAATAATTCTACTTGGTGAGCTGGTTCTTTTACTGCTAACATAAAAACCATTTCCACCTCAATATCATTTATTCCACTTCCCATTTCCTTAAATTTAATGGGTTTTTTTAAGGTTGAAACCAAAATTGCTGGTTTATTTACATGTATAGGATCTGTATGAGGCAATGCCACCTTAACACCTAGTGTGGGTAGACCTGTAGGAAAAACTTTTTCCCTTTCTATTATGGCTTTTTTTAAAACTTTCCTTTACATATCCTTTTTCATATAATTTGTCTGATAATAAAGATAATAATTCCTCACTATTATCTGCCTCTAAATCTAAATATATAAGCTCTTCATTTAACATTTGAATTTCTTCCAATTTCAAAACCCCCAAATCTTTATTTATTTTCTAAAATTTCCATACAAGCATTGACAATATTATCTGCATTCAAACCATATTTATTCTTTAAATAGGGAGTTTTTCCAACCTACCCTTTTGTATCCCTTATACCTATGAATTTAATTTTTGTAGGATAGTTCTCCGACAATACTTCAGCCGTAGCAGAGCCTAATCCACCTAAAATATTATGGTTTTCACAAACTACAACTCCATTAGTCTTTTTTTGCAGATTCTATTATAATATTCCTATCTATTGGCTTGATAGTATGAATGTTTATAATCTCAGCTTCAATTTCATTGTCTTTTAGGATTTCCCTTGCTAATAAAGCCTCATAAACCATAATACCTGATGCAATTATGGTAATATCCTGACCTTCTTTAATTAAATCCCCCTTAAATAAGTTGAATTTATAATCCTCTTTAAATATAGTTGGAGTAAATTTCCTAAAAAAAATCTAACATATATAGGACCATCGTAGTCTATAATCTTTGGCAAAGCCTTTTCCAATTGAACTATATCTACAGGTTCAAATATTACCATATTGGGAATACTTCTCATTACTCCAATATCTTCAAAGGACATATGAGTGCCCCCCCATTTAATTCAGCTGCAATTCCTGCCATATTAGCTTCAGCAATCCCTACATCGAAAGCCCTATTAGGATAGTTTTTCTTAAATTATAGGTGCCATTGGATTTAGATAGAACCGCAGATGATAAATTTTAAATCTGTTCTACTTATATAATATGCAAACTTTATGCCAACAACTGCATAGATGCTGTAGCTTAGTAAAATAGAGGTGTCTACTTAAACCATATGCACTAATTTTCATTAATCTTATAGTGCATAAAATAATATAATCCATATTGGGAATAATATAAATTAGAAAATTCAAGGAGTGAAAATATGAGAATACCTAAACATATAGGGATTATTCCCGATGGCAATAGAAGATGGGCTGTAGAAAATGGTTTAAATAAGGAAATTGGCTATGATAGAGGCCTAAATCCAGGTTTGGAAGTATTTAAACTTTGTGAAAAATGGGGATAGAAGAAATTACATATTATGGTTTTACTATGGATAATACTAAAAGGCCGAAGAACCAGAGACTTGCCTTTACTCAGGCCTGTATAGATGCAGTAAAACTTTTGTCCAAAGAAAATGCTTCACTATTAGTAGTGGGTAATACTGGTTCAGATATGTTCCCCCCCAAGGCCTTAATCCCCCCCTTTGCCATTAAAAGACAGGTTTTTGGAAGCGGTAAAACCAAAGTGAATTTCCTTGTGAACTACGGTTGGCAATGGGATTTGAAAGACTATGACCCAGCAGAAGATGATTTAATATTAAATCCAGAGACATTTCTAGAGTAGATTTAATTATTCGCTGGGGAGATAGAAGAAGACTTAGTGGTTTTCCTCCAATTCAGTCTGTGTACGCAGATTTTTATGTAGTGAAAGATTATTGGCCTGATTTTAAGGAGAAACATTTCTATAATGCTTTAGATTGGTATAATCAACAAGATATTACTCTAGGAGGCTAAGCCTCCTTTTTTTATTGCCTAATTGCCAATTAAATGCTAAAATTAATGAAAGCTTAGAAAGGGTGATAATATGAAAAATTATGGCGTTTTTGATATATTAGGTCCTATTATGATAGGCCCCCTCTAGTTCTCATACTGCTGGGGGGGCAGCAAGACTTGGAAAAATTGGCCGTGAAATTGTAGATAAATCTTTTACTGGAGTTAGTTTTTATCTTCACGGTTCTTTTGCTAAAACCTATAGAGGTCATGGTACTGATAGAGCCTTGGTGGCAGGTGTTCTAGGCATGGAGCCTTCTGATGAAAGAATTAAAGATTCTTTAAATATCGCCAAGGAAAAAGGTATTGATGTAAAATTTATAGAAACAGATTTAGGATATGAACATCCTAATACAGTTAAAATCGTATTTCATTATAAAGATAGGAAAGATTATTATTTAATAGGCTCCTCCATAGGAGGAGGTAATATTTTAATTACTAACTTAAATGGTATTCATATAGAATTTACGGGTAATTATTCTACTATACTCATTAGATATATAGATCAAAAAGGTTCCATTAGTAGAATTAGTTCCATAATTTCTGGTGAAAATATCAATATTGGCACTATGAAAGTTTCTAGAGAAGGAAAAATAGCCACTATGATTATGGAAATTGATAGCCCTATAGAAAATAATATAATTCATAAAATAAAAACACTAGAGGAAGTTGTCTATATTACTGGAATTAATCCAATTGGGAGGTAAAATATGTACAATAAGGGAAATGAACTATTAAAACTATGTAGTGAACAAAATAAAAAAATATCCGAAATAGTTATTGAAAAGAAATGGAGGAAAGTGGATTATCCCATGAAGAATTAATGGATAATATGAAATTAGTCTTAGAGACTATGGTAAATTCTTCTAAAACTGCCTTAAATAAAGAAGTAATTTCTGTCTCTAGGCTTACAGGTGGAGATGCTAAGAGAGTTGAGGATTATAAAAATAGTGGAAATACTATTTGTGGGGACTTAATAAACTCAGCTATGGCCAAGGCTCTTTCTACTTCTGAAGTAAATGCTTCTATGGGAAGAATTGTAGCTGCTCCCACCGCAGGTGCTTCTGGCATACTTCCCAGTGCTATTTTAACCATTGGTGAAAAGTATAATTTAAGTGAAGAAGAGATGATTTATAGCCTATTTACTGCAGCAGGTGTAGGAGAAATAATAGCTAAAAATGCCACTATTTCCGGTGCCGAAGGAGGATGTCAAGCTGAATGTGGTGCAGCAGCATCTATGGCAGCAGCTGCCATTATTGAAATGCTTGGCGGAGATCCTGAGACTTCTCTCCATGGTGCTTCTTTTGCATTATTGAATATTATGGGTTTAGTATGTGATCCTGTTGCTGGTCTCGTAGAATTTCCCTGTGCACTCAGAAATGCTTCTGGAGTAATTAATGCACTGGTATCTGCAGATTTAGCCATGGCAGGTGTAAAATCTATGGTACCCTTTGATGAAGTGGTAGAAGCTATGTACAAAGTAGGTCGAGCTATGCCCGATAGTTTAAAAGAAACTGCCCTTGGAGGTGTGGCTGCCACTCCTACAGGAGAGGCCATCAAAAGGAGGATTTTATGATAAAAATTCAAAGAGAATTATATCAAATAATTTTAAAAGAAATTAACAAGAATTATTTGAAATTTTATAATGAGGATTTTTTAAAAATAGTAAATCGATTTGATTTTCAAGATTATTTAGGGGAAATAGTCTTGAAAAATAAATATGATGCCCTATCTTTAATGGAACTATTTTATCCATTATATAAGAAACATTGGGATATAAATGAATTAGAATGGCTCCAGTATATTTATAATTGGACTCTAAAATTATCCTTTCCTGAAAAAGTAAATATGGAATTTGATCTAGGCTTAGAGCCATTATTATTATTCTATTTAAATATTCTACGGGAATTTTCCAAATATGAAATAAAATATCATAAGGGAAATTTCTTACATGAATACCCTATTTCTTTTTTGGATGAAAAAGAAGAACAGGATAGTAATTATCTAAAGGAATATTTAAATTTCAAAAATGCCTTTTTGAACAATTGGATTTATGAATTGATGAAATTAGACTTATGCCTTACAGACCATAATACTATAGAACATATAGTAGGAGTAAATCATTTGAGTTTAAATATAGCTAGACAATTGAAAATCTTAGGACTATCTATAGATTTAGGAATTGTTGCCGGCTCAGGATTAGGCCATGATATTGGAAAATATGGAGTTAAAGAAGAGGAAGCCTCTAGAGTACCCTATCTACACTATTATTATACAGAAGAATGGTTTAGTAAGATTAATGCGGAAAAAAAATTGGCCATATAGCCACTAATCACTCTACTTGGGATTTAGAACTAGAAAATCTTCCATTGGAATCCTTAGTTCTAATATATGCTGACTTTAGAGTTAAAAATAAAGTAGAAAATGGCCAATATAAAATGCACATTTTCACTTTAGAAGAGGCTTATGATATAATTTTAAATAAATTAGATAATGTAGATGCTAAAAGGAAAAACGTTATGAAAAGTCTATAGAAAATTAAAGGATTTCCAGGATTATATCCTAAGTCTAGGAGTAGATACTAGTCTAAGTCAAGGTTTAAATCCCATAATATTAGACAAGCCCTTTTCCCTAATGGAAAATGAAGATATAGTAGACAATTTAAAATACTTTGCAATTGAACACAATATAGATTTAATGGCTAAATTTTTAGACGATACTTCTTTCAATAATATAATAGAAATGGCCCGTTCAGAATACAATTGGAGAAAACTTAGACTGTATTTGCAAATTTTTAGGGAATACTCTACTTATTTAACTCAAAAACAAAAAAAATGATTACCATATATTTTATGGCAGATTTACTATTTCATAAAGAGGAGGATATTAGAAAAGAGGCTGCAGAATTAATTGGTCTATTAATTAGTCAATATGACGAAGAATATAGAAAAGAAATGCCTAAGTCTATAGAAAAATCCAGACCTAAAACCACTAGTGAAGAAGTATTAAACAATTTACTAAATTATATACTATATCCCAGTCATAAAATTGAAGAATCACCTATTGAATGGCAATATAATTTAAAAACCATAATAAAATCATTATTTTATAATTCTAATGTAGAAAATTATGAGAAGTACTCTGAAGTCTTAATAAAATACTATGGGGATTATGAAAACATTTCTCCCATAGGGCAATTGTATTTGTCTCAAACTATAAAATACATTCCCATATATTATTTAAATGAAGTAAATCTAAAAAAAATATGAAAACTATATTATGTCTCAATTAGATTCTGATTTCTTAGAAATAAGACTTACAACATTAGATATTATAGATGAAATTTACAGAGAACTATGGGACAATGTAAATTTTAGATTGGAACTAAAAAAACTGGCTTTTAGGCAATATCCAAGCTTCCCTCCATACAGCTGAAAATTATTTAAAATATAAAATGGGATTAAAATTAAATATAGAAAAAGAATTATTGACAATACTCAAAAATAATTATGAAAAAGACGAAGAAAATATCTCAGAAATCTTTTTAAACAATCTTAAAACTGCCACAGATTGGATGAATAAGAAAGTAAATATAGATATACTCTACGATGAAGTTAAAAAGTCTCCAAATACAGTAGGTCTGCACACTGGTATGCATTTTTGTAACTTATTAAAAGTTTCTGCAGTGGAAAAAGTTCGTAATTATGCAGGCCATACCCTATTAAATATATTTGATTTTTTTATCCTTAGGAGAAAGAAATGATATAGCTATTGAATTATTAAGAGCCTTAGAAATGCAAAATTACCAATTCACTAAATATATACCTGATTATCTAGGACAATTATTATTATATTTACAGCCTAGAGAATTGGATGAGATAATAGATGATTTTGAGGAAAAGGTAAAACAATCTAATACCCAAATAGTCTTTTTACTTTTAAAAACCACTGGCATATGTATAGAACATTATCCTAAATATAAAAGCAGATTTGAGGAAAGAGAAGAAGATTATGAAAAAAAGACTATATAGGCTATTGGGAATACTATTAAGTGGCATGAGTTCTTATGATAAGGAAATAAAGACTGAGGCCTTTAGAATACTGGGCAGTCAAGTATTTAATTCTAATAATCTATTGTTGACAGAAAAATACCATATTTTCTCTTTAATTGGGAAGAAAATGTTTACATTATTGCCACAGAAAGAGGAGGATAAATTTTTATTCCTAAATAATTCTGCCTCTTTAAATCATGTTTATAGATATATTTTAGACTATGAATTCTACCATGGTAATATTAAAATGACCAGTAAAGATAAAATAGCCTTTTTCCCAGGCAGCTTCGATCCCTTTTCTCTAAGCCATAGGGAAATTGCATTGGAAATTAGAGATTTAGGTTTTGAAGTTTATTTGGCTGTAGATGAATTTTCCTGGTCTAAAAGGACTCAGCCTCATAAATTTAGAAGAGATATTATAAATATGACCATAGCCCAAGAAAGGGATATCTTCCTATTTCCCAGTGAAATCCCCATAAACATTAGCAATGATGAAGATTTGCTAAAACTCAGGGATTTATTTAATAATAGAAGAGTTTATATGGTAATAGGCACAGATGTATTGGTCAATGCCTCTGCCTATGAAAAAAAACGGAGAACTAAATAAATTACCCCATATAATCTTCCATAGAAAATCGCAACAGTCTAAAGAAAATGAAGAAATGCTATTAAAAAAACGTCTAGAAAACCTTGGAGATGAAGCTCTAATACTTAGTCTTCCTCCCCAATATGAGGATATTTCTTCTACTAAAATAAGGAGTTCCATAGATTTGAATAGGGATATTTCAAAACAAATAGATCCACTGGCTCAGCAATATATTTACAAATACGGCCTATATTTACGAGAACCTCAATATAAATCCCTAGTTCAAACTAAGACTATCGAAATAGAAATAATAGAAAATTTGAAAGAAGATTTTATAGAATATTTAAATAAGGAATTTGGACATGAATTATATATGGATTCCCTTTATGAATTAAAAGATAAATTAGAATCTAAAGTATTATTGGTAAAAGATACAGAAAATAATTCAATACTAGGATTTTCCACATTTTATTGGGTTCCTCCTAGTTTGTTTTTTTGAGGAGTTTAGAGACAGAAGTATTACAGAATACCTTAGAATTCATTCTAAAGGAAAGCTCCTAGTTTTATCGGGCATATATACTAAATATGAAGAGGATAATTTAATAGAAACTGTGTTAAATGAAACATTAGCCTATGCCATAGTAGAGGATTATAATTATGCTCTATTTAAAAATTCTCTAAGCTACAAAAATCGAAAGGGTCTAGAAGAAAGTTTAAAAAATACAGGGTTTTAAAAAAAACACCATTTGCATACAACAATAGTTCCCTATTTATAGTGGATATGAATAATCCTATGACCTTAAATCAAGATTTAGAAATTTTATTAAAGCCACCTTATGATACTAATCCTCAAATATTAGATATTATAGAAAAGACTAGAAAAAAAACTGAAAAAAAATTTTATCTAGTTTATATCCAGGAGAACTGCTATTATCCTTTAATAAAGACATGATATATAGTAAATTGATACAAAAGATTTGCGATGCCAACGAAGCACCTATAATACAAGGAAAAAGCAGAAAATTAGGGCCCAATATTTGTGTCCCCCTTTGGTTCCATATTAAATGGGATGATTTTGCCAAATACCGTAACTAAAACCATGCATACTGAAAAAAAATATTTAATCCTAAAATTACAGATTTCACCATTGCAAATTATCCCAATTATTTAAGTTTAGAAAATCAAGCCAAAGTTTTTAAATCTTACAATAGGCCTATGATTTTAGTAGACGATTTATTGCATAAAGGCTATAGATTAAATGTAATAGAACCTATTATAAAGAGGGAAAATATAAATATTAATAAAGTAATAGTGGGCATACTTACAGGTCGTGGTAAAGAAATTGGGGATATTAAAAACCTTAATGTAGATTCAGCCTATTTTGTTCCCAATTTAAAACTTTGGTTTAATGAATCAGATCAATATCCTTTATGGGAGGGGGGGATATGGTTTATAGAGAAGGAGAGGATATTGATAATCTAATTCCTAGTATAAATCTAATACTGCCCTATGCTTCTCCCTCTTTTATTAAAAATACTACTGGGGGGAAACCATATATAATTTATCAGAAACCTGCTTAATCAATACTATAGAAATATTTAAAATAATAGAAAAGTTTATCAAGAAATCAATGAAAAGAGTTTAATTATTAGAAATTTAGGTGAGGTTCTAACTTCTCCAAGAAGGCCAGATACCTATAAATCTATAGAATATTATGAAAATCAAAAGCCATCTAACTGTTTAGAATCAGATTTAGAACATTTAATTAGAATTGAAAATATAATTCATAAGAACTCTTACAGAAAGTAGGGATAATATGTTTAATTTTTATAAATACAAGGGAGAATTTTTTTTCTCCCTAGAAAATATGAGTATTTTAATTCTATTACTGAAGAAGAAATTAAATCCCAGGACGGAAAAATATATTTTCTCAGAAAACTTGACCCCCCCTTTAAGTCTAGACAAAATTTTTTTTGGTAAACCACCCTTCCCTATTATTTACTGAGGAAGAGGGAATTAATTTATTGCTTTTAGATGGTAGTAACTGCTTTGATAGTATTCCTAAATGGATAATAGATAAAATCAACAAAAACAATGTAGTATCTATAAATACCAATTATCCTAATTGGGAAGATGTTTTATATTTAGAAAAGAAGAAAAATGGAGAGTTAATCTAATAGCCCTAGGGGATGTGGGCAGCACCTTAGCCATAGGATTGAGGCTATTAGGAGAAGAAACTATTGAAAGCATTGGTATATACGATAGAAATGAAAATAGACTTCAAAGATGGGAATATGAATTAAATCAAATACGAAGACCTTTAGATGAAAGAGCCTTTCCAAGGGTTGAAAAAGTTCATGAAAGTGAATTATTTAATTGTGATATGTTTATATTTTGTGCCTCTAAAGGCATACCTCCTGTAGGTAGCCAAGTGAAAGATGTGAGAATGGCACAGTTTAATTCTAATTCAGATATTATAAAAGAATATGCTATTTTAGCTAGGAAAAGGAAATTTAAAGGAATTTTTGCAGTAGTATCGGATCCAGTAGATTTGCTATGTAAAGTAGCCTTTTTAGAAAGCAATAAAGATGAAGAAGGAAGTTTAGATTTTAAAGGTCTCGCCTCCAATCAAATAATAGGCTATGGCCTAGGAGTTATGAATGGCAGAGCTGCCTATTATGCAGAAAAATCTCAGGATACTATTCACTATTTAGACGAAGGTAGGGCCTTTGGCCCTCATGGCGAAGGGCTGATAATAGCTAATAGTATAGAAAATTACAATGAACAATTATCTGATTATCTAACAGATAAAACTATTAATGCCAATAAAGATGTACGAGCCCTTGGCTATAAGCCTATGTGGCACCTAGTTTATCATCTGGGGGGGCACTATCTATAATTTCTACTATTAATGGAAATTGGTTCTATGGTTCCACCTATATGGGAGAGGCCTATATAGGTTCAAAATGCAGATTAGTAGATAATCAATTGGAAATAGAACAATTGCCATTGCCCAAAAATTTATTTAGTAAAATAAATTCTACTTATGAAAGGCTAGTGAGCATTATATGATGGAATATTATTTAATATTACCAGAAAAGCCCTCTATTTTCCTAGATAAAATGATATACAATACCCTAGGTGAAAATTCCTATGGCATTATTACCCCCCCACATATGGATTTACCAGATCTAAGGAATAAAAAAAATAGTTTTTGCAGTAGAACTTCCCATAACTGGGGGGGAAAGTAGCAATTTAAATGATATTTTTCATAAACTATTCTTAAGAGGCAATGATGCCCTATATGGTTCTAGTGCCATAGTATTAGTTCATAGTAATTATGAATTATTCACTAAAACTGCTGCCCAATCTATAATATTTAAATCCAATTTATTAGGCTGTAAATTTGTAGGCCGACCTATGGTAGAGGCTACAGAGAATTTAGATAATTTTATTCCGTTGAAAAAAAAGTCTATAATATGGATTTAGAGGAAATCTGTCTTTATCAATGCAGAGAATTGAGAGAAAGATTTACAAATGATAATCCAAATAATATAGAAAATCCTAAAATATTAGCATTACATTCTAGTAATCGAGAAACCTCCAACACTCTCGTTCTATGGGATATGGTAAAATCTAATTTAGATATGAAAATTCAGGAAGTTAATATAGGCAATGGAAATATATTAGACTGTAGGGGGGGATGTCCCTATAGGACCTGCAAGCATTATGGAAGTGAGGAAAAATGTTTCTATGGAGGAATAGTAGTAGAAGAAGTCTATCCCGCCATATTAGAAGCCGATATTCTAATACTTATTTGCCCAAATTACAACGATATGCTAGGAGCAAATATGGTAGCTTTAATTAATAGACTAACGGCTCTGTTTCGAAAGACAAAATTCTATGACAAATATATATATACCATTATAGTTTCTGGCCATTCTGGTGGAGATGCACTGGCTAAACAATTAATCAGCAGTTTAAATGTAAATAAAACCTTTAGGCTACCACCATATTTCTCTTTAATGGCTACAGCTAATGATAAGGGTGCCATATTAAATGTACCTAATATAGAAAATCGAGCAAAGGATTTTGCTAATAAAATAAGTATGGCTTTTAACTTTTAAAGTTAAAAACTATACTTATTCATAATATCATATTATCTTATATGGACATATTTCCATTTATTAGTCTTAAATCTTAATTTTATCAAAGCCCATCTTACTAATTGATCACAGAACATAGCATACCAGGCCCCTATTAATCCCAATTGCCATACTATAATAAATAAATAGGCTAGAGCTACCCTTACAATTAATACAGAGAAAAATATGGCAATTAAAGTCCACACTGTGTCCCCTGCTCCTCTTAATCCTCCTGCTGTAATTAATTGAGAGGATTGAAAGGGTTGCACAAAAGCCATTACTTTGAGGATCTTTGTAGCTTCTCTAATTACTTCTGGGTTCTTTGTATATAGACTGGCTATAAAAGAACCAAAGAAAAATAGTATTACACCTACAGTAGCAGCAATTATAGCACCAATTCTTCCACTGGTTTTAATATATTCTTCTGCTAAATCTGGATCCTCAGCACCTAAACTCCTTCCTGTTAAAGAAGATGCTGCAATACCAAAGGCTTGTCCTGGTGTAAAAGAAAGACTTAATATATTTAAACATATTTGATGAGTAGCAAAAGCTACAGTCCCTAGGGATGAAACTAATCGTACAAAAATTAAAACTCCCACTCTAAAAGCAATTTGTTCTAAAGATGCAGGTATTCCAATATTTATTAAATTGTACATTATATCCTTATTAAATTTAAATCTATTTTTAAAATTTATTTGAATAATGGTATTTTTCTTTAGAATATGTCTAATTAATAATATGGAGGCTACTATCTGTGAGAAAGTAGTAGAAATTCCAGCTCCAGTTACACCTAGTTTTGGAAAACCAAATAGTCCATATATAAGTATGGCATTTCCAATTACATTTAAGGTATTTACTTTAATATTAATATTCATAGGAGTTTTAGTATCCCCCCCTGCCCCCCCCTAAGTACTGCATATATGGAAAAATTAAAGGCTTGAAAAACAAGACCAATAATTATTACTTTAAAATAATTTCTACCATACATTATAGTATCACTATGTGCACCTAATAATTTCATTATTTTTTTCCGTATAAAGTAAACCCAGTATAAATATAGGCAATACTAATAAAATTTGAGTAAGTAATATTATATGTCTTACTACAGATTCTATTCTATCCTCTTTATGTGCTCCTATATATCTAGCTACCATGGCTGTTGCTCCTACATTTAGAGACTGAACTAAGGATAGACCAATAAATACTACCTGGTTTGTAATCCCTACAGCTGCAATAGATGCTGCTGCTTCTACTGAATTGGCAATTCTGCCTAACATCATCATATCTACCATGCCAAAAAGTGTACCTAAAAATACCTCTATTAATACTGGTCCTGCAGTTTTAAGTACTGTATCCCTTATTTCCTTATTATTACTATAACTCTCCTCCATATGTACCACCTCGCAAAATTAGTTTCGACACTCTAAATATTATAGCATAAATTTAACAATATTCAAATTTTAATAAAAAAAACATAAAAAAAAGACTGCAAACTATTAAGCTTTACAGTCTTTTTTTAATATATTTATTATTTTCCGTATTTTTCTTTGATATATTTATCTATACCAACTGCAGCATCTTTTCCTGCACCCATAGCTAATATTACTGTTGCAGAACCAGTTACTGCGTCTCCACCGGCAAATACGCCTTCTCTAGAGGTTTGGCCAATTTCATCTGCTACAATACATTTACGTTTATTTACTTCTAATCCTTCTGTAGTAGATGGTATAAGTGGGTTTGGTGAAGTTCCTAATGCCATTATTACTGTATCTACATCAAATTCAAATTCTGAACCTTCAATAGGTACTGGTCTTCTTCTGCCAGAGGCGTCAGCTTCTCCTAGTTCCATTCTTTGACATCTAATTGCACTTACCCATCCATCTTCATTGCCTATTACTTCTATAGGTGAAGTTAAGAATTCAAACTTAACTCCTTCTTCCATAGCATGATGTACTTCTTCTACTCTAGCTGGAAGTTCTTCTTGAGTTCTTCTATATACTATATATACTTCAGCACCAAGTCTTAAAGCAGTTCTAGCAGCATCCATAGCAACATTTCCTCCACCTACAACTGCTACTTTTCCCCTACTTTTATTGGTGTATCATAGTCTTCTCTAAAAGCTTTCATAAGATTGTTTCTAGTTAAGAATTCGTTTGCGGAAAATACGCCATTTAAGTTTTCGCCTGGAATTCCCATAAACATTGGTAGTCCAGCTCCTGAACCTATGAATACCGCATGGAAACCTTCCTTTTCCATTAAGTCATCTATAGTTACAGTTCTGCCTACTATTACATTATTTTCAATCTTTACTCCTAATTTCTTTAGGTTTTCTATTTCTGGTTTTACTACACCTTCTTTAGGAAGTCTGAATTCTGGAATACCATATATTAATACTCCACCAGATTCGTGTAAGGCTTCAAATATAACTACATCATAGCCTTCTTTAGCTAAGTCTCCAGCACAAGTAACTCCTGCTGGACCTGAACCTATTACAGCTACTTTATAGCCATTTTTCTCTTTAGTTTTGCCTACATCTATATTATGTTCTCTAGCCCAGTCTGCTGCAAATCTTTCAAGTTTTCCTATAGCTACTGGTTCTCCCTTTTTACCTAGGATACAAGTACTTTCACATTGTGTCTCTTGTGGGCAAACCCTTCCACAAACTGCTGGAAGCGCAGTATATTTTGCAAGTGCATGTGCAGCTTCTTCAAATTCACCTTCTGCAATATGTCCAATAAATTCAGGTATATTTATATTTACAGGACAATTTGGTCTACAAAATGGTTTTTTTACATTGTAAACATCTTTTTGCCTCTTGAACTGCTTCTTCTTCTGTATATCCAAGGCATACTTCATCAAAATTTGTAGCCCTAACTTTTGGATCTTGATTGGATATAGGAATTCTGGTAAACTTATCCATTATTTAGCACCTCCATCTTTACCTAAGTCCTTACATTGGCATTCATGTTCGTAATCTTTAGTTAGTTCTGCTTCTTCAGGTTTATATTGAGCTTGTCTCTTTAATGCTTCATCAAAATCTACAAGATGCCCATCAAATTCTGGTCCATCTACACAAGCAAATTTTGTTTCATCTCCTACTGAAACTCTACAGGCACCACACATTCCTGTACCATCTACCATTATAGGATTAAGACTTACAACTGTAGGTATTTCTAACTCCTCTGTAAGCAATGAAACAAATTTCATCATTATCATAGGACCAATGGAGATACATTTATCATATTTTTACCTTGATTTTTAACTAAATCTTCTAAGCAAGCAGTTACCATACCATTAAAGCCATAGCTGCCATCGTCAGTAGCTATATAGAGATTCCCTGCCACATCTCTAATTTTATCTTCTAGAATTACTAAATCTTTGGTCTTAGCACCAACTATTACATCTACATCTATACCTCTATCGTGGAACCATTTAACCTGTGGATATACAGGAGCTGCACCAACTCCTCCTGCTATGAAAATATACTTTTGATCTTTTAACTCATCTAAATCCATATGCACGTAATCGGAAGGTTTTCCTAAGGGACCTACAAAATCCTTAAAATATTCTCCCTCTTCTAAGGCAACCATTTTTAGTAGAACAGCCCATGGCCTGTACAACTATATTAACTGTGCCTCTTTCTGTGTCGTAATCACAAATAGTTAGAGGAATCCTTTCCCCCCCAGATTCGTCAGTTATTACTATTACAAACTGTCCTGGTTGGGCAGAATTAGCTACCCTTGGTGCCAAAACATCTATAGAATAGATATTAGGGGGCAAGTTCCTTCTTTTCTACAATTTTATACAATTAATACTCCTCCCTTACTAAATATTGTCATTTTAATTATATAGTATTTCTTGTAATTATTAAAGAATAGTTATTTATATGACTAATACTATTATGACCCATTTTTAAAATTAATTTAAAATATGAAATCTTCTGTAAACTAGCATAATCCATAGATGAAATCTATTACAAAACAGTAGATTATCAATATTTATAATAGTTTACTCTTAAAAAAAATCATTAATAAATCCCATAAATTCATATTAATTTACTAGGTTTTGTCATTTATTTCACAATACATAATAAATATACCACAATTCATTTTTCATTTCAATAGAACAAAATAAACCAAATTATATAAATTTAATTTTTCCATCTAAAGGCTTGTCAATAATAGCTAAAGACTCTATTAAAATTCCCTTCTCCCTTAGGCTTTTACCACCATCTTGAAAGCCTTTTTCTATTACAATTCCCACACCTGCTAAATTAGCATTGGCTTTATTTAATATATCTATTAGTCCCTCTATGGCTTTTCCTCTAGCTAAAAAAAATCATCCATTAATAGAATGTTCTCCCCCCCCTCATTTATAAATCTTTTAGACACCCTTATGATGTAATTTTTTTTCCTTAGTATAAGAATAAACTGTGGACTCATAGACTTCCTTGTCCATGGTTTTGGAATCAATCTTTCTAGCAAAAACCACAGGTACCTGGAAATACTGGGCAGCTATAACTGCAATGGCGATGCCAGAGGTTTCTATTGTTAATATCTTGTCAATTTTTTTGTTCTTTAAATCTATCTTTAAACTCTTTCCCTATTTCATTTAATAATTCCACATCTATTTGGTGATTGAGGAAATTATCGACTTTTAATATATCCTTTTCTATAATACCATCTTTAATTATTCTGTCCTTTAAAATTTTCATAAAAAAAACCTCCCAAATGATTTCCCTTTTAATAAAATTTTATAATAATAAATAGAAAAAAAGCAAATAAATCTAGGCAATAAAATCCTAAATATATTTGCTTTTAATAAATTTAAGTCATATCCCTAATTACATTTTACCCACTTCTTAGACATTACTCTTGGAATACCTATGGCCGCTTTAATTACCTCTTCTGCATAAACTAAAGTTACCACCAAATGTACTGGTAATTTTAAATAAACTGCACCTAGAAATGCAAGGGGGGGTACTCCCACTAGCCACACTGCCGCCATTTCTAATTTCATGGAAAATTTTGTATCTCCTCCCCTCTTAAAACTCCTACTATTAAAGTAGAGTTCATGGCCTTTATAAAGAAGAAAATTGAAAGCACTATCAATAAATCTTTAGACATAACATATACTTCTGGTTCTAGATTTTTAAAGATGCCTAAAATATTATCTGAGAATATATAGAGAGTAAAGCCCATAATCCCACCAATCAAGGTGGATAGTTTTAAGAATCTATTGGCATAATCAATAGCAATATCCTCTTCCTCTGCTCCTATTTTATTCCCTACCATTACAGTACATGCATTGGCCATGCCTCGTGCTAATACCATAAATAGATTATAAATCACATTTAGTATTTGAACTGATGCAGCTGCATTGGTTCCTATTTTAGCATAGGCTATGGAATACATTACATTTCCCAAGGACCATAGGGCCTCATTTATCATTACTGGATAAGTGGTATTTAAATACCTTTTGAAGAAGTCTCTATTCCAATCAGTCATATCTCCAATACTACCAGCTAAGGGATTTTCCCTATCTGAATAAATTGCATATAATACAAGGGCTAATTCTATAACTCTGGCTATTAGAGTACCATAAGCTGCCCCTCTTACTCCTAATTTAGGGAAACCAAATTTACCAAATATCAACAAATAATTAAAAATTCCATTAGTCACAAAGGATATTATAGACACAATCATAGGCATTTTTGCCTGTCCAATACTTCTAGAGGCAATGGAAAAAGTAAAGCTAATTCCAGTTATTATATAGGTAAATACTATAATGGCTAAATAATCCATACCTAATTTTATTACTTCTGGATCTTTGCTAAAAATCCTCATTATGGATTCTGGAAATATAATTACTGCTAGAGTAAATATAAGGCCCAGTAATCCGCTAAGAACCAAAGATATACCTATTATTCTACGAATATTATTCTTATCTTTTTTTTCCCCAGAATTGAGCAACAAAAATAGAGGAACCAGTTGCTATGCCAAATATAGTTACAGCATATAGGAAAAATACCTGATTTGCAAAACCTACTGCTGCAAGGCTTTGAGCCCCCCCTAGACTACTTATCATTAAAGTATCTAACATATTTACAGAATTGGCTATTAGATTTTGTAATGTAATTGGTAGTGCAATTCCAATCATTTCCTTGTAAAAATTATTGTTTCCTTCTGCCCTTTCCATATTTCACCTCCAGAGTCTATTAATCTATATGATTTTATCATACTTTTTTCTATTTGAATAGAGATAGTTTAGGGGCACGAATAAATTTATTTGTTATATTTGACTTGGGTCAAATATTTATTAGGATTAAGTGTTAAGATATAATTATAAAGATTATGGAGGGATATTATGGAGAATAAATCTTATACAGATATAATTAATGAAATCGTAAGCACAAATCACAAATATTTATTAAGTGAAATGCCAGAAATAGCTAGACTAAGCTCTACTGTATTGAGAGTGCACGGTAGAGAACATAGAGAATTAAGAGATGTCCATAGACTATTTAATAATACTAAAACCGTATTAGAACAGGATTTAATTATGAAAGAAGTGGATATATTCCCCCCCTATATTAAAATGTATGAGAGAAAACCTGATGATAAATTATTGGAAGAAATTAAATTTAATTTAGAAGAATTGGAAAAGGATTACAATGAAATAGAAAATAATTTAAAGGAATTAAGAGAAATAACAAATGACTATACTGCCCCAGATGATGGCTGTCAAACCTATGAGAAAACCTTTGAAAAATTAGAAGAGTTCGAAGGCATTGTATTGGAAAATATTAAATTAGAAAGAAGCATGTATTCTAAATTAAAATAAGACCAGGGGGGGAAATTTTCCCCCTCTATTTTATACTATTTCTCCATTAAATATGGTCATTTCTACTTTACATCTTTTATTTCATCTACTGGTATTTCAAATATATTTCTAGATAATACTACCACATCTGCTAATTTTCCTTCTTCTATAGAGCCTTTTATGTTTTCCTCAAAGGAGGCATAGGCCCCCCCTCCTATGGTAAAGCCATATACAGCTTCCCCCCCTACCGTTAGACTTTGTTCTGCCATCCAACCACCACTTGGATTCCCATCTAAATCCTTTCGACTTACTGCTTCATATATACCATGAAGTACATTAAAACTTTCTACAGGGCAATCGGAGCCACAGGCTATAGTTACACCTTTATCTACCATGGTCCACCAATTGTAACTAGTTCTAGCCAGTTCTTTGCCCACTCTAGACTCTACTATTTCCAATCATAATCTAAAATATAGGTTGGATATAAGCTATTATATTTAGTTCTTCAAACTTCTCTAGTAAATATTCATCTGTAATTTGACAATGGACTATTCCATGTCGAGGATCATCTTTTGGATTTTTATCTAAGGCCTTTTCTATAGCCTCAAATACCATATACATAGATCTATTTCCTATGGAATGTATGGCTAATTGCATCCCATTATTATGAGCCATTTCCACTATAGAATTTAATTCTTCCTGAGTGAACAGGGCCAAGCCCATGGTTTCACTATTATCATTATAGGGAATAGTTAAGGCTGCTGTTCTAGCCCCAAGGGATCCATCAGATAATAGTTTTAATGGACCTATCTTAAATATATCATCTCCATAGCCAGTTTTGTATCCTTTGTCTAGGAAATCCTCAAATACCTTAAGATTGGAAAGTAAGCATTGTTCATATACCCTTACAGTCATTTTCCCCCTCCGCTTTCAATTCTTCATAGGCCATTATTATATTTTCATAATTGTTCTCCCCAACTATTCCAAAATCATCAGAATGAATAGAGGTTATACCATAGGAATTGGCATTTTTAATACCCTTTATTAATTGGACTTTAATTTCCTCTACAGTAGGTTCTGGAATAGTGTCTTCTATTAGCTTAATTGCATTTCCCCCCCTAAATATACCTAGTGGTTCTCCATTTTCATCTATGTCAAAATGTCCATTTTCTACTTGTGTTGTATTTTTATTAATCCCTGCTAATTCTAAAGCCCTACTATTGGCTGCCACAATATGCCCACAGGCACGATTTAATACAATAGGGTGTTCTGTAGAAATTTTATCCAAATCATATTTATTGAGAAATCTTTTTTTTCCCCCCCCTGAAAATAATCTTGATTCCAGCCTCTGCCTCTAATCCATTTTCCCCCCCTTTCTATATTTTTAAAATTTATTTCATCTCTACATTTATGAATAATGTTTTCAATGGAATTTAAACCTTGCAAATCTATAAGTTCTAAATAAAGGGAGTAACCTACTAAATGCATATGACTATCATTAAAACCAGGAAGTAGTAGTTTCCCCCCCTCTAAATCTAATACTTTAGTATTTTCATTTTTTTAATGCCAGTATTTCCTCATTACTTCCTACTTTAATTATTTTCCCATTTTCTATGGCACAAGCCTCTGCCCTAGGTTTTTTTACGATCCATAGTCCTTATATCACCATTAATTAAAAGCATAATCTCCACCTCATTTCTTTTATGCTTTTATTATAGCCTAAGATAGTACAAAAGGGAACTTAAAACCGTGATTCCTCCCTACATCTATTTGTTTCCATGGGTATGCAGGGCCTGTTGCTCAGGATGACATAGGACTCAAATATTTATTAAATTTTCACTGCTATAAAATGCTCCACCTTATCATCTACTAAATCTATATAATCCTTATCCAAAACCACCCCCCCGTCTAGAATTATACTCTTCTCCCCCCCTTCTTATTTTGTATTTCTATATTATAATAAGTGGAACCGTATTTATATCTGATGCTAAATTTTTCCCAATCCTTAGGGATACATGGGTTTATATATAGTTTGTTTTTTTCTATTCTAAATCCTAATATATTTTCTAATCCTACTTTATACATCCAGCCTGAAGAACCTGTATACCAGGTCCAGCCTCCTCTGCCTAGATGTTGGGGGGGATTTGTATATACATCTGCTGCCATTACATAAGGTTCTACTTTGTATTTGGCGCATTCTATTAGGGATTTACTATGATTTATGGGATTTATCATTTTAAATAATTCATAGGCCTTATCTCCTTCTCCTAATAGGGCAAAAGCTTGAATTACCCATATGGCTGCATGGGTGTACTGGCCTCCATTTTCCCTTACTCCTGGTACATAGGATTTAATATATCCTGGGTCTAAATCTATATTGTCAAAGGCTGGGGGGGTTAGTAGAGCTATTATTCCTTCCTCATTATTTACTAAATATTTTTCTACAGAATTTAAGGCGATTTTAATTCTTTTTGCATCTCCTTCTCCAGAAATAACTGACCAGGATTGAGCTATGGAATCTATAATACATTCAGTATTTTCCTTTGAACCTATAGGGGGGGTGCCATTATCAAAATAAGCCCTTCTATACCATTCTCCATCCCAGGCATTTTCTTCAATTGCAGTTTTTAAATTAATAATTATTTTATTGTATTTTTCTGCCTTTTCTAAATTTCCCATACTTTCACATATGGTAATAAAGGCTTTTAAAACTGTAATTATAAACCAGCCTAACCATATAGATT
>JMBV01000135.1_pt1 | contig 28435 bp, 53 predicted proteins | sample 616531 | NCBI WGS metagenome assembly JMBV01 (sample SAMN02727904, study PRJNA239997) | anaerobic digester metagenome | biome: anaerobic digester; isolation source: mesophilic anaerobic digester inoculated with municipal waste water sludge... | place: Germany: Bielefeld University, CeBiTec ...
CAAGGAGGATATAGTCAAGATTTTGGTGGATTTGGAGATATATTTGATGATATATTCGATATATTTGGTGGCGGTTTTTCACAAACTTCTTCTAGAAGGAGAGGTCCAGTAAGAGGAGCTGATTTGAGATATAATTTAGATTTAGAATTTATGGAAGCGGTATTTGGGGTAGAGAAGGAAATCCAGATAAGGAAGACGGAACAATGCGAAACATGTGATGGTACAGGTGTTAAGCCAGGAAGTAGCAAAGAAACTTGTAGTAAATGTCATGGAACAGGAGAAGTAAGATATGCTCAACGAAGTCCTTTTGGGCAATTTGTTAGAGTGGCAACTTGTGATCAATGTAATGGTACAGGAGAAATAATCAAAGAAAAATGTACTGTATGTTCAGGAACTGGCAAGGAAATAAAAAAATAAAAAAAATAAAAGTAAAAGTTCCTGCAGGTGTAGATACTGGCTCTATTATATCCATTCGTGGGGGAAGGAGAAATGGGTGAAAGAGGAGGTCCACCAGGAGATCTATTTATTTATATAAATGTAAGGGAGCATGAATTTTTCCAAAGAGATGGCAATGATATATACGTTACGGTGCCCATATCTTTTACTGATGCAGCTTTAGGTGCAGAAATAGAAGTCCCTACCTTAGATGGAGTGACAAAACATATCATACCTGAAGGAACCCAAACAGGAACTCAATTTAGATTAAAGAACAAGGGAGTTCCTAATGTGAGGGGGATAGGGAAAGGTGACTTATATTTTACTGTAGAAATTCAGGTACCTAAAAAGTTGAACGAGAGGCAAAAAGAATTACTTAAAGAATTTGCTAAAGAAAGTGGAGGATACCATAAAGAAGAAAAAAAGGGTTCTTTGGTAAGATGAAAGATGCTTTTGGTAATTAATCAATCACTCAAATGGGAGTGATTGTTTTTTTTAAGTTGTGGTAATTCTAAGCTATTTAGGGTATAATATTTTGAGATTCATAAAAAGGATGTGAAGGTCATGAAATGGATTGAGGTTCAAGTTAAAACTACTACTGAAGCGGAAGAAATGGTGGCAAATATAATGTATGACTTAGGTGTAACAGGATTAGCCATAGAAGATCCTAAGGATATATTAGCCTTTCAACAATCCGAAGAAGATTGGGATTTTATAGATCCTAGTCTTATTAGGCAGGATTATGAAGAGGTAATAATAAAAGCTTATTTTCCAGAAAGCGAAGATTTAATAGATAAGATAGAGCTCATTAGAGATAATATTGAAAGGAATATTCATAGCCAATTTGATAAGCCTTTAGGTCAGGTTACCATAACGGAGGTATATGAAAAAGATTGGGCAGAAAGCTGGAAGAAGTACTATAAACCAACTAAAATTGGAGAAAGGATAATTATCAAACCTACCTGGGAAAAATATCAAAAAGAAGATGAAGAATTAATAATTGAACTAGATCCTGGTATGGCCTTTGGAACAGGAACTCATGAAACGACAATTATGTGTATAGAAACATTAGAAAAATATGTAAAAGAAGGTCATGTAGTATATGATATAGGAACGGGTAGTGGAATATTGAGTATTGCTTCAGCAAAGTTAGGTGCTAAACATGTAATAGGAGTAGATTTAGATGAATTAAGTGTTAAGGTATCTAAAGAAAATGTAAAACTCAATGGAGTAGATCATATAGTAGAGATAAAAGCAGGGAATTTGTTGGATGCAGTAGAAGGAAAAGCTGATATTATAGTATCCAATATTATAGCAGAAGTGATTGTAGAGCTTATAGAATTCCTTCATAATCATATAAAGGAATCGGGGATATTTATTGCATCGGGAATAATAACTGAAAGATAGACATGGTGACTCAGACACTAGAAAACAATGATTATCAAATAATAGAAATAAAAGTTATAGGGGGGGATTGGGCTACTATAGTGGCTACAAGAGTAAAAGGGGGGGAATAAATATGCACAGGTTTTTTTGTTGGAGAAGAACAAATATATGAAGAAATAATAGAAATCCTTGGGCAAGATACAAAACATATTAAAGATGTTTTAAGATTGAAAGTTGGGGATACAATAGAAATATCCTCTAGCAATGGAATTTATAGATGTAATATAGTAGAAATATATGATAACAAGATAGTTACAAAAATAGTAGAAAGTTTTCAAGGGAAAAATGAGCCTCCTATTCATATTGCATTATATCAAGCCATAGCTAAAGGGGGGGATAAAATGGACTATATAATTCAAAAAAACACGGAAATTGGAGTTAAGGAAATTTATCCTATAATCACCAATAGGACCATTGTAAAAATAAAAGATAAAAAAAAGGAGCAATCCAAGCTAAATAGGTGGAGGATGATAGCAGAGGAAGCAGCAAAGCAGAGCAAAAGAGATTGTATACCGGATGTCCTAGATATAATGGACTTTAAACAGATGTTGAACAATCTAAAGGATGAAAAGAACATATTAGTACCCTATGAAATGGAGAAAAAAAGGTTGTTTGAAAAGTATATTAGGTAATATAGAAGGCAATAAAATCAATATAATAATAGGGCCAGAAGGCGGATTTGAAGAAAAAGAGATACAACTTTTGAAATCTATTGGTGGACAAAGTGTAACCTTAGGGCCAAGGATTCTAAGAACTGAAACTGCAGGCTTAGTAGTATCAACTATTATATTGTACGAGCTTGGGGGGGATATAGGAGTGATAAGATGGGAAAAGTAGCTTTTTATACTTTAGGCTGTAAAGTAAATCAATATGAAACAGAAGCTATGGAAGAATTATTTGAAAAAAAAGGGCTATCAAATAGTGGAAAGTGATGAGGTTGCAGATATATATGTAATAAATACATGTACAGTAACCAATTTAGGGGGATAGGAAATCTAGACAATTTATACGAAGAGCTAAAAGATCCAACAAGAATTCAATCATTGCTGTAGTAGGTTGCTATTCTCAAGTGGCTCCAGATGAGGTAGGAAAAATAGAAGGAGTAGATGTGGTTATAGGAACAACTCATAGGGATAAAATAGTAGATTTATGTGAAAAAGCCATTACAAACAATGAGAAGATAAATATAGTAAAGGATATAAAAGGATACAAGGATTTTGAAAATTTAGATATAATAAATGTAAAATCTAAGACTCGAGCTTATATAAAGATTCAAGAAGGATGTAATCAATTTTGTAGTTATTGTATTATTCCTTATGCTCGAGGACCCATAAGGAGTAGGAATTTAAAGGATATAATAGAAGAAACCAAAAGATTATCAGAAGCTGGTTTTAAAGAAATTATATTGACGGGGGATACATGTGGCTTCCTATGGGAAGGATTTAGGGCCTCTTACTTTACTAGATGTAATAGAAGAAGTGGCAAAAGTAGATGGTATAGAAAGAATACGTTTAAGTTCTATAGAACCAACTTTAATAGATAGCCTATTTATGGAAAGAGCTTTAAATACAAATAAGCTTTGTGACCATTTCCATTTATCATTACAAAGTGGTTCAGATACTGTTCTAAAAAGGATGAATAGAAAGTATACAACTCAACAATATAGGGAAATAGTAAAATTAATAAGAGGTTATATGCCTAATGTGGGAATAACTACAGATATAATAGTAGGTTTTCCTGGAGAAACGGATATGGAATTCCAACAGACTTGTGATTTTGTAGAAGAAATAGGGTTTTCAAGAATTCATGTTTTCAAATATTCCCCTAGAAAAGGTACTCCGGCAAGTAGATTTAAAAACCAAATTCATGGAGATATAAAAAAATTATCGTTCAGATAAGCTTATAGCACTAGGAAATAAACTTATGAAGGATTTCAATAAAAAAATTTTTAGGCAATAGTTTAGAGGTACTGTTTGAGGAAAATAGCAAAGATGATATGGGCTTTATGGAAGGATATACCACTAATTATATAAGGGTTAAGGCTAAAGGAGAGGATTCTATTAGAGGGAAAATATTGCCTGTAAAAATAATTGATATAGAAGGGGATATTTTAATAGGAAAAATAGAGGAATTTTAAGATTTGTATAGAATATAATATATATAGAACTGTGGTCTAAATTTATACAGATGGATAAAAATGGGGGGGAGGTGAGAAGGTGACAGATTGTATATTTTGTAAGATTGTAGACAGAGAAATATCTAGCGATATCATATATGAAGATGATAAAATTATCGCCTTCAAAGATTCAAATCCTCAAGCACCAGTTCATTTTTTTGGTAGTGCCAAAGGAGCATATAGAATCTACAAATCATATAAGTGAAAAAGATATAGAACTAATAGGCCACATATTCTTAATTATAAAAAAACTTACAAAACAGCTGGGATTACATGAAGAGGGTTACAGAATTGTAAACAATTGTGGAGAATTTGGAGGGCAGACTGTCTCCCATATTCACTTCCATGTATTAGCTGGACGTCAACTTTTATGGCCTCCAGGCTAAATACTGGTTGCAGAAACCATAAAACTGATGTATAATTATTTAGTGTCGTATTCCGCTTGCCATAGGTAGTATGGGAGCACTCTTGCATTGGAAGAGGGGGGGAGGGAGAAGTCGATGGCAGAAATAAAGGTTAGAGAAAACGAATCTCTTGATGATGCACTGCGAAGATTCAAAAGGCAATGTGCCCGTTCAGGTGTTCTTTATGAATATAGAAAAAGAGAACATTATGAAAAACCAAGTGTAAAGCGTAAGAAAAAGTCAGAAGCAGCTAGAAGGAAGAAAAATAAATATTAATATATTTTTATAAGAAGGTGGATTTATGTCCCTTAAGGAAAAACTTACGGAAGATTTTAAAACTTCCATGAGAAACAAAGATACCATTAGGAAAAATACTATTACTATGGTTAGGGCAGCTATAAAACAAAGAGAAGTAGATGAACGAATTCAGTTAGAAGATGAAGAAATAATTGATATTATATCAAAACAATTAAAAGAGAAAAAAAATGCCATTGAAGATTTTAAAAAAAAGGGGGGGAACGACAAGATTTAGTAGAATTGACTCAAAGGAGATAGATATTTACTAGAGTATTTACCTAAACAGCTTACAGAAGAAGAAATTGAAAAAAATTGTAATTGAAACAATAGATGAAGTAGGAGCCAAGACCATGAAAGATATGGGACTAGTTATGAAATCCGTAATGCCAAAGGTAAAAGGCAGAGCCGATGGCAGTATGGTTAGTAAAATAGTAAAAAACATATAGGATAAACCTGGGTTTTACCCCAGGTTTTATTTATATATATATCAATATGAGTAATGCAAAAGTATATTTAACTTATATTTTAAATCCTATAATGTTTTCCTTGTATAATATTTAGGGTATTAATATAATGATAATAGGAGGTGAATATGTTGAAATGGAAAAGGCTTGTTATTATATCTGTTATATTTCTTTTGCTATTTAGTATAGTGGCATTAGCTGAGGGTTCTGGAGATGTATATGTAATTCCCATACAAGGAGAGATTAATAAGGCCACTTATAATTATTTAAAATCAACATTAAATGATATATTGGCAAAGTCTCCTAAGGCAATAATATTTGAGATAGATACTTATGGTGGATTAATCGATCAAGCTGAGAAGATTAAGAATTTAATAATTGGACTGGATATTCCAACTATATCTTTTGTAAACAGTAAAGCTGAATCAGCAGGGGTATTAATTACTATATCTTCTGAAAAAGTTGTAATGGCAAATAGTTCCACTATTGGTTCTGCTGAGACTATTCCAAATACAGAAAAGGTATTGTCTATGTGGAGGAGTTTTTTTAAGGGATGTAGCTCAGTTAAGAGGGAGAGATCCTAAAATAATTGAAGCTATGGCAGATACGGATATATATATTGAAGGTATTTCTGAAAAAGGCAAGTTGCTGAATTTGACTAGTAACGAAGCTTTGAAGTATGGAATATGTGATTTGGTTTCTAATGACTATGATGAGATGCTTCAATTTTTTAATATATCTTATGGGAATGTAGTTAAAGTAGAAGAGGGGATAGAGTTAAAACTATCTAGAATATTAGCTAATCCATATATAAGTACATTGTTATTGACTATTGGATTTGTAGGTTTGATTATAGAGGTATTTACTCCAGGTTTTGGAATTGGAGGGACTATAAGTATTATAGCTTTTGGATTATTTTTTTGGAGGGAATATTGTTGCTGGTAATTCCCAGTGGACTTCGTTAGCTATATTTGTTACTGGACTGATATTATTGGTAATAGAAGCAATAATACCAGGTTTTGGATTACCAGGAATATCTGGTATAATATTAATTATAGCAGGAACCATACTAGCTATGGGTACCGTAACATCTGCACTGGTATCCGTGAGTATAGCAATCATAATTACAGCAATAATAACTACATTGCTAATTAAATTCGGACACAAAAGTCCTCATCTAGAGAAAATAGTTCTTAAGACTCATCAAAAGGATGAAGAAGGATATTTAAGTACTCCATCTAAAGATGAATATTTAGGTAAGGAAGGTATTACTGTATCAGAACTTCGCCCTACTGGAATAATAGAAATAGATGGGAAAAGACTGGACGCATTATCTGATGGAAGTTTTATACCAAAGAATACACCAATAAAGGTAGTAAGGGTAGAAGGATCAAAAATATTTGTAAGGAGGTTTTAGTATGGGTGGATCAGCAGTTGTAACTATTGGTATCGCAATACTAATAATTGTTCTAGTTATATTATTCTTCACATTTATACCAGTAGGCTTATGGATAACAGCATATTTTTCTGGTGTAAAGATTGGAATTGGGACATTAATAGGTATGAGGCTACGAAGGGTTGTCCCCCCCTCAAGGATAGTTAATCCTATGATAAAAGCGACGAAAGCAGGATTAACTATAGGGGGGGTAGACAAACTAGAAGCTCACTATCTTGCAGGGGGGAAATGTAAATACCCTTGTAGACGCTTTAATTGCAGCCCAAAGGGCTAATATACCCTTAGGATTTGAAAGAGCTGCAGCAATAGATTTAGCTGGAAGAAATGTATTGGAGGCTGTACAAGTAAGCGTAAATCCTAAAGTTATTGAAACACCACAAATTGCAGCAGTAGCAAAGGATGGAATTGAAGTAATTGCAAAAGCAAGGGTAACCGTAAGAGCCAATATTGAAAGATTAGTTGGAGGAGCAGGAGAAGAAACTATAATAGCAAGGGTAGGAGAAGGTATTGTAACTACTGTAGGTAGTTCTAATTCCCATAAGGATGTGTTAGAAAACCCAGATTCCATCTCCCAAACAGTATTAGATAAAGGCCTAGATTCGGGAACTGCTTTTGAAATACTGTCAATAGATATAGCTGATGTGGATGTAGGAAGGAATATTGGAGCAAAACTTCAAACAGAACAAGCAGAAGCGGACAAACGTATAGCTCAAGCTAAAGCAGAAGAAAGAAGAGCTATGGCGGTTGCAAAAGAACAAGAAATGGTAGCTGAAGTTCAAGCCATGAAAGCTAAGGTAGTGGAAGCAGAAGCAGAAGTTCCTCTTGCAATAGCCTATGCACTAAAAGAGGGTAATATAGGCTTTATGGATTATTATAATATGAGAAATATATTGGCGGATACAGATATGAGAGATTCCATATCCAAGCTAGCTGAAGACGATACAGATGATGAAGATTAGGGGGCGATAGGTAATGTTCCCAAGTATTTTACTTTTTTTTATATTTATAATTGTAATAGATGTAATTTTAAAAAGTATAAGGGATAAACAAAAAAATTGAACTAGAAAAAGCCAAGAGAAGTAAAAGGAAAGATTTGGAGACTCCTACAAAAATGAAGGATTTTAGACCTAAAGAAGATATGAAAATTGATTATAATATGAGAGAAGAAAAATTAGTAGAGGATAGTACAAAGTATTCTTTAGAGATGAAACCTTGGGATGAACCTCTTTTTCCTCAAATAGATGATAAAAAAACAGCAATAGTATCAAAAACTAAGACAAAAGATAAAAGAAAAAAAATTATCTAGTGAGCAGATTAAAAAAAAGATATTATAAAAGGCGTAGTATATTCAGAAATACTACAAGAACCTGTAAGCATAAGAAATAGACGAAAGAGCATGTAGTTTCTACATGCTCTTTTCCTTGTAATACTAAAATACTCCCAAGCATAAAATTATTAGAAGGGAGGATTGTATATGAAAAGTAGAGTAGATGATTTTAAATACAATATATCAGAAACATTTGAATTACCAAAAGATATAGTACTGGATTTACCCAAGATTATTATGATAGGAGATCTGGAACTTCATATATCAAATCATAAAGGTATTATAGAGTATACTCAGGAAACCCTTAGAATCAACTCAAACATAGGTATTCTTAAAGTTGAAGGAACTAATCTAGAGTTAAAAACTATACTTTCAGAAGAGATAATAGTTACTGGAAATATAGAAAAGATAGAGATAATCAGCTAAGGGGGGGTGGGATTGTGGAGATTATAAAAACATGGAATTATTTAAGGGGGGGATATGTTATTATAAAAGTTGAGGGGGGGCTAACATTGGAGAGATTTTTAAATTTAGCTGCAGCAAAGGATATATATCTTTGGGATATAAAAAGGATAAATCATACTTTATTAGAAATGAAGGTAAGTACTAAAGGATTTAGAGCATTAAAAGAAGTAGTAAGAAAAGTAGGCTGTAGGGTTGAGGTATTAGATAAAAAGGGGGGGATTCCTTTTTTTATTATATAGGTTAAAAAAATCGGAAGATGTTAGGATTTGGAGTCTTGATATTTTTCAGCATAATTATTATCTTGTCTTCCTTTATATGGAGTATAGAGATAGTTGGTAATGAAACTTATAGTAATGAAGTAATAATGGAGTTATTGGCAGATGAAAATATTAAATCAGGTATAATAAAATATAATATAGATAAAAATTATATAAGAAGTATATTATTGAATGAATTGGATTGTCTTTCTTTTGTTTCTGTTGATATCAAAGGCACAAGATTGATTATAACCATATATGAACAGGATATACCCCCCTGAAAAATTAGATATAAATACTCCTTGTCATATAGTAGCAAGTAAAAAAAAGGAGTAATAACAAAAGCTATAGTGAAAAATGGCAAAACAATGGTTAGAAAAGGAGATGTAGTTAAAAAGGGCCAAATACTAATATCGGGTATAATAGTAGATGAAAACACAGAAGATAATATTCTCGTTCATGCAGAAGGGGAAGTTTTAGCAAAAACTAGATATTTTTATAGAGTAGATGAACCTTTAATGAAGGTAGTAGAAGAAGAAACGGGCGAAAAGATGGAAATACATGAAATAAAGTTTGGAAAAAAAGGGTATTCAATTTTTTTAAAGAGGATATACCTTATGAACATTATGTTAAAAACACAAAAGAGATAAAACCTTTCAGTGGCAGGTTTAATTTACCTTTTAAATTATTTGTATATGAATACATGGAAGTAGAAAGAAAAGAAGTAAAACAAAATATTGAGTTTTTAAAAAAAGTCCTCTTATATCAAAGCCATAGAGGAGTTGAACAAACAAATTCCAAAGGAAGCTGAAATACAATTTAAAGATGTAATATATGATGTAAAAATGGTATATTATCTACCTACGTTGTAGTAGAGGTAGTTGAAGATATTGGTCAAAAACAGATAATCAATATGGAATAAAGGAGGCTTGTATTTTGACAAAGGAGAAACAAGAAAGAGAAATAGTTATCAAGGATAATCGAGTTATCCCAGAACTTTTTGGAAAATTAGATGAAAATGTAAATATAATTGAAGAAGAATTAGATGTAGAAATAGTTTTAAGAGAAGGAAAATTAATTATTATAGGGGGGGATGGGCTTTCTGCAGAATTAGGAGTAAGACTAATAAATAAATTAATAGAAATAATTGAAAGTGAAAAAAAACTTACAAAACAAAATTTACTTTATACAGTTCAGTTAATTCTAGAAGGAAAAGAGGAAAACATACAAGATTTATTAAATGATACAGTATGTATCACTGCATCAGGGAAAACTATAAAACCTAAAACTCTTGGACAAAAAAAAGATATATTGATGGAATAAAACAAAATGATATAGTATTTGGCATTGGGCCAGCAGGGACAGGCAAGACCTATTTAGCTATGGCTATGGCTATAAATGCCTTTAAAAATAAAGAAGTAAATAGGATTATATTAACTAGACCTGCTGTAGAAGCTGGTGAAAACTTAGGTTTTTTTACCAGGAGATCTACAAGAAAAAGTAGATCCCTACCTTAGACCTATTTATGATGCTTTATTCGATATACTAGGATTTGAAACCTATTTAAAACTTATGGAAAAGGGTCTTATAGAAGTAGCACCCCTTGCTTATATGAGAGGGAGAACCCTAGATTCTGCTTATGTAATATTAGACGAAGCGCAAAATACCACTAATGAGCAGATGAAAATGTTTTTAACTAGATTAGGCTTTGGCTCAAAAGCCATAATAACTGGAGATATAACTCAAATTGATTTACCTAAGGGGAAATCTTCAGGTTTAGTATCAGCTTCAAAGATATTATGCAATGTGGAAGGTATAGATTTTGTATACTTAACAAAATATGATATAGTTAGGCATCCCCCCCTAGTTCAAAAGATAATTGAGGCTTATGAAAAATATGAAAACGAAGGTAGATAGACAAGGGGGGCTACCCAAATGAACAGAAAAACAAAGGGGAAAAATAGCAAAAAGGGAAAAATAATTATGAATGAAAGAAAAAAAGAAAACCTATTTAAATGTAATAACACTATTATTATTTACTACAATCCTTTTTTTTATTACAATTCAAAAAGTAGAGACTAAAAAAAATAGATGTAAAAGTTGGAGATACTGCACCTTTTGAGATAAGAGCTACCAAAGAAATTGAGGATAAAATTGCCACGGAGAAATTAAAAGCAGAGGCAGCTAATAATGTTGAACCTAGATATAGATTAAGTCCATCAGTACAGATGACCATGAAAAACAATATTAAGGAATTCTTTGACAAAGTAAGGAAACTTCAAGCTGATGAAACATTAACTCTAAGTAAAAAGGTAGAAGTTTTAGGAGAAGAATCTAGAATTCTCCTTTCCAAAAACGAATATTATATTGCCTTGAGATTAAGTGAAGATGAGTTGGATAATTTTGAAAACACTTTATATGATTTGATTAGTCAAATAATGGGAGTAGGGATAAGAGAAGAGGATTTAGAATACGAAAAGGGCAATATAGAAAAAAACTTTTGAAACAATAGATCTTAGTGAAAACGAAAAAAAATTGGGCATAGCTCTTTTAACTAGCACTATACAACCAAATAAGTTTATAGATGAAGAAGCTACAAAGAGGAGAAAAGAAGAGGAAATAGCTAAAGTAGAACCTGTTATTATAAAAGAGCATCAAGTAATTGTAAGAAAAGGGGGATGTTATAGATAGTCATACTCTAGATTTAATTAGAGAATCAGGATTGTTGAAGGAAAAGGATGGATATGATAGAAGAACTGTTGTAGGTATTGTGATACTAATATTATTATTGCAGATAATTATATTTGGATACATCTATCTATTCAATAGGGAAGTATTAGAAGGAAATATGCTCTTAATATTAATCATCATAATCACCACTATAATATTAATATCCGAAGGTACCTATAATATATCACCTTTTATAATGCCTGTATCTACAGCTGCCCTTTTAATTGCAATATTGATAGATATAAGATTATCTTTAATAGTTAATATGTTTATAATATTTATTTTAGGTTTTATGTTAAAATTAGATGAGACTATAATTGCAATGTATTTAGTAAGTGGTAGTATAGGAGCTTATATGGTTACTAAGCAACAACAGAGATACAATATATTGATAAATGGGCTTCTAATAGGCATATCAAATGTATTAACTATTGTATCCTTTGGATTGATAAAAAAAGTTAGAAGGTATTGATGTAATAGCTAAAAGCGGTTATGGAATGCTCAATGGTCTATTTTGTGCTGTATTGACAATAGGAACTTTACCCATATGGGAAAATATATTTAAAATTGTAACTCCTTTAAAGTTGTTAGAACTATCTAATCCTAATCAGGTTCTTTTAAAACGCTTGTTATTAGAGGCACCGGGAACTTATCATCATAGCATAATTGTAGGGAATTTAAGTGAAAGGGCTGCAGAAGCTATTGGAGCAGACCCTCTATTAGCTAGGGTGGGAGCTTATTATCATGATATAGGAAAACTTAAAAGACCTTATTTCTTTAAGGAAAATCAATTGGGAATGGACAACCCACATGATAAACTAAAACCCAATATGAGTACTTTGATAATTACTAATCACACAAAAGATGGTATAGCTTTAGCAAAAGAGTATAATATACCAGAAGAGATAATAGATATTATTGCTCAACATCATGGGGGGGATACAACAGTATCCTATTTTTACCACAAGGCATTAAAAGAAAATGAGTCAAAAGAAGTCAACATTGAAGATTTTAGATATCCAGGGCCTAAGCCTAAACTAGAGAAGCAGCCATAGTTATGTTAGCAGATTCTACTGAAGCCGCTGTTAGATCCCTTAAAGAACCTACTAAAAAAAATATAGAAGAAATGATAAGAAATATTATTAAAGGAAAACTCCAGGATGGACAATTAGAAGAATGTAATTTGACTCTTAAGGATTTAAATACAATTGCCAATGCCTTTTCAACCATTATGATGGGAATATTCCATGAAAGGATAGAATACCCAAATTTGGAATTAGATAAAGAAAAAGGAGAGTTGTAGATGAAAATATATATAGACAACAGACAAGAAGGAGTTAACATAGATGAAAGAATACATGAATTATTAGAACAAGTAATTAAAGAATGCCTAATATTAGAATATAAATCTTTAGATTATGAAATAAGTATATCCTTTGTAGACGATAAAGAGATAAAGCAGTTGAATAAAGAATATAGAAATATAGATAGTCCAACAGATGTATTATCTTTTCCTTTAGAAGAGGATGTTTCACTACCTGTACCTATATTAGGAGATATTGTCATTTCTGCTGAAAGGGCATTAGAACAATCTAAAATTTATGGACATTCTTTCATAAGGGAGGTAGCATATTTAACAGCTCATAGTATGTTTCATTTATTAGGCTACGATCATATGGAGGAAGAAGAAAAATCTATTATGAGGAATAAAGAAAAAGAAGTAATGAAAAGACTAAAAATATTTAAAGATGAAAAGTAGGAGAATGTTATGAAGTCTAGATCTTTAATAGAAAGCTTTAACTACGCTGTTTCTGGTATAATATATACCTTAAAAACTGAAAGAAATATGAGAATTCATTTTGTAATATCTATAATAGTTATCTTACTAAGTTTGTTTTTTTGATTTTTCAAGGGGGGGAGAACTTTTATTGCTCTTTTTTTACTATATCATTGGTATTTATCACTGAGATGATAAATACAGCTATAGAAAGGACTATAGACTTAATAACGGAAGATTTTCATCCATTAGCTCGAATAGCAAAAGATGTAGCTGCTGGTGGGGGGGTTTTAATAGCAGCAATTAATTCTTTAATAGTAGGATATTTGCTTTTTTTTGATAGATTAAATCCCTATACTAATCGAATACTATTTAAGATAAAAAAATCTCCAGTTCATTTAACCTTTGTAGCTTTAGTATTGGTAATTTTATCGACTATAGGAATAAAAACCAAACATTATAGAGGGAGAGGTACTCCTTTTCAAGGGGGGGGAATTGTTAGTGGGCATACAGCTGTATCCTTTTGTGTGGCCACTATAATTGCCTTTGAAGCTAATAATATATTAGTCTCTACCCTTGCGTTTTTTATGGCTGTTTTAGTAGGAGAAAGTAGAATAGAAGGGAAAATACACACTTTGTTTGAAGTGATATCTGGTGCATTATTAGGTATAATAATAGGTGTACTAGTATTTCAAATAATTGGCTAATGGAGGATAGTATGAAGAAAATAATTTTACTATTAAAGGAGAGATAGTATGGATAGAAAATATTTAATAAAAAGGGCTTTAGAAGCTCAGAAAAAAAAGCTTATGTACCCTATTCTAAATTTAGGGTAGGATCAGCTGTATTAACAGAAGATGGAAGTATTTATACTGGTTGTAATATTGAAATATCATCCTATTCGCCAACCCTTTGTGCTGAAAGGACTGCTATATTTAAAGCTATATCGGAAGGTCATAAAAAGATAAAAGCTATTGCAGTAGTAGGAGATTCTGATTATACTTATCCCTGTGGAGTGTGTAGACAGGTTATAAGGGAATTTGGTAAAGATGCTATAGTAATAGTAGCAAACTCTGAAGATGATTATAGAGAATATACCCTAGATGAATTATTGCCCCATAGTTTTGGGCCAGAAGATTTAAAATAGTACAGGAGTGATTATATGTATAAATCAGGCTTTGTAACAGTAATAGGAAGACCAAATGTAGGTAAATCCACATTGCTTAATCACATAATTGGAGAAAAAAATATCTATTATATCAGATAAACCCCAAACTACAAGGAATAAGATACAGTTAGTGTATACAGAAGAAGATTGTCAAATAGTATTTCTGGATACTCCTGGGATTCAAAAACCCAAAAATAAATTAGGAGAATATATGCTGAAAGTTTCAAAAAGTACCTTAGAAGAAGTAGATATAGTAACTTTTATGGTAGATGAAAGTATGAAAACAGGAAGATTAGACAACTATATTATAAACCAGTTAAAGGATATAAAAACTCCAATAATCCTATTAATAAATAAAATAGATAAGATAGACCAACAGCAAATGGATAAACTAGTATCAAAATACGACGATTTAAACATGTTTAGTTATATAATACCAGTATCTGCCATAAACGGAACCAATGTAGATAAGTATGTAGAAACAATAAAAAAAATTATTACCAGAGGGACCTCAATATTTTCCAGAGGATATGATAACTGATCAACCAGAAAGACTTATTATATCGGAAATAATTAGAGAAAAGGCTTTGGAATATCTAAAGGAAGAAGTTCCCCCCCATGGTATTTTTGTAGCTATAGACAGTATAGAAAAGAGGGAAGATAAGGATTTAATAGATGTTCATGCAACTATATATTGTGAAAAGGAGTCCCATAAAGGTATTATAATAGGTAAAAGAGGGCAAATGCTAAAGGAAATTGGAAAAGTGCACGATTAGATATAGAAAAACTATTAGGTAGTCAAGTAAATTTACAATTATGGGTTAAGGTAGAGAAAAATTGGAGAGAAAAGGAAAACAAATTACGCTATTTTGGCTATAAATAGAAAGGTTAAATAAATGCTAACAAAAACAGAGGGAATAGTATTGAAAGAATTTAGATTTAGAGAAACTAGTAAAATATTGACTATATATACCCTAAAACATGGAAAGATTCAAGCCATGGCTAGGGGGGGAGCTTATAGGCCTAAATCCCAGTTAATTGCCAACACCCAGGCTTTTTCTTATAATGAATATCAATTATATAAAGGGAGAAATTTTTATTATATAAACCAAGGAGATATAATAGATTCTTTTTATTCCATAAGGGAAAATATCAATAGATTAATGTATGGTTCTTATTTGTTGGAATTAACAGATTTATCTATTATGGAAGAAGAACCAAATGAAAAAAATATTTTTTTTGTTACGTAAAGGATTATTTGTATTATCTAAATTAGACGAAGATTTTCTTAAATTTATTCTTGCTTATGAATTAAAATATATTTCTTTTTTTAGGCTACAAGCCTTATTTAAATAGATGTGTTAATTGTGGCAGCATGAATTTAGATGTAGTAAAATTTAATATAGAAAAAGGTGGGATAGTGTGTAAAAATTGTTTTTATAAGGATTCTCATTGCGAAGACATGGATTTAAATATGTATAAAGCAATGAAATTACTATTATATACTCCATTAGATGAAGTAATATACCTAAAAATACCTGAAAGTACTACGTTTAAATTACATGCTATTATGGAAAATACATATTAAATAAGATAGATAGAAAAGAATTTAATTCTTTAAATATGTTAAAATCAATGATAAATAATGGAGGGGTATAAAATGGACATATCCTTAGAAAAGATCGATGCCGTAATAGCACGAACTGCTGCTACCTTTAAAGAAGCCAAAGAAGCTTTAGAAAAAAACAGAAGGGGGGGATGTAGTAGAAGCTATAATTTTAATAGAAGAAAGTAGAAAATCTTGGACTGACAATATCTCCTATAGAGGAGAACAGATGATTGATAAAGTAAAGGAGATATTAAGAAAAGGTAATGTAACCAGGATTAGTGTTAAAAAGATGGAGAAACAATCATGAATATACCAGTAACAGCCGCAGCTTTAGGCACTATAATATCGGTTCCATTAGCTTTAATAAGTTTAGGTTCTGCTATTATTGCTAAATGCACCATAGAAATAGAAAAAGAAGATGGTGAAATAATCAATATAAATAATTTAGTGGATTGATAGTAGATAAGGGATGAATGAACAATCGTATTGACAAGCTATGTATTTTTTGTTAGATTATAAACTATATAGTAAATTCAAATTGGTATGCAATGAAGAAGAAAAAGTCAATATGTATATTAAAGCGAGCTAGGGTTGGTGAAAGCCTAGTATAAAATGTTGATAAAAGGCACTTCTGAGCATATTTTATTGAAGGGAATACCATCAGGTATTAAATAGGGTGGAACCGCGGAAGTAACCTTTCGTCCCTATAGGGATGTAAAGGTTTTTGTATTTATAAATTAAGTAAATGAGGAGGTTTAAACATATGTACTTTCAGGAATTGTATCTGAAATTACTAAACTATTGGGGAAGTAAAGGATGTACAGTATTAGAGCCTTATGATGTGGAAAAAGGTGCTGGTACCATGAGCCCTCATACTTTTTTTAAGAGCCTTAGGACCAGAACCTTGGAAGGTGGTATATGTAGAACCATCAAGAAGACCAGCAGATGCTAGGTACGGTGAAAATCCCCCCCATAGAGTATATCAACATCATCAATTACAGGTAATATTAAAACCATCCCCTGACAATGTACAGGATACTTATCTAGATAGTTTAAAAGAAATAGGAGTAGATCCTCTAAAGCATGATATTAGATTTGTAGAGGATAATTGGGAAGCTCCCACATTAGGTGCTTGGGGGGGTTTAGGATGGGAAGTATGGTTAGATGGTATGGAAATTACACAATTCACTTATTTCCAACAAGTAGGAAGTATCAATTGTGAATTGGAATCAGCAGAATTAACCTACGGTTTAGAAAGAATTGCCATGTATTTACAGGATGTGGACAATATATTTGATATAAAATGGAATGAAAATATAACATATGGAGATATATTTAAACAAGCTGAATATGAACACTCTGTATATAGTTTCGAAAAAGCAAATATAGAAACCCTTAGAAATCTATTCGATATATATGAAGAAGAAGCTATTAATAATATTGAAGAAGGATTAGTCCTTCCCAGCTATGATTATGTGCTAAAGTGTTCCCATACTTTCAATGTGCTAGATGCTAGAGGAGCCTTATCTGTAACTGAAAGAACTCATTATATATCAAGAGTTAGGTCCTTGGCTAAAATGGTTGCATCTAAATACATAGCACAAAGGGAAAGTTTAGGATATCCTCTATTAAAAGAAGGGGGGGTAGTAGAAATGAATAATAAGTACCTATTAGAAATTGGAGTAGAGGAGTTACCAGCAAGATTTATTGGCAATGCATTGGCTCAACTTGAGAATAATATGAAAAATCTTTTAAAAGAAGCAAAGAATAGAATATGAAAGTATTGAAACCTATGCCACTCCTAGGAGATTAGTTCTTATTATAGAGGGATTAGGAGACAAACAAGAAACTATAGAAGAAAAGATAAAGGGTCCTGCAAAAGGAATTGCTTATGATGAAAAAGGGAATCCTACGAAAGCTCTTCAAGGTTTTATGAGAGGGCAAGGAATAGATATAGATCAAATCAGTTTTCAAGATTATAATGGAGAGGAATATGTATATGCTAATGTAGTAAAAAAACGGGAAAATGACAGAGGAAGTATTGTCAAAAAAATATGGCCAATATAATTAAATCTATAGTATTTCCTAAATCCATGAGATGGGGGGGAGGTAAAAATATTAGATTTGCTCGACCAATAAGATGGATTGTATCCCTTTACAACGAAAGTGTAGTACCTTTTGATTTGGAAGGAATTAAGGTGGGAAATATAACTAGAGGACATAGATTTTTAGGTAGTAGCCATATTGAAGTAAACTCAGTAGATGAGTATTTTAAAATCTTAGAAGAAAATTATGTAATAGTAGATCAAAACAAAAGAAAGGATATTATTAAATATGGTTCTGAAAGATTAGCAAAAGAAAAGGGTGGCAATCTACTAATGGATGCTGAATTATTAGAAGAAGTTACCTATTTAGTGGAATATCCTACCCCCCCATTGATAGGAAGAATAGAAGATGAGTATTTACAACTACCAGTGGATGTAGTTATAACACCTATGAAAGAACATTTGCGTTATTTTCCAGTAGTAGATGATAAAGGAAGGCTACTGCCTTATTTCATAACTGTAAGAAATGGGAACGAAAAACATATAGATATAGTTACAAAAGGCAATGAAAAAGTCTTAGGAGCACGCCTTGAAGACGCTAAATTCTTTTATTATGAGGATATTAAGAAGCCTCTAGAAGATTATGTAGAAGAATTAAACAATATAATATTTCAAGAAAAGTTAGGAACCCTATATGATAAAACCATTCGAGTGCAAAAATTGGCAGAAAAGATTGGCAACTATTTGGAAGTAGGGCAGGAAACCAAAAAAAATATCGAGAGAGCAGCCTATCTTTCTAAAGCTGATCTAGTAACTAAGATGGTAGATGAATTTACAGAACTTCAAGGGAAAATGGGTATGGAGTATGCTAAACAATCTGGGGAGAATGAAATAGTAAGCTTAGCTATATATGAGCAGTATCTTCCAAGATTTGCAGGGGATCAATTGCCCACTACTACTGCTGGAGCCATCCTTAGTATTGCAGATAAATTAGACACTATTGCAGGAAGTTTTGCTATAGGTATACAGCCTACAGGTTCTCAAGACCCTTATGGGCTAAGAAGGCAAGCCTTGGGTATAATAAATATAATATTGGATAGAAAACTAAATTTGAATTTAGGAGATATAGTAGACTTTGCTTTATATATATACGTAGATGAAAACAGTTTGGTATTTGACTATGAAAATACAAAACAGGAGATACTTGAGTTTTTCAATGGTCGAATAAAAAAATATATTTAGTGATATGGGTATAAGATATGATATAATCGATGGAGTATTAAGCACAGAAACAGATGATGTATATGATTTAAAACTTAGAGCGGACAAATTAAACGATTATATAGAAAATAAAGGCTTGGAAGAAGTATTGACAACTTTTAATAGGGTTATAAACTTAGGGGGGGAAAAGGCTAGTTCTATGGAAGTCAAGAGAGAACTTTTAGTCGAAGAAGAGGAGATAGAGCTATACGAGGCTTTTAATAGTATTGAAGATAAGGTAATAACTTGGCTAAATAAAAAAAAGAATATGATAAAGCATTGGAACAATTTATAGCACTAAGAGAACCTGTTGATAATTTCTTTGATCATGTAATGGTAATGGTAGATGATGAAGAATTAAGGGAAAATAGATTGAGCTTATTGTCTAAAATAGCTGAAACTATGTTAATGATATGTGACCTGTCCAAGATAGTCAAATAATAAAGATTATGTAAAATTGCCTTTTGTCGTTATAATTGCCGTTTAAATTGGCACTGAAAAAGGGTGGTGATTTCTATTCAATTAAGTGAAAGGCAGGAGAAGATTATAGATATAGTTAAGTACAATCAGCCAATAACTAGTGAAAATATTGCAAAAAAAACTAAAATTGACCCGTGCAACTCTCCGCCCAGATTTAGCTATACTTACAATGTCAGGTATATTAGACGCAAGGCCTAAAGTAGGTTATTTTTATACTGGAAAGACTACTTTAAGCTTTATATCAGAAAAATCAAGGAGATAAAAGTAGCGGAAAGGAAATCTGTACCTGTTGTAGTAGATGAGGAGAGTAGTATCTATGACGCAATAGTTACCATGTTTTTAGAAGACGTAGGTACTATATATGTAACTTCCAATGGATATCTTTCTGGAGTAGTATCTAGAAAAGATTTTTAAAAATGCTATAGGAGGCTTAGATCTATACAAAACACCAGTAGGTGTGATTATGACCCGAATGCCTAATATAGTAGTGACTACTCCAGATGAAATGGTTTTAGAAGCTGCTATAAAATTAATAGAACATGAAATAGACAGCATCCCTGTAGTAGAAACAGTATTAACAGATAAAGGTGAAAAAGCCTATAAAATAGTAGGTAGAATTACTAAAACTACTATTACTAGACTTTTTGTAGACCTAGGAAATAATGAATAGGGGGGTGATATTATGGACAAGAGTATTGCAATATATGTATTATCCGACTCCATAGGAGAAACGGGAGAACAAGTGGCTAGAGCTGCTGTAAGTCAGTTTAACCCCCGATAAGTATGAATTACGGAGATTCCCTTATATAACAGATGAAGAACAGATAATGGAGATATTTGAAGAAGCTAAAATGAGAAGTGTATAATAATATATACCATAGTTATTGAAAAATTGAAAATTTCATAATAGAGATGGGGAGGAATATGGAATACCTGTTGTAGATTTAATGACACCTGCTTTAAATGCATTGGAGCAAGTTCTTGGATATGAACCTAAAAGGGAATCAGGTCTTATAAGACGGTTAGATGAAAAATATTTTAAAAAAAAGTAGAAGCAGTAGAGTTTGCTGTTAAATATGATGATGGAAAGGATACAAGGGGAATTAAAAAGGCAGATATAGTGTTGGTTGGAGTATCTAGAACTTCAAAGACCCCCCCTTAAGCATGTATTTAGCCCACAAGAATTTTAAAGTAGCAAATGTACTTGGTACCAGAAGTTCCAGCCCCAGAAGAGTTATTTCTTAAAGATAAAAGGAGGGTTTTTGGGCTTATAGCAAATCCGTTTAAATTAAATGAAATAAGACAAGAAAGATTAAAATCTTTAGGTCTGAGCAATAATGCCAACTATGCAAGTATAGAGCGTATTAAGCTAGAACTTGAATATTCTAAAAAGATTATGGAAAAACTAGATTGTACAGTGATAGATGTATCCAACAAGGCAGTAGAGGAAACTGCTGGGATAGTAATAGAGCATATGAAAGAAAATTTTGGTGAAGAGATAATGGATTAGAAGTGTTGATTGTACAACACTTCTTTTATTTCTTAAGTGTCATTTTTATTATTTCAATTGTTTAATTTTATATTAGTGTTTATCTATTTATGGATTTAATATAAAAGAAAAATAATTTCAAAAATGAAGGATTATGCAAATTTATGTTGTATATATATATAGCCACTTAATTTTGTTTTATTGAGTAAAGGCTTAAGGAAGACTGAATCTTTGTTCTATTTTTCTGTAAAGGGGGGGTATGTATATTATGAATATACGTAATCAAATTGAAAAATACGAAAGGGATACTCTATCCCCCATTAGCTATACTAAGCGAAAATACTAAGGGGAGAAGATTGAATGAAGAAAAGTGTAGTGTAAGAACGGAATTTCAAAGGGATAGGGATAGAATTATTCATTCCAAATCTTTTAGAAGATTGAAGCATAAGACTCAGGTGTTTATTGCACCAGAAGGAGATCATTATAGGACTAGGTTAACCCATACTTTAGAAGTAGCTCAAATATCTAGAACATTAGCTAGGGCATTAAGATTAAATGAAGACTTAGTTGAAGCTATAGCTTTAGGACATGATCTAGGTCACACGCCTTTTGGACATACAGGCGAGGTGGTATTAGGAAAACTAAATCCAAAGGGCTTTAAACATAATAAACAAAGCCTTAGAGTAGTAGAGTATCTAGAGCATAGTCATTCAAGAATTGGGCTAAATCTAACCTATGAAGTAAAAGATGGAATAGTTAAACATACAGGTGAGAATAGACCAGAAACTTTAGAAGGTGAAGTAGTTAGGATAGCTGATCGCATCGCTTATATTAATCATGATATAGATGATGCTATTAGAGCAAATATTATAAAAATGGAAGAATTACCTGAAGATTGCATTAAAAAAATTAGGTCAATATCATGGAGAACGAATTAATACCATGATATTGGATGTAATTGAAAATAGTTTAGGAAAAGAAAAGATATCCATGGGAGAAGAAATTGGGTACTATACGGAAAAATTGAGACAATTTATGTTTGAAAGGGTTTATTTAAATTCAGCAGCTAAAAGGGAAGAGGGAAAAGCCAAGTATATAATAGAAGAACTATATTATTATTATTTAGATAATTACGATATGCTACCTGAAGAACATAAAAATCTATACAGGGAAAATATATTTTCAAAAGAAGATATAATATGTGACTATATTGCAGGAATGACAGATAGATATGCTGTAAATTTGTTTAAAGACTTATTTATACCAAAAGCTTGGGAAAAATATTAAAAAAAAGAAGGATTATTTAAATTTTTGTCGAATATAAATAAAGTGCTCTTTTCAACAAATGGGAAGTGCAAGGTGGTAATTTATGTCATATGTAATAAATGATGAAATAATTGAAAAGGTTCGAGAGACCAGTGATATTGTAGATATAGTATCTAGATATGTATCTTTAAAGAGGAGCGGTAATAACTATATAGGTTTATGCCCTTTTCACAATGAAAAAAACGCCATCCTTTACCTTATCTCAGACCAAACAACTTTTCCATTGTTTTGGATGTGGAGAAGGGGGGGAGATGTTATTTCCTTTATTATGAAAATAGAGAATTTAACATTTCCCGAAGCAATAAAATATCTAGCTGATATACTAGGTATACCTTTAGAGGAAAAGAAAGTTGATAAAAAAAACTAGAACAGGATAAAAAAACTATATATGAAATTAATAAAGAGGCAGCTAGGTTTTATTATTACAACTTAATAAACAATAAAGAAGCTTTAATGTATTTAAAAAGTAGAAATATTAGTAAAAATGTATTAAATCAATTTGGCTTAGGATATGCTCTAGATAGTTGGAATAGCATATATGATTATTTAAAAAAAATAAAGGATATGAAGATTCAGATATAGAGAAAGCAGGTCTCATTGGCAGGAGAGAGATAATTCTGGCTACTATGACAAGTTTAGAAATAGAATAATGTTTCCCATCATAGATACCAAGGGTAGAGTAATTGGATTTGGAGGAAGGGTACTAGACAATTCTATGCCAAAATATTTAAATTCTAAAGATACCTTAGTATTTTCAAAGGGAAATAATCTATATGGATTAAATTTGGTTAAAAAGCATTCCAATAGGGAAAGGATTATATTAGTAGAAGGTTATATGGATGTAATAGCTTTATATAACCATGGAATTAATTATGCTGTAGCTAGCTTAGGAACGGCTTTTACTAGAGAGCAAGGAAGGTTAATTAAAAGATATGGTAAGGATATATACATCTGTTATGATTCAGATACTGCAGGAATAAATGCTACTATAAAGGTTTTAAATATATTAAGAGAAGAAGGGGGTAGAGCCTAGAGTGATTATATTACCTTCTGACCAGGATCCAGATGATTTTATAAATAATAATGGATCAAAAGAATTTCAAAATCTAATGGCAAAAGCATTAAACTTTATAGAGTACCAAATATATATAAATAGGCTTAAGTTTAATATAGCTAATCCAGAAGAGAAGATAAAGTTTACGAAGGAAATAGCAAAGGAATTAAGAAAATTAAAAAGTCCAATAGAAAAAGATGTATATATAGATAAGATCTCTTTAGAAACTGGCATATCTAAAGAAGCAATAAAAAAAGGAAGTATTTGGGGGGGAAAGTTTTAAAGATAATAAGCCAATCCGCAAGGACAAGTATATTAATAAGGAATATAGGAATAATAAAAGTAAAATAATTCCTATAAAGGCTGTATTAGAGCCTGCTCATTTAACAGCAGAAAAAAACTTTAATAAAATTGATGATAGAAAGCTATGAATATTTTGAGCTAATAAAAGAACATCTAAAGGAGAAAGATTTTTTAAATTATGAATGTAATATATTGGCAAATATCATATTTAATCAATATAAAGACAATAATCAGTTGACAGGAATAGATACAAACCTTATACTAGAAAAGGTTAAAAACAAAGAAAATATAGATATGGCTATTGTAGAAGAAATCCTATCTAAGGAGATACTTTTTATGCCTGAAGACAAATATGTACTAATAAAAGATTTAATAGATACAATTGAATTTTCAAAATTAAAACTTGAAAGAAAACAGATAACTGAGGAAATACAAAGAATAGAGGCAAATAAGTATAAAGATGAAGCCTATGAGAGCCAGTTCAAATCTCTATGCTTAAGACTAACAGAAATAGACAAACAATTAGAAGCATATAAATAAAATGCTTGGAAGGGAGGGAGCAGCATTGGAACATAAAAACATAGATGAGGGGGGGAAAATTGAAAAGAATAAAATAGAGGCTGTAAAAAAAATTAATTGAAAAAGGTAAGAAAAATGGTATGTTAACATATAAAGAAATAGCTGATGCCTTGGAAGATATTGAGATAGATGTGGAACAAATAGACGACATATATTTAAGACTAGAGGATATGGGTATAGATATAGTAGGAGATAAGGAAGAGGATTTGCTCCTTGAGTCCGATGATGAAGAAGGAGATGAAGATGAAGTAAATACAGAAGATCTATCTGTGCCTAAAGGCATAAGTGTTGATGATCCAGTGAGGATGTATCTTAAAGAAATAGGCAAGATCCCTCTATTAACGGCTGAAGAAGAAATAGAGTTAGCAAAACGAATGGAAGCAGGAGATGAAACAGCTAAAAAAACGACTAGCAGAAGCTAATCTTAGGCTTGTTGTTAGTATAGCCAAGAGATATGTAGGTAGAGGAATGCTGTTTTTAGACCTAATCCAAGAGGGAAATCTAGGCTTAATGAAAGCAGTGGAAAAGTTTGACTATAAAAAAGGATATAAGTTTAGTACCTATGCTACCTGGTGGATACGCCAAGCTATCACTAGAGCTATTGCTGATCAAGCTAGGACTATTAGGATTCCAGTGCATATGGTGGAGACCATAAATAAATTAATAAGGGTTCAAAGGCAATTGGTTCAAGAACTAGGAAGAGATCCAACACCTGAAGAGATTGCGAAGGAAATGGATATGGAAGTAGAAAAGGTAAGGGAAATTATGAAAATTGCCCAAGAGCCAGTTTCACTAGAAACTCCAATAGGAGAAGAAGAGGATAGTCATTTAGGAGATTTTATTGAAGATGATAATGCTCTAGCTCCTGCTGAAGCAGCAACATATATAATGTTAAGGGAACAGTTAATAGATGTATTAGACACGCTAACTCCAAGGGAACAAAAAGTATTAAGATTGAGATTTGGTTTAGATGATGGAAGGGCTAGGACTTTAGAAGAAGTAGGCAAGGAATTTGATGTAACAAGGGAAAGAATTAGGCAGATAGAAGCAAAAGCTTTAAGAAAATTAAGACATCCTAGTAGGAGTAAAAAGTTAAAGGATTTTCTAGAATAGATTAAAGATTCGCTTTTAAGCGAATCTTTAATTGTAGAAAAATTATTGAAAGGAAGAATCATATGCAATTATCAGATAGATTAAAAAAGATAGCTAATTATGTGCCTAAAAATACGATAGTTGGAGATATAGGAACAGATCATGGGTATATTCCTGTATATTTGATTAGTAAGAGCATAGCAAAAAAAGGTAATAGCTACAGATATTAGCCAAAATTCTTTGAATAAAATTATTAATTACGTAAATTCAACAAATCATATGGACAATATAGAGAATATAGAAATACGATTAGGGGGGGATGGATTAGAGCCAATAAGGCCTTTTGAAGTAGATACAGTAATAATAGCAGGTATGGGAGGATTACTTATACGGGATATATTAGATAAGGATAAGACTAAAAGGGATTCTATCACCTATTTTATACTTCAACCTAATATAGCCTCCAGGGAGTTAAGAGAATATTTATATGAAAATAATTTTGAAATAATAGATGAATCATTGGTAAAAGAAGATGGTAAGTTTTATGAAATAATATATGCTAAAAAAAGGAAAATCCTATGTAACTAAAGATATATATTATGAAGTAGGTGAAAACTAATACACAATAAAGACCCACTGCTAAAGGAGTTTATCCATGATAAAATAAAAAGATTAAAAAAATATAATAATAGAGCTAGAAGATAAAAACACCAATAAAGCTAAGGAAAGATATGAAAAGTTAAATAAAGAGATATTAGAGTTAAAGGAGGTGCTAAAAGAAATTGAAAGCTATTGAAATAGTTGGTCTATTGGATAGATGGGCACCAAGACATTTAGTAGAAAAATGGGATAATACAGGATTTCAAATAGGAGATCCAGAAAAGGAAGTTGAAAAGGTATTATTATCTTTAGACTTAACAGAGGAAGTATTTCAAAATGCATTGGAAATAAAAGCCCATATGATCATAACCCATCATCCGTTGATATTCAATTCTTTAAAATCCATAACAAGACTAAACCCAAAAGAAAAATTAATATATAATATTATTAAGGAGGATATAGTAGTATATAATGCTCATACCAATTTGGATTTAACCTTAAATGGTGTAAATGATACTTTGGCTCAGGTTCTTGAAATTAAAAAAAACCAAACCATTAAATGTAGCTTATGAAGAACCTCTATATAAGTTGGTAGTATTTGTTCCAAATAATCATAGTGATAAGATACGCAATATATTAGGAGACGAAGGTGCAGGCTGGATTGGAAATTATAGCCATTGCACTTATAATATAGAAGGAATAGGCACCTTCATGCCTCAGGAAGGGACCAATCCATATATAGGGAAAACCTATGAATTGGAGAAAGTAGAGGAAACTAGGATTGAGACCATAGTTCAAAAAAAAGATTTAAAAAGGGTACTTAACAAGATGATAAAGGCCCATCCCTATGAAGAAGTAGCTTATGATATATATCCTCTAGTAAATCAGGGTGAGATCTTTGGCTATGGAAGGATTGGAGAAATAGAAAAAAATTCCATTAAGCAATTATCTGGATAAAATAAAGAAAAAGTTAAAAGTAGATCATCTAATAGTATATGGCTTTATGGAAAAGGATATTAAAAAAAAGTTGCAGTATGTGGTGGCAGTGGATCTTCTTTTATTTATGATGCTTATTTACATGGAGCAGATATATATATTACTGGTGATATAAAATACCACGATGCTCAGTATGGACAAGAATTAGGATTGACCATAGTGGATGCAGGTCATTATCATACGGAGAAGGTAATTTTGCCTGTAATAGAAGAATATCTATATGAAAAAAACAAAGGGGGCTCTTCAAATGGAGATATTTGATAAAAGTAGCCCTAATTATGTAGTCTATTAAACCCTTTGGAGGTGGGTATATGGGAACCTTGGAATTATTATTAGAACTTCATAAACATGACAATAATTTAAAGAATATAAATTTAAAGCTAAAAGAGATATCCGATGGTGAAAAAGTCAAAACAATATCTGCAAAATTAGAAAAAAAATGGAAAATAGGTTAAAAGATATAGAAAAAAAGGCTTGAAACTAATCAGCTAGGACTGAATAGAAACGATTTATTACTTAAGGATTTATACTATAGATTAAAGGAAACGGAAAAAGATTTATACGGTGGAAAAATATCGGATTTAAAACAATTAAGCTATTTAGATAAGGAAAGGGAGACTATACAGAAAGAGATTGATAAGAAAGAGTTGGAGATTATCCAACAAATGGAAAAAAAATAGACAACTTAAAGGAAGAATTTTCAAAACTTAAAGAGGATTTCAAAGAGTTAAAATTGGAATATATTAATTTAATTGAAGGATATAACCAAACTATTGAAGATCTTAAATTAAAGGCCTATGAGGAGATAAGTGAAAAAGAAAAAAAATATCCCCCCCAAAAATTGAACAAGATATACTTAATGCCTATGTTAATTTGAAAAAAACAAGAGGATATGCATTAGCGGAAATTATTGACAATAGATGTAGTGGTTGTAATATGTTGTTACCTACTATTGTTATAGATAGGTTGAAAAATATGGGTGAAATAGTATATTGTGAAAACTGTGGTAGAATATTATACATTAATAAACAAGATTTCTAAAAAAATCCTTTGCAAAATCGATAAAATTATGCTATAGTAAATATGCTAAATAAAATGAAAAATATTGTTAGATGAGTAAATCGGATGATCGCGTGCATTTTGCATGAGGAAAGTCCGTGCTCCATAGGGCAGGATGCTGGATAACGTCCAGTAGGGGGG
>JMBV01000136.1_pt1 | contig 28242 bp, 42 predicted proteins | sample 616531 | NCBI WGS metagenome assembly JMBV01 (sample SAMN02727904, study PRJNA239997) | anaerobic digester metagenome | biome: anaerobic digester; isolation source: mesophilic anaerobic digester inoculated with municipal waste water sludge... | place: Germany: Bielefeld University, CeBiTec ...
TCCACTGAGCTATTTTTTTCTACTTACTTTTTCTTTAAAAAAATTCTCGGAACTAGCTAGCTCATTTAAATAAATTATCATTTTATTTTTAATACTACTTATGAATGGAGAAGGGACTTTTTCTTCTTTATTTAATATTTCTTGCGCCAAAGACTGAGCCTTTTCTTTTTGTCCAGTTGTTAAATAAAGTTCTACAAGTTTGTATAGTGGTGTGAATCTTATTGGACACATAGCCGCTGCTTTTTTTTAGATATTGTTCTGTTTCGTGATAATGATGTAGTTGCAAATAGTTGTCCGCCATTAGCATTTGCAGATCATAGTCTGCCCAAAGTTTATCGCATTCGTCGGCTATTAGCAGGCTCTCATCATAATGTCCAGCAATATTCAATTCTGCAGCATAATTATAGAGAAACAAGTCGTTGTGCTGTAAATGCTTATAAAGGGCTTTATATCGGGGTAGCATTTGTAAAGTTTTACCTCTTAACGATTTATGAGCTATTGTATGCCATTCTCTTTCATATATGGTTTGACAAATTGTAATGTTCAACACAGCAAATGATGTTAGCAGAACCATACCTTTTATTAAATAATTTTTGTTCATTATCACCCTTCGTTCTTTGCTAAAAATTAACACAAAAGAAATCAGCATTACTATCATTAAACGGATAAATGGATAATTAAAAGGATATGAAAAAAAAGTCCACATATTACCATAGCTAAAAGGCTTAAGCGTATAGTCAATAATTTATCTTTATTATTATCTCGTGAATAATATAATGGGTAAAGTAGTAACAAAATCATAAGAAAGAAACCAACAAGACCATACTCCACAATATTCTTAAGAAACTCATTGAACGGATGACGTATGTTATCGGCTAGCATTGTGTATGTACTATGAGGATGTTTTGTGAAATATAGAGCTTGTTCGTTCATATAGTTTGCTGTAAAACCATTTTTCCCAAATCCAAAGATCGGTTTTTGAACTATTAATTGTCCCGTACATTTCCAGATAAATATTCGTCCATCAGCTGAGTCTTTTTTTTGATATAATAAAGTCCTGATAATACTAACACCCCCCCTATAACAACAACAATACAATAATGAATTACTGAAATTTTAATTTTAGTTCGTTGCTTTATCCAATGTATTGTGAAAATTATCGTAATAACCATTACAGCTAATGTTGCCGTTCGTGCTCTAGACAATATTATAAGTATTATAATTGCTATAGAAATAATAATGTATATTATTTTTTTCGTTCTTTGCCTTTGTTTACTCTATTTAAAACAAAAGGCAACAATAAAGACAATGAGGCAGAACTACCAGCTGGATTATCAAAAGGACCTGTTATATTTAATGTATTATGATAACTTGGCAACCAACCAACAAATTGAGCTATACAGCATACACATAGTAAAATCGCTATAACTGTACATATGGCAAATAATGTTTCTCTATTTTTTTTCGTTGTGAAAATATTGTAGAACAACAAAATAGCCAAACAGTATATTGCATTGGTGGCAATTGTCTCAATGTGCCATTTTCCTCTCCATGAATAATAAATGCATAGAGTTGTGATAATTAACAAGAATTTATATGGAGGCAAAAAAAATCTGCTTTCTTCTCAAAAGAATGAAGCCTATTCCCCCTAATCCTATTCCTATTCTCATCCAAAGTAAAGGTGCTGTTATAAACCTATTTACAAAAACAGAAGGAATAAAGAAGAGCGTTCCAGTGAGAAGGAAAAACAGGTAATAAAATGAGATGTTTTTTTAATACAAATTTCACTTAGTTTATTTTATTCTATTCGTATAAATTCAGTCAGATGCCAGGCGGTTCTTCTATTTCTGATCTTTCGATAAACTTTAAATAATTTATTTATAATGTAAAGTTACAACAATAACAATGAACATCAAAGTACTATGGATTATTTTCTTGTTTTATTTTTTTTGCTTATTGCTTGTTTTTTTTCGAAACAAAGCACTTATATTTGTCAAATATAAACAAGCGTTCATTCCCTCAATGAAATTCGATGCAGATAAAACACATCCGCTCGTTTCCAAATCGTAACCCATTTTTTTTGGATTACACTCTTTACTTCCTGTTTTCAATAGAATACTTTTCAGATTAATCCGTTTCCCGCATAAGTTATTATTATTATTATTATGTTTAAATAATTTTAAACAATTTCATTCAAAGGTGTGTTTATAAATAGTGGAAACTCTTATTATCAGCAAATCACATAGTATTAACAACAAAAAAATATTAATTATGAATTGGTTATTGTGGATTATTGTGGGTACAGTAGCCGGATGGATTGCCGGCAAACTGATGAGAGGCGGCGGTTTCGGTTTTATTATTAATGTTGTGGTTGGTATTGCAGGAGCTATTGTGGGAGGATGGGTTTTTGGTTTATTGGGTATCACTACTGGTAACGGGATAACCGGCAACCTTGTTATCTCGCTCGTGGGAGCAATACTGCTGCTTTGGATTATCTCCATCTTCAAGAAAAAGTATAGTGAATGGCCTGAGGAAAAGTTGATAAGCTTCCGCCCTATCAATAATGAATTACCTTGAAATATCTTACCCCCCCAGAGACTTTTATATGCTTAGCCGGCCAATATAAAGACTTTTATGCAGAGGACTATTTTTTTCAAGTGGGTTCAAAAACAAAAAAAACAAAATAGGATGCAAAAACGTGAAATCGGCATTTTTTTCAGGATCTTTTAACCCCCCATACATGCGGGCCATCTGATACTGGCTAACTATATTAGAGAATTTACATATATAGATGAGGTGTGGTTTGTGGTATCTCCGCATAATCCGCTGAAGGAGGTTGCTGATCTGCTGGATGATGATATCCGTCTGGAGATGACGCGAAAGGCACTTGATAAGTTCAGCCATTTGGTTGTCTCAGACGTGGAGTTCCATATGCCCAGGCCCTCTTATACAATAGATACGCTGACAAAACTTACAAACATCCATCGCGACAAAAACTTCACGCTTATTATAGGAGGGGGGATAACTGGACAAAGTTTGACAAATGGAAAGATTATGAACGTATAATTGATCAATATAAGATCCTTATCTATCCTCGTTTGGGTGAAAGAATAAATATTCCTGATAAATTTCACAAATCTGTTCATGAGGTAAATGCTCCTATAATGGAGCTCTCATCTACCTTTATACGAAACAGTATAAGAGAAGGGAAAACATGCGGGCCTTTGTCCCTTCTGTAGTGTATGACTTTATTGAGAAAATGGATTATATAGATAAGATATTGATTCACAATATTACAGTCCCTCGTCATATCTTATCTTATCAAGGATAACAGGTAGAATGCCAGTGTTTACTCCTGCTTCCTGAAGTTCTTCTTCATCTTCGTCAAGCATGGATTGAAACGTTTCAAAGCTACCTGTATTTTGCAGAGACAACTTATAATATTCAACAGCTCCCTTAATATTTTCGAGACAGAGCTCTACATGACCTGCATTGAGATAATCGTGCGCATTTGCTTTCTTTTCCAGTATTTGCCTGTAATATTTTTGTGCCACGTCGAACTTGCGCGACAGGAAAGCACACCAAGCTATTGACCGCCATGCACGAGTATTGTTGCTGTCTATCAGCTCTACCTTAAAGTAGAAGTTAAGCGCCTTGTCATACTCCTTCAACTCCATATGGCAATGCCCGATGTTGAGCTGAATATTCAGGTCATCGGGGCGGAATTGTTCAAGCCTTCGGTAATATTCCAGAGCTGTTTCAGGTTCTTTCAACACACGGTAACAGTGTGCTATTCGGTTAAGTACCCATGTGTTATTTTCTTCAATCAAGTCGGCATGCAGATAGGCCTCCAGCGCACCGTTTATATCTGCCAGCATCTGTTTGCAATATCCTATTTTTTTTGCCATATCTCACTTTTTGTCAACCTAGTATTGGCAAGCATGGTATATGTAGATACAGCTTCGTTGAAATTGTTTTCGAAATAGTAGAGGGCTATCTTTTCCAGATGATCGGGTTGCATAACAATTGGATGGAACGCTTTTATCCGGTGAAAATTGAGTGGAAGTCCAAAAATATCAATGAATTCAGTACGGCGTTGGAAAAGTTTGAAAAAGCGGTAGAGATCTTGTATATACTGTTTGAAGATGGTTTCCTCTTTTTGATGAGGTTTAAGTGCCTGTTCCTCCTCCTGCATCTTTTTAATCTCTTCACTTTCAGCTCCTAATTGCGATATCATCATTCTGCGATACTCCTCAGGCATCATCATAATGCTGAAACAGAACGAGTATTTGTCGGAGTTGCAGATCATTGCTGAACCCGACATAGTTTCAATGAACTGTGCCCCCCCTTCCATTTTGTCGGCAAAGAGCTGCCGGATACTGCTGTGACCGGGATAGAAGGGCAGGAACCAGTTGCCCATTTCATTGAAAAAAAGGGTATGATTTCAAGTTCGAGAAGGTAGAGTGGAACACATCGGCACCTTCGAGCTGCAGGTCTGAGAACTCCTTCAGTTTGTCTGTCAATCCGGTTTCATCAAGTATCTTCTGCCATTCTGGGTTTTTTTTCATCGAACCCGGTTTCTCCCATCCACTCGTCGAGTTTGATCTTTTGCCTATCATGGGACTCAGTTTCATCATTTCCGGAATAATCTCCTCCGTAAGTTTTTTTAGTGATTTTCTCCGTCTCATGTGCCTGGATAAATCCTATTATGGCAGCAATGAACCTACGGTTGAACATTTTATCGTCGGATAACAGTTTTAACCTGTTACCTAACTCGGAATAGAGCTCCATCCGTGAGTTGTATATCTGGAAAACAGGGATGAGCCCTGTAATTGCACGTGCAGCAAGTTCCGGCTCGGGACGCCTGCAGAGGTCGAGCATAAACTCTATTTTCGTTGAATCGAACCGATGCAGAATATTCATCGTTATAGCGGAAATAACCATGCATTTGTCGTGAACAGGAATAATGTTATCATCCATAAAATTACGAAACGATTCAATATGGTCGCTGTTTGCCTTTGGCGAAACAAGGACGGCATAGAACAAGTCAATCAGTGTATTTTCATGCTCAAGTGAATTTTGTCTCACACGGCTTTGCTTTTCTGGACCCTCTTCAAGAAGGTCCAAAAAGAGAGTGTGTCAATCTGTTTCGTAATTAAGTCTATGTATTCGTCTATGGAGAGAGGAGTGCGTAAATTCAAAAGCCGCTGTTTATCGAAAAAAAGGGTTGAACTGTTTTGAAGAAGAAGATATTCGGCAGCATCTTCAGCTACAGTATATATGTCGCGGATAAGCTTGTTGTAGATACGTCTATGTTCTGGATCTTTCTTACCCTCAATAAGATAATGAAGCATATAACGGTAATTGGTGGCAAGCTCAGATATCTTTTCCGAAACAGCCCAGTTATGCTGCACCGCTGCAAGTTCATTCACACAGTCAATTGCATCTTTCAGTCGCTTTCTTTCTATGTGAGAGTAGATTATTTCAAGTTTTTTTCCCAATATCGAATGAATTCATAATTGTTTTCAGCTTGTTTTTTTTCTTTAATTATCAGTGTGGAAGGCAGAGAGTCTTTCCATTGCAACGGAGTACACATCAATTTGCTCAACCCATCAAGCCCTACGATTACAAGATCTTGCTGTCTGATGAAGTCAACTCCAATTTTTTTTATCATCGTCCCATAAATAGACCCGTCCGTCGGTTTTCTTTACAATGAACTGATAGAGTTTTTGCATCTTCGGTTCGGACTGAATGATACCGATAGCATCCCAGACCATAATCTTTACATTCTCTTTCTGAGCTATCTGGTACACATAGGTGAATATGTGCACGTCTGTTTTTTTGTAGTATCGGAACAAAAATTTTACTGACCTCTGACATGCCGTTGTCCACAAATATTCCAGTTGAAACAGTGTTCCTGTTTATGAGCGAATAGACATTCTTTAAAGTAGCTGCTTCATTCTCTCTGAACTGTTCATGTATAAATGTTTCGGTATTTGACTGATTGCTTTTCAGTATATTATATCTCTCAACCAGCGAAAGGTTGAATTCGTCAGGACATATTCCCAACAACACCAGATTGCAATTTTGTTCCTCTATAGTTTTCAGGATGTCGCCTATAAGGTCATCAGAATCTTTTACGAAAGCACGAAAAGTGATTTTACTTTTTTTTCACCTTTAGGTTTGAAATCGTTCAGAATTTTGTTCTGACAAACTATTATATTCTCTTCCTGCAACATTTTCTTATCATCAATGGCAAAATAAAGAAGAGTGATTGACGATTTTTCTGCTCTCTGCGGTGTAATGTAAGTAGCAAGAGTGCTTAACCTTTTACCGGTCTCAGTTTCAGTGAAACATACCAGTATATTGGATGGCCGTTTTAGTTCGGTTTCACCATCAAGACGGTTCCATAATATGTCTACAAAATCCATACCGTAGCGTTTTAGACGTTAATTTAATTATTCAGCATTTCGCTGTCGAGCATTGAGTCTTTGTAACCCAGAAAATAGAGGATGCCGTCTATACCCACTGTGGAGAGCGATTGGTCTGCGTTCTGTTTAACCTTTGGCTTTGCATGAAAAGCGATGCCAAGCCCGGCGATACCCAGCATGGGAAGGTCGTTGGCACCATCGCCCACAGCTACCGTTTGCCGGAGATCAATTTTCTCCACCTGGGCGATGAGTCGCAGCAATTCGGCTTTTCTTCTGCCGTCGACCACATCTCCCAGATAGTTGCCCGTGAGCTTGCCGTTTTTAATTTCCAGCTCGTTGGCATACATGTAATCGAATCCGTATTTCTCCTTAAGGTAGTTGCCGAAATAGGAAAAACCTCCTGAAAGAATGGCTGTTTTGAATCCAACTTTCTGAAGCACCTTCATCAGCCGTCCCAGTCCCTCGGTAATTGGTAGATTCTCTGCAATCTCCTTCATTACTGAAACATCAAGCCCTTCCAGCAACTTCACCCTCTGCCTGAAACTCTCTTCAAAGTCTATCTCGCCATGCATAGCCTGTTCGGTTATTGCCCTTACCTTATCCCCTACACCTGCTCTCTCTGCCAGTTCATCGATAACTTCGGTCTGAATAAGCGTAGAGTCCATATCGAAGCATATGAGCCGCCGCATACGCCTGAACATGCTTTCCTCCTGGAAGGAGATGTCGAAATTTAGTGATGAGGTGAGTTCAAGAAATGCTTCCTGCATCTGCTGCCGGTTATTGGGAGTGCCTCTTACCGACAACTCAACACACGACTTGGCAGCTCTCTGCTTCTCATCAAGCGGAATTCGTCCTGTCAGGCGTACAATATTATCGATATTGAGATTTTGCTCGGCAATAATTTTTGAAACTGCGGCAATTTGCCTGGCAGTGAGTATTCTTCCCAGCAGTGTGATGATATACCTGTTTTTACCCTGCATGCCTACCCAATTAGAGTAGCGTTCAGCCGAAATAGGAGTAAAACGGATGTTCACATCCATCTCATATGCTTTAAAGAGCAGGTCTTTCATTATCTCACCCGAGTTATTATTTTTCGATTTGAACAGAATACCCAACGACAGATTCCTGTGAATATCCGATTGCCCTATATCGAGGATGAAAGCATCATGCTTCGCAAGTATTTCCGTAAGGGCAGCTGTTAAGCCGGGTTTATCTTCTCCATTGATATTTAACAGTATGATTTCTGAATTCACCATAATTTTTTTTACTCTTTACAAATCAGATCACACAAATGTGCCGATCAGTGTAAATATTTATTTTTCATATTTATTTTTCACATTTAAATCCCGTACCTTTTAACTTAACGGAGCAAGTGTGAATAAATTTATTTTTACTTTCAGATCACCGGCAAAGAGACCTGAGAATAGATGTCTTCAATATCGTGTGTACCTATTTTTAAAATCTTCTTCCCTTACGCATATAATCATACCTGCCATATCTAGTGCCCCCCCGGGACTGATAAGAAGCTGTTTACTGCCGTTTTCGTAATATTGTCTGGGACGGTGCGCTTTACGAGGGAATAGGTTAAGTTTGTATCTGTTTTGTTCTATGTAGGCGATGATGTTCATCATTGGCTCATCTTCTTTCGGCTGGCGATGGTGAAGATACTGATAAACATCTTCAAAAAGTTCTTCCACCTCACTTTTATTTCCGCTCTCTATCATCAGGCATGAGCGAAGTACATTGTCGCCCTGAAGCAGCTGTGGCGACTTCAGCCCGGCCTGTAAATGAAAATGGTCGGGGGCCGATGCTCCGCACTTTGGGCCATTGTAAAACAACACATAATCGGGCAGTTGTTCTGCAAGCGAAAGCATATCACCCACCTTGTTGCGGATAAGTTGCGGTACGTGTGAATGAAGGGGAATGGTCAGATGATTCCCGAGAATAGGAAAAGGGTTGCATAGAATGATATATTTCTCCATGAATAGTATACCCTTCTGCAGGGCGGGACGATTAGCTTCGCAAAGGAAGCAGGGGGGGCGATTTTCAATCGATTCTTTGTCAATTTTTGCACTTGTGGAGACCATCCTGGCCGGGTTGAACTGTATTTTACATTGAACCCATCTCCCCCCCATGTGATCACTTTTCTTCAGTATCATCGAGTTGCCTAATACCATTTCTCAACTGTTCCCATTTTTTTCATCTGGGAGGAGAACAGATTGTCTATTTCCGCTTGAAGATTCATTTGCTATTGCTTTTGAAAACAAAGATAAGGATATTTTCTTTTAATCTATAGGGAAAAGCAAGAAATGAAATTTTGTAAAAAAATATTGCATTACTGTTTGGTTATCAACTTTTTTTTATACCTTTGTACCAAAAATAGTTCACAGTAATTAATATATTTCGTATGAGACTTTATGCTCTTGTTTTTTTTCCTGTTTGTTTCTTCTTTTCCTGAATTCTTGTTCCTGGGGGGGACGGGCAAGAAAGATTCTTTTTCGGGTAAAGAAGAGGAACAGATTGTAAAGGGCCGGGGGGGTGTTTCATCGGATTCATCAGATGCTGAAGAGGAGTTTGATCAATTTCTCCTGAAATTTAGTGAGGAAGAGTCGTTCCAGTTAAAACGCATAAAATTTCCAATAAGGGTTGTTGTTCCAAATGCAAAACATCAAGGTATGGCGCTCATGGAAGAAACTATTGGAAAATATGACTGGGAGCTACTAGATCTGACTTATGACAGCACCTTTTTAACTCGTACATACGATCAGTACTGTCAGATGGTACGATATAAAAATGATACAGCTGTAGTGGAGATACGTGGTATTAACAATGGCATATATGCCGATTACTATTTTGCACTGATAGATAAAAAAAATGGTATCTGGTAACGCTTTACGAAGCATCATTTTAAGCCACTCTAACTCTTCAATAACCTATCTCCAAAACTAAGTGGTAACAGATCTTTTATGCTGTTCACTGTATATACTGCCTCATTGCTGTACATCAATACTTTTATTGGCGACTTAAAACGGTTCTCCGTTTCAAGAAGTACCTGCCTGCAGGCTCCGCAGGGAGTGACGGCATCATTGGTGAATCTTCCGTTGTAATAGGCAGCAATGGCAATCGCTTCGATCTTTTGGTCGGGAAAAGATGCATTGCTGAAGAAGATGGTTGTTCTCTCAGCACATAATCCAGATGGATATGCTGCGTTTTCCTGATTGTTTCCGGAAACTATTTTGCCGTTCTGTAGTAATACAGCTGCGCCTACCCTGAATTCGGAATAGGGGGGGCATAGGCGTTTTTTTTGTGGCGTTTTTTTTGCTGCTTCAATAAGTTTTTTTTCTACTTCAGAGCATTCCTCTATGAGATAAACACCTATCTTTGTGGTTAAATTGATTTCTTTCATATTGTAATGCAAGATTTATATCGCAAATATACTAATATTTTACAGCTATTTGTAGTTGTGGCTTTTTATTTGTCACCGCAGGTTTTCCGGACGGCCCGGAGTGAGTACCTATGTTGATTATATTGACAGGTACAGTAATTTGGCAATAGAGCACATGAAAAGATACAAAATACCAGCGTCAATTACACTTGCGCAGGGAATATTGGAGTCGGGGGCAGGTATGAGCGATCTTGCACGCAGATCAAACAACCATTTTGGGATTAAGTGCCATCGTGGATGGACAGGCCCCCCCGTGTTTATGCTGCTGACGATTCGCCGAATGATTGTTTCCGCCGTTATGCAAAGGTTGAAGATTCCTATCAGGATCACTCTGAGTTTCTTGTAAGCGGAGTACGCTACAGCCCTCTTTTTGAATTGTCGATAACCGATTACAAGGGATGGGCCAGAGGTTTGCAGCAGATGGGGGGGTATGCTACAGACAGGCTTATGCCAACAAGCTTATTAAACTTATTGAGGATTATGAACTTTATCGCTTTGATGATAAAAAAAATATCACAAAGGGGGGGTTGGCAGAAAAGAGCGTGATGAACTGAAAAAGCAGAGATGTCACATGCAACATGGACACATCAGCCTTATATTACTCATGGCCTGGTTTATGTTATTGCTGTTTACGGAGATACGTTTGGCAGCATTGCTGAAGAGTTCGGGTTTAAGGAGAAAGATCTGTTGAAGTTCAATGAGGTTCCCGGGGATTTCCCGTTGAATGAAGGAGATATTGTATATTTCCAGAAGAAAAATAAACGTGCAGTATTGCCTTATGAGTTTCATACGGTTCAAGTGGGTGAGTCGATGCACAGCATCTCGCAGCTGTATGGAATTCAGTTGCGTAACCTATACAGGTTGAATAAAAAAATTATGAGTATATTCCCGCTGAGGGCGATCTGCTTAAATTAAGATAGAAAAACAGGACAATGACCTGTTATTGATAATTTTAAGAGGCTTTATGCCTGAGCTTATATAGAAGAAAAAAATTATGAATAAAGATCAAAATAAGATGAGATACAATACACAAGAAAAAAAACTGGCTTTGCCGGAATATGGGCGTAATATACAGAACATGGTTGATCACTGTGTTGGAATAGAAGATCCCGAAGAGCGAAAAAAAATGTGCTTACACAGTCATCGATATAATGGGGAATATGTTCCCTCATTTGCGAGATGTCAATAATTTCAAACACATTTTGTGGGACCATCTGGCTATCATGTCTGACTTTAAACTTGACATTGAGTACCCATATGAGATAATAACCAGGGAAGAGTTGAACACTGCACCGGGGCATCTTGATTACAGCCGTCCTTCTATGCAGTACCGTCATTACGGGAAAATTCTGGATAGGATGATAAAGATTGCTGCCAGTATGGAGGATGGCGATAAAAAGATCATCTGTTGAAACTTCTTCTCAACCAGATGAAAAAAATCATATACACAGTGGAACAAGGAAGTAGATGATGAGAAGATTTTTCAAGATCTGTACGAAATGTCGGGAGGAAAAATAAAGATTGATCCGGCTATGTATACTATCTCTGAAGTGAAGGTGAATACAAATCGTGATAAACTAAAGAATATCAAGTTTCAACGAAGAAAATAATTTATTATGATCTCCAAAAAAAGATATAATTCAGGTGGGGGGCGTACACAGAAACCATACGGGATAAGAGGGGGGGAGATAATCATCCTGTTCAGTAAGGCTGAGTATGCCGAGGTTGATTGCGAATATTATCTTCTTGAGATTGACGGAATTCCCGTACCCTTTTTCGTGGAAGAGTTTACATTTACTACTGATAGAACTGCGAGGGTGAAGTTTGAAGATGTAGACGACGAGAATACGGCATCGAAGTATGTCAATACAGATGTTTTTATTCCTCGCAAAACAGTTAAACAGGCGATACCCGAAAATGGTCTCAATTGGGATTTCTTTGTTGGGTACACTGTTGTAAATCAGCATGGTGAAGTGCTTGGGTTAATAGATGAAGTAGATGATTCTACACTGAACACTCTTTTTATTGTGAAAGATAGAGATAAAGAGCTGCTTATTCCAGCCACGGAAGATTTTATTGCTGCCATTGACGAGGAGAAAAAAAATCATTGAAATGTATTTGCCTGAAGGGTTAATAGATGAGTGAATGATTACCTGTTCCAATTCGGAAATCGAAAAAAATAGATATGCCTTTTCTGCATCTTTCTAATGTAAGTATAGGTTATCCTGACAAAAAAAGGAGCTGTGATAGTTCAGTCGGGCCTTACACTCTCTGCCGAAAAGGGGGGGAGCTGATTGTGCTTATTGGGAAGAATGGTTGCGGAAAATCTACTCTACTGCGCTCTATTGCCCACCTTCAGCCTATCTTTCAAGGAGAAATCTTTCTTAATAATGAAAACTTGCTCGAGATCCCGCCCAAAAGGCGGGCCAGACTACTTTCCGTTGTGCTTACGGAGCAGCAGCCGGTGGCATCATTCACCGTGAGAGAGCTTATCTCCATTGGTAGGGACCCCCCCTATACGGGATGGCTGGGAAGCCTTTCCGATGAAGATAATATAATTATTTCTGAAGCCCTGGAGATGGCTTGTTTGCATGGTTTTGAAGGTAGAAACATATACGAACTGTCAGACGGAGAGCGCCAAAGGGTTTTTATTGCCCGTGCTCTTGCACAGGATACTCCTGTGATATTGCTTGATGAGCCCACTTCGCACCTCGATCTGCCAAACCGTATTAATATCCTTTTGCTGCTGCAGAAGCTGGCACGTGAAACAGGCAAAACAATTTTTATCTCAACACACGAACTGGAGACCGCTATTCAGGTGGCTGACAAGCTGTGGTTGATGGAAAAAGGCAAGGGCGTTACCGTTGGAGTACCGGAAGATATGGTATTAAATGGGAGTTTCGACAAGGTGTTTCGTCACCGTTCTTACGTGTTCGATAAGGAATACGGGAGTTTTGTGGTGCAAAAGCAATTGGATAAGTTTATAACTACCCGTGTGAAAAACCCTGACGGCCTGATGGCACGATGGACCACAAAGGCACTATCGAGGAAAGGATACAAAATAACAGAAGATGCTCAACTGGAGCTGTCTGTGGATGAGGGAAACAGGTGCTGGACAGTGATGAATGGCAGCAAAACAGTTGTGACATATACCGTAGAGGATACATTGAAGATACTGTCACAATTCACTTAGGGAAGTATTTCCGCTGTCAATCTGTAGGAATAAGACCCTATTTTTATTATCTTTGTACGTTTTTACACGTACATCATTTCTGTATGGAAGATAGAAAACGAAATATTGCTGTTTTAGGATCAACCGGCTCCATAGGAACGCAGGCGCTGAGTGTTATTGCCGGGCATTCCAGTAGGTTTGCGGCTTATGCGCTTGTTGCCAACAATAATGTGGAACTTCTTATTGAGCAGGCTAGGGCATTTCTTCCCGAAGTTGTTGTAATAGCTAATGAATCGAAATACGAACAGCTAAAATCTGCCTTGAGAAGCCTTCCCATAAAGGTATGGGCCGGGAGCAAGGCAGTAGGGGGGGAAGTGGTGCGTGATAAGAATATTGATATGGTACTAACTGCTATGGTGGGTTTCAGGTTTGGAACCAACCATCAACGCAATCATGGCAGGAAAACCATAGCACTTGCAAACAAAGAGACTCTGGTAGTAGCAGGTGAACTGATTACATCTCTCGCGTTAAAATATAAAGCAGCTGTTTTGCCGGTTGATTCCGAACATTCAGCCATCTTTCAATGTTTGAACGGTGAGGGTAACAACAGAATCGACAAGATCTGGCTTACCGCTTCAGGGGGGGCCTTTCCGTACTTTTTCGAAAGAACAGCTTGGTTGTGTCACCAAAGCACAGGCGCTTGCTCATCCCAACTGGAATATGGGTGAGAAAGTGACGATTGACTCTTCAACCCTTATAAATAAAGGGTTCGAGATGATTGAGGCCAGATGGCTTTTTGGAGTTGAGCCTTCTCAGATTGAGGTGGTTGTGCATCCGCAATCTATTATTCACTCTATGGTACAGTTTGAGGACAGCTCAGTGATGGCGCAGCTGGGGCAGCCTGATATGCGCATGCCTATACAGTACGCCTTCTCTTACCCTGTGAGGCTGAAGTCGGACATTAAACCGCTCAACTTCTTTGAAGTGCAGGACCTGACATTTGAAAAGCCTGACATAGAGAAATTTCCGAACCTGACATTTGCATACGAAGCCATTAAAACAGGCGGGAATATGCCATGTATTCTGAACGCTGCAAACGAAGTGGCTGTTGCGCTTTTTTTGAAGGAACAGATTGGGTTTTGCAAATGAGCAGTCTTATAGAGAGAACGCTGCAGAGAGCAACGTTTGTGCAATCACCGTCCCTGAGCGACTATCTGCATACCGATGCGGAAACAAGAGTGATAGCTTTGGAGTGTTACGGGTAAGCTAAATAAAAGAAAAGGTTAATCTAAGCTGATTATACCGGAGAACAAGGAGAATAGGAATAAATCAAATAACTAAAAATACACGTGTAATGCGTGTGACGTAAAAAAACCGGATGGAGACATTTTTAATTAAAGCGCTGCAACTCATTTTGAGTTTGTCAATTTTGGTGATTGTGCACGAGTTTGGGCATTATATTTTTGCGCGTATGTTTAAGATCAGAGTAGAGAAATTTTATCTATTCTTTGATCCATGGTTTGCAATCTTAAGATATAAACCCAGGAACAGCCAAACCGAATATGGCATCGGATGGTTGCCTCTTGGGGGATATGTAAAGATTGCCGGAATGATTGACGAGTCCATGGACAAAGAGCAGATGGCTCTGCCTGCACAACCGTGGGAGTTTCGTTCAAAACCTGCCTGGCAGCGTCTTATGGTTATGGTTGCCGGGGTGCTGTTTAACTTGTTGCTGGCTTTTTTTTATCTATTCTATGGTGCTTTTCACCTGGAGTGATACTTATCTCCCGCTTAAGAATGTTACCCAGGGAATGGAGTTCAGCCAGGCAGCCCATAGCGCCGGCTTTCAGGATGGGGGGGACATCCTGCTCAGGCTGATAACAAGGAGTTGGAGCGCTTTGGAGTACGCACCCTCCTTGATGTGGCGGATGCCGAAAAAGTGACTGTATTGCGTAATGGCGAAGAGGTTATACTGAATATGAGCAAGGGGGGGTTGATGGAGAATCTGCTGAAAGATAAGGAGGGATTTGCCACATACCGCATTCCGGCAGTTGTATACCTGACTATGGAAGGGAGTGCTGCACAGCGTGCAGGGTTGATCCCCCCCGGCGATAGCATAGTAGGTGTGAACGGCATTATAACACCGGTATTCGGTGATCTTCGTTCAGCACTTGACAGCAACCGCAATCAGCAGGTTACCCTCGATTATTACCGAAACGGTGTGCTTTATACAACTACTGCAGGGGTAGATTCAGCAGGGACGCTGGGCTTTTACGCGATGTCTGCACCTCAGATCTACCGGACTGTTACGCTCAAGTATAGTTTTTTTTGAGTCATTGCCGGCAGGGATAAGATTGGGTATTCAGACACTTAAAGACTACGTGGCACAGTTCAAATATGTGTTCACCAAAGAGGGAGCCTCATCACTGGGTGGGTTTGGCGCTATAGGCAATTTGTTCCCTGCACAGTGGAACTGGCAGGCTTTCTGGATGATGACTGCTTTTTATCGGTTATTCTTGCATTCATGAATATACTGCCTATCCCTGCACTTGATGGAGGACATGTTATGTTTCTCATCTATGAAGTGATAGTGAGAAGGAAACCTAACGAGAAATTTATGGAATACGCTCAGGTAGCCGGTATGATGCTGCTTTTGGGATTGGTGTTATACGCCAATGGAATGGATGTTGTGAGAGCAATTTTTAAATAATAATATGAAAGTTTCGGAATTGATAGATAATAAGCAGAAGACTGCCTTTTCGTTCGAGCTGCTGCCGCCTATTAAAGGCAATAGCATCAAACAGGTTTTCGACACTATAGACCGTCTGAAGGAGTTCGATCCGAAATACATCAATATTACAACTCATCACAGTGAAAATATTTACAAGGAAGATGAGAACGGGGGGGTGTATCGAAAAGTTAATGTAAGAAAAAGGCCCGGATCGGTAGCTATAGCTTCCGCTATCCAGAACAGATATGGCATAAGAGCCATACCGCATATAATCTCTCAGGGCTTTACTAAAGAAGAGACGGAATACGCACTCATTGACCTGTCATTTCTGGAAGTGACCGATCTGTTACTGTTAAGAGGCGACACAAAAAAGCTAGATGCCGATCAACGAAAAATGGATAGCCATCCTCATGCTACAGGATTGCAGGAACAGGTTAACAACTACAACAAAGGTATTGCTTTCGACGGCTCCACCTTTACGCCTCCAGAAGTCCCGTTTTCATATGGAATGGCATGTTATCCGGAGAAACATGAAGAGTCTCCAAATATGGAGTCTGAGATATATTACACGAAAATGAAGGTCGATAATGGAGCCGACTATCTTGTAACACAGATGTTCTTCGATAACCGCAAATATTTTGAGTTTGTTGATCGTTGCCGTGCAGCAGGTATTACTGTTCCCATCATCCCGGGTATAAAGCCTGTTCACCTGTTAAGTCAGTTGACAGTGTTGCCGCAGGTTTTTCGTTCCGATATTCCCGAAGAACTGGAGAAAGAGCTCAGAAAGTGCAAAAATGATGACCAAGCAAAGGAAGTTGGTGTGGAGTGGTGCATTAAACAGTGCAGGGAACTCATAGAAAAGCAGGTACCCAGCATTCATTTCTATTCGTTGATGGCTACGGAGAGTGTTTATCGTGTTGCAAAGGAGATTTATTAAACTTCGTTAAGCGGGACAGGTATAAATGTATTTTCGCAATATCATCGGGCTTTACGATGTAAAAAAACAACTTATAAACTCAGTTCATGAGGGCTTTGTACCACACGCAAGAATGTTTTATGGGCCTGAGGGAGTTGGGAAGTTGCCACTTGCAATCGCCTATGCCAGATATCTTAATTGCAGCAACCGAGGCGCAGAAGATGCCTGTGGTGAATGTCCGTCATGTCATAAATTCGATAAGCTGGCACACCCCGATCTCCATTTCGTGTTCCCTGTGGTAAAGTCTAAGGTGAGTGACGAATATCTTCCTGAATGGCGAAAATTTCTGTCTGAAAACACCTATTTCAATATCAACCAGTGGCTAAGTTTTATTGATGCACAAAATGCTCAGGGCGTCATCTACTCTAAAGAGAGCGATGAGATTATCCGGAAGCTGAATCTTAAGATTTATGAAGCTCCTTACAAGATAATGATTTTGTGGCTTCCTGAGAAAATGCACGATTCCTGTGCCAATAAGCTGCTGAAATTATTGGAGGAACCACCTGGAAATACAGTCTTTTTATTGGTTTCGGAAGACAGGGAGAATGTACTCCAAACCATCTGGTCAAGATGCCAGCCTCTTCATATCCGTGCAATTGAAAAAGAAGAAATGGTAATCGCAATACAGCAGAACTTTGGGTTGGAGAGGGAGAGCGCAGTGTCTGTTGCCCACATCGCCAACGGCAGTTTTACTAATGCTGTTGAAATAATCAGTTCATCTGACACTAAGGATTATTTATTTGATCTGTTTAAAAGCATGATGCGTTCCTCCGTATCAGGCAATATAAAATCCATAAAGGAGATATCAAATAAGATTGCGGGAATCGGCCGTGAAATGCAGAAAGGATTTCTACTCTATTCGTTGAGGTTGTTCCGTGAATATTTTGTTAGCAACCTCAATGAACCGGATATGGTATATCTGCAGGATGATGAGTGGCAATTCGGCAATCGGTTTGCACCATTTATCAATGAGAAAAACATTGAAGAGTTCAATAATGAATTTTCACTTGCCTTTAGGCAAATTGAACAAAACGGCAATGCTAAAATTATTTTCCTTGATCTTTGCTTGAAGGTAACGCTTCTTTTAAGAAAATAATTTGTAAATTGCAATCGGTTTTATTTTATTTATAATCAAGGAGTATCGCCTGCCGGCTTCGGCAGAGCATTTATATATGGATAAAGAGCAATTATCAGATAAGTTAGCGGATATCGTTCCTTTAAAAACGGTAACCGTCACAAATATAAAAAGTTGCATGGGCTGTACCCGGCACAGAAATAAACTTCACACCTACGATTGGCTTTACGATTATTCTGAGCTTCAGAAAGCTACCAAAATGGTGGAGGTGCAGTTCAAGAATACAAGAAAAGGCTATTATCTCAACAGTAATGATCTGGAGCTTGAACAGGGCGACATGGTGGCTGTGGAGTCTACTCCAGGACACGATATTGGTATTGTTACCCTCACAGGCAAGCTGGTTGAGCTTCAGATGAAGAAATGTAATTTCCGGGATGATGCAAATGGCGGCCCCAAGCGTGTTTACAGGCTTGCGCGTCCCGCTGATATAGAGAAGTACGAGCAGGCCAAAGCACGTGAACAGTCCACAATGATCCGTTCCAGGGAAATAGCTGAGGAGCTTGGGTTGCAGATGAAGATTGGTGATGTGGAATATCAGGGCGATGGCAATAAAGCCATTTTCTATTACATTGCTGATGAAAGAGTTGATTTCCGCCAGCTTATCAAAGTATTGGCAAGCGAATTCAGGGTGAAAATCGAGATGAAGCAGATAGGTGCACGACAGGAAGCAGGTCGCATTGGCGGCATTGGCCCTTGTGGGCGAGAGCTGTGCTGCAGCAACTGGATGTCGAGTTTTGTTTCTGTTTCAACGTCAGCTGCCAGGTATCAGGATATCTCTATTAACCCCCCCAGAAGCTGGCTGGACAGTGCGGGAAACTAAAGTGTTGCATGAATTACGAGGTGGATGCCTATGTGGAAGCACAGCGGGGGGGCTGCCATCTAGGGAAATTATACTGGAGACAAAGGATTCCGACTATTATCATTTTAAGACGGATGTTTTTTTTCAGGATTAATAACCTATTCAACCGATAAGCATAATGGTGCAAATCTTGAAATTATCTCTAAAGAGCGTGTGTTTGAGATAATCGCGATGAATAAAAAAAAGGCAAAAAAAACCATTAAAGCTTGCTGCTGAAAACGAGGCAAAGCAGGGTAAAGAGCCAGCTTATATTGGTGATATCCTTGAAGACCATAGTATTACTCGTTTCGACAGCAATATGCAAAATAAGGGTAAGAAACGGAGGAAGCCTCGTAAAAGACGTTCCTCTGATTCATCGGGGGGGAACAGAAAACCAAGAAAAAAAACAGGGATTCCAGTGGCAACAAAGCGTAATATTGTCTTACTCTTTGCGGTCATGATTTTCACCTTTCTGACATCCTGCTCTCAAGGTGAGGTCTATTATCGTTTTCACCATATCAACAAAGGGATGTGGTATAGCGACAGCGTACTTGTTTTTAAAATTGATACTGCGAATATACATCCCGGAAAAAAATATGATATAACAATTGAGCTCACAACAAACCACAGTTATCCTTATCGCAACCTGTTGCTTTATGTAGAGCATAATATAACCAGTCCGGTTTACCAAAGCGATTCCTTGCATTGCCTCCTGGCTGATGAATATGGAAGATGGCTGGGGGGGCCGGGACAGGCGGATTAAACCAGTTTTCGTTGAATTACCTTGCTGCGGTTGTGCCTGACAGTGTGCGCATATATGAACTGAAAATAAGGCAGTCAATGATTAATAATCCTTTAATAGGAGTTGAAAAGCAGGTGTGAAAATCACTGAGGTGAACATTGGTTCCTGAGTGTAGGAAACATACAGGATTGTGATTTGGCGGAGTTTCAATTATTTAAGATCGTTGAAGACGCCGTTAAGATAAATTAGCAGCATGAGAATAGTTTTTATTGGTTCAGGCAATGTGGCAACTCACTTAGCCGTGGCACTAAAGGCTTCGGGAAATGAGATTATTCAGGTTTACAGCCGCACATTTGAAAATGCGAAGATACTCGCCGTAAAAACCGGCGCTGTACCTGTTAATGATATAGGTTCTATCTTTTGCGATGCCGATCTGTATATTTTTCGGTGAAAGATGATGCCCTGCCTATCGTTATAAGTCAAATGCCGCGTACAAATGGTATTTGGGCACATACAGCCGGAAGCGTACCTTTAAACGTTTTTTTTCATTGTTCAAAGAAAAATATGGCGTAATTTATCCATTACAGACTTTTAGCAAGGATAGAGGATTGAACTTCTCTGAAATACCGTTGTTCATAGAGGGAGACAGTGATGATACTACCCGCACACTGGTTGGCCTTGCGAAAACTATTTCAACAAATGTGCAATACCTTCCGGGTTACAAGCGGCTTTATCTTCATCTGGCGGCAGTATTTGCATGTAATTTTGCAAACCATATGTATGCACTGGCGTCAGATATTATATCCAATGAGGATATTCAGTTCGATATATTGAAACCGCTTATAGCTGAAACTGCAGCCAAAGTAATGGAGATGCAGCCTGTTGCAGCTCAGACCGGCCCTGCGATAAGGTTCGACGAAAAGGTTATGAAAAAGCATCTTGAACTTATTACAGACCCAATGGTAAAAGAGATCTATTCCCTGTTAAGTAAAAGTATTCATATTCATTCATTATGAGCGCGATAAATTACGATTTGAAAAAAAATAAAAGCATTTATATTTGATGTTGACGGAGTTCTCTCCTGTCAGACTATTCACATGTCGGCCCAAGGTGAGCCTCTGCGAACTGCCAATATTCACGATGGATATGCACTTAACCTTGCTGTGAAGCACGGCTATGGCGTATGTTTAATAACTGGTGGAAATACTCAGGCAGTACGTCTTCGATACGAATCATTGGGTATAAGCGATATTTACATGAATTCGGGTATAAAAATGAACGATTATCTCGATTATTTACGCAAAACCGGATATGAGCCCGAAGAGATTATCTATGTGGGAGATGATATACCTGATTATAATGTAATGAATGAGGTCGGTTTACCTATTGCCCCCCCAATGGACGCGGCTCCAGAGATTAAAAAGATAGCAAAGTATATATCTTCAAGGAATGGAGGACAGGGTGTCGCACGTGATGTTATTGAGCAGGTACTTAAGGTTCAGGGTAACTGGATGAGTGAAGAAGCTTTCGGATGGTAGCGGGGGAATTAATATTTATCAATCTTAGTTAAAAATTAACACTGAAAAATTGAGTTAAAACAAAACAACAGCTATATTTGTAACTACTAAATAAAAACCACTCATATAATGGCAAAAGTCAAGGGTTATGTAGAGGTAAACACCGAACGTTGTAAAGGTTGTAACCTGTGTGTTGTGTCTTGTCCTTCTGAAGTATTGGATTTGCAGCCTCGAGAAGTGAACGACCGTGGATACCATTACGTCTATTTAAAAATCCCGATGAGTGCATCGGGTGTGCGAACTGCGGGTATGTATGTCCTGACGGTTGTTTGACCGTATATCGGATGAAGGTGAAATAATCCTTTTTCCCATAAGTGAAATAATTTCTAATATTAGTATTATGTCAGAAGAAATATCATTGATGAAAGGTAACGAAGCCATCGCTCATGCGGCTATTCGCTTCGGAGTGGATGGCTATTTCGGTTATCCCATCACGCCCCCCCAGTCCGAAATAATTGAGACTCTTATGGAGGCTGCACCATGGAAAACGACCGGGATGGTGGTCTTGCAGGCTGAAAGCGAGGTTGCGGCAATAAATATGGTTTATGGCGGTGCTTCATGCGGTAAATATTCCATGACCTCTTCATCAAGTCCCGGCATCAGTCTAAAACAGGAAGGGATATCCTATCTGGCAGGAGCTGAACTGCCATGTCTTATTGTGAATGTTCAGCGTGGTGGCCCAGGTTTGGGTACTATTCAGCCTTCTCAGGCCGATTATTTCCAGACTGTGAAAGGGGGGGAGGCCATGGTGACTACAAATTAATCACACTTGCACCCAATTCAGTTCAGGAGATGGCCGATTTTGTGTCGCTTGGCTTTGAGCTTGCGTTCAAATATCGCAATCCGGCAATGATACTCACAGATGGTGTTATAGGACAAATGATGGAGAAAGTAAAACTTCCCGGATATCGCCGCAGAAGGACCGAACAGGAAATCAGAGAGCAGTGTCCCTGGGCAACTCTTGGTAAAACACCCGATAGAGAGCCTAATATCATAACTTCTCTTGAACTTGAATCGGCAGTTATGGAGAAGAATAACGAACGCTTTCAGGCAAAATATCGTGTACTTGAGAAAAATGAGGTACGCTATGAGGAGGTTAAATGTGAAGATGCCGACTATCTGTTGGTCGCTTTCGGTTCAGCCGCTCGCATATGCTTGAAAACAATTGAGATGGCAAGGGAAGAGGGGGGGATTAAGGTTGGGCTGGTACGTCCCATTACCCTGTGGCCTTTTCCAGGTAAGGTACTGAATGATTATGCCGGAAAGGTGAAGGGTATGCTCACGGTGGAATTAAATGCCGGTCAGATGGTAGAAGATGTCCGCCTTTCCGTGAACGGGAAAACACCCGTTGAACACTACGGCCGTCTCGGGGGGGCATTGTGCCTACTCCTGAAGGTGTGCTTGATGCCTTGAAAGAGAAAGTGGTAAATAAATAACTAATTAGTATGGATCCCAAAATAAGAAATATATTCCTGCTGCTGTTTCTCCTTTCATTCCTGGGTACATTAGTGGTCTATTTTACTTCTAACCAGGATATTAAACTAACGTGGTATTTTGCAGGAGCTGCTGCGGTTTTTATTTGATATACAGATTCTCTGCTAAAAAATAAACAATATGGATATAAATAATATTGTAAGTCCCGAAAATCTGGTTTATGCTAAACCGGAACTTATGAACAACAATCACATGCATTATTGCCCGGGATGTTCACACGGGGGTGGTTCATAAAGTCATAGGTGAAGTTATAAGTGAACTGGGGCTACAGGAAAAAAACTATCGGAATTGCACCGGTAGGATGTGGCGTTTTTGCATATAAATACCTTGATATCGACTGGCAGGAGGCTGCTCACGGACGAGCTCCTGCACTTGCCACTGCTGTAAAGCGGTTGCTCCCAGACAAGATGGTTTTCACCTATCAGGGCGATGGCGATCTGGCTGCTATTGGTACGGCAGAGACCATTCATGCAGCCAACCGCGGCGAGAATATCGCTATTATTTTTATCAATAACGGTATATATGGTATGACCGGCGGACAAATGGCTCCCACAACGTTAAACAATATGGTTACATCAACCAGTCCCGAAGGACGTAATGTAGAGACTATGGGTGGCCCGCTTAAGATTCTTGATATGCTTGCTCTGCTTGACGGTGTCTGCCTCGCTACCCGTGTAAGTGTACATACGGCTGCTGCTGTAAAAGACCAGGCGTATGGTTAAACTGGCTTTTGAAAATTCCATGGCAGGAAAAGGTACCTCCATAGTGGAAGTTGTATCAACTTGCAATGCCGGATGGAAAATGACACCCGAAGCTGCAAATAACTGGATGGTGGAAAATATGTTTCCGGTATATCCGATCGGGGGGGATCTGAAAATATATAAAACGCATTAAATATATATAAATGTTACAAGAGATAGTAATTTCAGGTTTTGGAGGCCAGGGAGTGCTCTCCATGGGTAAAATTCTTGCTTATTCCGGTATTATGGAAAACAAGGAGGTATCGTGGTTCCCGGCTTACGGACCCGAACAGCGTGGTGGTACTGCTAATGTTACAGTGATCATTTCAGATGAACCAATTAGCTCGCCTGTTGTTAATAGATATGACATTGCTATTGTATTGAATCAGCCTTCCCTCGATAAATTTGAGGAGAAAGTAAAACCCGGAGGAGTGATAATATACGATGGGTATGGAATTCATAAAAAGGTTGGACGGAAAGATATCAATGTGTACCGCATTAACGCCATGGATGAGTCTATGAAAATGGACAATACAAAGGTATTCAACATGATTGTGCTGGGTGGGCTGCTCAAGATATCACCCATGGTGGAGCTTGAAAATGTGATGAAAGGACTTAAAGAGTCGCTCCCGGAGCGGCACCATAAGCTTTTACCAATGAACGAAGAAGCCATTATAAGGGGGGGAATGGAGTTAGTTCAATTGGAGCAAAAAGCGGAGTAATCAGAGCAACAAATGATTATTCCGATTAGGAGCCGGACTGATCCCTGTCAGACCGGCTTCGCGATTTTAATTTATCTGAATCTATAACTTACACCTTTATCTCCAGAGTTGTACAAATAATACCAGTTCCTGCGCAACATTCTATTACATCATTGCTGAACTTAGATGTTACATTATAAATACACTTACTGTATAGGCATCAAAGTAATCAGAAGAAACCATCACGGCAATAATAAAAGCATTATTAATAATAACAAGAGGGTTCCCTTTTTAGTAATACCTCTATGAATATTTATTTAAACACCTGACAATATGAAAGAAAGGACGGAAACTTTTTATAAGGCTTAGTGAAATAACAATTGATGAATTACCAGTCAAATATAATTTTTTTTACGGGACTGCTATTTATAATGCTTCGTTATAACATCATTTATAATACTGACAGTCAATAATTTATGCTAGGTCCTCAAAAAGCGCCATACTCTATTAGTATTCAGTGAATTATAAGAACTGTTTTTGAAAAAATACCGAAGTATTGATTTAAAAAGTTACTTCTTTTTTTTACGAAACCAACCCTTTATAATAGTTGCTAGTTTAGCAGGTGTTCCTGACGAAGTCTCATTTTTTTATTTCTTTTTCCAGGGGGGGCGTTTTCAAGTCAGGCCTGTCTGTCCTTTTATTTGGCCTTTCAATTCTTAAATCAGTTTTGTCTGTCCTGATTGAAGTTGAACCTCTCTTTTTCTGAATTGTTTTTTTTCCCTGAATCTGTTATTCTTTCAGAAGATACATTCGTAACAGACGTAACAGAGCTTTTTCTGTTTATCTTTTTACCTGATGCCCTCCCGTTCGGCGAAGCATTGTTTTCAGTTGTTCTACCTTGTCCCGAACCGCTTCTCCTCTTCCCTGAAGCCCTTCCGGCAACAGATAAATTTTTTTTCGGGTCTCCCGTCTTGCGCAGAACCGCTTTTTCCCTTTTCGAATGATATTTCGGGAGAAGATCCGGAGCTTTGGGAAGCACCGGTCGAATTCATACTATCGACTCCTTTACGTTTTTGTTTCTGGAGAGGTTTGTAGCTTTCCCCCGTTTCACCCGTTGCTCTTGTTGATATGTTGTTTCCGACTCCTCTTCTGTCCTTTTTCCTGGTGAGATTTGAGACCTTGTCCACCTCTTTTGTTGAGGGAGTACTTCTGTTTTTCTTTTTTTTGATCGTCCTGATGTATTTTTTTGGGGGGGAATATCTTTTTTTTGCTTTCTTTTACGGGGGGGTTATATTCAGGAGTATCGCCAAATTCAGATGGAACTGGAATCCTGTATATCTCTTTTTGAAGAAACTTTTCTATTTGTGAAAAACGGTACTGTTCGGCAGGTGATACAAAAGTTATTGCCATACCCGAATCGCCTGCACGTGCAGTACGTCCTATCCGGTGAACATAATCTTCAGCATCATAAGGAACATCGAAGTTAATCACCAGGGAAATATCATCTATATCAATTCCACGTGCCACAATATCGGTTGCAACAAGTATATCCACCCGTTCGTTTTTGAATTCATGCATCACATGGTCGCGCTGCGACTGATCAAGGTCGGAATGCATCTCACCAGAAGACAATCCCATTCTCTTTAATGTGTTCGCAATCTCCTTCACTTTCTGTTTAGATCCGGAAAAAAAGTATCACCTTATTGGGCTTTTTCTCCTTGAAGAGATTCTTTACGATGTTGATCTTTTGTCCTTCATAACAAATGTAAGCAGACTGCAGAATGGTCTCTGGCGGGCGTGCAATTGCAATAGTTATCTCTTTAGGATCATCCAGTATGGTTTTAGCCAGTTGCTGTATCTTTGGTGGCATAGTAGCTGAAAACATAATGGTCTGGCGCTTTTTGGGGGGGAGCAGTTTCTCAATCTTCATGATATCATCCTGGAATCCCATATCCAGCATCCTGTCAGCTTCGTCAAGAATAAAATATTTCACACCTGAAAAGTCAATTTTGTAAAGATTGATGTGTGACAAAAGCCTTCCGGGTGTGGCAATAACAACATCAGCACCACTTAATAACCCGCGCTTCTGCACATCCCAGGCATCACCGTCATTACCTCCATATACGGCAACTGATGAGAAAGGTGTGAAATAGGAGAAACCTTCCATATGTTGGTCTATCTGTTGTGCCAGTTCACGTGTAGGAGCCATAATTATGGCGTTTATCTTATTTTCATCGTGAGCATCTGTCTGCAAGTTGTTCAGTAGTGGAAGTAAAAAAAAGCGGCAGTTTTCCCCCCCGTACCTGTTTGTGCACAGGCAATCACATCCTTTTTATCGAGTATTACAGGGATAGCTTGTTCTTGTACTGGAGTGGTTTCTTTAAAATTCATGGCTTGCAAACCATCTAATAACGTATTGCAGAGTGGAAGTTCAGTAAATAACATTTTATTTTCTAGCTGTACTTTCGCATGTATCAATGTGATGTATTTATAGCTAAATAATGTTTGTTGAAAGATTTAGCTGTAATCAGAACATGCAAAAGTTGGATTTCTAATATTTCAACAAAGATAATGCTTATTTTTTTGTATTTAAGCCTGCTGTCGCAAGTTAGGTAAAATAAATTTCTTCTGAGACTTTTTTTTCTTTTCGAAAATAGTTTTACCTTTGCACTCGCATTTTCAAACAAAATGCAGGGAGAGATGGCAGAGTGGTCGATCGCGGCGGTCTTGAAAACCGTTGAACTGAGAGGTTCCGGGGGGGTTCGAATCCCTCTCTCTCCGCGAAAATGTTTGAAGTGCTCTGTGAAGAGCAAAAAAAAGAAACAATAGCGAATAGATAAGTGTCGTAATTCTTAATGAGTTACGGCACTTTTTCTTTTTACGACACTGGTTACTTAGAGTAGTAACAGAGCATCGAAAATACCCCCCCAAAAAGCTCACAATTGGCTACAATTTGGCTACAGAAAAAGAAACAAAAGTAAAATTGTAGCCAAGAGCACTTTGAGAGTGCGTATAAATGACTATCAAATTACTGTTATTCAGATAATTACATTGAACTTTGCATCGGTAAGTTTAGAAAAAAAAGAGATAAAAAAATCAGCTTTTTTTAATGACGTTTTGGCTACAAAAAAAGTGTGTATTTTTTTTATTCAAGACCTAAGATGCAACTAAAAAAAACAGTAATATGAAAACAATTTTCAGAACAGTCTTCTATTTAAGGAGCAACGTAAGCATTCGGTAAAGTCCGTGTTTTATTGCAAGGTTTTATAGTTTTTGAATATTTTCTTTCAAAAACTTGCAAAACATTCAGAGTCGATTTGGAGTTTCCAGGATTTTTTTAGCAGCCAGTTTGAAGGTAGCAGTTCAGCCAGATCCAACGTATAATCTTCGTCGTAATCGTGTATATGACCAAGAACGTAAACCATCCAGTCCCGGAAGTTGACATCCGCAGCCTTACAGCAACCAAGCAAGGAGTAAATAACTGCAGCATCTTCCGCAGCGTCATGGTTACCACAAAAAGGTAGTTTTTTTTCTTCCCAGTGCCAAACCTCTCAGGCTATTCTCCGCAAGATTGTTGTCTATGCGGTACCGGCCATCCAGATGATACCGGCTTAGCCGGTGATAGATGTCATAACAATATTTTATTGCCTTGCCTATCGGACTTTTTGGTAATACTTTGCGATATTCTATAGCCAGCCACTTTTCAAAGGCAACCATGATGGGGGTAAGCATGACTTTCACGAAGTTTGGCCCTTTCTTCACAAGAAAGGTTTTTATCATCAGCTTCCCTTTCCACCTCGTAGAGGAGACCTATCTGTTCAAGAGCATATTCTGCCCTGGATCTGTCATTTTTAAGCGACTCTTTAAACTTTCGCCTTGCGTGGGCCCAACATCCCAGTGGCAGTACGCCTTTTTTTGTACTCGTACATTTGATACACGCCATACCCGTCGGTCTGCATGGCACCACGGAAGTCCATTAAAAGAGATAATGCTACTTTTTGTGCCCTGGAGCCATGATCATAATGGAAGAAGAGTTGCTTGTCCATGACTGAGCGTACCATCCACATGTATCCGTTGACAGTTTTATGCTTCTCGTTATGTATGACCGGCACGGTTGTCTCATCCACCTGGATGTAATCGGTGGCAAGAACCAGTTCTTTCAGTCTGTAATAAAGAGGCCTTAGCAGATCGGCCGTATCCTTGAACCAGTCGTTTACCATGGGTGGTGGCAGATTGACTCCCATCTGTTTCATCATCTGT